>Ga0181536_10003133_pt1 | contig 18103 bp, 20 predicted proteins | sample PEATcosm2014_Bin_41_FD_121105 | JGI IMG/M metagenome (GOLD analysis project Ga0181536, IMG submission 121105) | Peatland microbial communities from MTU Mesocosm Facility, Houghton, MI, USA - PEATcosm2014_Bin17_60_metaG | ecosystem: Environmental > Terrestrial > Soil > Wetlands > Peat | place...
CACCCCTTCCGCCAGCGTCCTAATTGCCAATAAGCCTCTGATTTATAATGATTAGTTGTCTCGGCGTTCGGGCACATCCGGCGTGTGTAGCCACGGATGTAGCCATGAAATCACCGTCCTATTTGACCCGACGCGGCAAGCGCTTCTGGTTTCAGTGTCGAATCCCTTTCCGACTTGCTGGGTGCTCGGTAACAGGCACATGCCCTGGCCATCATGCCACAGCACTTTGATCAGGCCGCCGCGACGACCGCGGAAGACAAATAGATAGCCACAGTGCGGGTTATGCTTCAATCTCTCCTGCACCAGCAGCGCCAAGCCGTCGAAGCCCTTGCGCATGTCGGCATGGCCGGCCGCCAGCCAGACTCGTACGCCGCTCGGGGTCGGGATCATCGCCGTCGCTTGTACTTTGCCAGCGTCGCGATCAACGCCGACATGGCCGATGCCTCGATCGGCCCCGTCAGCCGCATACGAGCGCCGGTCGCAAACTTAATCTCGATTACCAACGGCGTGGCCAGCGACGGCACCGACGAAGCCGATCCTGGCTCCGACACAATGGTTACAGGCGTAAATGTCGGCGAGTCCTGTCGCGACCCACAAAGCTGCCGCCGCCACCGGAACAGCTGGCTCGCTTGGATTCCGGCGGCACGAGCGACCTCGGACGCCACCGCGCCAGGCTCGATCGCGGCCGCAACGATCTGTTCCTTCTCGGCACTCGACCAGCGCCGGCGACGCTGCACCGACGTAATCACCTCAACCTGCGCCTTCGTCATAGGACTATCCCTAGGATTAGTCCTATGACTTCCTCACGCCAGTCATCCGCGCAACGCGGCCTTCACCGGACGCGTACCTAGCGGTGGCCGGTGGTGCGTTCTGTGCGGCGGGTAGCGCAAGGAGCCGAAAGAGCGGGAAACGCAGCCCATGACGGCGGGCACCCTCCGGCAGGACGCACAATGCCCCGCGCCGGCGCGACCATCTTCGGTTATTTATTCGGCAGGCGGTGCGTTATTCCGGGGGCGGCATCGCGACCTTCGTCCCCGCTATTTGGCACTTTAGTTCGTTGGTTATACGCACCAAGTCGCCGAAATGCTGGGGAGAATGATATTGGCGCACGAGCATTAGCGAACGAGACAACTCCTCACGTAAGACGCAAAACGCCTCTTTGTTCCCGTCAATTTCTTGATTGTCTGCTTCTTGATTGCTTACATCGACTTCGACTGCATAGCTCTCGATTTTCGTAGCGCGAACCACTCCCATTGATCATCCCCAATAGTATCGAATCGACGATGATCACCGATGGTAGCTCTTAAGAGGTACTTAAGGATTGTTTAGCCGCGATGCGCGCCCATCCACAGCCTAATGTCCGCTTCTCGGTCCTCGGCAACATGCGCGCCAACGGCGTGCTAACGCATTCGATTCTTTGATATAACCTTCCTTGCAACAAGGACAGCGGCCATGACCGACGTTCATGCGAAGCCTCCACTAGAAGACCCCCTGCACGAAAAAGAAATCTTCGCCAGTGAGGTTGTCGGAATTGCCGCAGTACACGGCAATTTCGTTGTAACGCTCGCAAACACGCGTTTTGACGAGCGCATCGGGAAACAGCCCGCTAAAATGCGGCGCATTGTGACGGGGCGGATTGTTTTAACCACCGTTGCAGCCAATCAAATGCTCCAACAACTCCAGCAGATTGCCGCGCAGATCGAAGCGACTGCATCTGCCGTTGCTGGCCACAAACCAAATTGAAGCCCTTAATCATGTCATCCAATCAAATATTGGCTTATGGATGACTTAGGATTGCAGCGCAGCGCACCATAGGGCCTATGACCCTCGGCAACATGCGCGCCAACGGCGTGCGCACGCTCGCCGTGTCGTGTCTCGGTCGCGGACCCAAAATCGTAAGGAGGCAATGCTTATGCCGTTGGAACGTGCTGTACCATGGCCAATGCCAGAGAAAAGTTTCTGTCAATTCTACCACAGCATGACCTTTCCGAGCGGTGACGAGGTGACCGGCCATTGGGACATTCGAGGACGCTTCGACCAGTACATCGGACGCTACCCCCTACGCGGAAAGACTGTGCTCGACGTTGGTACAGCATCGGGCTTCATTGCTTTCGAGGCCGAGAAGGCGGGAGCAACGGTTACCGGCACAGATCTGAAGCACATTTCGGAAATTGCGCTGCTACCCTTCAAGGACCAGCCGTACCAGTCAGGCGATATTCGCAAATGGGAGGAGAGCGTCGAGGTCGACTGGCGGCACATCAAGAGCGCCTTCTGGTACGCATGGCACAGCAACTCCAGCAGCATAACCATGAGCTACACGCCACTGCGGGACCTGAAGTACACGGACGAACGCTTCGATGTCGTTATTGGAGGAGCCATCCTTGAGCACCTGTCGGACCCTGTGTCCGCCATTGGAACCTTCGGTCGTTTGGCGAAGGAGGCCATCATCATCGCGTTCACGCCTGTGCTACCGACTGACGAGTTGCTTATGCGCCCAATCAATGCGCCTCTCGACAACCCGGCCAACTACTTCACATGGTGGGCACTGTCGCGTGGGCTGTATCGGCGCATATTTGCCAACCTTGGCTTCTCGGTCGAGATTGTTACGGCCAGCGCGTTCAATGTGGACATCAAAACTGAAGTCACACGAGAAACCGTCATCGCACGACGCGCTGAGAACGTGAGCGCTGCCACCGAGCTGCCTCCTCAATACCGCAGCTTCCTGCGGGGGTTGGCCGAACGCGCAGCGCGATGGCAGTAAATCGAAGTCCACGCTGTTCGCGGGGGTGACACACTCTTGTTCACCCTCATACGCGCGTCCAAGCACCGCCCAAGCGGCCAATGGTCGGACGACGATTACGACGTGTTCGACGGCGACAAGCACATCGCGGGTACCATGCTTCACCCGCAAGCACCGAAGGGTCAGCCGTGGGGTTCTGGACGATCACGGCGCGGGTGCCTCAGTACCCGCATGATCGAGGTTACGCGGGAGCAAGCGATGGCGGATTTCAAGGCAGCGTGGGAGCGAGCGGGATAATCTTCCGGCGCTGTTGCATTGCTCGCTTTAGACCGAAGGGCAGCGAGGCGACGGCAGTCCCGCCTAACGCCGTCGCCGAGATCACCGCCGACTGTCCGAAGAAGCCGGCTGGCAATTTGAGCGACCAGTGCGCCGCTCGGTGTCCTGATCTGTCACGGGTGATGTGATCCTCGACGGAAGGCAAAGGCGATGGATCAGATCGGACTACACTTGCCTATTTCAAAATACAGGTCATCTGGGTGATCGGCGTCCATCCCTTCCTTTCGTGAAAGCAAATCCTTGTAGCGTTGAGGATCTTTTTGACGGAGTTGTTCCCAATATCCTTGCATCGTGTAGGCGCCGCGCAGAGCGAGTTCGAACCGAAGAGAGTGTTTTTCGAACGAAGCCTCAAGAGTTACTGGCGAACACGCGAACATCTCGACGTCACTACCATTCCCTTTGCAAACCGCCATAGGCATTGGCTCGGTCACCCCGGACTCAAAAAATGCCCAGTTTTCATTTGGATGATTTTCTAATAGAACCGACCACTTTCCCTTCACTTTATCTCTGTCGTCGCCTGTTAAGCGGCGAAAAATGTATTGCCGGCCCGGAGCAAATACTTGCGCGCCCCATACTTTGGATTGTGGGTCGTAGCGCAGCCCACCAGCTTGATCGACGACACAGAGGTAATGACTGGTCTCTACCGCCATCGCCCCGGTCGCCAGAACCGGCAGCATTATTGCTGTGATGCAAGCGAAGCCGCGCAGGATTTTTAACATTAATGCACCTTCGGCGCCCGGCTTCGGACGCGCCAATAGTCTAGCTTAGAGCCGCCCGGTCACACCACAATGCTCACGCTCAAACGCGCCTCGAAAAGCCGACCGGACGGCCAATGGTCGGACGACGACTACGACGTGTTCGACAGAGAGAAGCACATCGGCCGCATCCTGTGGACCTACGCCGCGCCGGAAGATCGCCATTGGTTTTGGACGGTCACGGCGCGGGTGCCACAACACCCGCATGATCGAGGCTATGCGGCGACGCGTGAGCAAAGATCGATTTACGCGGCGTTCACGGGGCACATTAGGTTCCGTAATCCTCTCCGCCCATTCAAAATAGGTCGTTAGGAAAAGCGTCGATCATGGCGCGCGCCCACCATATATCGCGCCACCTGATGGCCAAGACCGAACAATTGGGAGTAACCACGCAAGCGCGCCCAAGCTCGAGTTGCATTTCAAGATGAAATTTGATCGCTTGAGTGCAAGCTATATGCTTAAATTGCAAAGCGAGAGTGCGTAATGAGTGCCATCCAGTCTGGCATCCTATCAAAGCGTCAAAAGTGCAGCCTTTCCTTGGGCATCGCACCACCTGTGGTGGTTTAAATGATCGGGATGCGACGCGTCCGGGATGCAGTCGCAATTGCTGTCCTTGCAATTGCAACAGTGTCATCCGGCGCTGCGCCGGCTGAAACGATCGAGTCGGCCATGGCGCGAGCCTATCAGAACAACCCGCAGCTCAATGCTCAACGAGCAATCGTCCGGCAAGCTGACGAGGGTGTACCCCAGGCACTTTCAGGCTATCGACCGACGATCGGAGTCAACGCCAGCATCGGTAAGGAATATACGGACGAGACGGTAAACTTTCCTCCAATACCGGGAACGCCGTTAAATCAGACTACTTCTGTCAAGATAACGGGTCCGACCACTCCGCGCTCGGTCGGACTCACCGCCTCGCAATCACTTTTCAACGCCAAAACACCAAACCAAACGCGAGCGGCCGAAAGCCAAGTGTTCGCGGCGCGTGAGACGCTGCGAGTGATGGAGCAGTCAGTTCTGCTCTCTGCGGCCACCGCCTATATGGACGTGTTGCGGGACACGGCGAACTTGGAAGTTCAACGCAGCTCTGTTCGCGTCCTTCAGAAAATGCTCAAGGACACCCGCGATCGTCGCGCCGCTGGTGAGATCCCCGACACCGACGTCGCGCAAGCCGAGGCTCAGCTGGCGGGTGGTGAAGCGACGCAACACGCTGCCGAAGCCACGCTTCTTGCAACCAAGGCAAATTATCAGCGTATCATCGGCATTGAACCCCTTAACCTGTCACCGGCCACGCCGGTCGATCGACTCTCTCCATCGACTTTGAGCGCGTCGCTAACGCAAAGCATTGTTGAGAACCCGTCCGTGACTGCGGCGATGTACGGCGTCGATGTATCCCAACTGCAGGTCAAGATTGCAGAGGCGGGTCTTTACCCGACACTGACGCTGCAGGGAAACATTCAGAAGCAATACGACGCGAACATCACGACGCCAAAGCTTTTCGACAGCTCCGTGATGCTCAGTTTGAGTATTCCGATCTATCAGGGAGGCCGCGAGTATTCGACAATACGCCAGAACAAAGAGGCGGTGGGGCAACAACAGCTCAGTTTGGATCAGGTTCGCGATCAAGTTCGTGCGAATGTCGCCCAATTCTGGGGTCAGGTCGACGCCACAAAAGCCGAAACCGAGGCGACAGCACGCCAGGTTAAAGCGTCGGAAAGCGCTCTCAATGGCGTTCGCGATGAGGCAAGTGTTGGACAGCGAACAACATTGGACGTTCTGAACGCTCAACAAGCGTTAGTGAACGCTCGCTTGAATCTACTTACGGCGCAGCATGATCGCGTTTTAGCTTCTTATGACCTATTGGCTGCGGTCGGCCGGTTATCAGCGACCGTCCTCCACCTACCGGTGCAAATCTACGATCCAGCCGTTCATTACCACCAAGTGCGCGATAGCTGGATCGGTGTCCGCACGCCCGACGGACGATAGGTCCGCCAAAGCTGAAGCGGTCGGCGGAATCATTGAGTAATACTTCACGGCCGACTAGTCCGATTTAGCCCCCGAAAGCGGACCGCGTGCGCAAAATAAAGAGTGCGCCGGGAATGGTGCTAAGCAACAGCGCAAATCCGTACAAGATCGAAACGGTAAAAGCCAAATCCGGCCGAATGCCATGTATCCCAAAAAGATAAACAAGCGTGCCCTCTCGGATTCCCCATCCCGCAATGGAAAGCGGAATAGTTGCGGCGAGAGTCGTTACGAAAGTTATCAAGACCAGGTCTGTAACGGGTAGAGAAACACCCGTCGCTCTCGCGAAAATCATGATTGCAGCGACTGAGAGCATCTGATTGCAGGCCGCGAGTACAAATATAATTGTTGTGGCTCCTGGCTTCCTGGTGAACGTCCGAATACTGCCGTGAAGCCTGACAAGCCCTCTCTGGATACGAGCGAATAGCGGGATGGGCGTACGAAGAAAGCGGCCAAAAATCCGAATTGTGAGCAGAGCGAAGCCCATTGAAGCAATCACAGCGGCAATGATCCACTCCAAGCGCGCTTGTCCCTCAAAGGTGGCAGCAAACGGCAAAAGCACTCCCGCACCGAAAAGCGCGATAAGGACGCCACTCACACGGTCGAGTAGAACGCTATAAATCGCGATTTTCCACGGCGCGCCAAGCTGTTTAGCACGCAAAGCACGAAGGACGTCGCCGCCAATCACGGTCGGCAGTAGTTGATTGAAAAGAGATCCCAAGAAGACGCTTCCGATCAAAGCGTTCCAGGACGCTTGGCAGCCGAGGACGGATAGGATGGCAGCCCAACGCGGCGTCACGAGGAGGACACTTGCGCCAAGCACCAAGGTTGCTCCTGCCAAAGTTTGCCACGAGACAGCCTTGAGACTTTCGATTATCTCCCCCGAGCCAATGTGGTAGACTAAGATCGCAATGAGGCTGATCGACAAAATTGCGCGAATTATGGGTCCGAATCTGCCTTTCCAGAGCGTCAGCAAACGATTGCCGCGCTGGTCTGTATCTTCGTTCCCGGCAAACATCGGCATATTGTCGCGCTCTTCAGCTCCAAGGTTTCTCACTGTCCGGACCGGTCATGTCCAACAAAATTTTGTGTCTCCAATATTCGGATCGGTGTCATTGACCTGACACATTTTTTGAACCATGGGGATTACTGCATCGGCACGCTCTCATCTAGGTGGTAGGCCAAGGGGGCGAATGTCTGTGGTGCCGGTGGCCTATAGTCGATCGCCGCGGGAGGTCTAATCGGCATATTGGCCGTATCATGCGCGCGCTACAAGCGGGGGAGCCGTAGTTCTGGTTGATCACCGCGCGGGTGCCGCAGTATACCGCATAAGCGAGGCTATGCGGCGAGCCGTGAGGACGCGATGGCGGCGTTTAAGGCGCGTTCGGTCGATAGAAGCTAGGCCACGCGATACCGCGCTGCAGAACTAAGGCCGTATTTCGAACCGTTGTCGTCCACATCACGCCGCGGTTCTGAGACGGCAAAATCAGGCAACCGCTCCAGGATCATTGCCACGCTTCTGGGCCTCCGCCGTCTCGTGCTCCTCACGCTGCCGCGCCATTGCAGCGTAATGCGTTATCACCCGCTCATGCTCCTTCCGCACGGTCCGCGCGCGTTCCTCGCGCTCGAATCGCCCAGTCGGCGCTTCCTTCGCATCGAGCTTTCCACGGCTCGGGAGGCCCCTTGAGATAGTGTTTGGGGATGCCATTGACGGTGCCTTGCTGGTCCGGCGAACTGAGAACGCCGTTTTTTGAAGTTACGAAAGGCACACAAAACGCCATTGTTACCGTCGCCACCCGCGCGGCAAGTTGAAGCGCACCGAACAAGCTGTTCGCGAAATCGTCCGAACCGCCGACATCATGATCGAACGAATCTTTTCCGCTTCGCGCTGTGCGTCTTTCGAGTAAGCGCAATTCCCGCAATAGCTGCGGGTGATCGGGGATCGACACGAGGCCGCGCGAAAACAGCGGCAACCCTTCAAGGTGCAATTCGGAGCGTGTCAGCAGCGAGCGCTGTTACTCGATACCGGCAGCCGTGTAATCAGCTCCCATCGAGCGGTCCGTCTCTATTAGAAGGCATGTCCGCTACAGGCATCTTACGTAATCAAAAAGAAAACATCCGATAATACCCGTTATCGGAACCATTTTCCCCGATTCTTGGACTAGTAATTTTGAGCTGAAATGCAGGTGGGCGGAATTGTTCTCCGCTAAAAACGCAAAATTGTGCCGGAGGATTTGTTCGGCTCGGGTCATTCGCTCGTGCGAGGCTGCCCCATGCCCCTTCCTGGACTTCGCCCAAGGTTGTATTTTGCCGAGGAGAAGTTGGCGTAGTCCATAACCTGCGGACAGGACGTGCCGATGTCCCTATGCTGCCGGGCAACCGAAAGCACAAAACGGAGAAACGAATGACGGAATCCACGACTGAGGACTTGGCCCGCTTTGCTGCATCCGTTAAATACGAGAACATCCCCGCACCGGCACGCGAATACTGCAAGGAAATTCTACTTGATACCCTCGCTTGCGCCTTTGCCGGACACTTCGGCGAAGAAACCGACCAGATTGCGCGATTTGCCAAGAGCCTTGCCACGTCGACCGAGAGTACGGTGATCGGCGGCGATAATCTTTCGCTCGCCGGCGCAACACTGCTCAACGGCTATCTCATTACAGCGGTAACGATGTGTGACATCCACCGTTCGACACTCACACACGTAACGCCGGAGGTCGTCCCCCCCGCCTTGTTAATCGGCGAACGCGACAACGTGTCAGGCCGGGACTTGCTGGTCGCTTTAGCGGCTGGCTTTGAAGTCACCACGCGCGTCGGCGTCGGATCGGATTATCCAGAGGTGCGCAAGCGCGGCTATCACGGTCCAGGCGTTTTCGGACCGTTCGGCGCGGCCGCGGCGGCGGGTCGGCTGCGCGGACTTTCGCCCGAAGCTATGGCGCGCGCCTTCGGCCTAGCCGGCAGTCAGGCCGGCGGTACCTTTGCTGCGTGGGGTACGCCGACGGTGAAATTCCATCAGTGTCGGGGCGCGCTATCGGGCTTAATGGCCACTTTGCTCGCCGAACAAAATTTCCTCGCGACGCGTGAATTCTTGACCGCCAAGGACGGCGGCCTTTTCAACACTTTCTCGACCGGCGGCCATCCCGAGCAGGTAACCGCCGACCTCGGAAAACGTTGGGAGTTCGAGCAGATTGCGCTGCGACTGTGGCCGTCAGCTTCCTCCATACAAGGCATGAATACAGCGCTGTTCGACTCGCTGGAGGAGCGTCCGTTCAAGCTCAAGGACGTCAAACACGCGAAGATTAGCCTGACGCCAACCGTGTTCAATCTTCACGGCAAGCTGTCGAAGTACAAGGCGAAGTTCGACGCGCTTATTTCCGCGCATTACACGGCGGCGGTGATCATCGAAGATCATGCCTTGACGCTCGATCAGTTCACGCCGGCGCGCTACGACGATCCAGTGCTGCGCAACGCCGCGGCCGACCTGATCGACGTGCAGCCGGACGAAAGCCTGACGGACGTGCAGGCGGTGGTCGAGTTCGAGCTCAACGACGGCACGAAGATCGTCAAGCGCTGCAATTCGCCGCGCGGCTCCGCTGATAACCGGCTCACCCGAGCGCAGATCGAGAGCAAGATGCGAACCTATGCGCAGAAGCGCATCGACAAGGCGGCGATCGAACGCATTATCAGCTCGATCTGGGCGCTTGAAAATGTCGGCTCGGTTCGTGACCTCACGCGGACAATGCGTCAGGCGGTCAGAGTCGCCGCATAGAACACGGCGATTGCAAATCAAAAACATCGTAAGGTAAGGGTAGGTGTGAAATGAAGGGCGGGTTTGCCTGCACAGCTTTAGCCGCAGCGATCTTGTTGTCGCCGCTGTCCACCGCTGCCCCGCGTGCCGAAGTGGCTGAATTGCGTACGGCCACCCAGTACGGCATCGGCACGCTTGCCATGGTGCTGGTCGAGAAGAAGCAACTGCTGGAAAAATACCTCGCGCAAGCCGGATTGCAGTCGACAAAGGTGACTTGGAGCCAGTTCCCGGCGGGCAGTCCGATGAACGACGGATTGCTGTCCGGCAGGCTCGACATCGTCAGCGGTGGCACCACCGTCTTCATCACGCTCTGGGGCAAAACTAACGGCACTTCTTATGCCGTGCGCGGCATTGGCGCGGTTTCCGCTCTGCCGCTTTATCTGCTCACGCGCGATCCCAATGTGAAGAAGATCGAGGACCTAGGTCCCAACGACAAGATCGCGGTAACGGCGCTGAAGGTTTCTGTGCACGCGATTCTGCTGCAGATGGCAGCCGAGAAGATTTGGGGGCCTGGCAATGGCGGCCGCCTCGACCCGCTCACAATCCAGATTCCGCACGGCGACGCCGCCTCGGCGATGATCTCCGGTGCCGGCGAGATCAACAATCATTTTTCGGCACCGCCGTTCCAGGAATTGGAGATGCGCGCGCCTGGCGTGCGGCGCATTTCCTCGCAGGACGAGATCCTCGGGGCGCCGGCAAGCTACATGGTAGCCTATACCACCGAGCGTTTCCGCAAGGAGAATCCGAAAACCTATCAGGCGTTCATCGATGCCCTCAGAGAAGCACATGAAATGATCAAGAAGGACCCGGCCGAGTGTGCAAAAATCTATCTTGATCACTCGAAGGACAAGATCAGCCTCGACGACACGGTTGCGCTCATCAAGAGTCCAGGTTCGAGTTTCCAGATGACACCGCAGAACGTCTTGACCTTTGCCAAGTTCATGGCGCAGCGCGGCATCATCAAGAGCGCGCCGAATTCCTGGCAGGACATGTTCTTCCCGGAAGTGCAGAACCTGCCGGGAAGCTGAGCAGCGGCGTTTGATTGGAGGTATCGTGAATTTCAGTCGGCGTCGATTTATGCAACTGGTGGGAGGTGTCGCGACTGCGGGCCTCCCACAATTCGCGCACGCGCTGGATTATCCGACGCGGCCGGTGCGCGTGATTGTCGGATTTCCGCCCGGCGGCTCGGCCGACATTGTCACTCGCATTGTCGCGCAAGCGCTGTCGGAGCGGCTGGGGCAATCCTTCATCGTCGATAACCGCTCGGGGGCGGGAAGCAATATCGGCACCGAGGCCGTCGCGCGCGCCGACCCTGATGGCTATACGCTACTGTCAGTGAGCGTCGCCAATGCGATCAATGCGACGCTCTATAAGAAACTCAATTTCGATTACTTGCGCGATTTTGAGCCGGTCGCCGGCATCGACGTCGTGCCCAACGTAATGGACGTCAGCCTGTCGGTACCGGCCATTACGGTTCCCGAATTCATTGCTTACGCCAAAGCCAATCCGGGTAAGATCAGCATGGGATCCGGCGGCGTTGGCTCTTCGCCTCACGTCGCCGGCGAACTGTTCAAAATGATGACCGGTATCGACATGGTGCACGTGCCCTACCGGGGCGTCGCGCTAGCGACCACCGATCTGCTGGCCGGGCGGGTACAGGTCTTATTCGACACCTTGCCGGCATCGATAGCCAATATCAGAGCCGGCAAGGTGCGCGCCTTGGCGGTGACGACCAAAACCCGCTCGGAAGCGCTACCCAGCGTGCCGGCGATGAACGAATTCGTGCCGGGTTACGAAGCGACCTCGTTCCACGGCATCGCTGCGCCAAAGGGCACGCCGCCGGAAATCATCGAGAAGCTCAACAGCGCGGTGAACGCCAGCCTCGCCGATCCCAAAGTGAAGTCGCGCCTTGCCGATCTCGGCGGCATGGTGCTGACCGGCACGCCCGCAAGCTTCGGACAGTTCATGGCCGGAGAAATCGACAAGTGGGACAAGGTAGTCAAGTTTTCGGGCGCCAAGCAGGAAAATTAGGCTAAAGCTGCTTCGCCGACGCTTCGAGGAAGCGTTGCTTGATGGCTTGGCCGTCGCGACTGGGAATGACGCGCGGCGGATCGTCCGCTTTGATTCTGGCGTGGATGAAGATCGGGCCTTGTCCGCTGTGCAGCATTTTGCGCGCGTCGGCCGTCTCATCGATCTGCGATACCGAACGCACCTGACGGAAGCGGCAGGAAGTGGCGGTGCCGGCGAGATCGATTCCCGCCGCCGTGGCGCTCGCCTGCATGCCGGTCGCGCCATAGTGACCGTTGTCGAGCACGACGACCGACAGATTCCCGGGTTGTTTGACGCCGATGGTCGCCAGGCTCCCCATGCCCATCAAGAGATCGCCGTCACCGGTGATGACGGCGATACGGCGATCCGGCCGCGCCAACGCCAAGCCGAGGCCGACCATCGCGGTGCATCCCATTCCGCTCCAGATGTAGAAATTCAGCGGGTGGTCGCCACAGGCATTCACGTCGAAGGTCGGCGTTCCCAACCCGGTGACGACCAGAAGCTCTCCACGATGGGCAAGCAGGCGGGCAACAAATTCACGGCGGTCGAGCATCAATGCGCTCCTTTCGAGCGCTTGATGAGGCGCTGCGCCAGCAGGATCGCGACCTGGAGATTGCTGCCGTAAGCCATGTTGCATCCTGCGGAGACGATGTCTTCGACATCTTCTGCTCGCTCGACCCGGTAGGTCAGAAAACCGCAAGCCTTGAGCGTCGCCTCGGTCATTGCGCCCATGGTTACTTGCCAGGGATTAAAATCGTCGAACTCGCCACGCATTGTCACAATGAGCAGGCAAGCAATGCCGCAGCTTTTCAGTATCGAAAACGTGTTGACGGAATTGCCGACACCGCTGCTTTGCATCAGCAGCGCTGCCCGTTTGCCGCCGAGCGTGGCGCCGAGCACGAGGCCGGGCCCCTCCGCTTCGGTCGTCATCACCACGTCCGTGATCTCATTGTCTTTCTGGCATAAGGCAATCAGTCGCGCATGCCCGTTGTCAGGCACGTAGCCGACCTGGCTGATGTTGTTTCGCTTCAATGCTGCGTGAATGCGGTCAGGCCAGACGGATGACTCGTCTGGCCTCGCGTGTGAAGCTTGTAGCGGAGACTGGTCCAAAGCTCGCTCCTATCGGTCACTGCCGCGGACTTAGCTACGGTGAGCCTACTTCACCAATGAAGTTAGCAATAGCTTTTGGAAAGAAAAACTGGGTCGGGTCCTTACACGATGGCTCATCGACTGCAGCGAGGGGTTGATGAACTTTCTATATAAGCGGGACAGTATTGAACATTTGCGCTCAACGGATCGCGTCGTCGACCCCTAGAACGCGGAGGGCTTGTCGGGCCATCATTTACCTAGCGCCCCCTTTTGCGGCGGAAGCAGCGGATTCTCCCTCCGCCAATCATTGTTGAAACCAAAGCACAAAGTTTTGAATCCGCCGCGGCTGCCCCCGGCTCTACCCACGGGCTCCTGCTGAGCCTATCGCCGCCTGCACACAGCCAAAGGGGGAAGTCATCATTTTAGGCGATGTGCTAATATGCAATAATGCAAAGCGATCTTCTTGACCACCCTATTGCATTACGAGAGCTTTGCGCGGGCATTGAACACGCACCGCGATGATACCCCAATCCGAAGAAGGATCGTATGATAGGGTTATTGAACAAACCGGTAAAACAAATTTGACAGCCATCGGGGACGTCGCGAACATCAACACGCGAAACAGGAATTGTTGCCGGTATAAAATGAAAAACAAGACAAAAGGGAGAACAACAATGGCCGAGCTCGTAAATTTGAAGTTGACGCGGCGCACGCTGCTGAAAGCCGGGACCGCGATGACCGCGTTGCCATTTCTCGGAATTGGAGCGCCCAGTGTGTTGGCCCAGGGACTGTCGAAGTCTCCGACCAAGGTGCTCGATTTCACGACGAACGCCGACGTGGCAAAGGCCGAGCAGGAAGGCCAGCTCGTGTTCTACTGCCATGAGAATGAGGCCGGCACGGCCGGCATCATGGAAGGCTTCAACAAAGACTTCCCGAAAATAAAAACCAGCTACGTGCGCGCGCAGACCGGCGCGCTCTACAACAAGATTCTGTCCGAGCGCTCGGCCGGCCGTTTCGACGTCGACGCTATCCAATTGTCCGACCTGGCGCCAGCAGTCGACTTCCAGAAGAAGGGTGGCTACGAGTTCTATGTTTCGCCCGAGACTTCGGCCTACAAAGCAGATCATCTCAGCTCGCCGGCTGGTTCGTTTTTCTGGACTGGCGTCGACCCAGCCGGGATAGCCTACAATACGGACAAGGTCTCGTCGGCGGATGCGCCAAAGGGCTGGCAGGATATTGTCAATCCGCGCTGGAAGGGCTCAATCAGTTGCAAGATTGTCGCTTCCGGATTGCAGTTCGTGCAGTGGTACACGCTGCGCAAGATCTATGGAGCGAGTTTTTGGAGAGAGTTTGCCAAACTCAATCCGCACGCTTTCGATTCCCGCGTCCAGTTATTCGACCGGCTCGCCAAAGGCGACGACAGGATCACTGCTATCGGCGAATACCCGGCCTACATCCTGTTCAAGGGCAAAGGCGCTAAAGTCGCATTCGTCGCGCCCCCCGACGGCTTGGTGGCAACACCGCTAGTGGTCGGAGCTGTCAACAGGGCGCCGCATCCGGAAGCAGCTAAACTGTTTGTCGACTGGGCGATGTCGAAGCGCGGACAGGCCTGGTACCAGAGCAACCCGAATCTTTATTACGGATCGGTGCGCACCGACGCGCCGCCGATGCCGACCGGGGTGCGACTGGCTGACCTGAAGCTGCTCTACCCGGCCGACTGGGATGACTATTCGGCTAACCGTGACGTCTTCGCCAAGGAATGGAATGGTATGCTCGGCCTGTGATTCCCGCTGCCACGAAATTCGTGGGATCGCCGATCTCCGCGCAGAAATTAGCCGGGTATGGTGTCGCGGCAGTCGCCGCCGTCCTTGTCCTCTACCCGGTCTTTTTCCTGTTGCAGGCCTCGCTTGACGTCGGTGATCCACTGGCGCGGCCCCCGACCGCCTACGGGCTCGACAATTTCAGCGGCCTGTTCCAATTCCCCCAGATCCTGCTCAACACGCTCACGGTGTCATTGGCTGCGGCAGTGATGGCGCTGGTATTTGGGTTCGTGATGGCGTGGATCCTAACGCGCACCAACGTGCCGGGACGGCGCATGTTCGAGCAGCTGATGGTGGTGCCGTATTATCTGACGCCGCTGCTCGGCGCGCTGGCCTGGAGCCTGCTCGGCTCCCCAGAAAGCGGTTTCATCAACCAAGTCTGGCGCGCCCTCGGTGGGCAAAGCTATCTCATCAATATCAATACGCCGTACGGGATCGCCTGGGTGATGGCGCTTTTCGAGGGATCGGTTGCTTTTGTCATGATCGCGGCGGTGATGAAATCGATGGATCCCTCGCTCGAAGAGGCGTCGCAGGTCATGGGTGCGAGCCGGCTTCGGACCATGCTGCACATCACACTGCCGTTAGTTATTCCGGGCGTCCTCGGCGCTGCGATTTTTGTATTCGCAGAAATGCTCGGGTCGTTCGCGGTCGCGCTCGTGCTCGGACTGCCCAATCGCTATTACGTCGTCACCACGGCTATCTACCAATTGGTGCAGCAATATCCGCCCAAGATTCAAGTCGCGGCGGCGATGGGTGTGTCACTGTTCGCCGTGATGTTTGTTATGCTGTTCCTGTATCGCCGCATCGTAATGGCCGGCAGCTACGTCACGATCACCGGCAAGGCTTTTCGGCCGCGCGTGGTCGATGTCGGTTTCTTGCGTTACAGTCTGCTTGGCGTTTGCGTGCTTTACCTTTTCGCTGCGGTATTGATGCCGCTGACCACGCTGCTTTACGCGTCGGTGCAGAAGATCGCTGTCGCCTTCCCGACCGCTGAAAACCTGACGCTGGCCAATTTTCGCATGGCGATGTCGATGGACGCCGTGCGCTCAGCGCTAGGCAACAGCCTGCTGCTCGGATTCGGCACTGCGACGATCGGCGTCGTGTTGATGGGACTGCTCGCCTGGCTCATTTACCGGTCGCGGCTGCCAGGCAGCGGCCTGATCGAATACATCGTGATGTTTCCACAGTCGGTACCACGGCTGGTATTCGCATTCGGCATGATGTGGGCCTGGGTGGTTTTTCCGATCCCGATCTACGGAACGCTTTGGCTGCTGCTGATCGCTTACCTCACGGTGTTCCTGCCGCTTGGCGTACGCACTATCGCCGGGGTCATGCTGCAGATCGACAAAAGTCTGGAGGAGTGTGCGCAGATGTGTGGCGCCTCATGGGCGTTCCGGATGCGAACTGTGACGGTGCCGCTTTTGATGCCTGGCCTCGTCGCCGCCTGGCTGTTGCTGTTTATCTCCAGCATCAGGGAGCTTGGAGCCTCAATTCTGCTCATGGGTCCACATTCCAAGGTCATCACACCATCGATTGTCGAATCCTGGTTCGGCACAAGTTCGGAGCTCACCGCGACCTTGGCGCTTATCCAGACGCTGGTCGTGGCTATCGCCATGGTCGTGCTAGTTGCCGTGACACGCCGTGTCGCGGCGCAGCAGGTTGATTAGGAACGGCACCATGCAAACGAAACTGCCGGAGGCGCACATCGAGGTTGATGGGTTGGAACTTTTTTATGGCAGCGTTCCGGCCGTGCGCGGCGTCAGCTTCAATGTGCTGCCCGGCGAACAGCTGACGCTGCTCGGCCCTTCAGGCTGCGGCAAAACGACGACGCTGCGCGCGATCGCCGGACTGGAGCAGCCGGCGGCTGGTGAGATTCGCATCGATGGCGTGCCGGTTTATTCATCCGCTCGCAAAATCAACGTGCCGGCGGAAAAGCGCGGCCTGTCGATGGTGTTCCAGTCCTACGCGATCTGGCCGCACATGACGGTGTTTGACAACGTCGCCTATGGGTTGCGCGTGCGCCGGGTGGCCGCGGCGGAGATTGCAGAAAAAGTTGGCCAGGCGCTCGACATGGTCCAGATGCGCGACTTTGCGGGACGGCGCGCGTCGCAACTCTCCGGCGGCCAGCAGCAACGGGTGGCGCTCGCACGCGCTTTCGTCTTCCAGCCAACCGTCCTTTTGTTCGACGAGCCGCTGTCGAATCTCGACGCGAAATTGCGGGCCGATATGCGTATCGAGCTTCGCGATCTCCAGAACCGCCTCGGTATCACCTCGCTTTACGTGACCCACGACCTCGAGGAAGCGCTGGCGATGTCAGACCGCATCGTGGTGATGCGCGACGGGCTGGTCGAGCAGAACGGTACGCCGGACGAAATCTACAGCCTGCCGCGCAGCGCCTTTGTTGCCGACTTCATCGGCTCCGCAAATTTAATTCGGGGACGGCATCGCCCGGATCTGGCCATCGACGATCTCATCGCGCTTGAGACGTCGGACGGGCAGGTTATCTACGGCATGTCCTATGGACGGCCCGTCGGCTCGGAGCTGGTCGTCTCGGTACGCACCGTACACCTGCAGATTTCCTTGCAACGGCCAGCCGATAAAAAAAATGTTTGGCCGGCGCGAGTGGAAAAGACGGTGTTTCAGGGCGACTTCAGCCAGATTCATATTGCCTGGGGCTATCAGCACCTCGTCGCCCGCTGCGCCGCGATTGAACCAATTGCGCCGGGCCACGAGGTTTACATGACCATAGAGCCGCGGCGTGTCGTGCTGCTGGGTGCGGGAAACTCGTAGAAATAAACGGTATTATGGCACAAACGCCACAGGAAATTCCCTGAGGTGGTTACGACATAATACCGGGAATTTCGTCGAATCCACCCGCTTGGTGCCATTTTGAAAGCAGACACGGGAGTAAATTAAAAGGCTTGCCACGAAATTTCCTAATCGTCAGAACAAGGGGGTATAGCGATAGCTCCAAAAGTAGGCCACTTGTGACTAAACGCGGCTAGCGGAACATCCGTTTTGTGCCGTCGCCACGAGCAGACATTCACGAAATAACCCGTGCTGAAAAGAAAGACCGCCGCGAGGCGGTCTTTCTGCTTCAGGAGCAAAAAGGATGCTTCTGCTCAGACATCAAAAACGCTTTACCTGTGAAATTCTTCATAAGGCGACACCCATCTACGACCTATATTTGCCTGTGACAAATTGGCGTTAGCGTTGGAGAGTGCCATGAATTGGTCGATGTATACCGCAGACCGAACCACCCACCTTAAGATCGTGTTGGTTGGACTTGCCGCCGCGCTGCTGTTCGCCGTAATCGGCACCGCGGTGCAGCAGCTCAATCTCGGCATCGATATTATGACCGCACAGGGCCCGACTGTGATCAAGGCCGGTGCACCCGTTGTCTTCACCGACCGCAGCGGTCCGGTCATCCGCTAGAGCCACGGATGATCACGGAGTTGTGTGTCCATATGGACGGGGCCTG
>Ga0181536_10003138_pt1 | contig 18081 bp, 18 predicted proteins | sample PEATcosm2014_Bin_41_FD_121105 | JGI IMG/M metagenome (GOLD analysis project Ga0181536, IMG submission 121105) | Peatland microbial communities from MTU Mesocosm Facility, Houghton, MI, USA - PEATcosm2014_Bin17_60_metaG | ecosystem: Environmental > Terrestrial > Soil > Wetlands > Peat | place...
CCCCCTCGTTTCGATCATCCTGGCGACGTTCAACGAACGGGAGAACCTTCCCCAGCTCCTCGGCCGTCTCTGGGCGGTTCCGCTTCCGCCGCTCGAGGTCCTGGTGGTCGATGACGGCAGCACGGACGGCACGCGGGAGTACCTGTCGGAGGCGGCCCGCTCGGAGCCGCGACTGCGGCTGATCTGGCACGAGGGCAAACAGACGACGCTTCGAGCCCAGTGTCAGGGGATCGCCGAGGCCAGGGGCCGTTTCGTGGTCGTGATGGACGCCGACCTGCAGCATCCCCCCGAGGTCCTGCCGGAAATGGTGAATCGCCTCACCGAGGGCGCCGCTCTAGTGGTGGGCAGTCGGTACGCGAAAGGAGGCACCGCGGGCGCTCGGGACGGGTTCCGCGGGACGATCTCCCGGGGAGCCGAGATGACCGCGAAGGTGTTCCTCCCCGAGGCGCGGCCCCTGAGCGACCCGGTGTCGGGCCTCTTCGGGTTCCGACGGGAGGTCTTCCGTCCGCTCCCTCCCGGGTGGCGGGGCTACAAGCTGCTGCTGTTCCTGCTCGTGATGGCGCGGGGTCAGCGGGTCGCCGAGGTCGGGTTCCGCTTCGAGCCGCGCGGGAGCGGTGCGAGCAAGGTGACCCAGAACTCCCGGTTCATCCGGTTCTTCCTTACGGAGCTCTTGCTCGCCAAGAGACTCGAGGGAACCCTCTCTCGATAGACGGACAGCGGTTCGGTCCCCTCGCCTGCTCAGCGCCTTGCTCCGGGTTCGTCGGTCGTCCAGCAACTCCTATAACGGGACGGGAACGTCCCGCCGCCCGGAGCCGGCCCGGTCGACGCGAAGACGGTGCGACGAAAGGCAGGTTCCGCTAGCAACCAAGGTGTTCACGATGCGGGTGCTCATTACCGGAGGCTCGGGGTTCATCGGGCGGCATCTTGCCCAGAGCGCGGCCGAGCGCGGCCACGAAGTGGTCGCGACGTATCTCGCGCCCTCGGAACTTTCCGCGAAACCTCCTCTCCCCTCGGGCGTCCGGTGGGAGCCGCTCGACCTCCAAGACCGGGCTCGGGTCGACGCGCTGGTCGAGTCCACCCGCGCCGATGCGGTCTTTCACCTCGGGGCCCAGGCGTACGCCGGAAAAGCCTGGGAGTCCCCCGCCGATACGTTCGAGACGAACGTCCTCGGGACCGTCTACCTCTACGAAGCATTGCGCCGTCATCCTCCCCGCGAAGGAGCGTTCCTTGCCTCCTCCGCCGCGGCCTACGGCGCCGTCGACCGGCTTCCGATGAGCGAGGAGACCCTGCTCCGCCCGGTGAACCCCTACGGCGTCTCGAAGGCGTGCCAGGACATGCTGTCACTGCAGTACTCGCTCAACTTCGGCCTTCGCATCGTGCGCGGCCGACTCTTCATAACCACGGGCCCCGGAAAGACCGGGGACGTCCTGAACGACTTCGCCCAACGCGTGGCTCAGCTCGAGCGAGCGGGCCAGCCGGGGAAGCTTCGGCACGGCAACCTCGAGGTCCGACGTGACATCTCGGACGTTCGGGATGTCGTCCGCGCGATCTGGCTCGTCTTCGAACGGGGCGACCCCCGCCAGGCGATTAACATCGGAGCGGGCCAGAGCTTCCCCGTCCGGTCGATCGCGGACTCCCTGCTCCACCTCTCGCGGGTCCCGCTCACCCTCGAGCCCGACCCCACCCTCTTCCGTCCCACGGACGAGCCCGACATCCGCTCGGACATCTCCCGCTTGCGAAGCCTCGGGTACTCGCCCACTATCCCCCTCGAGCGGACGGTCGAGGACTCGCTCGACCACTGGCGCAAGTTCGGCGCGGGCTGAGCACCCCCCCGGGAACGCTCCCGAAAGTGACGGGTGCGCGGGGAGCGATAGGTTCTAAAGGACCCAGCGACCCTCCCCGCACCGATGACGGAGAGCGGGTCTCCGCGCGTTCCGAAGCCGTTCGTGGGGGTTGGCTTGCCCCCTCCCGACTCGCCGGGGGGCCTCGTGATCCTCGTCGCCATCATCCTGGGGACCGCCTACGTCCTGCTCCTGGTGGGGACGTACTCGTCGCTCGCGGCGGAAGCCCCTTGGATCATCCCCCTGAACTTGGCCCTCGGGGTCGTCGTCTCGTTCTTCCTGGTCTCGATGATCGGCTCGGACCGGGCCCGAGCCACCCAGTTCGAACTGGAGTTCGCTCGGACGGTCGAGGCGCACCTCGCCGCAGGGGAGACCCTGGTCGAGGCGAGCCCGCTCGGCGGGATCCTGGCCGAGTACGCGCGCGCCGCCGACCGGCAGCGACGGGCAGCGAGGGAACACGTCTACGCGGCTGGCCCGGCGCTCTACAGCACCGCGCTGGCCCTCGCGGCCACCCTGCTCATCGGGTTGGCCTACGCCACGGGAAGTTCGGACGCCATCATCGGGCTCGCCATGGTTGCGGAGCTAGTGGCGTTCTTCTTGCTCACCCTCACCGCGGGAGCCCTCGCCCTATCGATCGGTCGGCACGAGGAGGTCCGCGGGTTCGACGTCATCATGCCGCGCCGATGGTCCCGTGTGGCGGATGCCTCCTTCCCGTTCACCCACGCGCTCACCGAGGTTCCTTGGGTCACGCTACCGTCCCCCCGAGCTCCGCTCTCGCCGTGGGACGAGTCGACCCTCGAGAGCCCCGCCCGGGCGTGAAGGGCACGGGGTCAACTCGAGTTAACTGGGGGATGAAATAGCCCCCGGATGAACACCAGCGGGGCTGTTACGATGTGGGTGTACGTGGTCATCGCGCAGCCCTGTGGTGTTACGGATACGGTCGCCCGCGCGGTCGCTCGGGCCGTCGACTGGTCGTACGAGCATCACGCTCGGCCCGCGAACGAGGTAGACCCGAGCGAGATCCGAACTCCTTCGGTCGTCTTCCTGGGCGGGCCAACGCACCGTAGGGAGATGGGGGAAACGCTCCGGTGCTTCCTCGACCACATGCCGGACCGGATGGTTTCTCAGTGCCTTTTTGCGGCGTTCGACACGCGCTTCCATGACTCCCCGATCGTCACGGGTTCCTCTGCCCGGCATATCCAGCGGGCGATCGAAGGACGCGGGGGCCGGAACCTCGTGCCCGGAGAGAGCTTCTTCGTCATCCGGCGGGACGGACCCCTCCGGGAGGGCGAGGTCGAGAGGGCCCGGATGTGGGCGAGCGGCGTCATCGCGGCCGCGGTTCGCGAGCTCCATGACGTCGAGGTTCGCCCCGGCACGCTCACGACCTCCGCGCCCCATTCCTGGGTGGAAGCCCTCGTCGCGGCGCCGTCGTAGGTCAGGCCCCGGACGCCCTCACGGCGCCAGCGCTGCCTTTCCGTTGTTGCGGCGGATAGCCGTCCGGGCGCCAAGGCCCCGAGGGTCTGCTTAGGGGATCGACGCTGGAAGAAGAGACCGAACGATACGGTCCGCCCTCAGGTTGGCCCACCAAAGTGTCGCCAGAGACCCCAGGAGCGGAAGCGTGGCAAGTGTGGTGTAGGAGAATTGGGGCTCCCAGTAACCGTAGAAGAGGATGCCCACGAATCCGGCGAAGAGGACGCATGCGAGGCCGTCGATCGCCACTTCGGACAGTGAACGCCGGGAAGGCGGGGTTCCGGTCACGGAGCTTCCCCCTCTCCATCTCCTTCCCCCAAGTAACCCTTCCGGGTCTCGCGCAGGGCTTCCCGGAAGGGGAGGGACGGCCAAAGACACGAAATCGGCCGTTCCGAGGGACCCGAGGAAGTCGTGGGGTCAAGCGCCCTTGACGCCCCTTAGAAGGCCTCCCCTGCGGTCGCCGAACCCATGGTCGCTGTGCCGCCATCTGCATCGCATTCGACGGGCCGGAACGGAGCGAAACTATCGAAACTCCCCCGTTTGAAAGGGATGGACCTCCTGGACACCCCTCTCCTCAACAAAGGGACCGCGTTCTCGTACGAGGAGCGGACGGCCCTCGGACTCCACGCCCTGTTGCCCCCGCAGGTCGAGACGCTCGACCAGCAGGTGGTCCGAGCCTACGAGGCCTACCAACGCAAGACGGACGACCTCGAGCGGCACATCTACCTGAGGGCCCTCCAGGACAACAACGAGGTCCTGTTCTATCGACTCCTGGTCGACCACCTCGAGGAGATGACCCCCGTCGTGTACACCCCGGTGGTGGCGGCGGGCTGCGCAGAGTTCAGCCACATCTACCGTCGCCCGCGCGGCCTCTTCATCTCGTACCCGCTTCGGGACTCGATCGTCGAGCTCTTGCGGCACCGCCCGAACCCCGAGGTCGACGTGATCGTCGCTACCGACGGAGAGCGGATCCTGGGGATCGGGGACCAAGGAGCCGGTGGCCTGGGGATCCCGATCGGCAAGCTGTCGCTCTACACGCTCTTCGGAGGCATCGCTCCCGAGAGGACCCTGCCCATCGTGCTCGACGTGGGGACGAACAACCAGGACCGGTTGAAGGACCCCGAGTACCTCGGTTGGAGACACGAGCGCATTACCGGTGACGACTACTACGCGTTCATCGAGCGGTTCGTCCAAGCAGTGAAGCAGGAGCTTCCCGGCACCCTCCTCCAGTGGGAGGACTTCGGGATCCTCCATGCTCGTCCGATCCTCGACAAGTACCGGGACCAGTTGCTCACCTTCAACGATGACATCCAGGCACGGGTTCGATCAACCTCTCCGTCGTGCTCGCAGCCACGGAGATCACCGGGGTTCCGCTGCGCGACCAGCGCTTCGCGATCCTCGGCGCGGGCTCGGCCGGGGTCGGTGTCGCCGACCTCTTGACCGGCGCCCTCGTCGAAGCGGGAGTACCCCCGGCCGAGGCCCGGCGACGCACCTGGATCGTGAACCGGGGCGGTCTCCTCCACTCCGCGCGGACGGACATCAAGGACGAACAGAGGGTCTACGCCCACCCGTGGGAGGACGTCAAGAGCTGGGCGCCGACCGGGGGCGGCAAGATCGGCCTCGAGGAAGTGGTCCGCGAGGCGCGGCCCACGGTCCTCATCGGCCTCTCGACGCTCAAGGGGGCGTTCACGGAGTCCATCGTCCGGACGATGGCCCGTTGGGTATCTCGACCCATCATCTTCCCGCTCTCGAACCCGACCGTGAAGTCGGAAGCGATCCCCGAGGACCTCCTCAAGTGGACCGAAGGTCGCGCGATCATCGCGACCGGCTCTCCGTTCCCGCCGGTGAAGTACGGCGACACCATCTACCCGATCGCCCAGTGCAACAACGCCTACATCTTCCCCGGGCTGGGCCTCGGGCTGATCGTGGGACGTTGCCGCAAGGTGACGAACGAGATGTTGCTCGCCGCCGCGCGAGCGCTGGCTCTGCGCTCCCCGGCCCGGGAGAACCCGCATGCGCCGCTCCTTCCCTCGCTCCGGGAGCTCCGCGTCGTGGCCGAGGAGATCGCTCTCGCGGTCGCGATGGAAGGTCAGCGGAGCGGTCTCGCTCCGAAGCAGTCCGAGGACGAGCTGCGGAACCGGATCCACCAGATCCACTGGAACCCCGAGTACCCGGTCTACGCCTAACGGGGCGCACCGGCCCGCCCATCCGCGGCAGCGGCCGCCGGAGCCGGGCCGGTCCGTGATGGCGGCACGGGCGACCCGGTTCCGTAGGATAGGCTAAGTGGGGACCGCCGGTCGGGTCCCGTGACCTGAGGCACCATGGCCGACCGACCCCGCGCCTCCCGGCGAAGACCGGCACCCCGTCGCGGTTCCCGGCATCGAGCCCCGGCTCGCCGACGCACCCGCGCCCTTTCAGACCGCCCGCGCTGGGACTATGTACGTCTCGAGATCGACCTGGTCAAAGAGGCGTTCCGTCGCCGCGGACCTCTCTTTCTCCATCGGCTCGAGGCGGTCTTCCGAGAGCAGGAGGTCGTCGAGGTCGAAGGGCTCCTCCGGCCCGCCGCCTTGGTCCTGCATGCCCTCGGCTCACGAGGCTTCTCGCGGGTGAACCACTGGGAGGTCCGCCCGGGAGGCTGGCTACCGCTTCCGGAACCGGCGCACGAGCGCTTGGTGGAGCCGGTCGGCCACTTGGTGCACGCGCTGCGGAGCGACGCGTGGAAACGGGTCGGAGACGCTCGGTCGTTCGCGGTCCGTCTATCGGGCCCGGGCGAGCTTCGGGCCGACGTTACCGTCCGCCGCGTCCATCGCGAACGGGCCCACGCGATCACCCTGGAGCTCTTCGGCCTGCTGTCCGAGCGGGAGCTGCACGCCATCGAGCAGGTGCTGGGGGACGAGCTCACGGTCGCCCGCCTTCGACGGACCGAGTCCGTGGCTGTAGGACCGCAAGGTCCCTGAGCTCGGGACGGAGATTCGCTCCCGAGGGCCGCGGGAGTTGGAAGCCCCTTCCCTTGATGTACTCGGGCACCTAACTCGCTCCGAATGCTGCAGATCTACGTCCCCGCGCTCATCGTGGCGTTCCTGATCACCATCCTCGAGATGACCGAGGTCGTCGCCCTGGTGTTCGCCCTCGCCGCAGACCACTCCACGGTCCGCCACGGCGCTCTCGGCGCGGTGGGGGGCACGGCGGTGGTCGCGGCCATCGCCCTCGGTTTCGGGGCGGTCCTCATTGCGTTCCCGAAATCGTACCTGCTCTGGGGCTCTGCGGTCGTCCTCGCGGCGTTCGGCGTCTTTCTCTTCCGCAGCACGCTCAAGACCTACCGTCGGCGCAAAGCTGCGGCGAGCGGCGGTGCCCCGCCCTCGACCGGTCGCACCGCGGCGCAGTTCGCCGGGGGGTTCTCGGTAGGCGCCGTGGAGTCCACGGAGACCGTGATCGTCCTCCTCGCGCTCACCGCCGCGGGGTACGGGTTCTCGGCCCTCATCGGGGCTGTCCTGGGCGGGGCGCTCCTGGTCTGTGTCGCGTTCCTCGTGCACGACCGCATCCGGCGGATCAAGATCCCCTGGCTCAAGGTCGGCGGGACCTCGCTCGTCTTCACGTTCGCCGTCTTCTGGGGCGGCGAAGCGGCCGGTGTTCAGTGGCCGGGAGGCGACCTGTTCCTGCTCCCGCTCGTGGTCCTTGCCGTCCTCATCGTCCGAGGAGGGGTAGAGGTCGTGATGCGCGCGACCGCCCCGCCCCCGGCGCCCGCGTAGGCGTCGCTTCACAACTGACGAGTTGAAGTCCGGCGGCCGGGAGCGGACCCGGTGGAACCACACGGGTGCCGGCATTGTTCGCAGACGACCCGTCCTGGCCCCGGGATGTCCTTCGCGGCGAGCTCACACTCCTCCCAGGAACGGTGGCCACAGACCGGACAAGGGTGAGACGGTCTCACGGACTCTGACCCCCTGTGCGTTTGGGCCCGCTTCGCGGGCCCTTGGACCGTGAGGAGATCCTACGGTGCGATCGTAGACCCCGTGTGTGACCGCTCTTCGGGTTCGGCAGCAGCATGAGGCCCTCGGTGGGGTCCCCGATCAAGCGACCCTGCCCCTTCAGGAAGTTCCACCCGACGAACGCGATCGTTACGGCGTCGAGCTCGTCGTGCGTCAGCGGTCGGCGGAGCACCTCACCTCCCAACCCTTCCCGCTGGAGGCGGCGTTGGAGGACCTCGACTCCCGCCTTCTTCCGGGGCCACCCCAGGATGTCCTGCGCGCCACCAGGGTACCCTTCGACGACCGTCATTCCGAGGCCCGAGAGCTCCTCAGCGAGCGACATGCCCCGGACGGTGAGCATTCGCATTGGCCCGAGCGTCAGAGGAAAGAACGGCACTTTCATCCGAAGCAGCTCCCGGTCGCATTCCCGGAGGTGCGGCCCCGTTCGGTCCTCGATGGTCCGTCTTCCGCGGGGAAGGGAAAGGGGAGCGTCGATTACAACGAGCTCAGGGCGCGCCGACCGAGCGAACTCTATGATCTCTCGGTTCGAATGGAGCACCGTCGCCCGCAAGCGACGAGGCCCGTCCATGACGCACGCTCCCGTGTCCCGATTGGGCGATCCCGCGAGGTCGAGGCCGACCACGCGGGTCGTTCGGGAGAATGGAGGGGGAATGCGGGACATCGAGCGGGTTCTCCGTCCGGTCGGGGGACTCGGGACCCATGAATAAAGAGAAGGAGGAAAGGGTTGGCCGCCGCTCCGGTGCTCTTCCCTAGATCGGGAGCACCTTCCGGCCGTAGTTCGAGTTGGTCAGCGTGGCCGTGGCGACGTACCAGGCGATCAGCCCATCGAAGATGATCTCCCCGCCTACCGCCCAATTCGCGCTTCCGCTCGGGTCAAAGGTCGTCGAGCCCGAAGCGAGGCTCCAGAACTTCACTACGAGCAGGATGAACGCGATGAACAGGAAGAGGAACACCATCAGGAGTCCCCAACCGTGTTTCGGGGCGTTGATCAGGAAGGTGAACGTGAACATCATCCAGATGAACGAGAACCCCGCCAGACCGTAGAGCCAAGGCACGCCCGCGGTCGCGACCGCCACCGGCGCGAACGAGGTGAGCATCAGGGTGAATGCCAACCAGAACGAACCGTATCCGACGAACGCCGACCCTGCGAACAGGTTCCCCTTTCGCAGCGCGATGAACCCTGCGAGCAGCTGGGCGATGCCGCCGAAGGCGATGGCCGTTCCGAAGAGCGTCCAGTTCCCGGCCACCGGGCTAGCCCCGACGACGTTCCCGAAGCCCGCCCCGTAGGGAGACGGCAGGTTGGCCAACCCCGCCAACATCGTCGTGGTCCCGAATCCCATCAAGCCCACAACGGCGGGACTGGCCCACCATTCGGACTTCCCATCCGGCTTGGGAGGGGGCTCCTCCATTGCACGCTCAGATTCCATGGTCCCCGCTGACGCTGGCATGTTGGGGCGCCGAGTGCAGTTCAAGTAGATAAAAGCCTATTTGCAGGGCGTAAGGACGGTGCCTCCGGGGCCGAACCTGCCGCCGGGCCCGGAAGGGGGTCCTAGGGCTTCGGGTGGACAGCATTAAGGTCCCAAGTGCGTGGCCGTAGAGACCCATGGAAGAGCGCGAAGAACTCGAGCGGATCGTCTTCGGCCAGACCCGGGTCATCCTCGTCCGGGACCTATCGAACACGAACCCGAACCTGGTGGCGGGTTCGCAGGGCCTCGTCATCGGAACGCTCGCTCCCTACACGCTGAAGGTCGCGTTCCCCAAGGTGACCGTCGGCGTGAACTGGAAGGAATGCGACATCGTCCCCGGGAAGACCGGGATGCCGACCGACGCCGACCAGCCCAAGGTGGTCCCGCAGCCCCGCCACATGGGCGAGGAATAATCTCGGACCCAAGCGCCGCTCAGCGGAGCGGCAACAGCTTCTCCACGATCGGCCCGACCTCCTCGAGGCGGTCCGTCCGGTACTTCGCCGCGGGCTCCCCGGGAAAGTCCGCTAGGAACAGCTTTCGGTAGCGGTCTCCGTAGGAATGGAGGCCGGTGAACAGTACCGCGCCCCGGAACCCGGCCCGACGCGCCCCTTCGAGGTCCGCCCATCCATCCCCAACGTGCACCGCCTCGTGGGGGGCCTCGTTCAGCTGGTCGAGTGCGAAGCGGAAGATCTGGGCGGACGGCTTGGTCCAGGGCTGCTCGTCGCTGAAGACGTAGGTTTCCACGTACCGGTCGAACCCCATCTTGGTCAGGATCGGACGGAGGAACTCTCCGGGCTCGCCGATGGTGTTCGAGATCACCCCCAACCGGTAGTGGCGGCCGCTGAGTTCTGCCAGTAGTTCGAGCGCTCCCGGGGCGATGCGGAACGGGGTCCTCTCGACCTCCGCCTTCAACCTCGAGAGGTACTCTTGCGGGTCCGTGTCCCGACCGGTCTCCCTCGCCGCTCGGGCGATCTGCTGCCGGGGGGTGACGCTTCGCCCTTCGGCCGATTCCGCGACGGCGCGGACGTAGGCCCGCTCGAACGCGCGACCTAGCTCGGCATCCGACAGGTCCGGGACCCCCGCGAGCGGTGGGGACGCGCGGAGGACCTCCTGACCAATCGCGAGCTGGTGGGTCATGTACGCCTCCTCGTCCTCGGGAGGTAGGTACATCAGCGTGTGCCACAGGTCGAGGGTCACGGCGGGCATGAACTACCAACTCAAGGCCGCCGTCGGTATATGTCGGGGAGCCGCGCCTGGGGCATCGACACGGTCAGGGTGGTGGTGGGGCGGTCCCTCCGGCATCCCCGTCAACCCAATAGACCCCAACGGTTCCCAGGGGCCCCGGTATGACCGAACCGCGTCTCCTGGTTGCCCTGCGCCCTCGCGAGGAAGTAGATCAAGCGCTGAGCGAGCACCTTCCGGGGGTCGAGTGGCGATACGCCGCGAAAAGCCCTGCGAGGGAATGGGAAGAGGTGGAAGCGATGCTCCTCGGTTCGGTGGAGCGGGAGCTGGGCGACCTCGAGGTTCGTTCTCTCCCCCGTTTGCGGTTCGTCCAGCGTGTTTATACCGGGATGGATGGCGTGCCGTTCGACCGCTTCCCCGAGCGCGTCCGGTTCGCCGGGAACGTCGGTGCGTATGCGCCGTTCGTCGCGGAACACGCGGTCGCCCTCGCGCTCGCCGCGGCCCGAGAGCTTCCGCGCGCTCACGCCCTCGTGCAGGCGGGTACGCTGCGGCCTCCCCCGGTCCAGCGTCTGCTCTGGGAGCGGACCGCGGTGATCCTCGGGTACGGCGAGATCGGCCGGGCGGTGGCGGAACGGCTCTCGGGCTTCGGGACCCGGGTGTTGGGGCTCAACCGCTCCGGTCGGATGGCGCCGGGCTGCCTCGGGATGTTCCCGGCGGACCGCCTTCTCGAGGCGGTGAAGGAAGGGGACTACGTCTTCGATACCCGACCGCTCACGCGCGCGACCGAAGGCACGATCGACGGACCGGTCCTGGCGGCGATGAAGCCCACGGCGGTGTTCATCAACATAGGTCGGGCGGGCACGGTGCGGGAAGAGGCGTTGTACCGCCATCTTCTGGAACATCCCGATTTCCGGGCGGCGCTCGACGTCTGGTGGCACGAGGATTTCGCCGGGGGCCGGATCGCGCATCAGTTCCCGTTCGGAAGGCTCCCCAACCTTGTGGGTACCCCACACTCCGCGAGCTTCGGCCCGGGGGTGGAGGCTTACGTCCTCGCCCGCGCGCTCGTCAACCTGCGGAGGTTCTTCGCGGGAGCGGAGCCGCGCTACGTCGTCGACCGCGCGGAGTACGAGCGACCCGCCTCCACGGCGTAGATACGGGACGAAGCGGTGGGTCAACCGCGCGCTCCCCGATGACGACAGTGCTCACGCCGTAGATGGAAGATGTGTCTGGGAACGCATGGGGGAGTTCCCGCCCTAGCGGATCCGTTCGAGCGCGAACGAGCCGATGATGAGCGCGCGGTTCGTCGCCCGGCACTCCACCCAATCCCGAGTCTCCACGTCCCCGAGGCCCTTCACCTGGAGGAACGTCTTGTCGCGCTCCTGTCGGAAGACGATCGCCCCGTCCATCCGGCCGAGGAGGCCTTTGACCGCGGGCTCCGAAAGGCCGGCCGCCTCGAGCGAGTACATCGCGAGCGCCGTGCGGGGTTTCAGGATCCCTACGACGTTCTGAACGAACGCGAACCCACGCTCCTCCGCATGGGCGAGTACGGCCGAAAGGCCAAGGAACGCCACCCGGAACGCGCCTCCCGCGGACGCTTCGAAGCTCCCCGACACTGTCCCGATCGAAGTGAGAATCCCCGCTGGGTCGTCCGCGCCCTTGACGACGGTTCGGTTGGCGCTGCCAAAGCCTCCCGAGCCGGACGCGTCGACCCAGCGGACCATGCCCATCTGTTCGTACTCCCGGAACTGAGGTAGGACCACCCCCAGGGCGTCGGCGATCTCCTCGGGGGAACGAGCCGCAGTCACGATGAGAACGGGCTCCCCTCGCTTGAGTCCCTCCGCCACGAACGAGTAGAGAACGACCTCCTTGCCCACGAACGCGTCCCCGAGCACGACCACGTGGGAACGCGGCGGAAGGCCTCCGAGGAGGAGGTCGTCGAGCCGCGGGATCCCGCTCGGAAGGCGGTCGGGGAACCGACGGCCAGTGGGCGGCACTAGGGTGTCACCCGCCGAAACACCTCGGTCCGCCAGGTCGCGGACCCCTTCGGGGCGAGCGACCCGAGAGCGACGCGACGGAGGTTCCGGGGGACGTTCCCGCTGGTCCGCGGCAGCCACGGCCGCCAGTCCTGCGATCGAGAGGTCGCTGCCACGGTCGATCGACTGTCGCCGTAGGCTTACCTCGGCCTCCGCGGCCTCGAGTGAGCGGGACCTCTCGTGGAGGTCCTGCTCCTGCCGTTCCAGTTCCTGGGCGAGCGAGTGGAGGCGGCCCTCCCGTTCGGTCAAGGCGGTTTCCCGGTCGGTGAGGGATTTCAGATTGCGACCGAGGTCCTCGGTCTTCTGGGCGAACGAAACCTGGTCGCGACCGAGTGACGCGAGACGCGTCTCGTAGTCGCGGGCAGCGGCCTCGTATTGGATCCTTCTACCGTCGGCCGCCTTCAAGAGATCGGCCAGCTCGGCCTCCCGCTGCTTCAAGGCCGCGTCGCGAGATGCGAGCTCGGCCTCCTTGCGGGCGGCCCGTGCGAGCGCATCCTCCGCGGCCTTGCCGAGCTCGCTCGCCTCCCGGGACTTCCGCCCGAGGGCTATGTTCGCTTCGTCCAGGGTGGCCTTGAGCTGTTGGAGCTGGATCTCGCGCGCGACGAGCTCCTGGCTCGCCGCTGGGGTCGGCGCGCCGCCTCGAGCCTTCCCCTTGGTCTCCCGGGCCGCGATGTCGCCCTCCCGTCGCAAGAGTTCGGCGGTCCGCTGGTCGATCTCTCCGGCGCGGGCGGAGAGACGAGCATCGGATTCCTTGAGGTCCTGAAGCTGGCGCTCGAGCGTTTGCTGCCGTTGGGTCAGCTCGACGTCCCGATGGGTCAGGGCGCCTTCCTGTTCGATGAGCCGGGACTCCCGGGTCGAGATCTGCGGGACGAGCCGACCGATCTCCTGCTCGCGGAGCTCGAGGGCTTTGGTCTTGTCCTCGACCTGACGCTCCCGACCGTCGATCTCGGCGATGCGGCCCGCCCACGCTCGCTCCTTCTGCACGAGGGAGTCGGAGCGCTTCCGGTAATCCTCTTCGAGGTCGTCGAGCTGCGAGCGCGCGTCCTTGAGGGAGTCGTACTGGCGGCGGACCGAGAGGTCGGTGTTCTCGACGGTCGCCTCACGCTTGACGAGAGCGGCCTCGCGGAAGTGGAGGGCTTCCTCCTTTCGTCCGATCTCGTCGGCGAGGCGGAACATCCGGCTCTGGCCCGACGTGATCAGCTCACGTTCATGCACGCGCGTGCCGGAGGAGATGAGGTGGAGGAACGAGCCGGACGTCACGTAGAGGTACGCCGACAGGAACAGGCTCACCGCGAGAGCATCGGATTGGCCTACCGGGCTCAACGAGGGGTACAGCAGCAGCGCCGTCGCGACCGGAAGCACGGCCGAGATCGCGCTCGCCCACTGCCTTAGGCTCCACGAGGTCCAGGTGAGCACGAAGCCGACGAGCGCGACGCTGATCCCCGCGAGCTCGGCCGCATAGAACCAGGGGAAGAGTCCGATATTGGCGAACGGACCCTCACCCGCGATGCGCAGGCCGTAGACCACCGCGAGAAGGACGTTGACCGCGACCGCGCCTACCGTGGTGGAAAAGTGCTTTTCCCACGGCCAGAGCTCGTAGACCTCCCACTTCGACACGAGTCCGATGGCGGACAGGGCGAGCCCAGCCGCGAGCGGTGGCAAGAGGTAGAAGGTGGCTCCGACCGCCGCGGCGCCCGTTTCTCCCGAACCGAGGGACGGGAGCGAGCTGAAGAAGAACAGCATGAGAACGCCGTCGAGCGCGAGCAGGGCGGACGCGATGACGGTGTAGACGTGGGCGGAGCGACCGATCCGAAGCTGGAGGAGAGCGTCGCTCTGGGCGAGTTCGAGGTCCTCGGGTGCCGGTACGGTTACGGCCCGGGTAGCAGGTGCAGGAGGCTTGGCTCCCGCCTCTTTCGGCATGTATGCGCCGGAAGGGCATGGGGGAAGCCGGTTACTTAACCATGCGCTTCAAAGATGGACGGCGCGCCGAGAGCAGGACCGCGGCCGCTTCCACCCATCGTTCCGGTCGACGACCCACCACCTCCTCGAGGTCGAGGAGGTGCGGCCACGCCTTTGGGTCCGCCCGCGCCGCGTCGATCCGCAACGGGTCCGGTCCCAGGACTGGCGCCACGGCTACGGTCTCCGTGAACTCCCAACCGGCTCCGCGGAAGCGGTCCTGGATCTCGCGAACGGTGAACCGTCGGAACGACTCCCCCGTGGCATGGCGGGGCGGCTCCGTGCGGAACCCCTCCCGGTCGAGGCGGGGGAGGACCGCGCGTACCGGAGAGCGCAGGAGTCGCGCGACGCTCGACGGCGGTAGTCGAGCCAGGTACCGCGCGCGCTCCCCGGGTCCCGGCGCGACCTCGAGAAGCAGGGCACCCTCGGGGGCTACGAGCGCCTCGGCCTCTTCCAGGAGCCGGTCCGCCCCCTTTCCTGCGAACCCGAGCGTGTTCCCGAACACGACCACCTCTGCCCACTGACGACGGTCGAACGGAGGACGTACGGCGTCTCCCAGGACCCGGTCCGGAGCGGGGCCCGGACTTCCCGCAGCGACCCAGGCCTCGGGCAGGAGGTTCAGCATCTCCCACGAGATGTCGAGGGCCACCCGGTGCGTCCCGGCACTTCCAACGAACGGCAGGAACCGGCCCGGTCCCGATCCGAGGTCGAGCACCCATCCCGCCTCGACGGCGTGGCGTGCCAGAAAGCGCTCACGAAGCTCCCGGTAGAGGTCCCTCTGCCCGGTCCCCTCGTACCGCTGCCATTCCCGGTGCGCTCGATACGAGTCGGCCTCTCGAAATCGTTCGGGCGGGGACGGAGTGACCTCGGGTCCAGCCGCAGCCCGGGGGCGTCGAGGAGGTCGCACGACCCCCTCGGGGATCCGGGGCCGATAGCCTTTCCGCCGGTTCTTCACGAGGTCGAGCCCTTTATAGGCGCGGCCCGTACCTAAGCGGGGAGTCCTGATGCCGTACTACGAGTGTCCGAAGTGCGGCGGTGGGTACGTCATCGACGTCCCGCCGAGCGCCCGCCCCACGTGCGACCGCGACGGCGCCCGCCTGAAGCGGGCCAGCGACGCCTCCTACGAACGGAACGCCCGCGAGGACTAGGGTTAGCTACCCATGGCCGAGGACCAGTCCCCCCCGCCGGCGTACGCCATTTCGGAGCGGTACGGTCCACGCGTCCACCGTTCGGTGCGCCACGGAGCGATCCTGCTCGTCGTGGCCACGCTCCAGTTCCTCGTCGCGATGGCCGTCACCCAATGGGGGTATGGACCCCCGAATTACAGCCTGACGAGCAACTACATCTCCGACCTCGGCGCGGTGCATTGCGCGACCTTCGGGGGCTCAGGGTCGTTCGCCGGTCATTATGCGTGTTCGCCTTGGCACAACGTGTTCAACATCTCGATCATCGTGATGGGCCTTCTCATCATCCTGGCGGTGATCCTCATTCGCACCGCGTTCCCGGTCCGCAGTTCCCGGATGGTCGGACTCTGGCTGCTGGCCATCGCCGGGCTCGGGTCGGTCGGGGTCGGGCTCTCTCCGGAGGACGTCTACCTCCCGGGGCACGAGGCGTCAGCGATCCTCGCGTTCGTCGGGGGCGGCCTCGCCCTCATCGTGCTCGGGTTCGCGATGTTCCGAGACACTCGTTGGGGAGGCTTCCGGGCCTATACGGTCCTCTCGGGACTGATCGCGATCATCGCGCTCATCCTGTTCATGTCGAAAGTGGACCTGGGGTTGGGCGTGGGAGGCATGGAACGCCTGATCGTCGCGCCCGTGCTGCTCTGGTCGCTCGTCGCCGGAACCCACCTCGCGCGGCTTCCGACGTTCGCGCCCCGAGTGTTCACGAAACCCACGACCGAATAGGCCACGGGCGGTCACGCCCCGGGTCAGGATCGAATGGGTTGTGACCGGGGCCTCGCTCGCGACCCCGGCCCGGCGCGGCAGCTGAGCCCTTCTTACTCGGACTTCGCGCCGAAGTCCTTGATCTCTGGAGCGGCGGCCTTCGTCTGGACCTTCCCGGTCCCCTGGACCTGGAGCCGGATCTGCTCGACGATGTCCGGGTTCGCGAGCGTGGTGATGTCGCCGACCTCCATCGTGTTGGAGATCGAGGCGAGCACTCGTCGCATGATCTTCCCGGACCGGGTCTTGGGCATGTCGGGGACGATCCGCACCGCGCTCGGCCGAGCGATCTTCCCGATCTCGGTCTCGATCGCCCTGACGACCTTGTCCTCGATCGCCTTGGACGGCTGGATGCCCGGCTTCAGGGAAACGTAGACCTCCGGGAGGCGGCCTCGAACCTCGTCCATGATGGGTACGACAGCGGCCTCGGCCACCTCGGGGACCGTCAGGCACGCGGACTCGATCTCTTTCGTTCCGAGCCGGTGACCGGCGACGTTGATGACGTCGTCGATCCGGCCCAGGATCCGGAAGTAGCCGTCCGCGGACTCCATGGCTCCGTCGCCGGCGAAGTACGGCCAGTCCCGCCAGTCCTTGCTGTTGGGGTTCTTGTTGTACTTCACGAAGTACTGACGCTTGAACTTCTCCGGGTCGCCCCAGATCGTCTGCATGAGCCCCGGCCAGGGGTTCCGAACGCAGATGTTCCCGGCCCGGTTGGAGCCCGGCGGAATCTCGTTCCCGTTCTCATCGAAGATCACGCAGTGGATGCCCGGGGCGCCGGGGCCGGCACTTCCCGGCTTCATCTTGTCGAGCGCGGGCTTCGTCGTGCAGACGACCCCACCGGTCTCGGTCTGCCACCAGGTGTCGGTGACCGCGGCCTTTCCCTTGCCCACGGTCTCGTAGAACCAGTGCCACGTGGTCGGCTCGATCGGCTCGCCGACCGTGGTCATGTTCTTAAAAACCGTCCGGAAGTTCTTCGGTCCGTCCGGAGCGAGCTTGCGTAGCTGTCGGATCGCGGTAGGGGCGGTGTGGAAGATGTTCACGCCCAGCCTCTCGGCGATGCGCCAGAGTCGGTTGGCGTCCGGGAACGTCGGAACGCCCTCGTAGATCACGGTCGTCCCCGCGAGCGCGAGCGGACCGTAGACGATGTAGGTGTGGCCGGTGATCCACCCGATGTCGGCGGTGCACCAGTAAACGTCGGTGGGATGGATGTCCTGGATCCACTTCGATGTTCCCGCGGCATACGCCATGTAGCCGCCGGTGCTGTGCTGGCAGCCCTTCGGCCGGCCGGTCGTGCCGCTCGTGTACATGAGGAAGAGCGGTGCCTCGGACGGCATCGACACGGGGGCCACGATCTTGTTCTTGAACGGCTTCACCGCTTCATTGACGAGGAAGTCGCGTCCCGGCACGAGGGGTTTCGCGGACGATACCTTCCCCGGGTAGCGCTGCCAGATGAGGACCTTGTCGACGACCTGCCCCTCGCTCTTGGCCGTTTCGCAGGCCACGTCGAGGTTCTGAAGGTGGTCGATCATCTTGCCGTTGCGGTAGTAGCCGTCCATGGTGATCACGACCCGGCTCTGCGAGTCGGCGGCTCGCCGACCCGCGGCCTCCCCGCTGAAGCCACCGAAGACGACGGTGTGGATGATTCCGAGGCGGGCGCAGGCCAGCATGGTGATCGGAAGTTCTGCCACCATCGGCATATGGATGGTGACCCGGTCGCCGGTCTTGAGGCCCGCGAAATCCCGGAGCAGGAGCGCGAACTCATTCACGCGAGCGTAGAGCTCGTTGTACGTGAGGGCGACGGGGTCCTCGCCTTCGGGTTCGCCCACGAAGATGACCGCCGCCTTGTTGCCGTACTGGGCGAGGTGCCGGTCGATGCAGTTGTAGGAGGCGTTGAGCTTCCCCCCCGCGAACCACTGGTAGAACGGGGCGTTGCTCGAGTCGAGCGTCTGGGTCCAGTACTTGTCCCAGGTCAGCATGTCGCCGAACTCCCGGAAGCACTCCGGGAAGTGCTCGAGCGAAAACCGCTCGTTTACCGCGGGGTCGGTCAGGTTGGCCTGGCCGATGAACTTCGGTTGGGGGATGAACCCCTCCTCTTCCTTCCAGTGCACTGCGATCTCGGCTTCGGTCAGTTCACTCGTGTGTTCCTTCGCCGGAGTTTCTGGGGGAGAGGGTGCCATCGTGTTGCCTCGCGTGGTCGACCATACCCC
>Ga0181536_10003144_pt1 | contig 18066 bp, 18 predicted proteins | sample PEATcosm2014_Bin_41_FD_121105 | JGI IMG/M metagenome (GOLD analysis project Ga0181536, IMG submission 121105) | Peatland microbial communities from MTU Mesocosm Facility, Houghton, MI, USA - PEATcosm2014_Bin17_60_metaG | ecosystem: Environmental > Terrestrial > Soil > Wetlands > Peat | place...
CCAGTGGCGCTGGGTCCGCAGCTGGGGCTGAATCTGCGACGGGTGAGAGGAGCCCGGTGACGGGAGACTGTCACGCCGGGATCTGTGGGAGCCGGGGGGTGCGATTCCCCCCGGCTACCCGACGCACATGCGGCCCAGTATGCGATTGTGACCAGGGTCACGAGTGAGCCGTTGCCCCACCATGTCTTGCAACGCCACTGCATCGACCCCGGACGCCCGACTACGGTCACATCGTGACGCGAGTTCGCCGATGGGACGGGTCGGTCAAACTGCGCGAGCAGGTGATGACGAGAAGGGGGAGAAATGGATCAGAAAGGTGAAGGCTGGCTGTTCTTTGCCGCCATCGTGCTGGGCATCGCCGGCATCATGCGTATCTTCGATGCGATCTGGGCGTTCAGCTATCACGGTGTCCTCCCAGAGAATCTCGAGAATGCGATCTTCGGCCACAGCTTGAAGACCTACGGCTGGGTGTACCTCATCGTGGCCATCGTGCTCATCGCTTGTGCTGGTGGAGTTGCGGCGCGGTCACAGGTCAGTCGATGGATCGGGATCTTCGCCGGGGCGGTCATGGCCATCAGCTCTATTTGGTGGATGCCCTACTACCCGATCTGGTCGCTCACCTACATCGTGATCGGCATCCTCGTCATTTACGGGCTTGCCGTCTACGGCGGGCGCGGGGAAGTAGCGACGTAGCACCCGGCCGCCTCGATCGAAGGCAGCGCTGAGCCCGTCATCGCCGGCTGATTGACACTGTCTCGAAATTTCAGGTAACTCCGTCCCAACTCGGGGAAACGCCCCGGGTCGACGAACCCTTACTGGCGGACCATGGCCACCCGCAAGCGATCTTCGGGCGAGATGAGGTGCGAATGGTCGTCGTTTCGTTGGTCGAGCTGGACCCAGTTGACCGTCCCGGTGAAGCGGCTGGTCTCGGGTGTGTAGTCGTCACTGACCGACGTGGCGTGGTCCCCGCCGAGATCCAAGGTCTCGTCGCCTGAGAACAGCATGGGGATGCTGGCCTCCTGGCGCGACGACCCGACCTGCGTGCCGTCGACGAACAAGGCCGTGTCGCCCCCCTTGGCGAGGCCATCGCCGTCGTAGGTGAACTCCACTCGGATCTGGTGGGTACCAACTGTCAGCGGATCGGTGCCGGTCGCCTTCACCCGCGCCAGTCCCAGGAGGTTGTAGCAGTGGGTGGGCACGCCGTCGAGCAGGTAGAGCGTCCAACCGCCGAAGGCCCCACCCTGGGCCACGATCACGCCGTTGGCTTCCCCTTCGGGCACGACGACCTCGGCGGTGATGGCGTAGGACTTGTTCTTCAGGTTGAGGACGGTGTTCTCCGTAACACGGGACATCCCGCCGAAGAACACCTGCGACGGCCCGTTGGCGAGCTCGGGCCGGCCGGCGATCTCCGAGTTGAAGCGCTCGATCCGCCGATCGTCGAGCGGCAGGACGTTGTACTTGACGGCCTCGATGAGAAAAAGACGCTGGAGATCGGCCAGTTTGTCCGGGTGCTCGGCGGCCAGATCGTGGGCCTGAGTCCAATCGGTGGTGGTGTCGTAGAGCTCCCAAACGTCCTCGTCGAGCGGGGGGAGGGTGGCCCCGAACAGCCACGGGACGCTGTGGCGGGTCACCGCCATCCAGCCCTTGTGGTAGATGCCGCGGTTACACACCATCTCGAAGTACTGGGTCTGGCGTCGCTCCGCCGCGTCGGCGTCGTCGAACAAATAGGTCATCGACACGCCGTGGAGCGGCAACTGCTGGACGCCGTTGACGAAGGTGGGCTCGGGCAGCCCGATCACGTCGAGCACGGTGGCGGCAACGTCGATCACGTGGTGGAACTGGTTGCGGATCTCTCCTCGGGCCGCCATCCCGTTGGGCCAGTGGACGATGGTGCCGTTTCGGGTTCCCCCGAAATGGGAAGCGACCTGCTTGGTCCATTGGTACGGGGTGCACATGGCGTGCGCCCAGCCCACCGCATAGTGGTTGTAGGCCTCGGGGGTGCCGAACGCGTCGATATGGGCTGCCAGGAACTCGGGCGTCTCGAAGGCGGCCGCCCCGTTCAAGGAGAGCATCTCGTTGAAGGTGCCGTTCGGCGTACCCTCGGCACTCGCCCCGTTGTCGCCGATCATGTAATAGATGAGCGTGTCGTCGAGCACCTCGAGCTCCTCGAGGAGGTCGATGAGCCGGCCCACGTGGTGGTCGACGTGCTCGAGGTACCCGGCGTAGATCTCCATCTGTCGGGCCATCACCGGCTTCAGAGCGTCCGGGATGTCCGCCCAGGCTTCGATGTCGCCCGGGCGGGCGGTGAGCTCGGCATCGGCCGGGATCACCCCGAGCTCCTTCTGGCGGGCGAAGACCTCTTCTCGCAAAGCGTCCCAGCCGGCATCGAAGCGGCCCTCGTACTTGTCCGACCACGCGGCCTCGACATGGTGGGGGGCGTGGGTGGCCCCGGGGGCGAAGTAGGCGAAGAACGGCCGGTCGGTCATGAGCGAGCGCTGCTGGCGGATCCAGGTCACCGCCCGGTCGGCCAGGTCCTCGGTGAGGTGATAGCCCTCTTGGGGCGTCTTCGGCGGCTCGATGGGGGTGGTGCCCTCAAACAGGGCCGGGTAGTACTGGTTGGTCTCGCCCCCGATGAAACCGTAGAAGTAGTCGAAGCCGCTCTGCGACGGCCACTGGTCGAACGGTCCCATGGGGCTCGTCTTCCAGACCGGGACCTCGTGACACTTGCCGAACTGGGCAGTCGAGTACCCGTTGAGCTTCAGGATCTGGGCGAGTGGGGCCGTCGTCTTGGGCCGGATGGAGTTGTATCCGGGGGCCGAGGTGGCCACCTCGGGGATGGCCCCCATGCCCGCAGTGTGGTGGTTGCGCCCGGTGAGCAGCGCCTGGCGGCTCGGCGCGCAGAGAGCCGTGGTGTGGAACCGCGTCAGCTTCAGGCCCCGGGCGGCGAGGCGATCGGCCGTCGGTGTGTTGATGGCTCCTCCGAAGGTCGACGCGGCGCCGAAACCGATGTCGTCGAGCAGGATGAGGAGCACGTTGGGCGCGCCCTGGGGTGGGAGAACCTCGGTGATCGGGGGGAAGGCAGTGTCGGGGTCTTTTGCGTCGTAGGTGGTCAGACCCACGTGCTGGCGGTCGTGGATTGGCAGCACATAGCGGTTGGGCTCGATTTGCATGGCCATGGTTCTCCTTGCGTCTCGGAGCGAAGGTGACCACGTGACGCTGGCGTCACCTGGTGTCAGGGTGAGAACCTCGAAACGCGACCCTTTTCTACCAGGGTGTCGGAGTACGCACACGGGCCCGTTTTGGGTGTTGTGTCCGGGGATCCTCTGACCGAGAATCTCGCTTATGAATCCCGAGGCCAAGCCCGCTGTGCTTTTTGTCTATTACAGCTACACCCAGCAGACCAAGAAAGTGATCGAGGTTATGGCGGCGGTGCTTACCGGCCGCGGCTGTGACGTGACCCTGGCCGCCATCGAGCTCACCGACCCTCGCTACGCGGCGAGGTTTCAGGAGTTCCCCATGTCTCTGGGAGGTGGTGGCGATGATCCCCGCCGAGCTGCGGCATAAGCCGGTGCGGATCAACATCCCCGCTGCCGTGACCGAACAGGAGTACGACTTCGTGTGCATCGGCGCCCCCACTTGGTGGCTCTCGACGGACGTACCGATCCGCTCGTTCCTGGAGTCGGATGAGGCCGGACGAGTCCTGAACGGCAAGCCGTTCGCCGCCGCCGTTTGTTGCCGCCGGTACTGGAAGCACAACTTGAAGACGGTCAAGAAACTCGGGACGAAACGTGGCGGCGCATTCGCCAACGGTATCCACTTCCGTTACCAGGGCAGCCAGATCCGCTCGTTGTTTTCGTTGCTGAGTTATCTAGGGACCGGCGAGTATCGCGATCGCTACCTCGGGCTGAAAATCCCCCCCACCAACCTTCAGGAATATCATCTTGAGGAGGCGCGGACGTTCGGCCAAGGGCTGGCGGACAGTCTGGTCGGAACCGGCGGGAACCCCTAGCCGGTCCAGCTCCCCTGCCCGCTGTGGACGAGACCGCCAGCAGGGCGCTGCACAACGGCCGAGGGTTGAGGAAGCGCTCTAGCCCTTCTCGGGCTCTTGTCCAGAGCGGCAGATCCAGGTCGCACGGTGTACTCGTCTGGTCGAGGCTTGAAGTGCGTTTGCTGGTGCCTGGCCGGGAGATGGACCCGAGCGATATGCGGGCCAGGATTGGACAATGGTCCCGCGGCCATCGATCGATCCCTTGTCGATGCGCCGACGATCAAGAAGGAATCGGGGGTCCGGCGTTGTCCGGGGCGCCGTGGACTCCCTGACGGCGGTGCCACAGTGTCGCGTTGAGGCCGGCGGACCCGACGATGATTCTGCCAAGGATGTATACCCACAGCAGCACGGCGAGGGCGATACCCACTGCCCCATAGGTGTTGGATTTCCTGGCCACTAGGTGGCCGATCCAGTAGATCGTGAGCGCGTGGAGGATCTCGACACCGATCGCCATGAACAGCGCACCGGGAATCAGGGCGCTTGCTGGCGCCTCTGCGTGCGGCAGCTTCCACGAGATCCACCACCACACGGCGAACGAGACGGCGGTGACGAGTAGAACGGCGAGTAGGACCCCGGCAGCGCCACCGGCAGCCTTCCGCGCATCGTTGGCGAGGATGATGAACCCCGTGAGCCCGAGTCCGATCCCGATCAGCGCCAAGATAGGAACCAACCCACGCGGCTTGACGCGGGGGTCCGCCACACCAGCCAGTGAACGACGTACAGCGCCTTGATCAGGCTATTGCTGGTGAGCACAAGTGCCACCGTCGCTCCCAGGACCAACAACACCTGGCTCAAGGCGCTCAGGTCCGACGTGTTGACGACCGCGCTGGCCAGCACGCCGGTGATCCCGATGGTCTTGGCCAGTTGGCCGGGGTCCTGGTTGGCCGTCTTGGCGGCCTGGCCGAAAACCGTGAACACTACGTAGACAAAAGGCACGAGGAAGAGGAACATCCGAAAGGCGATCGCTCCGGTGAGGATGCCTCCGCCGACATGCACGTCGAGCTCCTGGATCTCGAACCCCGCATCGATGAGGGAGTACCGCTGACGGCGCACTCGAAGCGCTTCCTCGCCACGGATCCGCTGGGACTTCGCCCAAGCGCTGGCTCGCGTGATCCAGTGGCGCAACTTTCCGGCCTCGCGTCGAGTGCCAGCCGTCTCGACTGATACGGCGTCCGGTTGACGCGATGGCCCCTGAAACGATGATTGCTCCGTGAGCCCCTCGTCCTCGGCCATGAGACTCAGACTAGGCATCAGTTCGGACGCGTGGACTCCGAGAGAAGCGTTATATTCGCGGCCCCCGGAGCGATACCGCTTGGACTGGCTCGGTGGCCTCCTCCGCCTGAGCAGGGCCCGGCAATGTCGGGCGGGCTATTTGGAACGCCATCTGCGCCGTCCAGCGGCCTTATCGAGCGGCCAAACGCCAAAGGCTCTAGCGCCGAGTCTGGCGTGGATGCGCGGTTCTTCTGCTGATGTTGGGCCGTCGTTCTGCACAGCCTCGACCCGCATGGCACAGGGACGCGACGACCATCGGCTCAGCCGAGTCGCCGGCTCAGGAGTTGCCTGTCTCGTAGACCTCAGTGAAGAGGTCGCCTTGGGCCGCCCCGGCGCCGGACTTGCCACCGCCGCGGCCACGAAGGACAAAAGCGATACCGACGGCAAGGATGGCCCCGGCAATCGGACCGGCCACGTAGACCCAATAGTCGGTGAACGTCCTGCTGACCAAGTCGGGCCCGAACGTGCGGGCCGGATTCATCGACGCACCCGAGAGGGGGCTGGCCCACAGACCGGCCAGGGCGATATATCCCCCGACCCCGAAAGCGCCGATGATGCCGATGTTCTGGGCTCCTGACGCCGTGCCCAGGATCACGCTGACCAGGCCCATGGTCACGATCAGCTCCATCCAAAACGCCGCCAACGCGGAGTAACCGTGAGCCGGGTAGTTGGACCCGTAGACCGCCGAAACGTTGATGACCGCTCGCAGGAACAGGCAGGCGAGCGTGGCTCCGAACAGCTGCACGACGATGTAACCAGGAACTCGTATCCAGGGGAAGTCACGCCGCAACGCGAAGGCAATGGACACCGCCGGGTTCAGGTGCGCCCCCGATACCTTGCCCATGAACAAGATGATGGCCATAACCATGAGCGCCGGGGCGACGACAGCGGCCGTACGGCTGATGACTCCGGGGAAGGCATGGCTCATCATGCCGCCACCGGCGGCGACGAGCACCAGGAAGAACGTGCCAAGCAGTTCAGAGAACAGCCGTCGCCACTCCTGGTGGGGGTCGTTGAAGTCTTCGACGCGGTCGATGACCTCCTTCTCGTAGCGGGCGAGCGGCCCGAGGGGACTCGGGGTGGGTGGCTTCTGTTCTGGTGTCATCGTCGCCTCGCATCGGGGTTAGGGTGGTTGTGGAGAACCCGCACGGAGTCCTCACGATCGGGACGTGAGCGCTCTGGGTCGTGAGAGCATCGTTAAGTCCGCGGCTCCTCGTGAACCGCCTCGGACTCTCCCGGTGCCTTGTTCGGAGTCGCGGTCGACGCCCCCGTCGCTGTTCCAGCCGGTATGTCACCGCTCTCGGCGTCGCCCATCCCCATCCCTTCGCCGGTGCCCACCACGGCTGCCACCGTCCGCGGCTTCAAGGCCATCGTGCGCACCACGACGACCAGGGCCGCCGTGACGAGGACGATAACGAGCACGCCCCCGATGCCGGGCGTGGTCCAGATGAGCAGCAGGACAGCCAGGCCGACCAGGACGCCCTGGACGCCACCCTTGTTGGCGGCCACCCACTGGCCGGCGGGCCCGAGGTCCCAGCCATGGTCGCGAATGCCCCGCTCGATGAAGCGGTAGGCACGGACGATGCCACGGCGAAGCGCCACCACCGGCCTCGCGGGCCCACACAGCCAGGCCACCAGGGCCACCAACAGGCCGACGGCGAAGGCAATCCGCAAACCGTCCTTCACGTAGCGAAGCAACGTGTCGAACAGCGCGGTGGCCGCCTCCGGGGTCAGCTGGTGTCCCGCGGACGCCGAGATGAGATACGAGCGCGCCAGTCCCAGGATGATAGCCAGCACGGCCATCGACGCGGCCAGCCCGAGCCCGTCCCACATGACGGCCCGACGACGTCGCGGCGAGACGGCGATGGCGCCGGCGAAGCACAGGAAGCTGAGCGCGGGCAGGAACAGGGCGAGGTGATTGAGCGCCTTGGTCACCTGTTGCGCTTTCACCAGCCCGGCGGACTGCAGGAGGACGATCTGGAGGTTGAGCTTGCTGATCGGGAGCTTGTCGAAGATGGTGATGCCCCGGCCGTCCAATTGGTGGACCACGTTGACGGTCAGGGTTTGGAGGTCGAGGGTCACCTTTCCGTTCTTATCGGCCGTGACAGCACCGCCGCCGGTGCCGGTGAGCACGCCCACGAGGTTCTTGTGCACGGCCCGGTTCATGGCCAGCCAGATCGTGTTGAACCTGTCGGACAAGATCACCTTGTTGGTGATGTTGTAGGTCTGCGACTTCAGGGCGTTGGTTAGCGGGGAGGCTACGAACGCCGCCTTCGGCGGGAGCACACTCTTGATCTCGTTCTCGACGTTGAGGTGCGCGAAGAGTCCGTTGGTGACCTCGGTAGCCATGACCGCGGCGATGGCCGGATTCTTGGAAAGCGGAGCGATGTTCGAGACGTAGCGATCCGTGTTCAGTACCTGGTTTCGGATGAAGACGGTGATGCCGGCGATGGGAGCCAGGACGCTGCCGAGCACGATCAGGATGACCGCAACGAGGGACCGGATGCGGCGCTTACCGGTCTCCTTGGCGGGCCCAGCTGCTTTGGCCGCCTCGGCCTCGGCTAGCTGCTCGCGCAGTTCTTCGGCCTCGTTGCGGAGCGCCTCCGCATTTTCGTCCGGGACTTCTTGAGAGCTTGCCGGTGCTTCGGGTCCTATGGGTATGTCACTCACCGGTCGTCGCTCCCTAACGGACGGGAGATCCGCGTCTTCTCGTCCCGGCCAGCGACGCTAACAGTGCATGGGCCTCGGGTCTACGCCTCTGCGGCTCCTCTGACCGAGCAGCGACGGCGCGACGGCTCAAGCACTTTTTGGCCTCGGCGTAACGTGTCGGGCCGTATCGCTACCGGTGTCCTGGGCGTCGGTTGTGCCGCCACCGTCAGTCGAGTACGGGCCGAAGGCCATTCGCCCCTAGCGACCGAAACGGTGCGGTCCTAGCGTGGGGGCACGAATCTGGGTCCTGGCCGCCCACGCCTGGGATCGACCAGACGGCCAGAAGCTGATCACCAAGTATCTGAGGGAGACGAAACCATGGTCGTGACGAAGATCGCACACCCGAACGTCGACCAGCGCCGAGCCAAAGGCAAAGACGCCCGCGAGCGAGCGCCGCTCGCCGGCCACAGCGGCTGGGCACCGGCCAGTGACCGCCCCGACCCGGTAGCCTTGCTCGAGGCCCAGAACCTCACCCGAGAGCCCGACTTGGTGCCCGTTCGCCATGGCCGGATGTTGGTGTCGCCGTTTACCTTCTACCGGGGCGCGGCGAAGATCATGGCGACCGACTTGAAGGACACGCCCACTGCCGGCCTGAACGTCCAGCTGTGCGGCGACGCCCATCTGTCGAACTTCGGTGGCTTCGCGTCGCCCGAACGGACGCTGCTGTTCGATCTGAACGATTTCGACGAGACGCTGCCCGGTCCCTTCGAGTACGACGTGAAGCGCATGGCGGCGAGCTTCACCATTGCGGCGCGCCACAACGGCTTCACCAAAGCCGACACCACGGCGGTGACCCTCGCCTCGGTGACTGCCTACCGCGAGGCCATGGTCGAGTTCGCCCAGATGGGGAACATGGACATCTGGTATGCCCGACTCACCGAGCAGGAGGTCATGGAGGCGATGCGCACCCTGACGAAGGGGGCGCGCACGAAGCAGGAGGCCGCGGCAGCCAAGCAGGACGAAGAGCGTGCCCGGAAGAATGTACAGAAGGCCCATACCCGCGACAGCCTCCAGGCACTGTCGAAGCTCGCCGAGGTGGTCGACGGACGCTACCGGATCGTCAGCCAGCCACCGGTGGTCATCCCGGCGCGAGAGCTCAAGGCCGTCTTCGGGTACTCCACCGATGAGCTCCAGGAGATCTACCACAAGCAGTTCCGCGCCTACCGGGCCACCTTGCAAGAGGACCGCCGACACCTGCTCGAGCGTTTCGAGATGGTCGACGTGGCCCGCAAAGTGGTCGGGGTGGGCAGCGTCGGTACCCGCGCTTTCATCGTCTTGCTCCAGGGCCGCGACGAGCAGGATCCTCTATTCCTCCAGGTTAAGGAGGCGACCGCCTCGGTGCTCGAGGATCACCTGCCCAAGAGCCGGTTCAAGGAGCCCGGCGAGCGGGTGGTTCAGGGACAACGGCTCATGCAAGCGGCCAGCGACATCTACCTGGGATGGACCAAGGGGGTGGAGGCCAATCGCCACCTGTACTGGCGCCAGCTGCGCGACATGAAGGGATCGGCCGTGGTCGAGACGATGAGCCCGGCCGTGCTCGGGCTCTACGCCGGCATCTGTGGTTGGACCCTGGCCCGGGCCCACGCCCGGTCGGGAGATGCCGTCGAGCTGGCCGCCTATCTCGGCAAGAGCGACAAGTTCGACCGCTCCATCACCGACTTCTCCGCTCGCTACGCCGACCAGAACGAGAAGGACTACCAGGCGTTCGCCGGGGCAATCCGGTCGGGACGGCTGGAAGCGGTCGAAGGGATCTGAAACGGCGGGCATCCGGCGCCACGGTCGCTCGGTCTCGTTGAGTGACGCCGTCAGGTGACGATCAGATAGATGCTCTTCCCGATCAGCCAGAACCCGAGCACCAGCGACACGATGATGATGACCTGGTCGGTGTGGGTGTCGATCCAGGTTCTCGTCTTGGCCAGGAAGGCTTGGGACTTCTCGGGTCGGAACCCGGCGTAGAGCTCCATGGCAATGTACGTGCCTGTCGCGATGACGCAGAAGAGGAACAGTGCTATGTAAGTCTCCACCGACGACAGCTTCGCTTCGACGATCGTGGCAACACCGGCGGCGACGAGTCCCCAGGGCTGGACCAAAGGGGCAAGACCCATGGCGTACCACGGCGACATGTTGTCGATGCCCGTCTGCCATTTGGGAGTCTTCTTCGGCTTCTTCGGCCGACCCATCCGGCGGCGTTGTCGGATGGCGATGAGCACCAGTCCGACGCCGATGGCAATCTTCACCGCGAGGGCGCCAAGCGATGGTGCGGTGCTCGGTGCCGGCGGCTTGTTGCCGGTCAGGGCCACCGTTGCGGCGATCACAATGGCCAACGACACCAACCAGCCGAAGATGAAAGCAGCTCCCTTTCTGACGCCACCCTTGGACGCGAGCACCAGGATGAAGGCGGTGAGAGGGATCGGTTCGAGCGTGATGGCCAAGCCGATGAGAATGAGATCAAGGGTCACGGGCAAGCCAATCTACTGATCGATTTCCGCACGTTACCTTGTCTTGATCCTTCTCGGGAGCGGAGGTCGATCGTTACCAGTACCCGGCGCCACGCGCCAAGAAACGTGCGTCCGAAGGGGGCCAGGAGCGGGCACGCCCGAGGTCCTACACTTCTCAGGTATGGACATCGCGAGCAGCGAAGTTCGAGGCGAGAAACGATGGCCAATGGCTATCACGCTGATCGTGGCCATGGCCTTGCCGTTTCTTCTCCCGTCGCGTTTCAGCATCGTTCCGAGATGGATCGTCCCGTCGCTCGAGGCCGTATTGCTGGTGGCCCTCGTCATTGCTGATCCAGGTCGCATCGACCGCCGGTCTACGGTCGTCCGCCGGATCTCCCTCGGATTGGTCGCCGTGTTGGTCGCCGGAGTCGCTGTTGCCACCGTGCGACTGGTCATCGACCTCATCCGAGGTGGCCCCGAGACCAATTCGCCAGGGCCCCTTCTCCGTATCGGCTTCCTGGTTTGGCTCTACGCGATCATCACTTTTGCCTTCCTCTACTGGGAACTGGACGGCGGCGGCCCCGAAGCACGCGTCGTGTCCGCACCGGAGTTCCCCGGCCTGGCTTTTCCGCAACAGCTGAACCCACGCGTGGCGGCCCCAGGATGGCGCCCGGAGTTCTTCGACTACCTCTATCTTGGCGTTACGAATTCCACCGCCTTCAGCCCGACCGATGTGATGCCGCTCAAGCACTGGGCCAAACTGGCGATGGCGGCCCAGGCGGTGGCTTCCCTCTTGGTGTTGGGACTGGTGATCGCGCGGGCGGTCAATATCTTCAAGTAGCTGCCTCGGTCCGTCAGGCCGGGCCTCCCGCCGAACCGGCACTGCTCCCGGCATTCACGTTCCGGCGAGCTCGATGTCTTCCGTCCACCGGGGCGGCCTGTGCCATCGGCCTGATCGGCGGATGCGCACGGCACCACCCGGACCTACCATGCCCATATGACCCAGCCCAACATCCTGTTGATCCTGACGGACGAGGAGCGTTACCCGCCCCCCTATGAGACGGACTCCGTGAAAGCATTCCGCCGCGACCAGCTCACCGCCAGGGAACAGATCCGCGCCGGGGCGCTCGAGTTCCACCGCCACTACGCGGGCACCACTGCCTGCGCGCCGAGTCGGGCCACGCTGTTCACCGGCCAGTACCCCTCGCTCCACGGTGTGTCGCAGACCGACGGGACGGCCAAGCACGCGGACGACCCGACCATGATGTGGCTGGACCCCGATTCGGTGCCCACCCTGGGCGACTGGTTTCGGGCAGGGGGCTATAAGACGCACTACCGGGGCAAGTGGCACATCTCCGAAGCGGCGCTCGTGGTCCCTGGCACCCATGAGGGACTCATGGCCTCAGACAACGCCGGGAACGTCATCTCCGACGCCGTCGATGCCTACCGCAAAGCCGACCGACTCGACCCCTTCGGGTTCTCGGGTTGGATCGGTCGCGAACCCCACGGCCCGGCGCCGGCCGAGTCCGGCAAGGTCCGAGACGGCGTATTCGCCGAGCAGGTGGTCGAGCTGTTCGGCGAACTGACCGAAGCCCGCAGCGACGGCCCCTGGCTGGCCGTCGCCTCGTTCGTGAATCCCCACGACATCGCCACGTACGGGGCGCTGTGGGACCAGATCTGGAAGTTCGAGCCGCCGGACGACACGGTCCCCGAGATCCCCGAGGCGCCCTCGCAGTCCGACTCCTTCGCCGGGCGACCGGCCTGTCAGGAGCAGTGGAAGGCGGCGTGGTGGCAGATGGTCTACGAGCAGCCCGCCGACCTCGGCTACCGGCGCTTCTACTACTACCTCCACAAGCTTGTCGACCGGGCCATCGGACGGATCCTCGAGTCACTCGAGGCATCGGGAATGGCCGACGACACCATCGTGGTCTTCACTTCGGACCACGGTGACCTCCTCGGCGCCCACGGCGGGATGCAGCAGAAGTGGTACAACGCTTTTGACGAAGCCATCCGCGTGCCGCTCCTGGTGAAGGGTCCCGGGGTGGCGGCGACGGCGGAGGGAGTCGCCACGCCCACCAGTCACGTCGACCTCATCCCGACGCTCATGGGGCTCGCTGGCATCGACCCTGAGCGGGCCGCAGCGGGGGTCGCCCAACACCATGACGAGGCTCAGCCCCTCCCCGGCCGGGACCTGAGCGGAGTCATCACCGGATCGGCAAGTCCAAAATCGGTAGCCGCACCCTTGTACTTCATGACCGAAGACGACATGTCGAGGGGGCTCAACCAGACCAATCTGCTCTCAGGCAAGCCCTTCGACCCGGTTGCTTTCCCCTCGCATGTCGAGTCGGTGGTCGCCACGTTGCCGACAGGTGCGGACGGGACCGAGGAGTTGTGGAAGCTCAACCACTACTACGAGCGCCTGGACGACTGGAACGCCGCCCACGGCCTGGCCAAGAACCCCTTTGCCGGTCCCCCTGCCGACCCCGTCTTCGAGCTTCACAATCTGACCGCCGACCCCGAGGAGCGCCACAACCGCGCTGACGACGCCAAGGATGCGCTGAGCCAGCTCACCTCGCTCCTCGACAGCCAGCGCGACGCCAAGCGACTCCTTCCGGCACACCGGAATCCGGCGAGCTGAGCCCAGTTGGGCGGCCCTGGCAACCGACCACCGTGGCGCAGTGCAGGGATGTGACCAAAGAGCCCATTGTGTCGGTACCCGATCGTCCCTACGGTGTGGACATCACCGGTTCTCCGGGTGAGACCTCGTCCGACCGGCTGAGGGTTGCCGCATCACATGCCCGGGGCACCACGAGTCGGAGGTGCGCGCATGGGTGTTGGGCCGATCCAATACATGGTTATCGGGTTCCCCGGGAACAAGTTCAACGGGGAGGTCGCCCCGGAGCTGGCCAAGCTGATCGACAGCAAGATGATCCGAATCCTCGACGCCGTCTTCATTGGCAAGGACGACGCCGGTGAGGTGGTGTCCTTTGAGTTCGATCAGCTCGACGAGCTGGCGCCATTCGCCGACCTCGAGGCCGAAGTCGGCGGCGTCCTCGGCCAGGAGGACATTGCCTACGCCGCCGCAATGCTGACACCGGGGTCGTCGGCGGCGCTGCTCATGTGGGAAGAACTGTGGGCCGCCCCCTTCACCGCCGCCATACGTGACTCGGGTGGCGTGCTCCTCGAAGGCGGGCTCATCCCCCACGAACTGGCCCAAGAGGCACTGACCGCCCTCGAAGCGGCGGGCTGAGCCGCGCGCCCCGACCGCCCCGGCGACGCCGGACTCCCGAACGAAGAACCGATCCCGACCAGGAGGTCAGAACGATGATGCGACGACGGCCAGTAATGCGCATGGCAGCGACGACGGCGGTGGTGGCTGGTACGGCCACCGCAGTGGCCGGTCACCACGCGCAGAAGAACGCTCAACAGGCAGCCACAGCAGCGCCACCGGAAGCGGCACCGGCTGCCGCCGAACCGGCCGAGGACACCTACGAGCAGCTCGAGAAGCTGGGCAAACTCCACGAACAGGGCATCTTGACCGACGAAGAGTTCGCCGCCCAGAAGGCCAAGCTGCTCGCCTGACACCTTCGTGTGGGCAGAGTTTCCCTGGCGCCTCGGAGTTCTCTGACTTCCGACCGGTGCTCGTCCGCGGCGGACCATCGCCCCGAGGAGGACGCTGCCAACTGAATCAGCCCGACAACGCGCCTCGGCGATTCACCACGAGGTCGGGCTCAGACAACCAGAAGGAGCGACGATGGACAACAAAGGTGAGGGCTGGCTGTTCTTCGCAGCCATCGTGTTAGGCGTCGCCGGCATCATGCGGATCTTCGACGCCATCTGGGCGTTCAGCTACCACGGGGTGCTCCCAGAGAACCTCGAAAATGCGATCTTCGGCCACAGCCTGAAGACCTACGGCTGGGTGTACCTCATCGTGGCCATCGTGCTGATCCTGTGTGCCGGCGGGGTGGCGGCGCGGTCACAGGTCAGTCGCTGGATCGGGGTCTTCGCCGGGGCGGTCATGGCCATCAGCGCCATCTGGTGGATGCCGTACTATCCGGTGTGGTCCCTCACCTACATCGTGGTCGGCGTTTTTGTGATCTATGGCCTTGCCGTCTACGGCGGACGCGAAGAGATCACGACCTAGTCCCACCCCACGCCGTAGAGAGGTTACGGCGTGAAGGCCGATTCGTGCGTGTCTGATAATCCCGATGAACGAGTTCACCAACACCCAGGAAAGAGAAAACGACGATGAGTGACAAGAGCTACGACGTGGTGATCGCCGGCTACGCGGACATCGATACGGCCAAGAAGGACTTCGACGCCTTGGCCAAGCTGGTCGAGGACACGAAGATCAAGACCACCGAAGGAGTAATCCTCGTCGAACACGACGCCGACGGGGCGGTGCATGTCACCGACGCGGCCGACCACCACGGGCGGAAGGGTGTGGAGTGGGGTGGCGGCGCCGGTTTGGTCGTCGGACTATTTGCCCCGCCGCTGCTGGCCTCGGTTGTGATCGGCGCCGCTGCCGGAGGCGTCATCGGGAAGTTCACCAAGCACCGCATCGACAGCGGGATAGAGAAGAACGTCGGCGAGGCGATCCCGAAGGGCTCCGCCGGGATCATCACCTTGGTCGACGAGGCCGACACCACTGCCGTCAAGGGAGCACTCGGGGGTGCGGCAAAGACCAACGTCGTCGCGGTCGATGGCGACGGCATCAAGGCGCTCAAGGAGGGGCTCGTCGAGTCAGCCAAGGGTGCCGACAGCGGCTCGTGACCCAGGCCGTAACACGGCGCCGGCGACTTGACGGGTGCGGCGATGAGGCTCGTCGAGCGTCGTGAGGTGCGGAAATGGATTACGTCCATCGGGTCAGGGCCTTGGCCAACGAAGGGCTAGTAGCTCGTTCATGTTGGCCTAGAAAGTGGCCAGGCTTCGAAATCGCATCCCGGAACCGTCGCCATGACTGAAAGGCTCACGCCGGGTGTCCTCCGGACGCCGCGGTCCGCCGGTGTGGCAGGTGTGCTCTTCGCCGTTCTCTTCGGGACCATCGTTTTCCTCATCCATCAGGTCATCCCCGCCAACCCCCACGATGCCGGTGCCTGGTTGACCCAGGCCTCGAGTCGCCGGGAGGTCGACGTTGCCCTGGCCATGGTTCCGTTTTGCGGCATCTTCTTCCTCTGGTTCATGGGAGCTGTCCGCTCGCGGATCGGGGAGGTTGAAGATCGCTTCTTCGCGACCGTCTTCCTCGGAAGTGGGCTCCTTTTCGTTGCCATGATGTTCGTGTCCACTGCGCTCATGGGTGCCCTCATCACACTCGCAGCACTCCACAGTGGGACGCCTCCGACCAACGTGTGGCAGCTCGGGAGGGCAGCCACGTTCAACCTCACCACCACCTTCGCCATGCGGATGGCGGCGGTGTTCACGGTGGCGGCCTCCACGATCGCGCTGCGACTCCGGATCCATGGCCGGATCATCGTCTGGATCGGCTATGCGTCAGCGGTGATCCTGCTTGTCGCCGCGTCGACGGTCCCGTGGATCGATCTCCTCTTCCCGTTGTGGGTGCTCCTGGTGAGCGTGGATCTACTGATCCAGTCGTATCGAGTTCCACGCTCAGCACCCTAGAAAGGGCGGCAAGGTTGGGGCCACCTAAAGAGCGCCTCTGGGGGACCTCATTGCCGATGCCGAACAGCCTCTACGCGTCTGGCACGCCCTTCAAGCGGACGTCCCCTGCTCGGCGGTTGTGATCCCGGAGCCGACGAGGTGGAGCTTCAGGGTCTCCGACACGAACATCTCTACGAGAGACGAGGTCGGAGGTTCGCCCCGCGCTGATGTGGTCATTGCGAGCGGTATTGACGAGCCTCGCAGATGAAGCGGCGGAATGAGCGACACAAGACCAGTGGCTTCGGCTTGGCCGGGTGCTGGCAGTCAAAAGGCCAGATCACACGGTCCCTGCTGGCCCAACAAGTGCGACATGGTCGCGCTGATGGCTTTGAACGAATGAGAGAACCCCGACGGCGACGGCTAATACGGTGAATGCCGTATGGGCCTTCTGCCAGCACCGACTTGTGATGCGGTGGAGCATCACAGTTCCGCCACCAATCGTGGCGACTGCTCCGATGGTGGTGAGTTGTCTCGTGTTCATTCTGACAGCGTAGACCCTCATGTCCCTTTGTCTTCTTGCTCACGATCTCCCAAGGGCGGCGGCGCCATCGATGATGAGATACGCGCCGACCAACAGGGACACGGCGACAAACAGTGCTGGGCCGGCCTGCACCACTGGATCCCTGAGAGCGGACAGATGCGCTTCGGCGTCCCCGGGTCGCCGGGCGAAATACAGATAGATAAGGCCGATTGTGGCTCGTGCCTTCCGGTCCTCAGCGGCGTACGGTTGCGGTCGAGCAACGCTCACAAGGGGTCGAGATGGTGTGGGTCATCGGGGGCGGCATCCTATACCTCGTCTTGATCGTTACGCTCGGCCTCATGTCGATACGGAAGGGTCACTGGGCCATGTTCATCGTCGGGATCTTCCTTCCCTTTTTCTGGCTCATTGGTGCTCTGATGCCTCGAAGAGTGCGTTAAGCGCACCGTAGATGCCCTGCTACTGAGCACGTCATCAACCGGACTCCGGGGTACCCGATAGACCCATGACCAGTTCCTCGATTCGGGCCAGGCGTCGATCGAGTTCTGTGGAGGTCATCTCCGGGGTTGCGGGTTCCGCAGTCAGGCTCTCTTCGGTCTGGCTGGACCCTTGTGTGACGAAACTCGATGCCACCTGGGCGGTGACGACGGCCAGGGTAAGGATGCCGATCCCCATGATGAAGCACGCGGTGATCCGCCCCTGTGGAGTGACCGGATAGAAGTCGCCGTAGCCGACCGTCGTCACCGTCACGAACGACCACCACAGTGAGTCTCCAAGGGTGTGGATGTTGGATTTCGGCGCGTGGCGCTCGTAGAGGTACACGATGATCGCGCCGTTGAGGACCATCACCGACGCGGCCACCAAGAACCGCTGGAGGTTGCCACGGCGGAACACCGATCTGACCAGGCGGATGCTGAAGATCACCCGCACTGGCGGGAAGATCACCGAGGCGACCACGAGCGGATGCCTGGCCAGGTAGTGAAGATGGCGCCTGGCCAGGACAGTGCGGATGGTCATGTCGATCCCGTAGATGACTGAGACCCCAATGCGGACAATCAGGGCGATGGTGCTGCCGTGATGTGCGGAACCGAAGTCTCCCGGGGGGACCACCACGATCCAGAGCGTGGCCAGCGCCAGAAGATCGAGAGGAACTTCGGTCCTCGCTATGTAGGCGGCCAAGCGATCACTTGGATCGCCCACAACCTCATCATCGGGACCGGGGTCTGAGTACTTTGGGATGTCGTTCATGGCAACCAGCGTTGCACCAGCGGGTGTCGGCCGCAGGATGCACAAAAGGATCTGAGACTCACTCGTTCTCGCACGCGGCGACGCCATAAATGCGGCGGTTTCAAGGGATCACTGCAACGGCTTGGTGAGTAGGCAACGCTTCGTTGCCCCAACCAAGGAGGCGCCGTAGATGGGTGCTCGTCACATGACCCGTGAACAAAAGCAGATGGCCCGCC
>Ga0181536_10003149_pt1 | contig 18045 bp, 15 predicted proteins | sample PEATcosm2014_Bin_41_FD_121105 | JGI IMG/M metagenome (GOLD analysis project Ga0181536, IMG submission 121105) | Peatland microbial communities from MTU Mesocosm Facility, Houghton, MI, USA - PEATcosm2014_Bin17_60_metaG | ecosystem: Environmental > Terrestrial > Soil > Wetlands > Peat | place...
AGCCTCGGCAGCGCGGCGTTCATGGCGATCGGCGGCTACGTCGCGGCGATCTGCTGCGTGTCGTTCAACTTGCCGCCGCTGGTGGGCGTGTTGGCCGGACTCGGCCTCTCGCTCGCGTGTGCCGCCGTGCTGGCATTCGTCACGGTGAATCTGCGCGGGCTATACTTGGCGCTGGCGACGCTGTCGTTCGGCTTGCTGGTCGATTCGCTGGCGCTCGGGTTGCGCGATTGGACCGGCGGCCCGTCGGGGCTGCCGCGCATTCCCAGCTTCTCGCTCGGCGGCTACACGTTCGCGAGCCCGATCGCCAACTATTATCTCGTGTGGTGCATCGTCATCGTGAGCTTGGTGGTGCTGGCGAACGCGCTGCGTTCGGACTTCGGGCGCGCGCTGCGCGCGATCCGCACCGATCAGACCGCCGCGCTCGCGCTTGGCATCGACGTGCCGCGCTACAAGCTCTACGCGTTTCTGATCAGCGCGGCGTTCGCATCGCTTGCCGGCAGCCTGCTGGCGTTCGACTTCCATTTCATCTCGCCGGGCATGGTCAGCACCGACCAGTCGTTTCTGTTGGTGACGATGCTCGTGATCGGCGGCGAAGGCACGCTGGTCGGCCCGGTGATCGGCGTGATCCTGTTGACGCTGCTACCGACGATGTTCCAGTTCTTGGACAACTACAAGACGCTCGCGTCGGGCCTATTGCTGATCGTCGCCCTGCTCTATTTCCCAAGCGGCCTCTACGGCGGCTTCACCGCCCTGATCCGCCGCTTCACCGGCACCCCGCGCGCGGCGGGTTCGCGGTGCGGCTGACCGTCAACGTCAAACCGGGCTCGCACCGGCCCGGCATCTCGCGCGCCGGTGCGACCGTGGTCGTGGCCGTGCGCGAGCGGGCCGTCGACGGGCGGGCGAACGCCGCGGTGATCGCGGCGCTCGCCGGCTGGTTGAACGTCGCGCCGAGCCGGGTCACGATCGAACGCGGCCACGGCGCGCGCACGAAACGCCTCGCCGTCGACGGCGTTGACGAACGCGCGTACCTCGCCGCACTCGAGGCGTTGGCAAAGCGTAACCCTTGAAATTCGAACATATGTTCGATACGATAGCCGTCCCATGCCGATCGTCTGTGTTTGGATTCCGGCGTTCCGGCTGGCCGTTGCCCGGCTGACGGGGGACGTTGCGCTCGACGCTCCGGTCATCGTTGCCGACAAGCTCGAGCGCGGACGGGTGGTGGACTGCTCGCTGCCGGCGGCGGCGCTGGGGGTCCGCCCGGGGATGACGCTCGTGCAAGCCCAGGCGGTCGCCAACGAGGCGCGGACCGTGGTCGACGATCGCGCCCGCGACGCGGCGGTCTGGAACGACGTGCTCGAAGCGCTCGACGCCGCCTCGCCCCTGGTCGAGGACGCCGGCTGGGGCCGCGCCTTCCTTGAGATGCACGGCATCGAGGGCGGGGCGGCGGGCTGGATCGGGGCGGTCCGCAGCGCCTTGGCCGGGTTCGAGCTGCCGCTACGGGTGGGGGTGGGGCCGAACCCGTTCGTCGCGCTGGCCGCGACCGTGCGCGGCGACGGCGCGGTGTGCGACGGCGACCCGGCGGCGTTCCTCGCGCCCTTCCCGCTCGCGCAGCTGGAATGCGGCGCCGACGTCTGCGAGCGCCTGCGGCTGCTGGGGATCGGCACGCTGGGCGAGCTCGCGGCACTTCCGCACGGGCCGTTCGTCCGCCGGTTCGGTCCGCCGGCGGCGCGCTGGCACGAGTGGGCGCGCGGGATCGACCGTCGGCCGCTGCGGCCGCGGCCGCGCGCGCTGCGGATCGACCGCAGCGCTTACGGCGAGGGCGAGGCGACCTCGGAAGAAGCCGTGCTGTTCGCGCTACGCGCGCTGGTCGGGCGGGTCGTCGACGATCTCGGCGCCGCCGGAAAGCGCGCCGGCCGGCTCGTCCTCGCGCTCGAGTGCGAGAACGGCGACGTGCGCGAGCTGACGACCCGCGTCGCGGCGCCGACGGCCGTTCCGGGGACGCTCTTCGACCTGCTGCGCGCGCGGCTCGAGGGCATCGTCCTCGACGCGCCGGTGATCGGGCTGCGCCTCGTGGCCGCGAGCCTCGAGGACGGCGGCGTGCCGCTGGCGCTCTTCGCCGCCGGCGATCCCGATCCGGACGCGTTGGGCATCGTGCTGGCGCGGCTCGAGGCGGCACTCGGCGAAGGCGGCGCGCTGCGCAGCCGGGTCGTCGACGGTCCGCGCATCGAGCGGCGCTTCGCGCACGACGCGTTCACCCTCGAGCCGCTCGTCGCCACGAGTTGGAGCGTTGCACCGCCGCCGGCGTTGCCGCAAACGGCGACGCTGCAGTTCCGTCCGGTCGCGCCGCAAGCGGTCGCGGTGCGCGTGATCGGCGGAACGCCGCGCTTCGTCGGAACGCCGGCGCAAATCGTCCTCGATGCGGCCGGACCGTGGCGCGTCGAGGAAGACTGGTGGAGCGGCGCGCTCGGCACCGGCACCCCGTTGGTACGCGATGAATACGACGTACTGCTCGACGACGGTTCGCTCGTGCGCATCGCGCACGAATCCAGCGCTTGGAGCATTCGCGGCGTCTACGACTAAGAAGCACGCATGACGCTTCCTCGCCACGACTTCATCAAGCTCGCCGGCATGTCGGCATTGGGCGGGATCGCCGGCGCACCCGCTGCCGCCGCCGCGCAAGATCTCAAGCCGGTGCGCATGCTCTCGGTGCCGTCGGACGGCTCGAAGGCGCTATTGTACGCGCAACAAGCCGGGCTGTTTCGCAAGCACGGCATCGACGCCACCATCCTGCCGATGGGCAGCGGCGCGGCGATCTTCGCGGCGCTGCTCGGCGGCTCGGCGGATTTCGGCGCCGGCAGCCTACTGCCGGTCTTCAGCGCGTACACGCACAACGTGCCGTTGCGCATCGTCGCGCCGATCTCGATCTACGAGAGCACCCACGCCGATTCGGTGCTGCTCGTGCAGAAGGACTCACCGATCCGCACCGCCCGCGATCTCAACGGCAAGACGATGGGCGGCGACACGCCGACCGACATCTACGTCGCGGCGACGCGCGCGTGGGTCGAGCTGCACGGCGGCGACGGCAAATCGCTGCGTGCGATCGAGCTGAAGCCGTCCGAACAACTGGCCGCGCTCGAAGCCGGCCGCATCGATGCCACGGTGCTGAAGGCGCCGTTCATGACGGTCGGATTGCAGACCGGGAAGCTGCGCGTGCTGGGCCAACCGCTCGACGCGATCGCGCCGCGCTTCCTGCTCTCCGCCTGGGTCGCGACGGTCGACTACATCGCGAAGAATCCCGACATCGTCGCCGGCTTCGTGGCGGCCTGCGTCGAGTCGGCGCGCTACACGAACGCGCACGAGGACGAGACGCTGCAAATGGTCGCCCAATTCTCCGGTCAGGATCCGGCGCTGCTCAAGAACGGCGTGCGCTCGATCACGGCTGAGAGCATCACGCTCGCCGACGTGCAGAAACCGCTCGATTTCGCCTACAAGTACGGCATCGTCGACAAAGACTTCGACGCGAGCGCCGTGCTGGCAGCGAGCATGCCGATGACGCGCGGGCGCTAACGCGCCCGGATCTCGAGCGTGTCGACCGTGAAATCGCCGGCGGGCGTGAGCTCGAAGTAGGCGCGGACCTCGTCGGCCATGTCGGCGTGCAGCGCGCGGATCACGTCGGCGCGCGCCGGCGGCGTGCCCATGCGTGCGATCCAGCTCGCGAAGTCCAGCGGTAAACGGCGCAGCGTGACGCCTTCGATCGCAAAGCCGGCCGTCTCCAGCAACGCGCGCCATTCGCTCGGGGCGTAGTCGCGCACGTGCGAGGGGTCGCGCAGCAACTCGATCGTTTGCAGGAACGTGTCGAGCAGCGGCACTTCGGGCGCGGCCACGTCGACGAACACCGCGATCCCGTCCGGGGCCAGCACGCGGCGCGCTTCGGCGAGCCCGCGCGCGACGTCGCGCCAGTGATGCGCGCTGAAGCGGCTGACGACGAAATCGAAGCTGCTGTCGGCGAACGGCAACTTTTCGACCGGCCCGCAGACGGTGCTGACGTTCGTCAAGCCGCGCTGCAGCGCCGCGGAGCGCACCGCGTCGAGCATTTCGGTCGAGAGATCGAAGGCGACGACCTCGCCGGCCAGCGGCGCGAGCGTGAAGCTGACGTGTCCGCCGCCGCAGCCGAGGTCGAGCGCGCGCTGCGGCCGCCGCTCGCCGGCGAGGCTGCGCAGCGCGTCGAGATCGGCGCCTTGGGCGTGCACTTCGCTCGTAACGTAGGCGGCGGCTTGGCTGCCGAATTGCGCGCGGACGACGGCTTCGTGCGTTCTTTCCATCCCGGTGACGTGCGACTTCAGGCGTTGACACCTCCTTGTTGGCATGAGAACATGGGCTGTCAGCCGCGCGATCGTTCGTTCTCTTTTGCCGATCAATTGCGCATTTTTGAAAGACGAACGATCATCTCAACCTTCGATAGCCTGGGGCTCCGCCCACAGCTTCTCCGCGCCGTGCTCGACCTCGGGTTCACCGAACCCACCCCGGTCCAGAGCGCGGCCATCCCGCCCGCACTCGCCGGCGGCGACGTTCTCGGCAGCGCTGCCACCGGCAGCGGCAAGTCGGCCGCCTTCGGGCTGCCGCTCGTGCAGATGCTGATGGATATGCCGCGCGGCACCACCCGCGCGCTGATCCTCGCACCGACGCGCGAACTCGCCGCCCAGATCACCGCGCACCTCACCGCCTTCGCCAAGCACACGACCGTCAAGGTGGCGGCCGTCTACGGCGGCGTCGGCTTCGGCCCGCAAGTCGGCGCGTTCAAGCGCGGCACCGACATCATCGTCGCGACGCCGGGCCGGCTGCTCGATCATCTCGCGCAGAAAACCGCCTCGCTCGACAAGATCGAGTTTCTCGTCATCGACGAAGCGGACCGCATGCTCGACATGGGCTTCCTGCCCACCGTGCGCCGCATTCTGCGCGTGCTGCCGGTCAAACGGCAGACGCTGTTCTTCTCGGCCACGATTCCGCCCGAGATCGCGACGCTCAGCAAAGAGATGCTGCAGAACCCCGTCCGCGTCGACCTCGCACCGGCCAAAGGCCCGGCCGTCGGCATCACGCAGACCGTCTACAGCGTCGGACAAATGCAGAAGAACGACTTGCTCGTCGAACTGCTCAAAGACAACAACATCTTCAGCGCGATCGCGTTCACGCGCACCAAAGCCCGCGCCAACCGGCTCGCGGCGCATCTGCTCAAGCACAACATTCCCTCCGACCGCATTCACGGCGACCGCTCGCAAGCGCAGCGCACGCGCGCGCTGCAAGACTTCAAGCACGGGAAATTCCGCGTGCTCGTCGCGACCGATATCGCGGCGCGCGGCATCGACATCGCCGAGCTCGGTCACGTGGTGAACTTCGACGTGCCGATGGTGCCCGAAGATTACGTCCATCGCGTCGGCCGCACGGCCCGCGCTTCGGCCACCGGCGACGCCATCACGTTCGTCGCGGCCGACGAAGAGAAGTATTTCGCGCAGATCGAGAAAACGCTGGGCAAGCGCCTCGACCGCGCGAAGACGCCGGCCTTACCGCCGCCGCCCGTGAACCCCGTGCGCTACACGGACGACGTGCCGGGCGCGCAACGCGCACGCTCGCCGCGTCCGCCGCGCAACGCTCCCGCGCCGAGCGGCCCGCAACCACGCCGCGAATTTCGCTCGTTGCCGCCGAGTAAGAGCGGCCGCCCCCGCTAGCGCTGACGCCCCAAGCGCGACTCGAACGAGGAGCGGTGATGGTGCAGGCACAGCTTGACGAGCATCTCGCGCGCGCTCAAGCCGCTGGCGGTGCAGCCGCACTTCCAGCGCAGCCGGCGGTAGGCACCATCGTAGTGCTCGCTCGCCGGCTGGCGCAGGACCCGGTACAAGTCCGAATATGATAGGACCACACCACGGACGATAGCCGGTAGGCAACCGGTTCCATAGGGGCCTCAGGCCCCGCCGGCCGTGCCCTTTGGGGGAACTAGCTCGGCGCCACCGCTTCAAGATCTGATCCATCTGCGCAAAAACGGCCGGGTCGATAGACACACCTCCGCAAGGCCGCACGCCGACCCAATCCATACCGCCTCGGTATATCTAGGAGGCCGTTTTGGGGACGAGAATATTGTCCGCAATGACGGTCGCTGCTTCATCGCTATCGGCGCGATCGCTCCTCGATGATGACGAATATCGCGTCGACGGGCACGCCAAGGTCACAGGAGAGGCGCAGTTCGCAGCCGACTTCTCACGCGAAGGAATGCTTTGGGCTGCGTTCGTCGCTAGCCCGCACGCGCACGCCAGCATTCGCGCGTACGAGATCGAAGAAGCGCTCCAGACCCCGGGCGTCCATGCGGTCCTAACCGGTAACGACGTACCGGACCGCTTCTTCGGCCGAACGATTGCGGACTGGCCGGTGTTGGCGCAAGGCAGAGTTCTCTTCATCGGTCAGTACGTTGCGGCCGTTGCGGCCGAAAGCCGCGAGATCGCGCGCGCAGCGGCGGAAAAGATCATCGTACACTACGAAACTCTCACGCCGATCTTTGACCCCGAAGAGGCACTTCGTGACGGGCAGATAGCGCTTCACGGTGACCGATCTCAATACGCGTTTCAAGGTCGCGTCGGAACCGCGCCCAAACACGCACACCCGAACATCCAAGGCCGAATCGTCGTCGAGCGCGGTGACACCGAAGCCGGCTTCGCGAGCGCCGCCCACGTGTTCGAGCATTGTTTCTCGACGCCACGTCATCACGGTGGATACATCGAGCCGCACGCCACTCTCGTTTGGATCGGTCCGGACGGTGTCGTACACGTCATTTCGACGTGCAAATCACCGTTCGCGCTCAAATCGCAACTCGCGGTCTGTACCGGCGTTCCGGCGGAGACGATCGTCGTCGAGCAGTCGTGTATCGGCGGGGATTTCGGCGCCAAGGGGCTGTCGGTCGACGACTTTCCGTGTTACTTCCTCGCGAAAGCCACCGGACGGCCGGTGAAATTTGTGCGCTCGTATCTCGACGACGTCCGTTCCACCAATACACGGCATGCCGCGCAAATTACGATGAAGAGCGGCGTCGACGGGGAGGGCCGGCTCATTGCCTTCGCAGCCCGCGTCCTCTACGATGGTGGCGCGTTTGCAGCAGCCAAACCGGTTCCACACTTGCTTCCCGGCTCGTTCCTCTCGAAGACGCCGTATCGCATCCCACACGCGCACGTTGAATTACTCGCTGCCTACACCAACACGGTTCCAGCCGGTCACGTCCGGTCGCCCGGCGACATGCAGATCGTCTTTGCGCTTGAATCGCACATGGACATGGTGGCAACGGAGCTCGGAATCGACCCGATCGATTACCGCCTGCGCAACGTCCTGGTCGAAGACGAGAGCGACATCGACGGGCTGCCCTATATCGAACCGCGTGGGAAGGAAATCTTGGAGATCCTCCGGCGCGAAGGCGCGTGGGATGAACCGTTGCCCCCGGGGCGCGGTAAAGGTGTCGCGCTGACGGCACATCATATCGGCCACGGGCGCGCGGAAGTGCGCATAACGGTCGCCCCCGATGGACGCCTCGTAGTGCATACGCCGATGATGGATCAGGGTGTGGGCGCACTGACGATGCTGCAGCGAACGGCCGCGACCGTGCTCGGCATCAGCACGGCATGGTTCACGTTCGACTGTGAGACCTCATCGAGTTCCCTCGCCGAACTCGGACCGGGCGCGACCCGTGTCACAGCCCTCAGCGGCCGGGCGTGCCAAGATGCAGCGGAACAGGTTCGCGAGCGACTCGTAAGTTGCGGCTGGGACGGCACCGAAGCCACACTGCCCCGCGCCGCCGCGATTGCCTGTGGCGATGCACCCTCGTTCGCAGTCATCGGTGCCTTCGAGCTTCACCGTGTTCCCGGTCGAGCCGAATCGAACAACTTCTCAGGATATATGGTCGACCTTTCCGTGGACTGCGAAACCGGAGCGCTGTCGATTCACGACATCGTCTATGTCGCCGACGTCGGTACCGTGATCAATCCGCTCGCCCATCAGGGACAGATCGACGGCGGTTTCATTTTCGGGCTCGGCCACGCGCTCAGCGAAGAACTGCTGCTCGAAGAGGGGCGAATCGTCAACCTGACATTCGCGGATTACAAGATCCCCGTGCAACGAGACCTGCCCCCGTTTCGCAGCATTCTACTGCCCACACACGGCGGACCCGGCCCATTCGGCTCCAAGGCGATTGGAGAGTCGAGTTCGTCTAGTATCGCGCCGGCGGTTGCGAACGCCGTGGCCAGGGCGTGTGGCGTGCGCGTCCCGGTGATGCCGATTACGGCGCAGCGCATCTACGACGCGCTTCACCACACCTAGAGCTTTCGGCCGGCCGGTCCCGTTACGGGCACCCAGCGTTTGGTCGGAATGTCCCAGCGAATCACCATCTCCGCATTGATCCCGAGGCCGCGCTGGCTGCCGTCGCGGAAATCGTAGATGCCGTTGATTCCGGCAAAGCCGTGTAGCTGTTCGAGGTAGTCGCGGATCTGCGTCGCGGTGGCGTCCGGACCAAGATGGCGGAGCGCATCGACCAAAAGCATCGCCGGGTCCCAGGCAAAGACGTAGCCGTTGTCGGGCGTAACGCCTTGTGCTCTTAATGCGGCGTTGAAAAGCTTTGAGGCATCACGAATCGGCCCTGGGCGCAACACGTCGCCACCCAATCCGACCAGCGACGAAAAATAGAGTTCCTTCGGGAAAAAGGGAATGTACTGTGCGAGCTGTACCGTGATCGCGTTGCCCGACGGGCTCATGACCGGCACCTCGAAGCCGTTTTGCGAGATCTGCTTGAGCACGAGGCCGAACGGCGTTCCCGTCATCCAGGTGATGAATACGTCGGGGTTTGCTGCTTGGATTCGCGTGATCTGCGCACTGGAACTGAGGTCCGTCGTATTCAGATGTTCCACCGCGACTAGGCTCAGATCCCTGTTTTCAGGCAACGCCAATAGCTCTCGAACGTCCTGCTCGCCTTCTTGACCGGTTGCATCGATCGTTGCTAGAAGTCCGACCCGGTGCCAGCCGCGTGTATGAAAATACCGCAGTGCGCCACGAATCGAATCGCGAACCGACATACTGGTTGAGAATGCGTAACTGTCTGCCGCGGGATGGATACCCGGAGAAACGCAATATTCCACCGGACCCGACTTGTTGATGATTGGCGAGATGGCCGAACATGTGGCACTGAGGGTGGGGCCGATCATAACGGCTACGTTTTGCGCGATTAGGTCGTTGGCCAGTTGCACCGCCAATACCGTGCTGCTCTGGTCGTCGGCGATCGTGAACTGGACCGGTCGCCCGCGGATCCCGCCGGTCTTGTTGATAACCGCCTCGGCTGCTTTCAGCGTTACTTGCTCGGCGTGGCCGAGGAACGCACCGGAGCCCGTCAGCGAAAGAATCGCGTTTATGGTATAGGGCTGAGCCGCCGTTGCGGGCGAATCTACCGCGGTCAAGAGGAAGGCTGCGACGAGGACGAGGGTGCGCGTCATTTCATGCTCCTTGAGACACTAGAACAGCAGAGACTTGATCACGACCGGAACGACATCAGCAGGTTCGATCATGGCACCGATGTCGACGTAATCGAATGCTTGGATCGCAACGGCATCAATCGCGATAACGTTCGCGTTGGGCGCTGCCTCGAAGTGCAGGACTTGCCCACACGTCCTGCCGACGTCTCCATCGATAAGCAGCGCGAGCGGGAGGCCCGCAGCGAGCGTTTTGGGCAAAGCCGCGGCAAAGCCGAGCGCAAGCGCGTGAATGCGCGCATGTGTCGGCACGCCTCGCCAGCGAAAGGCCAACGCAACGGCAGACGAGCCTTCCTCGAGATCCGCCTGAACGAGTGCATCGCGCACGACGCTCGCGATCTGTAGCGGATCGATCGACTCGTCCAGCGAGAAGCCGCATACCAGGACCGGGACGTTGCGCAGCGGCAACTCGTCTGGATTTGCGATGAAGATCGTATTGCCGCTGACCTGAACCGAGAACTGACCGGCACCGATCACGGTGGCGCGAATCCCCTGGCCCGGGTCTTGCACTGCGACGTCGTCACCGAGCGCGGCACGCACTGCGCGCGCAAGCGGGATGCCAAGATCGCCGAAGTCACGCGTTTCTCGTCCGTACACGTACTCTGCAACGCCACCCGAAAACGTGATGGCATCGATCTGCGCGGCGCGCACGGCTTCCGGCCACCATTCAGTAAGCAACAATTCTTGGACTAACGCGTCCGGTTGAGCGCGGTGTACGATAGCTGCGACCAGAGCAGCCATACGTTCCACGATGCGCTCGCGCACGCCGGCGGAGACCGCCTCGCCGAGGGTCAATTGGACGTTCAGTTCCCGCGCGACGGAAACCAGCGGGTCCTCGATTCGCACGATGGTGCCGTCCAACTCCGTCACCAGCAGGCGCGCACCGACGGCAATCGCCACCGAGGCGAGGATCGCGCCGTCACGCATGAGGGTAAATTTGGAGGTTCCGCCACCGATATCGACGTTGAGCACGGTGGCGTGCTCCAGCGCCGACAGCCTGACCGCCCCCGAACCATGCGCGCCGAAAACGCATTCGAGGTGATGGCCCGCCAGCGCGCAGACGAACTTTCCTGCATCGTCAGAGAAGAGATCGGCGATCGCGCGCGCATTGTGCTTCTTGAGGGCCTCGCCGGTCAAGATAATCGCACCGCTGTCCACCGCTTCTTTCGCGATCCCGGCCGCGGCATAGCCTGCATCCAAGAAATCGGAAAGCCGGGCAGCGTCGATTGCGCCGTGGGACCGGTACGGGGTCAGCGTCACCGGTGAATGCCAGAGCATCTCACGTTCGACGACGACGAAGCGACTCATCAGCGCCGTCGATGTGCGCTGCATGTGTATACGGGAAAACATGAAGTGCGACGTAGACGACCCGATGTCGATTCCGACCGTCGTCAGCTCGACATGATCGGCCAGCCAGACGGCGGCACCGGATGCGTCGTGGTAGTGGTCGTGTCCGTGACCCGCACCATGCTCGTGAGGGACGAATCCGTCGTGGCCTGGATAATGGATCACGTACACAACGAAGCGGCCTAATCCGCGATCGGAAGCACGGCGTCGAAGCCTTTGCGTCGACACTCGTCGACGTACATCTCCCAGATGCGCGTTCTCAGGGCCAGATCCATGTCCTCGAAACGCAGAACCGTTCCGCCTTCACTGACGATGACATGGGTATTTTCGTAGAGGTGGTTGATAGGGTTCATACGACTGCGCAGCTTGACCGCGACTTGGATCGCGTTCGGACTCGTCACGAAGTGGCCGTGCCACCACATGTTGGGCGGAATGATGACCCCGACGTCGTCCTCGGGCCAGTCAAAACGCGTCAAGTCACTCCCATCGGTCCAGAGTAGGGAATATCCGGTGCCCTTGACGGTAAAAATGGAAGCCGACGGACCGTGCCTATGTGGCCGGAAGAACCGGCGGCCGGGCACTTCGCAGACGTGATCCGAGATGACGCTGTTCACGGTCTCGATGTTGATCAGCGAGGTGCCCTCTCCACGCACGCTCGCATCTCCACGTGTCAAACGCAGGACGTCGGGAATGAAAAGCGTGTCGTAGACGTCTACATCACTGCGCGTCTTCTTCGCATCGGGTTCGTAGATCGTCGCGGCCGTCGGGTCGGAAACGACCTGTGGCGAAAACCGTGCAAAGTTGTGATTGCTGCCGAAGATGAACTCGACATCGCGATAGAAGCTGTAGACGATGGGCAGCGTGTTCGTACTAACGAGACGCGCCGGTTGAGTTCCCGATCCGTTATGGAGCTGGTAGCGGCAATTGAGGGGAATCGCGAAGAGGCTTTGGGGACCCCATTCGAATTGAATCGTTCCGTGGGGCGTCTCGATCGTCGTCGAACCATGTCCGTTGAGGACGTAGTACGTCTCGTCGTAGATCTGCCGCACGGGCGTCGACGACTGTCCCGGCCGGAGTTGCGCGACAAACATGCCCGCTAGCGACTCCGCGCCGATCAAATCGATGAATACCGCATCGAAATTGCGTCCCGGCCAGGGCTTCAGCTCGAGCGTTCCGAGTGGTCCCGCGAAATACCCGCGAATGATTTCGAGCCGCAGGTCGTCTTGTGCCCAACGCTCGAACGGCGTGCGGGCATCGTGCGGAATTCCGCCGGCGATCTTCTCAACCGCGGTCACGATGTGAACCTTTCACCGTTTCGTTTGGGGTCCATCGACTGGAGGTTTTCTAGAGCCCAGAGCCGCACCTGGAGCGTTCAATATGCGTTGTGAACGCCGCCATACTGGATCGGTATGATCGTCCAGCACGCCGCCCTGCTCGGGTAAAGCCCGAACCACCGTTTCGGCAACGTGTTCAGCCTGCGCGATCTCGAGTGCTTCATGGCGGTTGTCGAATACAAGACGTTCAGCCGCGCCGCTCGGCATCTTAGCATCGCGCAACCGCCGCTGAGCCGGCGCATCGCCGAGTTGGAACGCCAAATCGGCGCCCCGCTCTTCCTGCGTGGCGCGCGGGAGGTCGAACTCACGCCCGCCGGTTTGGCCTTGGTCAAGCAAGCCCGCATCGTCCTCGAACAGGCGAAGCTCGCCGAGCATATCGTCCGCGACACGGTCGCCGGCAGCACGGGCCAAATTCGCGTCGGTTACGTCGGGGTGACGGGTTTCTCCATCATGCCTGACGCGATTCGCTCCTTTCGTAAGAGCCACTCGAACGCCAGCATCAAGCTGGTCTACTATCTTTTCGCACACCAGAGCGACGCGCTGAGGTTCGGGACGATCGACGTGGCCCTGGTCAGTGGCAGCTTTGATGCAGAAAATTTCCAGGCAGACCGCCTGGCGACGAACCATTTGGTCGTGGCGCTGCCGGCACATCATCCCATGGCGCGTCTTCCGGTGGTACCCGTGGCGGATCTCGCCAAGGAGCCGTTCATCGAATTTCCGCGTTACGGGCCGACCGGACTACACGACCTCGTCCGCGGCGTGTGTGCGCGCAGCGGTTTCGTTCCGAACATTGCCCAGGAGGCGGAAGGGCACGAGATGCTCTTGGCGTGCGTCGCCGCCGGCCTCGGCGTGGCCCTGGTCAACAATGCGGCCTGCGTGATACCTCGCAACGGCGTGATATTCAAAGAGATCGCCCCGGAGTCGCCGCCCGTTCACCTCGAAGCGCTCTCGCGTCGGGACGACGCGAATCCACTCGTCGCCCAGTTCATCGAACACCTCAAGGACGCGTACGCGCGTTGACCTGGTCCGATACCGATTTCGTATAAGCCGGGCTCAAACCGATATCGTACCAGCTAGGATTCGCCTGACCCATGCGGCATTTTTGCAATATGACGATTCGGGCTCTCGCGTTTTCGGCTCTGTTCACCATCGTGACAGCTACGGCTTCGCTTGGGGCCGCGAACGGGCCACCGTATAACATTCCCGTCATCCTGTCGCTCACCGGGGCCGGCGCGTTCATCGGACACTCCGATGCGGTGGCGCTCGGGGCAGTCGAAGAGCTCACCAATAAGTCCGGTGGCATTCGTGGTCGGCCGGTGCATTTTGAGATTGTCGACGATCAGAGTAATCCGGCACTCGCAGTACAACTGACGAGCGGGTTCATTGGCCAGCACGTTGCGGTCATGCTGGGACCGTCGGGCTCGGGCACCTGTTCGGCGATACTGCCGATCGTAAACAAAGCGGGACCCGTCACTTATTGTGTCTCGCCGTCGATCCATCCGGCGCCAAACAGCTTCATCTTTTCGACAAGCATGGCGGTTCGGGATTCCGTCGGCGGCGCGCTGGTCTATTTTCATACCCGCGGCTGGCATAAGATCGCCCTGCTCACCTCGACCGACGCGACCGGGCAAGAAGGCGAGGACAACGTCAAAGCAGCGCTACTCCGGCCTGAGAATCGCGACCTAACCCTTGTCGACAACGAACACTTTAACGTCACGGACTTGAGCGTCTCCGCTCAGATCGCGCGCATTCAGGCGTCGGCACCCGACGTTCTCATCGCGTGGACGACGGGCACTCCTTTCGGCCTCGTCCTGAAGCAGCTCTCGCAAAGCGGAATGGACGTACCTGTACTCAGCAACTCGGGAAACGCGATCACCGCGCAAATGGAACAATACACTGACATCATGCCCAAGCAGCTTTACTTTTCATCGATGGTCGGGCTGGGTGTGAGCGTTGTTCGGCCGGGCCCAATCCATAATGCCCTCACGCAGTTCGACTCGGCGCTCAAGGCGCGGGACGTGACCGTTGACAACGGCTATATCTTTGCCTGGGATCCGGCCATGATACTCATCGATGCTCTCCGGCACATCGGGCCCGACGCGAGCGCCGTTCAAGTGCGAGACTACATCGAGGGTTTGCACGGTTTTGCCGGGATCAATGGGATCTATGATTTCCGCGACGGCAGCCAGCGCGGGCTAGGCATTAACACGGAGATGGTCGTCCGATACGATCCGGCGACGAAACGCTGGATCCCAGTCACGCGCCCAGGCGGGCAGAAACTAGCAACGCGTTAGCTTGCCCGAACACCGTCGAGGAGTCGATCAACACCATGCCATCTGAACTACCTGGGAAGATTGCCAAGAACGACGTCCCGTTCCATCAAACGGGACCGGGGACGCTGTCGGGTCGCTATCTGCGCTCCTTTTGGCAGCCGATTTTTCATTCCGACGACCTTCCCCTCGGGCGCACGAAACCGGTGAAGATCATGGGCAGCGACTACGCGCTCTACCGCGGCCAGGATGGTAAGCCGCACTTGGTCGACCCATTCTGTCCGCACCGCGGCGCGCGCATGTCGATCGGCATCGTCGAGGGCAGCGAGTTGCGCTGCTTCTACCACGGCTGGAAATTTGACGGTCGGGGACGTTGCACGGAGCAGCCCGCCGAACCACAAAGCTTCTGCGAGAAGGTGTCGATCGGCTCGTACTCGTGCAGAGACTACTTAGGTCTGGTCTTCGCGTTCCTCGGCGAAGGTGCGCCACCCGCGTTTCCGCGTTACCCGAATTTCGAGGATCTCGAGGGCTTTCTCGAGTGCGATAGCTACATCCGCGATTGCAACTACTTCAATAACCTCGAAAACGCGGGCGATCTGACGCATTCGGGGTTCGTACACCGCAATAACCCCGGGTCTTTCGACGGTCTCGCAAGCAGCCCGCTGATCACGGCCTCCGAAAGCCGCTGGGGATTGACCGTTACCGCGCAATGGCCGGATCGGAAGCAACAATCCCAGATCGGTATGCCCAACATATTCCACCACAAGGCACAGCCGACCGATCCCACGATCGCAATTTTCCGCGAATTCATGGCATGGTGGGTTCCGATCGACGATGAAAGCCATTGGCAGTTCACGGTTGCCGCAGTACGTCTGCCCCCGGATAAGGCGGATGAGTATAAAAAACGCCGGACGGTACGGTTGGCAAAACGCGTCGGGCCGAATCGCGATTTCGCCAAGAAGATCTTGACCGGCGAATTGTATCTCGATCAGATCGACCCGGAGACCGTCGACTGGGTCCGTCTTCAAGACGACGTCGCTCAAGCGTTCCCACCGCCTTCGGCCGAGCGTCTCGGGCAAGCCGATCGCGCCGTGATCTTGATTCGCAAGATTTGGCAACGTGAATTGCGCGCGCTTCGCGCCGGCAAGCCGCTGACCGCGTGGACGTATGATACGAACGAGCTACACATCTCGCGCGGCGAGGAGTGGGAAGCGATGTATTCTGCGCAGGTGGCGCAGCCCGTCTAACGAGGAGACCCGGGCATGGATCAGCCTTGGCTTTCTTCATCGGAGCAACCGGCGGTCACGGTCGCCGTACTCCCGCCTCTTCCAGCGCCCGTATATCTACACGCGACCGGATACGGGTATCACCTCGAAAGAGGCGCCAAGATCTGGTCGATCTGTGCGAAGATGGCCGGATCGATCCGGAGGCCGGCGGCGGCGACGTTTTCGTCGACCTGTTCCGGTCGCGTCGCTCCGACGATCACCGCCGAAACGATCTCGTCACGTAAGCACCACGCGAGCGCGAGCTGCGCCATCGTGCACCCTGCGCGCTCGGCCAGCGGCTTGAGCTTCTGCACCGCGTCAAGGACCGGCTGGGTGAAGTAGTCGGCCATCATGCCGGCGGCGTTCGAGGCGGCGCGCGTGCCTTGCGGCACCGCGCGCGCCGAGGTGTACTTGCCGCTGAGAATGCCCTGCGCGAGCGGCGACCACACGACGTTGCCCAGACCGAATTCGCGGCAGGCGGGAAAGACGTCGCGCTCCACGTGCCGCCAGAGCGCGCTGTACTGTGGCTGATTGCTGATCGGCACCGCCCAGCCGTTTTGACGCGCGAGCGTGCATGCCGCCGCGATCTGCTCGGCGCTCCACTCCGAAACGCCCCAGTACACGATCTTGCCGTTGCGCACGAGGTCGTTCATCGCATCGCACGTCTCTTCGAGCGGCGTATTCTCGTCATACCGATGACACTGGTAGAGGTCGACGTAGTCGACGTCCAAACGCCGCAGGCTGGCGTCGATCTGCATGCGGATGTGCTTGCGCGACAGCCCGCTGTCGTTCGGACCGCGACCCATCGGAAAGAACACTTTGGTCGCGAGCACGACCGTATCGCGCCCGACGCCTTTGATGGCCCGGCCCACGACTTCTTCAGCCCGGCCGCCCGCGTAGACGTTGGCCGTATCGAAGAACGTCACGCCCAATTCGTACGCCCGCCGGATGCAGGCCCGCGCCGTCGCTTCTTCCACGCTGCCGCCATAGGTGAGCCACGACCCGAGGCCGACCGCGGACACCCGCATCCCCCACTGCCCGATGTGCCGATACTGCATGCTGAGCCTTACGACGCCCCGGCGGGTCGTACCGCCGGCCTGCGACCCACGATCCCGTGCGCGGCAAAGAACGCCGCGGCTTCGCGGCCGCCGTCGGGAAACGAGCGCTTCGGGAAGACGAGGCGCTTGCCGTACCGCGGAACGAGCACGAACGACTCGCCGATATCGTGAATCACCCGGATGCTGCTCCACGGGTAGTGACGCGGCCCGGCGCGAGCGAACGCGACGTCGACGTCGAGACCACCGGCGGAGAAGCGCAATTCGGTCGGACGCTCCGCCGGCGGGAAGCCCGCGCCCGCGCGCATGGCCAGGACGATGAGGATCGCGCCCGTCATCGCATAGAACCACCAATCCCCTTGGTGCCGCGCGACTTTGGCGACGGACAGCGCGAGATCCAGAATGCCGATCCAGAAGAGCCACGGTCGCGGCACGCCGTGAGCGTGCCGCAGATAATCGGCACGCATCGCGTCGAGATCGGCCTCACCCACGTCAAAGTCGACCGGGGCCGGCACAGCGAGAGACGGACCTTCATGCATGTTGCAGCCTCCGAAAGAACTCGTCGACTTTGTCTTGCGGATATGAACTGTCGTATGCGCGTTCGGCCTCCACCCACGATCGAAAGGCGGTACGGTCAAAATCTTCGTGATGCCGACCGGCAACTGCCAGCGCCGCATCGAGCGCGGACCGATCGTTCCATGCCCAGAAGTGCATAAAGCGATCACGTACACAATCGGTGACCGTATTGATATGTAGGAGCTCGTCGCCCCGACGCTGCGTCGACCAAGTCCGTATTATGTCTCGGCCGATCGCCATCGGGCCGCGCGGAAACTCGACGGTAACGGCGAGGTCCGGGTGCCCGTAAATGCCGCTCGGAAGGGCGCTGAATCCGAGACTTCGCATCGCTTCATCGACGACGTGGCGCTGCGGGACGACGCGTAGCACAAAGTCCACATCCAGCGATTGATAGCGGTCAGGAACGTAAAAGGTCGCCGCGCTCCCACCCGTGAGGACACCGATGGTGCCGACGCGATCGAGCGCCGTGCAGACGGCAAAAGCCACATCGATCAACGTTGCGGACCCGGTAAGCGTCATAGCGGCTTACCGGGGCGGCGCGGTCGGCGGCGTATGGAAGCAGCGGCAGCAAGCACGTCCTCGTCGGCGGCAGACATTCGCAGCAGAAGCGCCCGCAGCTCGGCGGCAGCGTACCAGGTCTTGTCTAGAGA
>Ga0181536_10003150_pt1 | contig 18044 bp, 12 predicted proteins | sample PEATcosm2014_Bin_41_FD_121105 | JGI IMG/M metagenome (GOLD analysis project Ga0181536, IMG submission 121105) | Peatland microbial communities from MTU Mesocosm Facility, Houghton, MI, USA - PEATcosm2014_Bin17_60_metaG | ecosystem: Environmental > Terrestrial > Soil > Wetlands > Peat | place...
GACGCTGTTGCGATCCGAGAAGATGGCCTCGGTGGGGAAGCTGGCGGCCACGGTGGCGCACGAAATCAACAATCCGCTGTTCGGCATTCTGACTTACGCCCACCTGGTGCTGCGCGGGCTGCTGAAGCACGAGTTTCCGGAGCGCGACGAGATGGCCGATCAGCTCCGGACGATCGAGCGCGAGAGCAAGCGCTGCGGCGACCTGGTGAAGAACCTGCTCACCTTCTCCCGCCAGGCGCCGAGCAATCGCGAACCCAACGATCTCAATACCATCGTGGAGCGCGCCATTTCGCTGGTGAAGCATAAGCTGGAGCTGCAGAGCATCGAGCTGAAGACCAACCTTGCGCCCGGCCTTCCGCCGGTCCAGTGCGACGCCAACCAGATCCAGCAGGTGTTTTTGGTGCTGATGGTCAACGCATCGGAGGCCATGCCCAGCGGGGGCGTGCTGGAAGTGGCCACGCAGCTCGAACCCGGCGCGGAGCACTGCTCGGTGCGGGTCAAGGACACGGGCGGCGGCATCCCCGCCGACGCGATGCCGCGCATCTTCGATCCGTTTTTTACCACCAAAGAAGACCAGAACCGGACGGGGCTGGGGCTGGCGGTGGCGCATAGTATCGTGGAGCAGCACGCGGGCGAGATCGCGGTCCGTTCCACGCCGGGTGAGGGGGCGGAGTTTACGGTGACGCTGCCGGTGGGGCAGGCGGACCCAAAGGGTACCTCGCCTGCCAGGCTTGCAGCAGGGGTAAGATCGTGACGGAACCAGACGAACTGAACGGGGTTCATGCGGAGGAACCAATGGCAACTGCGATAGATGCTCCGACGGCAACCAAGACGCGGGGCAAAATCCTGATCGTGGATGACGAACTGGTGGTGCGCGATTCGCTCGGCAAGTGGTTCGCCAGCGAAGGCTACACCGCCCGGCCGACGGGAGGCGCACGCGAAGCCCTGGAGCTGATCCAGCAGATGGAGTTCGATATCGCGCTGATCGATATCAAAATGCCCGGCATGGACGGCATGGAGCTCCAGCGCCGCCTGCACGAGGCCGATCCGGACCTGACCGTCATCATCATGACCGGCTACGCCTCGGTGGAGACCGCCGTGCAGGCCCTCAAGCACGGCGCGTACGACTACATCACCAAACCGGTGGACCCGGACGAGCTGTCCCACCTGGTGGCGAACGCCCTGGAGCACAAGCGCGCCCGGCGGGAAGTGGTGCGCCTGCGCGAGAACCTCCAGGAGGTGTCTCCGAGCACGGAGCTGATCGGCAAGAGCCCCGCCATGAAGAAGGTGACCGAGCTGATCGAGATGGTCGCGCCCACCGAAGCCACCGTGCTCATCACGGGCGAAAGCGGCACGGGCAAGGAAGTGGTGGCCCGCGCCATCCACGCCGCCGGTCCGCGGCGCTACATGCCCATGGTGACCATCCACTGCGGAGCGCTCACCGAGACCCTGCTCGAAAGCGAGCTGTTCGGACACGAAAAGGGCGCGTTCACGGGTGCGCAGTACCGGAAGAAAGGCAAGTTCGAGATCGCCGACGGCGGCAGCGTGTTCCTGGACGAGATCAGCGACATCAGTCTCAAGACGCAAACCGACTTGCTGCGCGTGCTTCAGGAAAAGGAGATCGTGCGGGTGGGCGGCAACCAGCAAATCAAGGTGGATTTCCGCTGCATCGCCGCCACCAACAAGAACCTGGAGGCGCTCGTCAAAGAGGGAACCTTCCGCCCCGACCTGTATTACCGGCTGCACGTCTTTTGCATCGACCTGCCGCCCCTGCGCGAACGCCGCGACGACATTCCGCTGCTGGTCAACCATTTCCTGAACAAGTTCTGCATGGCCACCAGCCGAGCCATGCCGCAGCTCTCCGCGGAAGCGCTGGAGGTGCTGCTGCGCCACGACTGGCCGGGCAACGTTCGCGAATTGGAGAACGCCGTGGAACGCGCGCTGGTGGTGGGCCGCGGTTCGGAAATCCGCCCCGCCGATTTCTCCTTCCAGTTCCAGGCCGAAGAGCCCAAGGGCGGACAGACCCTGGATGATGTGGAGCGGTCGCACATCGAGCGCATCCTCAGGGAAACCCAGCACAATCTCTCGCGGGCGGCGCGCATCCTCGATATCGACCGCACCACTCTCTACAACAAGCTGCGCCGTTACGGATTGCGGTGAAACCCATCCATCTCATCCCGCTCGGAGCGCCATCCAGGCCCGGCGCGGAACCGGGACTGGATCTGCTGGAGTATCTCGCCGCGGCGCTGGCGCGCACGTTCCGCACCCCGTGCCAGATTCGGCCGGAGACGTTCGATCTTTCTTTCGCGCTGGACGCCGGCCGCCAGCAGTATTACTCCACCGCCATCATCCAGCGCATGGAGCGCGCCGTGGATCCCGATGTGCGCGTGCTGGGCGTCACGGCGTCCGACCTCTACGTGCCCGTGCTGACTTTCGTGTTCGGCGAGGCGCAGCTCGACGGCAATTGCGCCGTGGTATCCACCGCGCGCTTGAAAGAGGAGTTCTACGGCCTGCCGCCGCGCCCGGACTTGCTGCGCGAACGCCTGTTGAAAGAGGCAGCCCACGAACTGGGCCACACGTTCGGTCTTCGGCACTGCGCGGACTGGCGCTGCGTGATGACATCCAGCCACGCGGTGGAGCGTCTGGACGTAAAGGGCGCCGAGTTTTGCAGCGCCTGCAAGAAACCGATTTTCAGCAATGGATACTGGTAGCATTCTCGATCTGCGCTCCGCGCTGGAGTTCCTCGCCTCCATCCCCGGCCAGCTCGCCACCACGCGGCAGCCCGTCGATGCCCACGCGGAGCTCGCCGCCGTCTACAAACAGGTGGGCGCCGGTCCCGCCCTGCTCTTCGAAAACGTGAAGGGCTACGCCATCCCGGTCGTCGCCGGAATCCTGGCCAGCCGCGAGCGCACCGCGCTGCTCATGGGCAGCACCATCGAGCGGCTGCCGTTCGACCTGCTGGACGCGCTGAATCACACGTGCGCACCGGTGACGGTCGAAACCGCCCCTTGCCAGGAGATCGTCATCCGTCCTCCTTTCGACCTGCGGCGGCTGATTCCGGCCCCCACCCACACTCTCCGCGATGCCGGGCCGTACATCACCGCGGGACTGGTGCGCGCGCGCGATCCCGAAACGGGAGAATCCGACGTCACCATTCACCGCCTGTGCATGCAAGGCCCGGATACACTCAGCATCTACTTCGTTCCCGGCCGGCACATCGACCAGTTCCGCGCCAAGGCCGAGCGCCTGGGCCAGCCCCTTCCGGTTTCGGTCAGCATTGGCCTCGACCCCGCCATCTACCTGGCCGCGTGCTTCGAGCCGCCCACCGTGCCGCTGGGCTTCGACGAGCTGACGGTCGCCGGCGGCCTGCGCCACAGGCCGGTGGAGCTGGTGGATTGCGTCACCGTGGCGACGCAGGCCGTGGCGCGCGCCGAGATCGTGATCGAGGGCGAAATCCTGCCCGGCGTGCGCGTCCGCGAGGATTCCCAGACGCTGACCGGGTACTCGATGCCGGAGTTCGCCGGGTCGATGGGCGTGGCCCAGCCCGAACTGCCGGTGATCCGCGTGACCGCCGTGACGCATCGCCGGTCGCCCATCTTGCAGACCATCATCGGGCCGGGCGAGGAGCACACCAACCTGGTCGGCATTCCCACCGAAGTCAGTATCCTGCGCGCGGTGGAGAACGCCATGCCGGGCCTGCTGCGCGGCGTCTACTCGCACTCTTCGGGAGGCGGAAAGCTCCTCGCCATTCTGCAAATCGGAAAGCGCTCGCCCGCCGACGAAGGCCGCCAGCGCCAGGCCGCGCTAACCGCCTTCGCGGCCTTCCCCGAGCTGAAGCATGTCATCCTGGTGGATGAGGACGTGAACATCTTCGACACCAATGACGTGCTTTGGGCCATGACCTTTCGCTACCAGGGCGACGCGGACACGGTCTTCATCCCCGGCGTCCGCGGCGCCGCCCTCGACCCTTCGCGCCCGCCGGACGGCACCACCTGCAAGACCATCTTCGACTGCACCGTGCCGTTCCACATGAAGGAGCGGTTTCGGCGCGCGGAGTTCATGGAGGTGGATCTGGAGAGATACGGGATCGAGGGCTATTGAGAAGGCTCGGGTTTTCCCGCTCATTGGCACGCCCGGCCTCATTTGCGGGCGGTTGTGGCAGACCGGTCGTCGACAAACCATGGCGAACGAACACGCCGCCATCTTCGTGATAACGTCGGCCGGTGATCCGGCCCCCGGGGCATCGCCCCCCTTCCCTCCGGCAGGGCGAATAGACGGCGAATGGCAATTCGGGCCACGGCCTTGCGATAATAAAACAAGGCTCGCCGTGCTCGAAGCCATCGCAAGCCAAAGCTCTGCAAGCCATTTCCAGGCTGATGTACAATTTGGGAACATTGCCAACGCCGTGCCGTTTAAACACCGCTATGATCTCCAAAGGCATTTCGTGAGGCATGGGGAAGAGTTTGGAGCTGGAAGTGCCGATGAGTATGAAAGGCAGGCCGACATCTTTATGATGGGGCTACTGAGGGATGGAGCCTTGGAATGCACCCGCGACGGAGATTTGGTGCGCTTCGACCCCAGAACCGATGAATTCGGGGTGCTGACAAGGGACGGCCATATTGCGACTTTCATGATTCTAAGACCGCTGCCGAGCGATCGGCAAACAGCTTTGGAGTATTTTAAGTCAAACTGTAAATGAGGGCCTGAATATCATGTATCTCTGCCCAGTTTGTGGATATGAGCGGCTCGAAGATCCGCCGAAGGATTTCACCATTTGTCCGTCCTGTGGGACTGAGTTTGGATACGACGATGCTTTCTCCAGCCACGCTGAACTGAGAGCCAAATGGCTTCGGAACGGAGCGCCGTGGTGGAGTAGGGTCGATCCGCGCCCGGAGAATTGGGACCCGCAGCAACAGGTCGATGCCGTGATGTCGTCTATATCGGCCTTGCTGAAATCCTACCGCCCATCCAGCCAGGAGCCCACACCGGCTTTCCGCAGTTTCATGAACGCCCAGCGCGGGCAACCTGGCCATGGTGTTTTTCTGACAACCGTTAAACAGACTCTCACTGCACAGACTGCCTAAAGATGGAACTCATTTCAATAACGCAAGCGCGCGTCGTCGCTCTGATCCAGGTTCAACAGTGGGACCCATTAGGCAAAGCCTTGACATTGGAGGCGCTCGCTAAGTTGGGAAACCGATATATCTTCACCAAGACTCCGACAAGGCTGGAGGAGATCGACTTCCAAAAAGGTCTTGAACTACAAGAGGGCAGGCTTGGAGAGATCCGCATCGACAGAATCATAATATATATGAACGGCATCGTCATCGACACGCGCTCCTCCACCGACGATTCCGAAAAGGTATTGGAGGACATCATTGCCTTGGCGCACGAGGCTTTCGGAGCCGTCATCAGACCGGCGCGTCAGACATTCGCGAGTCAGCTAATGTTTCGCAGCGATATGCATTTGGCCGCGCTTAATCCGGTTCTTCCCAAGATCGCTAACCTACTTACACAGCGGACCTCGGCTGACATGAAGCATCCCTTCACCTTCGAGCCTACCGCAGTTCTGTTCAACGTAGACACGGCCCAAGCAAAGACTCCACCACCCATGCTCTCAATCGAGCGGCGCGTTGACGTACCCTTCGACGAGAATACATATTTCTCCCAAGCCCCCCTTCCGACCGCCGAGCATATTGAAATCCTGAAAGCTTTCGAAGCGGCGCTCCGTTAGCCCCTCCCATGGGATCGAGGATCTTGCCACGCGGATGATTTGCTTGCTTGCCTGCGCCGTTACCCGTCTCAGGCATCTATGAGATGCGTTCTAGTCGCGCCGCCTGCTAGTACCCTAGGAAGCATCTTTGTCTTAGGCGAGCGGCAGAAGGATCGGTACAAGACCGCCTACTAGAATGGAACCGCTCCCACCCACCACTAGCCGCCGGCGCGTTCGCGTCCGTCTGCGCGGCATCGTTCAGGGAGTCGGGTTCCGGCCGTTCGTTCACAACCTCGCGCTCGAACTCAACCTGGCGGGATACGTTCTGAATTCTTCGGCCGGCCTGGTCGCCGAAGTGGAAGGCGATCCGGCCGGCTTGGACGCTTTCGTCAAGGCCCTGAAAGAGGATCCGCCGCCGCTCGCCTGGATTCAGGAAATGGAGGTGGTGGAACTGGAGGCCGCGGGCGACGCCGCCTTCGCGATCCGCCCCAGCGTTGCCGAAACCGGCGAGTTCGCGCTGGTTTCGCCCGACGTGGCCACCTGCGACGATTGCTTCCGCGATTTCACCGCGGCCGCCAACCGCCGGTTCGGCTACGCGTTCACCAATTGCACCAACTGCGGCCCGCGGTACACCATCATCCGCGATATTCCCTATGATCGCCCCCACACCACCATGGCGGCCTTCCACATGTGCGCGGCCTGCCAGGCGGAGTACGACGATCCGCGCAACCGGCGCTTTCATGCCCAGCCCAACGCCTGCCCCGAGTGTGGGCCGGCGCTTTCGGCGGACATCGAAGAGGCGCGGGGACGGCTGGCCGCGGGCGAGATCCTCGGTATCAAGGGCCTGGGCGGATTCCACCTGGCCTGCGATGCCCGCAACCCCGCCGCCGTCCGCCGTCTGCGCGAACGCAAGCGGCGCAGCGACAAGCCATTCGCATTGATGGCGCGCGATCTGACGGCGGTGGAAGCCATCTGCGAGGTCTCGGACGCCGACCGCCGCGCACTGATCGGCCCACGTTGTCCGATCGTCATTCTTCGCGGGAAGGCCGGCGATCTACCCAGCGAAATCGCTCCCGGCAACCGCACCATCGGCGTCATGCTGCCCTATACGCCGCTACATCACCTGCTGTTTGTCGACACGCCCTATTCCCTCCTGGTGATGACCAGCGGCAACCTCAGCGAGGAACCCATCGTAGTGTCGAACGCGGAAGCTCGGCTTCGGCTCGCCAGCGTGGCCGACTGGTTTCTCACCCACGACCGCGACATCTACATGCGCACGGACGACTCGGTGGTGCGCACCTTCGAAGGCACCGAGCGCGTGATGCGCCGCTCGCGCGGCTTCGCGCCTCAGACCCTGGACCTGGGACGCCGCGTTCCCGAGTTGCTGGCCTGCGGCGCCGAACTAAAGCACACCTTCTGCCTCACCAAGGGTCAGCATGCCATTCTGAGCCAGCACATCGGCGATCTGGAGAACTACGAAACCCTGGTTTTCTTTGAGGAAACGCTCGCCAATCTAAAGAAGCTCTTTAGGGTGGAACCGCGCGCCGTGGCCTATGACCTCCATCCGAACTATCTCAGCACGAAGTACGCGCTGGCGATGGGCGGGTTGCCGAAATTCGGCGTGCAGCACCATCACGCGCACATCGCCGCCTGCATGGCCGAGAATGGCCTCGCGGGCGAGGTGATCGGAGTGGCGTTCGACGGCACGGGATACGGCACGGATGGCGCCATCTGGGGCGGCGAATTCCTGGTGGCACGCTATGGGGGCTGCGAGCGGCGCGGCCACTTGCGCTACATCCCGCTGGCCGGAGGCGACGCGGCGGTGCGCGAACCGTGGCGTGCGGCGCTGGGCTACGTGATCGACGCGCACTTCGAAGGCGTCCCGGAGAATCATGTGCGCGTGGTGCGGCGCATGATCGAAGCGGGCGTGAACACGGTGCCGACCTCTTCCTGCGGCCGATTGTTCGACGCCGTGGCGGCCATCATCGGCCTGCGTACGGTGGTTAACTTCGAGGCTCAGGCAGCCATCGAATTGGAGATGATCGCCGAGGACGGCAACACGGCACGGTACCCGTTCGAGATCGAGGCCGGTCCGCTCTGGGAGCTGGATTTCCGCCCCATGATCGAGCGCATCGCGCGCGAGGCCGAGGAAGGCGCGCCGCGGCCCGCAATCTCGGCCAAATTCCACAACACCCTGGCCGAGGCTATCGTCGAAACCTGCCGGCGCATCCGCGGCGAGACCAAGCTGGCAAGGGTTTGCCTGAGCGGCGGCACGTTTCAAAACATGCGGTTGCTGGGGCTCGCCGTGGCCGGCCTGCGCGGCGCGGGCTTCGAGGTGTTTCTGCACGCGAAGGTGCCCCCCAACGACGGCGGCATCGCTTTGGGTCAGGCAGCTATCGCAGCCGAACTGATGAGGTAAGACATGTTGCTGGACCAACTGGAGAAATGGAAGAGCCGCTTCGGCCCGCCCGGCGACGGCCAATTGGAACGGTTGCTGGCCGCGGCAGCCGGGCGCCAGTTCCGTGACGCCGCCAGCCTGATCCGCCTGCATGAGACGGCGCTTTTCTTACGCGCTTATCCACGCAATCCGGAGGTGGCGCGATTGGCGGACGCGATTCTCTTCTCATTCGCGGGCCGCGTCGCGGACCTTGCCGCCTTGGAGGAGCCGGAGATATCGGGCATCGCGGGCACGTCGCTCACGGCGGTGTTCAGTTGTGAAGTGGCGCGGCGCCTCGCGGCCCGCCATCCGCGCGACATTGAAATCGCCTGGGACCGTTACGATGGCATCGATCGGCTCGGCCCGGTACTCCGCCGCTTCCTGCCGCTGCTGGGAGAGGATTGGCCGGTGGAAGCGCACGTTCCCTATCGCCAGTGGATTTCGGCGGCGCGGCCGCGGGGGGAGTCCGACCTGGCGTGGCTGTTGGAGCGCCTGGCCGGGTCGCCGGAACTGTTCGACACGCTCGATCTGCCGCTCACCTGGCACGTGGGCGACGCGCGCACGTCGCGATCGCGCCTGCGCCTCGCCGGACGGAAGCTGTACTGCCACCAGGAACCGCTGCTGCGGCGCAGCGACGTTTTGCTGGCGCGGGAGCTCGATGGACCGCCCGTTCCCGTGCGGCGTCTCTCCCGGCCGGAGGCGCGCAAGATCCTGAATCTGATTCTCGACACTTCCGCCATGCGCTACCGCGAGCTTTACGGCTTCAGTCACCCCGACGAGGACGGGGTTTATCATGCCGACGCGGGCCGCGGCGTCGAGATCTTTTTCTTCGGCGTGCCGCCCGCATGGCGCCTGCCGCTGCGCGCTTACCATGGCGGCATGTTCTTCAAGAACGGCGTGCCGGCGGGCTACGTGGAGCTGCTTTCGCTGTTCGAGCGCGCCGAAGTCGGCTTCAACCTCTACTACACCTTTCGCGAAGGCGAATCCGCGTGGCTGTATGCGCGGCTGCTGGGCCTGTTCCACCAGGTTCTGGGCGTGACCTGCTTCTCGGTAGATCCCTACCAGATGGGACTTGAGAATCCAGAAGCCGTGGACTCCGGGGCATTCTGGTTTTACCGCAAGCTAGGGTTCCGTCCGGTCGATCCGAAAGTGGCGGAGCTGACGGACCGTGAAGAACGCCGCATGAGCCAAACGCCGGGCTATCGGAGCTCCAGGCGGACCCTGGAGAAGCTGGCCGAAGGCTACATGCTTTTCGAAGCCCCGTCGTCCGAGAAGGGCGTCTGGGACAACTTCCGCGTGCGCAACCTGGGCTTGGCCGTCGAGAGCGCGCGCGCCGCCGGCGACTCATCCAGCGGCCTGGCTATGGTTCTGAGCCTGATCCCGGACCTGGCGCGTTGGACGCCGCAAGAGAAAGCCGCCGCGGCGAAGATACTCCGGGCCAAAGAGAGCGCCAGTGAAACGCGATACCTTCGATTGATGCAGCGCCACGCCCGCTTGCGCGCCGCATTTCTGGCGCTGGGCACGATACACTGAGACAGTACGCACATGGAGGGGACGATGAAGAAGATACTGGTTTTTGCGGCCGCGGCGCTCTTGTTGCCGACATGAAGGGCTGCACCACGGTCAGCGAAAGTTTCCAAGGCGGCAAGCACTCCGTCGAATTACATTGCGTGGTCGCAGGTACTGTTATCGACAGCAAAGGCACGACCATTTTTCAGGGCGATACGGCGGCCCACGCCGAGTCCCATTCCACTTATACTCCGGCGATGGGCGGCGTGAGCGAGACCACCATGATCATGGACTCGAAGTATGTAGGCAGTTGCCCGGCGGGAGCGCAGCCTGGGGACATCACGTACGCGGACGGAAGAGTCACCCACTGGAGGCATTGAGCCGGTCCGATCAGTAGTCCTCGGTCCGCTCGTTTACCCAGACGCCGTCCACGTTGAAGTGCGGCCATGGACCGCCTAAGCCTCGACCGGTGATGCTGTCGTCCCACTTCGTGGCCGGGTCGAAGTAGCCGGGCTTGCGCAGGTGCTCTCTTACTACCGGTTCGTTCAGCTCCACGCCCAGGCCGGGGGCATCGGGAACCGTGATGTAGCCTTTGTCGATGAGCGGCTGCGGTACGCCGGTGATCAGTTGCTGCCACCAGGAGAGGAAATCCACGGCATGGCATTCCATGGCAATGTAGGAATCCAGGGTGGCGGCGGTATGAACGGCGGCGATGGTGGCCAGCGGCGACCCCGCCATGTGAATGGCCGTGGGGATGCGCTCGCGGTCGTAGGCGTAATCGGCAATCCGCTTGGTCTCGCGGCAACCGCCGGAGGTGCCGTGATCCAGATGGATGATATCGACGGCGCGATTGTCGATCAACTGCTGGAACCCCTCCTCCAGGCCGAAACCGTCCTCGCCCGTGAGCAGCGGCGTGCGGGTATGAGCCTTGATTTCCTTGAACTCCTTCCAGCGCCAGAAACCGCCGGTGTAGAACAGATCTTCCAGCCATGCGAGGCGGCATTTCTCGAACGTTTGGGCGGCGCGAATGCCGTCGGGGACCGTTCCGCAGCGGAGACTGGCGGCGTCCACCGCCAGGGGCTTATCCCAGCCGATGGCATCGCGCACGGCCGTGATCAACTCGGCTCCGTACTCGAGCCCTTTGTCGGTCGGGACACCTTCGGTATCCAGATACCCCGGCTTGACGCCCACGAAGTTGGTGGTGACATCCATCTTGAAAAACGTGAACCCTTTCTTCATGCGCTCCACCATTCGATCCCCGTACTTCTTGGGGTCGGAGGTTCCGGTGGTGTCGCAATACATGCGCGCGCGATCGCGTTTCTTATCGCCGAGCAAGCGCCAGACCGGGACGCCGTAGACCTTGCCCACAATATCGTGCAGGGCGATATCGATGGCGCTGAAACCGCCGCCCTGGCGTCCTGGACCTGCGAACGGGCGAACGCTCTGGAGAATGGCCGTTATGTCCAGGGGGCTTTTTCCCACCAGCAGGGGTCGCATGGAGAGCGCCAGGTTCTCGTTGCCGGCATCGCGCACTTCGCCCAGGCCGTAGACATCCTGGTTGGTGAAGATCTTGATGACCGGGTAATCGAAATTGGCGGCAATCCTGAGCGCCCGTATGTCCGTGATCTTCAGGTCGCTGGGTGAGGAGAACTTATTGATTGGGCCATAGTGGACGGGCGCGCCGCGTCCGCCTCCGGCGTTTCCGGGGTTCTGGCCGCCCGTGGGTACCCGGCCGGGAGTGCCTTGCTGGCCCGAGGCGGACATGGTGAAGATGCCGCCCAATCCACTGGCGATGGCAGCTTGGCAGAGCATCGCGCGCCGGCTCAAATCTCTGGCTTGAACACGTTTCATATAGAAGTGCGCCTTTCCGTTTCGGTAATCGCCTTCGATTGTACACCCGCGCTTCCGATGGCAGTGCTAAGCTACTAGCAGGCCCGCGTCCGCACCACGAGGTTTTTCGAAAATGCGCACGCGTTCCATTCTTCTTCTCACCACAGTCTTAACCTGTTCCGCATGGGGTCAGACCTACACCATATCGACGTTGGCTGGAACCGGAATGCCTGTCAACGTTCCAGGAACGTCCGCCAGCCTGGGCTACGGCTCGGGCCTGAATAAAGGAACTCAATACATTGCGGCTGATCCGGCGGGCAACGTGTTTTTCCCGTATGGAAACACGGTCCTACGACTGGACGCCACAACGGGCATGTTGACCCTGGCGGCGGGAAACGGGACGCCCGGCTTCAGCGGCGACAACGGCCCGGCCAGCAGCGCCCAATTGAACTCTCCCGCCGGGGTCGCCGTGGACTCCGCCGGCAACCTTTACATAGCCGACACTCAGAACCAACGCATTCGCAAGGTTTCGAACGGGGTGATCACCACTCTGGCGGGAAACGGGACATACGGCTTCAGCGGCGACAACGGCCCGGCCACCAGCGCCCAACTGAACGATCCCTCAGGCATCGCCGTGGACTCTGCCGGCGACTTGTACGTCTGCGAGAGTATTGTTTACCAACGCATCCGCAAGGTCTCGAACGGTGTGATCACGACTGTGGCGGGGGGCGGCTCGTCTTTGGGCGACAACGGCCCGGCTACCAGCGCCCAATTGAACCAACCCGAAGCCGTCGCCGTGGACTCCGCCGGCAACCTGTACATCGCCGACACCTTTAACAATCGCATCCGCAAGGTCTCGGGCGGGGTGATTACGACCGTGGCGGGTAACGGAACGCCAGTCAACAGCGGCGACAACGGCCCGGCCACCAGCGCCGGTTCAGGCCAGCCCAACAGCGTCGCTGTGGACTCCGCCGGCAACCTCTACATCGCCGCCAACAGCAACAGCATCCGCAAAGTCTCTGGCGGATTCATCACCACCGTGGCGGGGGGCGGCGGGACCCTGGGCGACGACGGCCCAGCCACCAGCGGCCAGTTGCAATGTTCCTGCGGCGTCGCCGTGGACTCTGCCGGCAACCTCTACATCGCCGATAGTTTCAACGAGCGCATCCGCATGGTCTCGGGCGGAGTAATCAGCACTGTGGCGGGAAACGGGACGCCAGGCTTGGGCGGCGACAACGGTCCGGCCACCAGCGGCCAGTTGTACGGCCCCGCAGGCGTCGCCGTGGACTCCGCCGGCAACGTTTACATCGCCGATACTTCCAACTTCCTCGTGCGCAAGGTCTCGGGCGGGGTGATCACCACTGTGGCAGGGGGCGGCTCGTCCTATTTAGGCGACAACGTCCCGGCCGCCAGCGTCCACTTGTACTCACCCTCGGGCGTCGCCGTGGACTCCGCCGGCAACCTGTACATCGCCGACACTGGCAACCAGATCGTCCGCAAGGTCTGGGGCGGGGTGATCACTACCGTGGCGGGCAGCAGAGCGTCCATCTACGGCGGCTTCAGCGGCGACAACGGTCCAGCCACCAGCGCCCAGTTGAGCAATCCCGCGGGCGTCGCCGTGGACGCAGCCGGCAACCTCTATATCGCCGACTCTTCCAACGATCGCATCCGCAAGGTCGCGAACGGGGTGATCACCACCGTCGTGGGAACCGGGACGCCAGGCTTCGCGGGCGACAACGGCCCGGCCACCAGCGCAGAGTTGAGTGCTCCCAACGGCGTCGCTGTGGACTCGGCTGGCAGCCTCTACATTGCCGACACCGGCAACGGCCGCATCCGCAAGGTCTCCAATGGGGTGATCACCACGGTGGCGGGGGGCGGTTCGTCTTTAGGCGACAACGGCCCGGCCACCAGCGCCCAAATCGGCGCCTACGGCGTGGCCGTGGATTCTGCCGGAAACCTGTACATCGCGGACGGCGCCCGGGTGCGCAAGGTCGCGAACGGGGTGATCACCACCGTGGCAGGAAACGGGACGGCAGGCTTCGGCGGCGACAACGGCCCGGCCACCAGCGCCCAGTTGGCCAATGCTACCGGGGTGGCCGTGGACTCCGCAGGCAACCTTTACGTTGCCGACAAGAACAACTATCGCGTCCGTGTTTTGACGCCAGTTGGCTCTACTTGCACCTACTCTGTCTCGCCCACCACGTTGCCGGCCCCGGCCTCGGGCGGTAGTCTGACCGTCGGCATCCAAGCTGCCCCCTCCTGCCCCTGGGCCATCTCCGGCTTGCCAGGTTGGATCACGGCTTCCGCCACATCCTCCGGCCCCGGTTCCGCCTCGGTTGCTCTGGCGGTCTTTCCCAACAACTCCGGCGCGACCCTGAGCGGGACCGTTTTGACTGGCGGCGTCCCGGTCACCGTCATTCAGCCAGCCGCGGCGGCGGCGCCGCTACCCCCAATCAAGAGCGTGGTGAACGCCGCCAGCTTCATCGGCGGACCGGTCTCGCCAGGCGAGATGGTTACCATCTTTGGCACGGGTATTGGACCGTCCGCCGCCGCATACGCCACCAGGGACCCGGCCACCGGCAAGCTGGCGACGACTATCGGCGGCGTCGAGGTGCTGTTCAATGGCACCCCGGCTCCGATGATCTACGCCAGCAGCACACAGGTGTCGGCGGTGGTGCCGTATGAGATGGCGCTCATTCCCAGCCCCTCGGTGTGGATCGAGTATTCGGGCGAGACTTCCAACGCGTACCGGTTGAGCCTGGCGGCCTCGGCTCCGGGCCTGTTCGCACAGAACTCGTCGGGCAGCGGGCTGGGGGCCATCCTGAACCAGGACAACAGTCTGAACGGGCCGGGCAATCCGGCGGCCAAGGGCAGTATCGTCCAGATGTTCATGACAGGCGAAGGCCAGACCAGCCCGCTCGGAGTCACCGGCACGATTACCAGCGTAACGTTGCCGCCTCCGCAGGTGACGCCGGCGCCGCTACTGGCGCCCGTGGTACAGATCGACGGGCGTACGGCTCTCAGTACGTACGCCGGGGAAGCTCCGGGCTTGGCAGCGGGGGTGATGCAGCTCAACGTGCAGATCCCAACCAATGTGGGGCCGGGCGCGCTGCCGATTCAGGTGTGGTTCCTGTTTAACGTCAGCCAGAACGGCATCACGGTGGCGGTTCAGTGAGGCATCGCGGCGCCTTCGCGCAATTCATCGGTGGCGCGGCGGACCACCATATCGCCAGGGCGCAAATTGCCGATCACTTCGATGAGGTCGCCATCGGCCGCTCCCTTCCTCACGTCGACCCACTCGGCGCGGCCGTCTGAAATACGGATGACGAAGGTGCGTTCGGTGGTGGTCACCACGCTGGTCCGGGGCACGAAAAGAGCGGGACGGGCACGGCGGACAGGCCAACCGACCGACGGATACATACCGGGAGCGAGCGAGCCGTCGCGATTGAAGACGTCGAGTTCGACCGGCATGGTGCGGGTCTTGGGATCGAGTGCGTGAGCGATGCGCGCCACCGTGCCGGTGTACTTCCGTTCGGGGTAGGCGGGGACACGGAACGGCACACTGGCGCCCGCCGCCACTCCCCCCACGTCCTCCTCGGGGACCGGAACCACCAGGCGAAGATGCGACACCTGCTGGATGACCAGCAGCGGAGTCTCCGCGCCGGGGCCGGCCAGCGCGCCGGGGTGCACGAAGCGATCGGTCACCACGCCATCGAACGGCGCGGTGATGGTCAGATAAGCTTCCAGTTCCTTGCGGGCCTCGACCACGGACTGGGCGGCGGTGGCGGCCTGGCGGCGGGAGCGGACCAGCTCTTGTGTGGCGTCGACCTGCTTTTCCGCCAGAATCAGCTCGTTGCCGGCCACGGCTCCGGGCGTTTCGGCGGCCTTCTTGAGACGCTCGTAGGTGCTCTGGACGGCGGCCAGTTGCGCTTCGGCCTGGCGGCGGTCGGATTCCGCGGCCTGCACTTTGGATTCGGTTTCGACAATCTGAGTTTTCAATTCGGGCGCGCTTAACGTGACCAGGAGGTCGCCCTGTTTCACCATGCTGCCGCGGTCGACCAGAACGCGCTCGACATAGCCGGGCACCTTGGCGTGGAGCGAGACACTCAAAAACGGCAGGAGCTCGCCGGGAAGATCGACGGTTCGGGAGACGGGCTTCGAAACCACGGGCGCGAGCTCGGCGGTTTGCGCAAAAGCAATGGTCACACACACCAGAACAAGAGAATTCTTAGGTCGCATCATAATATCGGCTCGCTGGGTCCATCGGATTGAGCGATGGGGAAGTCACGGATGCCTTGCGCTCGAAAACCGCGTAGATCGAAGGCAGGATGGTGAGAGTGGTAAACGTGGCGGCGATCAGGCCGCCGATGACGGCGCGGGCGAGCGGCGCCGATTGCGCGCCAGCCTCGCCGAACCCGATGGCCATGGGCGCCATGCCGAAAATCATAGCCGCCGCGGTCATGAGGATGGCGCGCAACCGGCCGCCGGCCCCTTCGCGGATGGCGTCAAGAACCGGCCGGCCTTCGTGGCGCGCGCGTTCGGCGAAAGTGACCAGCAGAATCGAGTTGGCCACCGCAATTCCGATGGCCATGATGGCTCCCATGAAAGACTGAACGTTGAGCGTGGTGCCGGTGGCGAGGAGCATCGCCACCACGCCACAGAGGACCGCGGGGATGGTCAAAATGATGGCGAGCGCCAGGCGCATGGACTGGAAGTTGGCCGACAGAAGAAGAAAGATCACCAGGACGGCCAGCAGCAGACCAATTCGCAGCCCGGAGATGGTCTGCTCGAGCGGCGGGATCTCGCCGCGCAGTTTGACCGTGACTCCTTTGCGCGGCGGGCCGGCGCTGGCCAGCGCCCGATTGAGTTTTGGCGCTGTTTCTCCTAGCGTCAACCCATGGATGTTGGCCGTGAGGCTTACCACATGCTGGCCGTTGTAGCGTTCAATCAATCCGGGCATAGTGCCGAGCTTGAGGCCGGCGATATCGGTAAGCCGCGGCTCCGATTGCCCGCCCTTCATCACCGGAAGATTGCCGACCTGTTCGACACTCTGGATGCGGTTTTGAGGCAGCTCGACTTGAATCTGGAAAGCGTTGCCGGAAGCCGGATCACGCCAGTAGTTCGGGTCCGTGAATCGCGAAGAAGAAGTGGCGGGGACCACCGACCGCACCACGTCCGCCATGGTCAAGCCGAACTGGCCGGCGCGGTCGCGGTCGATGGTGATATCGAGCGTGGGAAAGTTCTGCTCCTGAGCGAACTCTAAATCGCGCAGGAAGGACAACTTCGCCATCCGGACCCGCACCTTCTGGGCGTAGGCGTAATCGTCCTGCAGACTGATGCCCTGGATTGCCACTTCGATGGGCGTGGGAGATCCAAAGCTCATCACTTGGCTTACTATGTCGGCGGCCTCGAACGAGATTTGCGTCCCGGGCAGCTCGCGGCGCAGGCTTTCGCGCAAGCGTTCGCGCAACGGCTCGCCGCGCGGAGCATCGGGCTTGAGCGCCACCTGGATGACGGCTTCCTGCGGGCCGCTGGTGAACAAGTGAATCAGATCCACCGGGTAGCTGGAGGGCACCACGCCGACAAAGTCGCTGGTGATCTCGACGTTCGAAGCGCCGGCTTCGCGACGAATGACATCGAGCGCGTGCAGGACGATGCGCTCGGTCTCCTCGACGCGCGTGCCCGCCGGCGCCCGCAGCCGGATGCGGAAGAGCGGAGCATTGGCGTCGGGGAAAACTTCCGTTCCGATGCGCGGGAGGAGGACGTAGAGCACGCCGGCGGAGACAACCAGGTAACCGAAAACCAGCGGCCATCGAAGCCACAGAACCGCATTCAGATAGCGGGAATAGAACGCGCGCAGGCGCCGCTCCTCGCCGCGATGGGCTTCGCGCATGAGCCACGTCGAGAACACGGGGACCAGGGTGCTCGAAAGAAGATAGGAAGCGATCATGGAGAACGCGACGGCGAGGGAGAGCGGAACGAACAGTTGGCGGCCCACGCCGATCATGAAGAAAGACGGAACGAAGACGGCGAGGATCGAGAACATGGAGAGCAGACGGGCCATGGCGGTGCGGCTACAAGCCTCCACCACGGCCCGCGCGCGGGAGACGCCGGGAAGCATCCGGGTGTGAATGTTCTCGATCTCGACGGTGGCCTCGTCAACCAGGACTCCCACGGCCAGCGCCAGCCCGCCCAGCGTCATAATGTTAATCGTCTGACCCGCAGCCCACAAGAAGACCACGGCGGCGAGCAGGGCAAACGGAATATTGGCGACGACGATGAGCGCGCTGCGCCAGTCGCGGAGGAAGATCAACACCATCAATCCGGTGAGCGCCGCGCCGAGCAATCCCTCTATCACGAGGCCACGAATCGAGTTGGTGACGTAGGACGACTGATCGAATTGCAAGCTGACATCGACATCGTCGGGCACCACTTTTTTGAAGTCGGGGATGGCCGCTTTGACGGCGTTGACGACGGCGAGCGTGGAGGCGTCGGAGCGCTTGGTGACGGGAATGTAGACGGTCCGCTTGCCGTTGACGTGGGCGTAGGCGGTCA
>Ga0181536_10003152_pt1 | contig 18037 bp, 17 predicted proteins | sample PEATcosm2014_Bin_41_FD_121105 | JGI IMG/M metagenome (GOLD analysis project Ga0181536, IMG submission 121105) | Peatland microbial communities from MTU Mesocosm Facility, Houghton, MI, USA - PEATcosm2014_Bin17_60_metaG | ecosystem: Environmental > Terrestrial > Soil > Wetlands > Peat | place...
ACCTGGAACGGCGCCGCCAACGCAATACCCACGGCGTTCTCGCTCAACGGAACGGCCTGCACCGTCAACTAACTAACTGCAACAATGCGGCGGAGCAGGTCCCTCGACCTGCTCCGCCGCGAGTCGCTGCGCACATTCAATCGCAAAGAGTTTCAGGACTTGCTCTTTGAGCGTCACCGCATCTTGCGCGACGTGCATAAGATGGACCAAGACCGCGCCCGATGCTTTGCGACAAAATCTTTCGAGTTGTCTTTCAGGAGTCGTCTGCGATTGATTCTGAGTTTCTTGCCGAGGCGATGAAACTTTCGACTGTGCGCCGGCAGATCGAGGCAGCGGCAACAGGAACATCGCCGACGATGAAGAACATATCGAAGCCTTCATTGCTGGCACTGAAGTTTTCCCTTACGCAAGGGCCAGACGGTTTGAAGACTCAGCAAAATCTTATTACCGCTCTTCGATCGGCACGGGAATCAGCCGCAGCTTTAAGGCAAGAGGCAAAGAGGCTTCGGGCTGAAGCATTACGCGCAGAAAGCGAACCCGGCATTTCTCCGGCGAGATTTCTCGATGTGATCGAATTATGACTCTGAAACGAGGAATTTGAGTGGCCTCATTTAGCGTGTTTGGAGGCCATTTCCGGCCTCCAGACGCAATACGCCCCCAGTGGGACCAACCGCTTGCGGTGCTGGTAAAGATTGGCCAGCGCGAAGGCCATCAGCAGCCACTCGTGATTCTTCTTGATGCCGGGTGTTCCATCCTTGCGCCTTTTTCTGGTGCAAGTGTGCGTAACCACAAACTTGAATCGGCCCAACCTACGAAAGCACTCTTCCCAGAAATCCCCTCAGACCCCACCGTCCCAGCGCAGCGGTGAAAAAGACCAGCGCCACCAGGATTGCCCACCAGGGCATATGCGCGATGCTGGGAGTTACCGAGGCGCGCAAGCCTTCGCTCATATAAACGATGGGATTGAAGAGCACGCCGTACTTCACCCAGGGAATCTTTTCCAGCCAGGACCAGGGATAGTAGACGCATCCCAGGAAGGTGATCGGCACCACGATGATCGAGAAGACCAGGCCAATCTGCTTGGGGTTGACGGTGGACCCTATCACCAGGCCGAGCGCCCCGGCCAGTAAACTCGCCAGCAGCAGCACCAGCGCCAGCAAAAACCAGTTGGCCACCTGCGCCCGCACGGGCACGGCGGGAATGTAATAGGCCATTGGAATGACCAGCAGGGCGGCGATGATGCTCTGCATGGCGCTGAAACAGACCTTCTCCAGAGCTACGGTCCATAGCGGCAGCGGGCACATCACCCGGTCGTCGATCTCGCGCGTGATGCCGAACTCCGAGGAGAGCGGCAGCGCCACCGCCGCGATCCCGGAGAACATGATGGCCACGGCCATCAGTCCCGGCAAAATGATCGTGCCGAAGTCCACACCACCCGCGACCGCCATCGGGTTGGAACCGGCTCCGCCGCCCATGCGCGGCAAGATAAACGTGAACACGAAGAGAAAGAGCAACGGCTGCATCCCCACGCGCAGAAGGAAGGGCACAAACTCCCGTGACAGCACGCGCAGATCACGCAGATACAGCCCTAGAAATGCCTTGAGAAAGATCGCCGATCCAAGCCGCTTCGATTGTTCCGCGGGGAGCGCTTCGCCGATCTCCGACTCCTGACCCCTGATCCCTGTCTTTTCGCTATTCACGCAGGTCCCTCCCCGTGAGTTGAATGAAGACCGTTTCCAAACTCGGCTCGGTTATCGTCAGGTCGCGCAGCCCGTGCCCGGCGGTCGCCTGCACCAGTTCCGGCAGCAGGCCATCGGCCGTAGCCCCGATAACTCGCAACCCATCGGCAGTTATCTCCGCGCCGCTCACATCCTCGCGAGCCTTCAGCGCAGCCGTCACCGTCTCCAGCCCTTCGAGCGACTTGAGTTTCAAATCGAAGATGGTGTGCGCCCCGAAGGTCGACTTCAGCTTCTCCGGCGATCCCAGCGCCAGCACCCGGCCGTAATCGATGATCGCCAGCCGGTCGGAAAGCTGGTCGGCCTCTTCCATGTAGTGCGTGGTCATCAGCACAGTGATGCCTTCCTTGCGCAGACCCTCGACCGCCGTCCACATCGCCATGCGGCTCTGCGGGTCTAGGCCGGCGCTCGGCTCGTCCAGAAACAAGACTGTAGGCCGGTGCGCAATGGCCCGCGCAATCTGCACCCGCTGCGCCAGGCCGCCGGAGAGTTGCGCCGGATAAACGTCCTTGCGCTCCGTCAGCATGAACTGCGTCAGCAGCTCCAGCGACCGCGCCTTGGCCTGCCCGTGCGAGAAGCCGAAGTAGCGGCAGTGGAAATAGAGGTTCTCGTAGACCGTCAGCGAGCGGTCCAGCGTATTGAACTGCGGCGCCACGCCGATGAGCCGCCGCGCATGGGCCGGATGCCGGACCACATCGATCCCGGCAATCCGCACGGTTCCGCTGGTGGGCAGCGTGCGCGTCGTGGCAATCGAGATAGTAGTGGTCTTGCCGGCCCCATTCGGACCCAGCAGCCCGAATATCTCGCCCTGTTTCAACTCCAGGTCGATCCCGTCCACGGCCACCACGCGCAGCTTCGACTCGTAAATTTTCGTCAGCGCTTCAATTTCAACGATCAAGAGATTCACCCGGCGCGGCGAGCGGAATCCGCGCAGTATCAAGACTATCGTAACCGCGGTTTCGATGCGCCCATGACGGGATCGGTCTCGCCTGTGGCAGATGCCTTGCGCCTGTGCTGGAGATAGCGCCAGAGAAGATTCAGGCGTTGTGCGTGCGAGAAGACGAGTCAATCAATCCAATCTTTGCGGCCTGCCTGAATGCGGCGCCAAGCCTGGCCGGCAAATGAAAACGCGAAGAATAACATCCCCAGGGAGCTTCGCTTAAACTTTTTTCTCGATAGACAAGAAAGGTTGGAGATAGTGGCCTGATCGCTGGCTCACGGCCGAGGCGCCCACGGACGAAGACCTGTCCGCGGGAACCCCGGCGCGGGGCGATGCGAGTTATCAAGGGCAGACCGAGGCGATTTATGCGGCCGCTCCCCGGGCGCAGGATATGACCAGCCGCCGGACTAAGGTCAGAAACTATGTAGACGAGGAAGCCAAGCGCAAGAACACGACAAAGGAGAGAGTTAGATCGAAGGTTGAACCTCCGTTTTGCATTTGAGCGTATCTTCGGATTTATCAAGGCGCGCTATCGGGTCATCTGAAAGAATCATCAGTGGCTGCGCGCGGCCTTCGCGCTTGTGAACTTGTAGCAACACCGCAACCGGCTGGCCCAGCAGTCGGCCCCGATGGGGCGTATTGTCTGTGGAGGCCGGAAAACGGCCTCCAGCGGCGAGATAAACCACCAAGGATGCCGAATTCCGACCGGTTTTCGATTTGATTCCGACGGCGAAATCCCCTGCGATTTCTTGGTCGCTACGAAATCGGTATCCTGCGCAGAAGTTGCTTTAGGCGGTGCAGAGGGCAGCCCCAAAAATGGAATCGAAATCGGCAGGCCATAGTCGCGGCGTGCCTGAAAACCAGGTTCCGGGACTCTATCATGCTTCAAAATAAAATCTGAGCATAAAGCTGTTTAACCGGTTCTCGATGCTTCAAATGACCGCCACTGCGATTCTGCTCGGCTCAAATGCGGAATTTTGCAAGAGGCTCCTTCTGGAGGCAATTTATATACAGATATGAATCTCCCCCCGAATCACCTGTCATCCAAGAGACATTTGCGCTACGATAAGCCTTTCAGCGTTTGGACACGACTGGCGGTCCGACGCTGGAGGAGAACTCCATGACCCGCTTCAAATACATCGTCACGCAATCCGTCAACGGGGTAAAGACCATCACGCTGAACCGCCCGGACAAGCGCAACGCTCTCTCGCCGGCGCTGATCGAGGAGTTGACGCTGGCATTGCGCGAGGCCGAGAGTTGCGATTGCGGCGTGGTGATTCTGACCGGAGCCGGTTCGGCCTTCTGTGCCGGCCTGGACATGGAGCAACTGGAGACCATTCACGCCCGGACCCCGGAAGAGCATCGCCGCGACTCGGAGAACATGGCGCTGGCGCTGCGCTCTCTCTACGACTTTCCCAAGCCGGTGATCGCCGCCGTCAACGGCCCGGCCATCGCCGGCGGCATGAGTCTGGCCACCATCCCCGACTTCACCCTGGCCGTGCCCGATGCCAAGTTCGGCTTCAACGAGGTGCGCGTGGGCTATGTGCCGGCTCTCGCGGCATCGTTCCTGCTTCGCCAGGTGGGCGAAAAGCGCACTCGCGAACTGCTGTTGACCGGCAAGCTGCTCAAGGCGCAGGAGGCGCTGCAGATAGGCCTCGTGACCCAGATCGTGACCTCCGAGGAACTGCTTCAGTCCGCCCAAGCCCTGGCCCAGACGCTGCTATTGAACAGCCCCCAGGCCATCCAGGCGGTCAAGCGGCTTTTGGCCGGCCACTCCCGCCGCCGCCTCGACGAGGAGATCGAAGACGCCATAGAGGCCAACGCGCAGCAGCGCTCGACGGAGGACTTCAAGGAAGGCATTCTGGCCTTCCGCCAGCGCCGCCACGCCGAATGGCCCAGTATGCGCGCAAAAGCATAGAAAGACCCGCCAAACTGTCGCTTTCGGAGCAGGCCGGAACCGATAGGGCAGGGATAGCATGCTGCGGAAGAATCCCCTTTGAGTTACTTTTTCTCCACGGGGATTCGGTTCATGAGAAGTATGCGTGGAGAAGACAAGAAGCGGGCAGCCTATTTTTCTTCGCCTTCGGTCTTTTCCGTAAACTGCTCTCCGGCCAGCCTCTCCAACTGATTCCGCCAGTCCAGCGACTCGACAAAACTCTTCGACTCCCGCCAGCCCGGCTCGACGATCACGCGCAGCTCCAGATAAACCCTTGTTCCCAGCAGCGACTCGATCTGCCGCCGCGCTCCGGTCCCGATCTCCTTCAGCTTGGAGCCGCCCTTGCCGATCAGGATCGCTTTCTGTCCGTCGCGTTCACAATAGATCGCCGCCGCGATGCGGGTCAGCGGCAGACGCGCCGGAGCAGCCCCCTTCTTGCGCGGCGGAGCCGGGGGTTCGGCCTCCTCGAAGCGCTCGATAACCACGGTCGAGGCGTAGGGAACCTCCTCGCCCGTCTCCGCCAGGATGCGTTCGCGGATCAACTCGGCCACCATGAAGCGCTGCGGCTGGTCGGTATACTGGTCCTTGGGGTAGTAGCGTTCGCCTACGGGCAGAACCTCGACGATCTTGCGGGTCAATAGATCGAGTCCGTCGCGCTTGCGCGCGCTTACCGGAACGATCTGCGCAAAGTTGAACTGCCGGGTCAGCGTGTCGATCAGCGGCAGCAAACGATCCTTGGCCACCAGGTCGATCTTGGTCAGCACCAGGAAGACCGGGCAGTCCAGCTTGCGGATCAGGCCAAAGAGAAACTCGTCCTCGCTGGCCCAGTTAGTCCGCTCGCGCTTGGGAGCCGCGATGCTGACGGTTTTGGGCGCTCCAGAACCGGGTGCGGGCACCCCAGATACCGACTTTGGGACCTGGGATTCCACTCCATCCCCAGCGTCCACGGGCTGAGCAGCCGCTTCCAATTGCACCCGCCGCGTCGCGTCCATCAGCACCAGCACCAAATCGCGGGTCTCCAGCGCCTCGTAGACCTCTTGCAGCATCCGCCGGTCCAGGCTCGAACCGGGCTTGTGCACGCCGGGCGTATCCACAAAGACGATCTGCGCCGCCACCTGACCAGTTTGCCGCGCGCCTTTGCGCGCCGCCGGAACCTCGACCACCCCGGCGATGCGGTTGCGGGTGGTTTGCGGCTTGGCGGAGACGATGGCTACCTTTTCGCCGGTCAGGGCGTTCAGCAGCGTGCTTTTGCCGGCGTTGGGCCGGCCCAGAATGGCGACAAATCCGGATTTCAAAAGGGAGTATGCTCCTGATTGAGTTTACGGCATTTCGGGATGGGCGGAATTCGTTGCTTCCCACATTGCCGTAGACGAATATGCTTGAAATATATTCGTTTATAGACGATAATTCATTTGTGTACGAGATTCGCCATTACCTGACGCAGAGCGAGAAAGACCTCTTCATGGAATGGCGTCGTCAACTCCGTGACACCAAGGCAAAGATCGCGGTTGACCGAAGAATCAACCGGATGGAGTTGGGCAATTTCGGCGATCACAGGTTCTGCCGCGACGGGGTTTGGGAGCTGCGCATCGACGAGGGTCCTGGATACCGAGTCTATTACGCCATCGCCGGAGCGCAGGTGGTCTTGCTGTTCTCGGGCGGCGACAAGCGAACCCAGGCTGCGGATATTGACCGCGCCTGTGAATACTGGCTGGACTGGCAGGGGAGGGCGGAGTAATGAAAGATAGAAGCCACGACGAAGCTATGGCCGAGTTGTTCCGGGAGGACCCCGCCTATGCACTGGAGTTGCTGAATGGCATTCTCGAAAACGGCGAACAGGGCGAACTGCTCATCGCCCTGCGTCAGATGACAAAAGCCTTCGGTGGCGTGCAGTCGGTGGCCGAAAAGGCCAACCTGAATCCAACTCAACTCTACCGCACCTTATCCGAAGCGGGCAATCCGGAACTGCGCAGCCTCTCGGCCATCCTCAAAGCCATGGGATTTCGCCTCGCTGTCGAACGGGTTCGAGCGGCGTGAGGTCCAGCTCTCAAAGTCGAGATCAGAGACAGATTGCGAGTGGTTTGCTGCTTGGCGGAGACAATGGCCACCTTTTCGCCGGTAACAGCCCGTGGTGAAAGTCAGGTTTTGAAAGGGAACGGCTTCAGCCGTGCCGTAAACGGTTGATAAGAAACGATGGGCTTTAGCCCCTGAGGGACGGTTTTCGGAGTTTTCGACTTTCACTACAGTCCCGTGGGGACGTTCAGCAGTGTGCTTTTGCCGGCGTTGGGCCGGCCCAGAATGGCGACAAATCCGGATTTCAAGGGGTATTTCGGCTCCTGACTCATTTCAATTATCGCGGATTCGTCGGCGGTTGCACTGTTTTGGCGGGCGGCGCGGCCTGGGGCGGACGCGGGCGGTCATCGGGCGGCGCGACGAACGGCTCAGGACCCAGATGGCCGCGATGGCAGGTGCCGCAGGTGACCGGGGCGCCGGAGCTGTCGATCATGCTCACATAGTTCTTGTTGATGGTCTCTGTCATGGTAAACATCAAGCGGGCCGTTGCCTTCTCCGGTTTCGAGTCGTCGGCATAGTTGAGGCGCTGGCGGCCATTGGGACCGATGTTATTGGGGTCGGGGGTGTGGCAGGCGCCGCAGTGCGTGCCCAGCGCGGCCTCCCATTGTTCCATGATCTCGTGAACCTGATCCCCGGTCAGGGTTTTGGGCAGTACCTTGAGGTTGGTGGGCGCGGCATGGCTGTGCTCGTGTTCGGCGGGGGGCGGGCCGCCGGCTGGAGGTTGCGGGGTCTGCGGAGCCTGGGCGGCAACGGCAAAGACGGCTGCGGTCAGCAAAGCGGCCAAGGCTGTGGGCAAGGTCGGGGAAGATGGTTTCAAGCGGAGAATGCCTCGCGGTGGAATGATTTGTGCCGATGGACGAATTCTACTTGAGAAGGATGCGCTGGCCGATCAATCTCTTCGGCCCCGAGACGCATTTGCTTTCCGGCAGAGCAAAGCGCAGCGGCCAGTCCACCGCCTTGTGGACGCCGATGCGGGCCGTCACCAGCAGCTCGGAGACCGGGTAGCCGTCGTCGCGCACCTGAAGCGGCGAGGCTGGGTCGAGCAGATCGAGGCTGTTGTGGATGGGCCTGGTGAGCGCAAGTGCCTGACAGAGGCGGCTGGGGCCGGAAGTGAGCAGGCGGGCCACCGCTCCCGGCGCGAGGCCGCGATTCAAGGCCATGCGCTCCGTTCCGGCTACCGGCTCCAGCGCGCGCAGCAGCACACATCCGGCAAGGCCCTCGACCTCGCAGCTTATATTCATGCAGAAGTAGCGTCCATAGATTGCATACACATACGCATGACCTGCGGGGCCGAAGAGAACGCGGTTGCGCGGCGTTGGGCCGCTATGGGCGTGAGCGGCCGGATCGGGCGGATCGTGGTGCGGACCCAGATAGGCCTCGGCTTCCACGATGCGACCGGCCAATATTCCATAGGCTGAAAAGTGCGTGAGCAGCTTGCCCAGCAGACGCGGGCCCACCTGCTCAGGCGGCGCCTCAAAGAAGGCGCGCGGCAGAAGCCGGCCCGACAAGCGCGCGGTCGCGCGGTCTACTTGTGCGCTTTTTTCCATTCGTTCAGCAGAGCAAGCACCTCTTCGGCGTGGCCCTCGGGCGTAACCTTGGGAAAGATGTGCAGCAGCGTCCGGTCCGGTCCGATCACGAAGGTGGTCCGCTCGATGCCCCAGACTTTCTTGCCGTACATATTCTTTTCCTTGAGCACGCCAAACTGATTGCACACTTTCTCGTCTACATCAGCAAGGAGTGTGTAGGGCAGATCGTATTTGGCGCGGAATTTCGCTTGCGCCTTGGGCGTGTCGCGGGAGATGCCCAGCACCACCGCTCCGGCAGCCTGGAGCTTCGTGAAGGCATCGCGGAAGCCGCAGGCCTCGATGGTGCAGCCGGGAGTATCCGCCCGGGGGTAAAAGAAGAGGATGACGGGCTGGCCTGCATAATCGGAGAGGCTTGCGGTTTTGTTCTCGTCGGTTTGCAGGGTGAAGTCGGCGACCTTCTGATTGAGTTCCATAGTTCCTCACTGGTTGGTTAGAGTGCCCGAAGGGGCCTTCAGGTTCGATTAATTCCGAGGGTACGGCAGATGTCACTGCGCAGCACGGATGTTTTCTCGATGAGGCGAACGGTGCTGGCCGCTTTTGCGTTGCTGGCCGCGCTGCCGACGGGCGCGCAGTACCCAGGGCAGGTGACCAAGTCCGCCAAGGACACGCCCGAGTTGCGGGCCATCGCGGTGCTGGAGTGGACCGGCGAGGCGGGCAAGCCCAAGGCCAGCCGCCTAGTTCCCGTGGCCGTGCTGGACAGCACACGAATCGAGGGCGACCAACTTCAGGACGGCGGCATCTATCTGGCCAGGCCTGAGCCGCTGGCGCTGGCGGGCGAAGTCGAATACGAACTGGAGCGGAATGGCCAGCCGATAGGGCTGTATGAGATCAAGAACGCCGGACAAGAACAGGGATCGTGGGTCGGCTACGGAGCGTGGAAACCGCTGCCCGTCGCCCGTCCCAAACCCTCAGCGGAGGAGCTGGCGCAGACCAGGATCGACGAAGAGGAGAGCGATCAGCCCGTTTTGCACCGCAAGAAGCATCCCGGCGATGCTCCTGCTGAAGGGGCAGGCAGCGGGTCCGCCCCTGGAACCGGCGACGGAACTGGATCGGCTTCGGGCGGACAGGCCCCGGCCAGCGATCCCGACCGGCCCACGCTGCACAGAAAAACTTCAAGCGATAGCGCGGGAGATAGCGGCGCGAACGCCGGCTCGGGCGGCGCAGACTCCAACCCAGCCGCGAGCGCGAATTCAACTCCTGCTTCAGCTCCAGCTTCAGACTCAGCCCAGGACTCCGACCGCCCCATCCTGCACAAAAGGGACTCTTCGGAGAGCGCATCCGGAGACAGCACGGCTAGCCCCGCGTCGGCTGGCGATCCCGACCGCCCGGTGCTTAGGAGGCCCAAGAAGAAACCGCCGGAGGACGTTGGCCGCGTGGATTCGCTGCCCGATCTCACCGATCCCGACCGTCCGCGGCTTAAGCGGGGCAAGTCAAGCGGCGATAGCATCAGTGTGGTTCCCAGCCTGATGGGTCTGCCGCCGGACCTGGAGCAGGCCGTCGCCGTCTCCGACGCAAAGCCCCGCCCTCCGCACCCGTGGAGTTACTCCTGGTCCAATCCCGACGATGAAGAACGCATGAAATCGGCGCTCGAAGATATTGCCCGCGCTGCATTAGGCCTGAATCCGCCGCCGCCTGCGCCCGCGCCGAAGCGGACGAAGACGCAGACGGGGGCGCAGAAGTCAACGCGCAAGAGCGCCAAGCCCGCTCCTGCTCCGCCAAAGCCGGCGCCGCTGCTGGACGAGCAGTTTCGAGTCTTTGAGTTGGCCTACGGCTCCGGCGCAACCCTGGTGCTTTCGGCGCGTACCGATGCTCCGCGTTCTCAGCAGAAGTTTGTAACTCTGCTGGCCCAGCCCGACCTTTACGGCAATGTGCTGGTGCTGCTCAAGAGCGTCACCGACGGCGCGCACCTGGACGAAACCCCGCGCATGAGGCTGGTGGACGCCGTTGACGCGATGGCCGATAACCGCGGCGAACTTCTCTTCGAACTGCGCGGCGAAACCCAGCGCCAGTTTGCCCTTTACCGCGTACTGCGCGGCCAAGCAGAGAAGCTGTTTGTTACTGGCGGCGGGGAGTTTGGAACGGAGAACAGCGAGTAGGAAACAGGGAACAAAGGATAGTGGACTCCAGGACCACAGGGTCGCAGAATCACGCATTATTCGTTTCAGTGAAGTAGGTTGGCGGATCTGTCGATTCTAGAGCAGCTAGAGCGGAACCAGAGTAGCTATACCCGCGCCTGCGGAGAATCGCTATTCTAGGGAACCTCCGATCAGGTCCTGATGTTTTGCATGTTGAAGATTGGAAGCTGCTTTCCTGGAGCGATTCCGCATCCTGGCGGCGATTTCAAGGGTAAGTGCGCTTTGCGCGTTCGCGTCTTACGTCTCCAGAGACCGTTTCCCGGCCCCCAGAGACGCGAAAACAGGCGCGGGGGATAAGTCCTCCCGCGCCTGCTCTGCGTTTCTCGAATCGGTTGCGGTTGCTATTGGGTGACCGGCTGCGCGGGCAGCGGGTTTAACGGCTTCAGGTGGGGCGCTCCGAATGGCGGTGGAATCCTGTGGTAGGGAGGAACATTCAGAATCGGCAATTGGGGGTTGGGCGAAACAGCCGGTAAAGGCGCCGGTGGCGCAGAGGGGAAGCCCGCGCCTTTCTTGATGCGCACGTCGCCGTTCTCCGCGCCGAGCACGATCCTCGAACCGCCGGAGCCGATGCGTCCACTGACGGTCTTGTTCTCGTCGCCGCTGACGGTCAGGTCAAAATCCGTGATGATGTCTCCGTTGCGTGTGTGGCCGTCCACGGTGGCCGAGGCATTGGGCGGCAGGGTCACTTCCACGTCGCCCTTGCTGTTCTTGGCTTCCACTCCGTAATTGCCCGCCGGCTCCACGGAGATGCGGCCATCGCGGTCTTCCACGTGGCTGTCGCCGTAAATCTGGCTCAGGTCCACGTCCTTGGAGCTGGTGACCACATGCACCGGCCCCTTGGCTTCTGTAACCCGCAGATCGTCGGAGTTGAGGGTCAGGTCGCCGGGCAGCGCGGTCAGTTCGAGGTCGGTCCTTGAGGTGTGCAGATGCACCGGCCCAGTAACGCTCTCGATATGCACATCGCCGAGAATCTCGCCGTTCTGCGAAATCTTGCCCTTGATCTCGGAGAGGGTCAGGTCGTCGCAATTGCCGTCGGTGGTCAGGTCGCCCTCAACTTGGTGGGCGGAAAAATCGTGCTTGCCGTCGGAGAAATGCGCCTGCACCGAACCCGTGATCGAACTGAGGTGAACGTCTCCGCGAGCGTTGACGTTGATGCCGGCGCCCAGTTCGGCCGCGGTTACGTCGCCCTTTTCGGAGTTGACGGTCACGCGCGCGGTTTTGGGCACGGTCACGGTAAGGTCCAGCCGCCCGTTGGAGTTGCTCTCCGACTTTACCAGTACGGCGCTGCCGCTGACCTGTATGTGGGGAGCCTCGCCCTCGAAGATTTTTTTGGCGTCGGCATCGGAGCCTGCATAAGCCACTTCGTGAGCCTGCACCTCAATGGTCGATACGTTGCCCGCCGTCACACTCACGTCGCCGCGCGGGTTATCGATCTCGACGACGGAGTTGGCCGGAATCTGCGAGAACATCGACTGCTGGTCGTGGTCGCGCTCCGGCAGGCCGAAGACGTTAAAGAAGTTGTCGTTGCGATCTCCCCAGTCGGCGCGCCACGGACCCAACTTATCCCATCCAGTCGCGCAAAAACCCAGAATCGCCAGCAGGATGAGGAGGCCGACAAAGCCTCCGCCGCGGCGCACCGGAACCTCGCGATGCAAGTCCAGCGCCCACTCGCCCAAGAGAGCCAGGCCGGCTCCGATCAGCAGCAGCGGCCACCAGTGGCCATACCAATTCCAAAACACGCTGGGAGCAATGCGGCCGATGGCCATCAGCAGGGCGATCACGCCGATGCCGATCAGAATAATTGGACCGACGACCGAGGGAACGCGGGGCACGTATGGACCCGCATAACCGGCTTTCCAGGCGCGGCCCTGGGCCTTCCATGCTTCGCGATGGGCGCGCCATGCCGCTTTCTGCTGGGCGCGGTAGACTCGCCACTGTGTCTTCGGATCGTAGGGCGGATACGGGGGCGGCGCGCCGCCGCCCGGAGGCATATTTGGAGGTGTGCTCATAATTGCTCTCCCTCAAAGTCATTGGAGGCTTTCACCAAATCATGGGTTTGAGTTGAAACGATAGCCGTGCCCGTCTGCCCAGCCGCGGGGTCGGCCGTTGCGGTAAACGGAGCGCTCGTCCAGGGCGAGCCGGGGGTCTGGTTCACTGCATATTGACCCGGATTGGACGCCGGGTAGGCGCCTGGATTCGGGCCCGGATAGGGCGGCGGCGGGTAGCTCTCCTCCGCGGCCAGCGCGGCCCGCTCGGCCAAAACCAGCACACCCCATAGGATCAGATACAGCGGCCAGCTTTTGTCCCAGCCGAGAATGTGGGTCTGCGCCAGCAGCGCATTCACGCCAACCAGAAGAATAAACGCGGGGCCGCGCAAGCGGCGAATCATGATGTAACGGCTCATTTGGAACCTCCTTGTGAATCTCCAATACGGTTGACGATCAGCCAGACGCCCAGCCCGATCAGCGCCAACGGCCACGCAAAATCGAACAAACGGCCGTTGAAAAAATCCAACTGCCCCAGCAGAAACAGCGACCCCAGCGCAATCAGCACGATAGCGCCAATCGGCTCGTGACGCGGCCAGCAGAACGGCGGCGCGGGTGGAACCGGCGGGACCGGTGGATTGACAAATCCGGCAGCGGGCGGCGGATTAGAACCCTGTCGATATGGAGTCTGTTGCCAAGGAGCCTGATACTGCCCTCCATAAGGCGGCGGAAAGCCGCCCGGAGCGGGGCCAGTGGAGCTTTGCCCTGCCGGACCGGAAGCTGCGGAACCGGGATTGACCGGACCAGTGCCGGGTTGCCACGAACCTCGCGCTTTGCTGCCAAGATTCAGCCAATTGCCCACCTCGTTCAGCCCCAGCGGATCGGGCAGAGGCTGGCCGTCGCGTATCGCCCGGGCCGTGTGGTAAGCCTCGAAGGACTGATAGAGAACCCATGCGCCGATGAAGATGCCGAAGATGTTGTAGTGATCGGTGATCGAGATCAGCACCGCGAAGACCACCACGTGGATCAGTCCTTTGAAGAACTGGCCGTTGTACATGGCGCCCACGCCGGGAATCAGCCCCAGCACGGCCGCCGCCGAGGGGTTGGGTCCACTGGGTGGCGGCGCGGCGAAGGGCTGCCGCACGCTCTGCCAGGCCGTGATGCACTCGCCGCAGAGAATCTGCCCGCGTGGGCCGTGCCGCATTACTCCGGCGGCCACGCAATCCCGGCACAAACCCTTACCGCAGTTCTGGCAATAGGCAATCGCATTGATTCCGCTGTGATTTACGCAGTCCATACTGTGCTCCTTTCCCGTATTTCTATTGCGGAGCCGCCGGAGTGCGCGGGCCGTTGCTGAAACGTCAGGGAAGTCTCTAAAAACTCTGAATTGTTGGGAGCCGGTTCAGCCGACCGCTGTGGAGTATCCATGCGAGGCCCCGCATCCTTGCCGCCGGGACTCTGCCGGTTTTCGTGTCTGGTCTCGCCCGGCGCAGCGTCTTTCTGCCGCTGCCGATTGTCCCGATCCTGATACTGGTCCTCTTCCTGGGTCAGTCTGCGCAGATCCCTGAGCCGCGACTCCACCTCGTAACGAATGCGCAGGTGGTCGTAATAGCGGACGACTGGAGTCGAGGCCGTCATCAGCCGCCGCTCCAGAATCGAACGCACCGCGCTGGGCCGCAGCTCCGAGAGCCGCAGGCCGGTCAGCCGCGCGCCGGTCATGTTGAGCGTGAGAGCGATGGAAAAGAAGGCCATAGCCGCCGTCATCAGCAGTCGAGGCTCGGCATAACGGCGAACCTGTCCCATAAATCCGGGATATTGCCACGCCGGGGTGGGGGCCGGAATCGAGATCGGTCGCGGGGGCATCGGCAAAACATTGCTTTCACTGGGGATCAACCCGTAACCCGCAATCTGTCCCGGCCCGGTCTGAGCCAGTATCTTGTCCAAAAGGCCGGCGGGCGCCTCCGGCTCGGTGCAGAGAAACTCCAGCCACTCGCGCCCTCTGCGCGCCTCGTCGAACAGCGCCGCGCAAGCCGGACAGTGGGCCATGTGGGCCGTGAATACAGCCTCGTCTTCGGGCCGCAGCAGCCCGTCCAGCGCGTCCGTCAACAGCATCTCCCACTGCCCGCAGGCCGGGGAACTCGGATTGAAAGTGTACTCTGCCATCACATTACCTCCCGTTTATTACGTTCCAGCAGCCGCGCCAGTTCAGCCCGGCCTCTGCTGATGCGGGACTTGACCGTCCCCTCGGGAATGCCCAGCACCTGGGCGATCTCCTTGTAATCCATATCCTGCAAATCCCTCAGAATGACCGCCTCGCGCAGCTCCACCGAGACCCGCGCCAGCGCATCCTGCACCATCTTCGCCAGTTCTTTTTGAGCCACCGATTCGTGCGGCGAGAGCCCACTGGACGTCAGCCGGTCCACCGGCTTCAACTCCTCGGCCGACTCCCACCCCTCGTCCAGCGAGCCGGTCACCCGCCGGTTCTTGGTACGCCGGAAGTTGTCCACCAGCAGGTTGCGGGTCATGGTCGTAATCCACACCTGCAGGCTGCCCCGCCCGGTATCGAAGCTGGCCAGATTCGAGTAAATCTTCAGAAAAACGTCCTGGGTCAGGTCTTCGGCGTCGGCCGGGTTGCCCGTAAACCGATAGCAGAGCCCGTACACACGCCGGTGCTGCGCGCGCACCAGTTCGGCCCACGCGCCCGAATCCCCGTCCATGCAGCGGCGGACAATCTGGGACCAGTCGATCTCCAGGGTACTCACCTCCACGCGCGCCGGACAGGCGATGGGCGTAACAGCCGTCCCGCTCTGGACTGGCCTGTCCAGAATCGGTCCGGCGACCGCCAGCCGTGGCTCACCGGCATCCCCGCTCCGGGGCCGTGCCTCCGCGTCGCGCCGGAAGGGATTGACCGGCGACGCCAGTCCCATCCCGCTCCAGCTTAATGTACCCACGCATTGCATATTGCGTTAGTACGAAGGATTTTTCCAATTTGTTCCGTTGGCCTGGAAGGAAACATGCGGAGGCCGGTCATAAAATCAAACCTTGACGGCAAATCGGAAACCCGGCTTTCGCCCACCCGCGCGGGATGAAACCTCTGATTCGCAATGCCGCCGCCAACTCGCCAACCTGCCATCTCCGCGAAGCGGACGCTAACTTGCTGAATTGATTCCCACAATCCACGCTGCGCCTGCCGGCGAATAGTTTATATCCAGCACGATAGCGATCGGATTTTTTATCAGTCCCCCACCGGCTTCGCCGACCCGCGGTATATGAAACTTTAGGTGCCCCACCCTCGCCACGTTCTTGTTTTTGTGGCTAGGGTGGGATCGCGCAATTATCCTTTTTTTGTTAAACTTGCATTTTTGTTTCTTCCTAGAAATGGGAGCATACACATGAATAGATAGCTGCTGCGGCAAACTCTACAGGCTATGGCCCGGACACGAAAAGCGAGAAGGAAGCGAACGAGATGCCGAGTTCAGCCGAGTGTGATATTCTCCACCATTCGGTAGCGCCTGTGCTAATGTGTTACCGATAGATACTCTGCACCGGATGGCGGCGCTTTCTCTGCGGGCAGGCAGACTCCGGGCAGTAAGATAGACAAAGGCAGGATGCAACGGAGATGAGAGACACGCTTGGAGTATTGCTTGCGGGAGGGGCCGGTGAACGGCTCTTCCCGCTTACCCGCGACCGCGCCAAACCGGCCGTGCCCTTTGGCGGCCACTATCGCATCATCGACATTACGCTTTCCAACTGCATCAACTCCGGCCTGCGTCGGGTTTTCATCCTCACCCAATACAAGGCGCTCTCTCTGAACCGGCACATCCGCGAAGGCTGGACGGGAATCGTGGCCCAGGAGCTGGGCGAGTTCTACGAACTGATGCCGCCCATGCAGCGCACCGGCGCCAACTGGTACATGGGCACCGCCGACGCAGTCTACCAGAATATTTACTCGATCGGCAGCGAACAGCCCAAGCAGATCATCATCCTCCAGGGCGATGCCATCTACAAGATGAACTACAGCCTTATGCTGGAGCAGCACGAGCAGACTCATGCCGAGATCACGCTGGCCACGCTGCCGATTTCGCCCGACGATGTTTCGCGCTACGGCGTGGTCGAGGTGGGGCAAACCGGCGAGGTTCGCGGGTTCCAGGAAAAGCCCGCCACCACCAGCGTTCGCTCGCCCTTCAATCCCGGTTCCGTGGATGCCTCGATGGGCATCTATATCTTCAACACGGAAATTCTGCTGAAGGCGCTGATAGCCGACGCCGAGGACCCCAACTCGAAGCACGACTTCGGCCACGACATTCTCCCCAGCCTGCTGGGCCGCAAGAAGATGATGGCTTACAACTTTGTTGACGAGAACAAGAAACAGGCGCTCTATTGGCGCGATGTGGGCACGCTGGAATCCTACTACGACGCCAATATGGACCTCTGCTCGGTCTCGCCGGTCTTCAACCTCTACGACAAGGATTGGCCCATGCGCACCCGTATGCGCCAGTACCCGCCGGCCAAATTCGTCTTCGCCGAGCCGGGCCGCTCCGGCATGGCCGTCGACTCGGTGATTACCGCCGGCGTCATCATCTCCGGCGCCTCGGTGGCCAACTCCGTGGTCTCCCAGGATGTGCGCATCAACTCTTACTCCGATGTGGACGCCAGCATCATCTTCTCGCACGTGAACATAGGCCGCCACTGCCGCATCCGCCGCGCCATTATCGACCGCGACGTGCAGATTCCCGAGGGCACGGTCATCGGCTACGACCCGGTCGAGGACAAGCGCCGCTACTTCGTCACCCCCTCCGGGCTGACCATCGTCACCCGCGACGCCTCGCTCTTTGAAAATCCCGTAGCGCCGGAGTTTTCGCAGCGGTATTAGGCCCCACCCTTGCGAAAACAATTTTCTCTTGGGAACCTCTGAATAGGTCAATGTACTGGAGGGTGCGAGCTTTAGACCGTACATAAACCCTGCAAAATCAACGCGGGCTTACAGCCTGCGGAAAAGCTCTGTGTTGTAACAGGGCACGACTTTAGTCGTGCCGTAAGTGCAACAAAATCAACGCGGGCTTTAGCCCCTGAAGGGCTTTGCCTAAAAAGTACCAAAGTTTGCCGACTTTTTGGGCAGGACGAAAAGTTTTTGGGCAAAAAGTTGAATTTTTAGGCAACCGCCCGACTTTTTGGGCAAGAGAGTTTCTTGCCGCCAACTCCGCTCCTACACAATTTCGCTTACCGTTCCCCTCTTGGGGACCAAATAGTTCCCCTAGTGTGAGTTTTCGGCAGCGTTGCTGCCGAAAACTCACGGCGATTGCCTGCGCGGGCAAGAAGTTGTACGGTCACAATCATCGCGACGAGTATCTTGCGGAATTGGGCGCATGCGCACTCAGACGGCGCGCGGAGTTTCTCTATCAGGAGTTGGAGGCCGTGCAACAGCTGCGCCGCCAGGCTAAGCGCGACATGATTGTGGAGTGCGGCAAATACCCGGAGACCAAGCTGCATACCTCGGTTCCATTTCTCGGCCCAGTGCGCGCGGCGGTGCTGATTGGCAGGGTGCAAACGCCGCACCGCTTCCGCACCAAGCGCCAGTTCTGATCCGTATCCGTCCCCAGCCAATCTTGATGCTGAAAGTGAGCGGAGCCGTCCGCATAGAACTCC
>Ga0181536_10003153_pt1 | contig 18035 bp, 16 predicted proteins | sample PEATcosm2014_Bin_41_FD_121105 | JGI IMG/M metagenome (GOLD analysis project Ga0181536, IMG submission 121105) | Peatland microbial communities from MTU Mesocosm Facility, Houghton, MI, USA - PEATcosm2014_Bin17_60_metaG | ecosystem: Environmental > Terrestrial > Soil > Wetlands > Peat | place...
GACTCAGCTTGGCGGCAACAATCGCTTCGGCGGCTTCCACCACCTCTTCCAGCGTCATGTGCGTCGAATCCAGCAGAACGGCATCCGCAGCCGGCTTGAGCGGGGAATCGGCGCGGTTGCGGTTCCGTTCGTCGCGGGGGAGCAGACGGCCTCTTACTGGATGCCGAGGTCGGAGAGCACCTTGGGTTTGGATTCGTCCACGGCCAGCAGGTTGTGGCAAGCCGCGCAGTCATTGGTGATGCTCTTGCCGTCCTTGGCCGTGTGGTCGCCGTCGTGGCAGCGGAAGCAACCCGGATAGCTCATGTGGCCGATATGGTTGGGATGCGTTCCCCAGGTCACCTTCATTAAGGGAAACACGTTCTGGCTGTAGAGGGTCGCCAGTTCCTCGCCCGCCGACTGAACCAGCGCTGCCTTGGCCGTCAGCACCTCGGGATGCTGGGAGCTATAGAAGGCTACAAGCTGCTGAGGAATCTTGGTTCGCGCCTCTAACTCGGAGGCGTATGCGGCCTTGAGCAGTTCGAGGCCCTCTTTGTGGACCCAGGGCAGATCCGGCGAGACCGCGCCCTCGGCCATAGCCCGGTTGAGCGCATCCTCGGCAGTCACAAAGGTATGTGCCGCGCGGTTGTGGCAGTCGATGCAGTCCATCACACGGCGTTCGCCCTGGGGCACGCCGGCGCCCGCCGTAGAGGCTGCAAACTCGGTTACCGAGCCATCGGCGTTCCGCTTCTGCACCCAGGGAATGGTGGTGCGGGTGGGATCGGTGGCGACGTACTCGATGTGGCCCAGGTGGACGCCATGAATCCCGGTCAGATGGGAGAGCGAGTCTTGCCCGCCCAGGTGCAGCACTACCACCGTCTGCGTCTCGGTATTCTTCTCATCGTCGGCAAAGGTGGATTTGACCAGCAGCTTTTCACCTACAAAACGGGCCGGCGTGTGGCATCCCTCGCAGGTGTAGCGCGCTGGACGCAGATTCTGCACCGGCGACGGAATGGGCGTGGGATAGTCGGGTATGTACTTCGGAGCAATTCCCGCCAAAGGATGCAGGCTAACTTCAATCAACTGTTTTGTGCCGTTGACCTTGGCGGCAAAGTAGGATGCCGCGCCGGAACCGATGTGGCAGTCCACGCAGGCTACATGAGAGTGCGCGGAAATCTTGTAGGCCGTGTACTCCGGGTGCATCACATGGCAGGACTGGCCGCAGAACTGCGGCGAATCCATATAGGCCGCGCCGCGATAACTGGCCACCGACACAATCAGCAGGTTGGCGACTGTGGCTACCAGCACGATGTCCAAACCGTGGCGGAATATCCTGTCGTTCAGATCTATTTTCGGAAACTCGGCGGGAATCAGTCCGGCTTTGCGCAGCTTCCAGCGGCGCAGTAACATGCCCACCGGGATCAGCAGCAATCCGGCCACGAACAAGGCCGGCAGAATCAGAAAGAAGATGATGCCGAGATATGGATTGTTATTGGGCCGGCCGAATAGCTCTTCCAGCCAGTAGCCGAGCATGGTGATGCCGGAGGCGGTGGTAACGGCTCCACCCGCCAGACTGATGGGATTGTTGCCGAAAAACAGCGCCGGCCGCACCCAGCTTTCACGGAATTTTTGAAGCGCTGACACCTTGCCCCCCTGCTTTCAAATGGATGGCCCGCCGGCGACGGCGGGCCTGGTTAGACTCTATGCGCCGAGATCGTCTACTTCAAGCCGCGATAGAAAGCCACGGCGTCCTTGATCTGCTGGTCGGTGAGCTTGGTATTGAACGGCTGCATCTTGCCCTTGCCGTTCTTGACCGAGGCAAACATCTGGTCGGCGGTGAGCTTCTTGATATCCGGATCGGAGAGCGGCTTCACCTTCAGCATCTTGGCCGTGGGCGTGTCGGCGGCGCCGCTAGGACCATGACACATCGCGCACTTAGCCTTGTAAGTCGCTTCGCCTGAGGATTGCGCGAAGCACACAGCGCCGGCCAGGGAAACTACAACAGCCAGCGCCAACTGGGATCGAAACGTCTTTGTCATTGCGAAGCTCCTTATCGTTGTTCGACTCCTCAAAGAATTCCACCGATAGTGTACGCGCTCAACATCGCCGTTGAGTGGAATCTCGTCAAGAAAAAAGCTACACTGCGCCAATTCTACATAGCTCGCGGAAGGGAGGGAATCCGAAAGGCCGAGCGAACCAGGGCAAACGCATCTTAATTATTGAAGGGTACGGGCTTTACCCGTACGTTAAACAGTCTGGAATCAACGGGGCTTTAGCCCCTGAGGGATTTCTTGCGCGGATTCCCACTCAACAGGATGGATTGCGGTTAACCATCTCGACCTTCCAACCACAACGTCGCGCTTCAAAGCCTTCCTTCCGGGGCTAAAGCCCGTACCCTTCAATCCTAACCCGGTGTACCGGTGTAGCAGAACTTCATTGGATAGGTACTAACGACAAATTAAGATCTGCCCCGTCCTCTCCGGCAATCTTCATAGGAACGGCGGTTTCCTCTCAAAACTCGTAATGCATTCCAAGGGTCACGTTATTCGCATGAAAGTTCCGAGGCGCGCTCAGGCCGGCAGTCCCTTCGGTCAGACCGGTCGGACCGGGTAGAGAGATGCAAGGAACAATCGTCGATGTCAGTGACGTTGACGTGCTACAGAACGGCGCGCCGGAAGGACCACCCTCGCCGTAGCCGTAGTAATTGTATTCCGCCTTCCAAATCCATCCGGGGCGGAGCGTCCAGGCAAGATTCACAAAGGGAGACTGATAGGCGGACTGCAGCGAGCCGTTGACCGCTCGCGCATCGTTGAAAAACTGATTGCCGTTCACATCGCCGATGCGATAGCCGATATTGGAATGGATGGATTTGACGGGGGACATCGTGACAGCCACCGATCCATACTGCGTGGGAGCATCCATGAAGTCCCTGGCAAACCAGTCCGCGAGCTGAGTCGTCGATCCCCTGGTGTACACGCCAAGGCATACATTCGGCCCGCCGCTGCTGTTGGTCGAGGCCGTGCCGAGCAAAACACCCGCGGTGCCTGGGGCGTTCTGGGCGCCATTGTCATAGCAGATGTTGGTCGCCGCATACACATCGCTGTAGGCATAATTGAAATCAATCCCATAGTGCTCGTTCGGCGACAACACCGCGCCCAGGCTTACCACCCGGCTGTGATCTACATGGTCGATCGGGCCTTCGTACGGATCGTCGCCTGCCGCGATGGCGCTTTGGTTGTTATTGGTGTTGTTATGCCGTTCCAGGTCGTTAAAGGCGCCCGATAACGTCGCCCAGGGCCTTGGCCGGTACATGGTATGCACTCTGTAGTGCCTGGTTTGCCGCGGGCCGACCGGCGTGAATGCGTTGTCGGCGTAAAGCGCCTCGACCGTGCCATTGATATTCCAGTTGGCGGTGGGACGCACGGCGGCGTTGAAGATTCCACCGTCCTCGTTGATGGTTACCGTTCCGTTTGTCGTCGCGCCAACGGCCAATGGCGTGTTATGAGGACTGCCCTGAGCGATGGTGTGCGCGCTGTGGCGATAAGTGAGCGAGAGCGTGGCGCGAGACGCTGCATCCCAGGTCCCCGTCAAGTTATTGGTCAGGAAGTTCTGGCCAAAGTAACCGGGCAGGGGGGTGCCGACGGCGCCGCTGCCTGCAAAAGTGGAGGCTCCGGCGGCGGCATTGGTGGTGGTCAATCCGCCTGCGTAGTTGATGGTTTCATTTCCCGCGGTCGCGGGCGTCGCCAGAGTGGTCCCACTCGTCATGGTGGTGGTTCCCGGTTGGTGGACGCTGGAGAAATCCGCCTGATCGGAGAGACTGAACGTCTTCATAGCCTGCCAGACGAAGCCGTAGTCGGCTGCGAGCACCGCCCGGTGCGCCCTCGCGATGGCCGTATACGTAAGCGAGCGAGTCGTCCCGTTCAGACCTTGATAGCTGTCGTAGTAGTTAGGCAGGTTCATGTTCGCGAGGGTATAGCGGAGATCGCCATTCATCGAGAGGTTCTTGATGCTGGAGCTTTGCAGCCGGAAGATTTCCGTGGGATAGAGAATGCGGGTCGGCTGCGAGCGCAGATAGCTGGTAACCACAGCGCATGCCGGATTGATGACCGGCAGGCCGCCGGGAGTTGGCGGCGCCGAGAGGATGGGAGTGGTTCCTATGCTGTTCGCCGTGCAAGCACTGCTGGGGTAGGGCTTCAGGCTGTCGTAATCGTCAAGGGCCACCGGTGTTCCGTCCGCCTCTTGCGCAATGAAGTCGCCGGGAGCCATGGTGAAGTAGGAGTCCGCCTTGTAGTGGTCGATCTGCTCCTCAAAGGTCAATTTGGTGCCACGCACGGGCTTCCAGTCGATTCCTCCCGTGAAATCGTCGGTGCTGTTGCGCTGATACTCCTGAAGGATGGCATCGTACTTGGCGAATTGATAACCGCTGGGACTCAGGCTCGGTCCCTGGAAGATATTCTGCGAGTAACCAGCACGATAAGTCACCTTGGAAAGCGGAAAGATTGTGAGGCTGGTGTCCGTCATGCGGCGCACGGTGTTGAACAGCACCGGCGATTGCATAACCTGCGGCCACGCAAACGCGCCCGTCGGCGCGCCGGTTGGTCCGATGGGAATCGACTGTCCTCCGGGGACATTCGGGTTGTCCAGCAGGTCGTAGTCGAAGTATTGGCGGTCGCGGCGGAAGATTCCAGAGAACTCATAGACCTTGCCCTTGGAGAAGTCCAGCTTGGTGAAGCTGTTCGGATCGCCGCCAAACCCGCTGCCGATGGCACTGAGGGAATCGACAAGAGTACCCTTTTTGCCCGCAAGCGCGCGCATCTCAAAGCTCTCGCCAAGCACCCGCGGCCCGGACTGAATATTGACCAGCGTGTCGTACATGGCGCTGCTGCCCGTGATGCCGGCGATGTGTCCGCCCACATCGATGCTCTGATGGATCGCATACCCCTGCGGGGCGGCTATCTGCGCATCCGGCTTCGGAAACGGGGCGGCGGACGTCGGATTTTGGGCGGCGGCGATACCCGCCATCATCAGTAAAACGGCGACTGCAATGCCCCCGGCGATGCGCTGCATCTTTGCGGGAGATTGCGGTTGATTGGACAGCCGGGAAAACCAGCCAATTTTCTTCATAATGAAGCCTCGCTTGAAAAACATTGTTGCCGACATCAAACCTTGAACCATGCGCCAGGTTGGCACGGGATATGGGCCGCGCCATCCGATGAGTCTGGAGGGCGCGGCGCAGCTCCTTTACCTAAGGAAAGCCTGATTGATGTTGGACCCATGGATCATGGTGTGGCAGCTGATGCAGGGTGTCAGCTCCGACGATCCTGCGTTCATCCCGTGAACAGTGCCGGCGGCGACCGGGCTATGGCACTGGTTGCACAACGTGTTGATATTCGGCATGTTCAGCAGCCGGGCGTTCTGCGAACCATGCGGAGTGTGGCACGCTAGGCAGCCCTCCGCCTTGACAGCGGCGTGCTCGTACACGAACGGCCCGCGCGTCTCCGTGTGGCACTTGGTGCAGATCGCATTCCGATCGGCCGTGGACCGCAGGTTGTTGTTCCCGAAGGTGCCGTGCGTATCGTGGCAATCGCTGCACTTGACCAGCCCCTCGTTCACCTTGTGGTGGAAGGGCATGGCGAACGCCGGTTTCACGTCGGTGTGGCACTGGAAGCACAGGGTCGGCTGAGGCGCCTTGAGCAGCGTCTCCTCCTTGCTGCCGTGGATGTCGTGGCAGCCGAGGCAGCTTACGCCCGCCTTGGCATGGGGAGAACGATCGAAGTTGGGATGCGCTCCGGCGTGGCAGCTCAGGCACTTCGCATCCACTTCTTTGGGGGAAGCCTCGGCGGGACTGAATATCTTGGTCTTGTCGCCGCCGCTTTCGACGTGCGCTTTGCCCGCGCCGTGGCAGTTCTCGCAAGTGACCCCGGCGGCGTTGCCGCGCATCAGGACCATCTTGGCGTGGGGATTGTCGGCGAACTTCTTGGCTACCTCTTCGTGGCAGGTAGCGCAGGTCTCGCTGCCCACAAAATCTCCGGGCGCGGCATCCTTGGCCTGCGGCGCGCCGGCCGGCTTATCTCCGGGCGCTTGTGCCGCCAGCACGGTGGCGCAGATCATCCCGGCGCCCAGCATCAACATCCAACAAGCTCGCAGTCCCGGCATCTTTCCCGGAGCCGCATTGTTCGGCAATCGCGTTACAGGCCCATCACTATGCATCACGTACCGCCTTGGGTGCTTTCGTCGTTACTTCCTGAAATCATTGTGCCATCATCGGGCATCCGGCAGCCGAAGACGGCAAATTCCCTTGCGGGAACGCCGTCTCGGCGACGGATTCATTGGATACGCTGCCGTGGGAAGCCGCTCTTTGTGCGGAGCATCACTCCATGCGTTGCATACTACCGTTTCATTTTATATGCAAACTGTGATGCTCGTCACATACTGCGGAAAGGCAGATTGCTGTTTCCCGTTTCCTACTCGAAAGTGACGCAGATTCCACTCCGGGTAAAATCTTCAGGTGAATCAGATGGAATTCCCTGGCTCAGGCACGGATACTGCTCCCTGAAAATTGCTGAAACGGAGGCGCGAACAAGATAGAACAACAGAATCGCCGTTTCTTGACTGTACAAAACAGGACACTTTCCCAAAAAGGAACCGGGCAAACCAGCGTCAGGGAGGCTATCCGGTTTCCGGTCCAGAGCAGCCTCCCTGCCCCGTTCAGCCCGCGGCTGCGCGGGCAGGAAAGATGACAATCCACGGGACGCGAATCCGGCTTTTCCGGCGACCGATTCAGCGCCCCGCCGACTCGCATACGAGTGAGGTCCATCACATCCACGGCAGGGGTCGATCCGCGAGACTTTGGTTAAGGCGAGAGTCTTTTTCCCAGGAGGCCCGGAGTATCTTCACCCCCGATGCAGCCCTTTGGGCGTTGCGTGGGAACGCTCAACGCGGTGATGAAGGTATTGAATCGGTGTCGAAAGGGGCAAGACCATGATAGACACAGAGGTTTCGGTGGGGTCGCGGACGCGACAAAAGCACATTGCCCGTCAGGTTCCGGTGGGGTGCGCGGCCTGCGGCAATCGCCGCCCCGGCTGGTTCTGCTCTCTGGGCAGCGCCGTGCTGGCCGATCTTGAAACGGTTACCAGCACCGTGACCCTGGCCGCGCAGGCCCAGCTTTTCACCCAGGGCGAGGATGCGCGCTGCCTTTATCTGATCTGCAGCGGCTACCTGAAGCTGACCGCCGGTCAGCATAAAGATCGCCAGATGATCGTTCGCGTGGCCGGACCCGGCTCGATGCTCGGCCTGTACGCGGTTCTTTCCCACGGCGTCTATGAGGTCTCCGCGGAGACGTTGACCACCGCCGAGCTTCGCCCCATCGAGCGAGACAGGTTTTCCAGCTTCCTGCGCGCCCATAAAGAGGCCCAGATGCGCGCTGTGCAGTGCATCTGCCAGGAGTACCGTTTTGCCCTCCAGGATGCCTGCCGCATCGCGCTTTCGGAAACCGTGGCGGCAAGGCTGGGGCGGCTGCTGCTGGAGTTTGCCCACCAGATCGGCGAGCACATGGACGGCGGCGCCTTCCGCTTTCCGCTGCTGCTTACCCACGAAGAGATGGCCTCGATGGCCTCGACCACCCGCGAGACCGTGACCCGCACCCTCGGCCAGTTCCGCAAGGAGGGCTGGATCTCGATCGAAGACTCGCTGGTAACCCTTCATCATCCGGACCGGCTGGAAGCGCTGCTTTAGTGCTTTTCGCATTTTGCGGCTCCCGCCGGGCCGCTTTCGGAGTCCAAGAGTTATCATCGGAAGAAGAGATCGGTGAAACAGGATCGGTATCCCCTCCCCCCGAATGCAGTCTGAACCGCGGAAACTGACCTCGACCCCGTTCAGGTAGGAGTTCATGGTGCGTATAACCCGTTTCGTAGCTTGCTTTTCTGCTGTTCTGCTCTTATGCTCTGCTGCCGTTGCCCAGGATACCGCTCTTGCTCCGGCTGCGGCCCAATCCGCCGTCACCTCGACTGCAAGCCCCGAGGTGCTCCAGTTTCAGAAGATTGAAGACGCCTGGTCGAACGCCGTGAACCAGCGCGATCAGTATGCTCTGGAGTTGGTGCTGTCTCCGTTGTTTGTGGATGTTTCCGCCAGCGGCGACATCAGCACCCGCAATCAGCAGTTGGCGCAGTTGGTTGCCGGCGAAGACAAGACTCTGCATATCGATCAGCGCGTGATCACCGTGCGTCTGCTGGGCGACATTGCCATAGCCAACGGCACTTATGTGCTGCGCCACAAGGCCGGCTCGGCCCAAGTGGACGAAAAGGGCATCTATACGCACGTCTTCGAGCGCCTCCGCGGCGGCTGGGTGTGCATCAACTCCCAGCGCACCGTGCTCCGCGAGGACTCGAACGCCAAGCCCAGAAAGCAGTCCAACGCCGAGATGCCCTTCCACATTCCCCTGTTCTCCAAGAGCGACAAGAGCAATCCGTAGGGCTGCGGCAAAACCCGTTCAACCCTTGATTCTGGAGCCGTCCGGCAGACCTGTGCCTGCGTCTAACGTTGTAGGCGCGCCAAAGATTCGAGGGATTCGGACAGCGCGTTGGGCTGTCGGCTCCAAACTTAGAAAAGAGCGGAGAGGGACGAGAATATGCGAAATCGATGGTGGTTGGCATTGCCGGTGGTGGCGGGGTGCGCCCTGGCCGTTGCTGCGCAGGACAAGGATAGCTTTACGCCCATGGCGCTGGATGCGGGCTTCGGACGCATGGACATCTCCGAGCCGGCCATCGCGCCGGAGCAGATAGTCCGCCAGTTTGCCGCCAAGGAGAGCGAGTTTCAGCAGGCGCTGAACCACTACACCTATCGCCGCATCGCCCGCGTCCAGACCATCGACGACGACAACAAAGTGGACGGCGAATACTATCAGGTGGACGACGTGATCTTCGACTCCACCGGCAGGCGCATGGAGAAGACGGTCTACGCGCCGGAAAGCACCCTGCAGCGGGTCCAGATGTCGCCCTCCGATCTTCAGGACATCCAGCGCGGCTATCCCTTCGTGCTGACCGCCGAGGAGATCGGCCAGTACAACGTGAAGTATGTGGGCCAGCAAAAGGTGGACGAATTGGACTGCTACGTCTTCGACGTGGGTCCCAAAGTTATCGAGAAGAAGCAGCGCTATCTGCTGGGGCGCATCTGGGTGGATGCGACCGATCTGCAGATCGTGGTCACCGATGGCCGCATGGTTCCCGACGACACGCGCAAGAACAGCGAAGACCTGCATCCCCCGTTCATGACCTGGCGGCAGCAGGTGGACGGCCACTACTGGTTTCCGGTCTACACCAAGGGCGAAGGCATTCTGCACTTCAGCGGCGGTCCTGGCCTCATGGCCCAGGACGTGCATATCCGCGACACGGTCAAGTACTCCGATTACAAGCGGTTCGGCTCGACCACCAAACTCATCTACGAGGGGCAGGAGATTGCCGCGCCCAATCAACAGCCGAAAAAGTGATTGCGCGGCCTGCGCCGGGAGCGGGGAATTGAGGTAAGATGGATTCCACTTAGTTTCCGCTCCGCGCATGACTCCTCCGCCAAAGCCGCGATTGCAACGCCTGGTTCTCCTCGGCATGGTTGCGTTTGCCGTGGCGCTCTTGCTGCTGCGCCTGTTTGTCTTCGCGCATGGGCACGGGCGGCATTTCGGCGGCGGTTTCCGCTGATCGCCGGCACACTGGAATTCACCTCTGGTAGCTGACGGAGATCGACTTCAAAAGCGATACCCCCTTCGACGACACTCAGGGCAGACTATTGTGCATCCGGCCATCGCCGCATCTTCGATAAAGCGTATATTTTTTCACAACATGACCAAAGGGGCGGCAAAGATGTATATTCGTACCTGAGCCGCTGTTACGTCCGGCTCGCCGCAATCCACCAAAAGGAAGCACCGATGCGCAAGTCAATAGGCAAATTTGGGGAAGCAATTGTAAGTCCATTCCTCCGCGCCGTTCCGCTTTTTCTACCGCTTTTCGCAGCTTTTTTCCTCGCCGTGCCTGATACCGCAAATGCCCAGGTCTGGGTAGCTTCCAGCATAACTTCCACATCCGCCACCTGCAGCACTTCCGCCATCGATTCATTCGGCCAGCCCTCGCCGGCGGCCACGGATTACAAGCAGTTCAGCGTTTTTTGCGCCGTGAATCCCTCCGACGGAAGCGCTCCTATCACCTCCGCGCAATGTCCGTTCCTATCTGCCGCAAACGACAACTCATCCGGCATCCCCCTTGTGGAACCCATTGATAACTCCAATCCGACCGCAACCTGCTCCATCAGTTACACGGCGCAGCCCGGAGTCACCTATACCGTCTTCTCCGTGCATCTTCTCTCGTTCAATCCCGATTAATGTCATAGGCTCTATCTGTTATTTCCCGCCGCCGGAGAGGGGCAATATGTACGCCGGCGATTGCTTATCCGATCCGGAGGGCTTCATGCCCAATCCCATCACCTCCGGCCAATGGCCTGAATATGCGACCCAGGAATCGAGCCTTGCGCCGCAGGAGGTCACCGGAGCCATGGTCGGCACCGGCGTCTCGCAATATGTAACCTGGAACTACTGCGTAACATTCGGCGGAGGCTGCATAGCTCTCTTCCCCTTTATGGGCGTGGCGCTCACCTCTGCATGTTATGGACCCGCCTGCTGTCCCCCTCCAACAGTAACATCCATATCTCCCAACGTTTGGTTTGCGGGAACGACTTACAGCAACGTCGTCCTGACGGGAACCAACTTCATCGCGCCGGCCAATGCCACCGCTGCTTGTCCCGCGAACACTGTCTCAGTCAGCACGCCCAGCGGAGCCCAAGTCGCGCTGGGCGCGGTGACCGTCAACAGCCCCACGCAGATCGTCATAGCCACCGTAACTCCGCCCGCCAATGAAATCACCGAGACCGCCACCGTCGCGGTAAGCGGCCAGCCTCTCACGCCAATCGTCGCGAGTCAGACGATCACCGCGCAGATCATAGCAGCCTGTCCCCCGCCCACCGTAGCCTCGGTAACTCCCAACACATGGTTCGCGGGACAGACCACCAATAACGTCACCATCGCAGGGACCAACTTCGTTACCACGGCTGCTGCCACGGCAGCGTGTCCCGCGAGCACGGTCTCGGTCGCCACCCCTAGCGGAGCCGTAGTCGCGCTAGGCGCGGTGACGGTGAACTCTCCGACGCAGATCACCATAGCCACCGTAGCGCCGCCCGCCAACGAAACCGCCGAGACGGCCACCGTCACGGTGAGCGGCAACCCCGCCGCCACGGCGACTGTGCAGATACAAGCCCTCGGCGCAACCATCACCGATACCGGCAACATCATGAACGGCATCGTAACTGTCAAGTTGACCGCGCCCAGCGGCACCACCGGCGACCTGAACCTTATCCTCAACGGATCGGACAACTCTGGGCTGGAACTCAGCCAGATACCATTTACAGCACTGGCTCCCGGCTCGCAGGACCTTAAGCTGACCTTTGATACCATCCTGCCGGGAATCTATCCCATGGCAGACGGAACATGGAATGCGATGCTTCCCGGTACTTCAACCGCCCAGACCGTGAATATTCAGGACTATACGCTGCCTACGCCCTGGACCTACTTCCGGAAGATATTCTACACGCAGTACAATATCCCCCACGAAAGCGCTTGCTCGGGCGGCGATGAGGATGCTTGGCTCGTCTCGACAGCCGTGGTCAAGGGCAAGACAACTTGTAACTTCACTAAGATCAAACTGAACGCACAGTTCATCGCGGCTATGTGGATGAATGGCACCGGGATCGATCTTGACGGCGACACCTTGAAGAATGCGGCCGCAGTCAATCTGGGCGATAACCAAATCTGTGCAGGGCAATACCCGCCTGGCGCAATCGGGCATACCAGGAGTTACGGGAACACATTTGAAGTCTTAGGTTCCCTTACCGGAAGTTGTAATACGACTCTTATCCCCGATCAGTCCGTAGCAATGCCATGCACTCAGGTTGGGAATCAATGTCCAGTAGCTGTCCTATCGAGCGTTCAAGCGCTTAATTGTGGCGATCAGCTTAATCTTGATTCTGGAGATTACGTCACAGCATCTACACGAACCGTCGCCGACAAATGCCCATACTGTAGCGTTACATCCCCGTTCAGCGACGTTAATTCCCCGATGTACGGCGCTGATGGGCATATCGACGCCTTTTCTTCAAGCACATCTTGTAACGGAAGAGCCGTTGGAACCCCAGGATTCTTCTACACGTCCTACCTAACCAATTGAGAGGAGAATGGATATGAAATCACTGACTGGATTTGCCAAAAACAGGATGCTATGGAAGACCATTGTGCCGAGCTTTGCAGATATTCTTCTTCTAATATTCGCTGCTTCTCTGCTCGCTCACAATTGTCCAGCAAACAACGGTGTTCGCACGATATGTCAGCAGGTAGGTAATGCAGAAGTTGTGTCTGTAGCTGCACCTGTCGGGGTTTCTCCAGATTCGCAGCTGGAGGTCTATTGGCATGATGACGAATGGAAGATTGATATGCTACCTCAATTTACTGCTGACGGTGCAGTTCGCATGAAGATCACCTCAAGGCACGGTGATATTAAGATCGTGAACTTTCCAAATATTTTCGCACAGGTTAACTCCATCACTCGGAATCCAGAAGATAAAGCCATTATTTTTGCGGAAGCCACCGGAACTGTCGAGGCATTTCTTATTGCCGATTTGAAAGAGGGAAAGCTGATCGACGACATTGCAATTGTTGCGCCCTCCGTCTCCCCAGATCGACGCTTTATCCTGTACGTTAATACAGACAATTACGACTACTACAACTACCGACTTTACGACACATCAAAAAGCCCAAGAGAAAATACTTGCGGCTATAGGGGGAATGATCCGGATCATAAAGATCTTGATGAGGGCTACCGCGGATTTCCAATCTACCCACGAAAAGCAAATCAAACTTCATGTTCAGACGCAGCCGAGAAAGCCTTTGCCGACGAAAGTCACACGCGGTTGTCAAACTTTATTTGGTCCGCTGATTCGAGCAAAGCTGTCTTTGCGGATGTCATGAATGGAAGCGCGATCAGTCTTATTCTCGTGACTATGCCTCACGGAGACAAAGACAAAGAGCATGAAGGAGACCATGACAGAGACAGTGACCTGCCTCGAACTTTAATCTATCCGCTGGTCGGCGCGGAGAATGTTTGTGCAGGTGCGGCAACCTGCGATTACAACAATGTCAAGTCCATTGCCTGGAATGGCAACGCGGTGAATGTTGCTCTGATGCAAGCCAACCCAGGCGGCAAAGCCATCGTGAAGAACCTGACCATCCCCCTCTCGAAGTTCGTCCCCGTGGGCAAGTAACCTTCACTTTCTTTTCCCATCCGGACGCGCAAGCCGTGTCCGGGGCGGGGTTTCTTCACCAATTGAGAGGAGAATGAAGATGAAGACACAGACAGGGCTTCTCGCAGGTGAGATGTTGGCGCTAGGCTACGCTACACTTCAGGTTTTGATCTTTACCGTTCCTCTATCTGCACAGACAGCACAGAATTGTCCGGTCAACCCCGGCGTTTACACGAAGTGCACACAGGTAGGCGATGCCGAAGCGGTATCCGTCTCTACGCCGATGGCCGCATATCCGACCTTGCAGCCGGTAGTCTATTGGCATGATGATGAATGGAAGATTGATATGCTTCCGCAGCCTACTCCTGATGGTGAAGTTCGCATGAAGATCACCTCACGGAGCGGTGATAGTAAGATCGTCAGCTTTCCAAGTATTTTCGCTCAGGTCAACTCTATCACTCGTAATCCAGAAGATAAAGCGATTATTCTCGCGGAAGCAAATGGAACTGCCGAGGCATTTCTTATTGCAGATTTGAAAGAGGGGAAACTAATCGACCGCATTGGGATGTACGATCCGTCGATCTCTCCTGACCGTCGCTTCATCCTGTACGTTAACGGCTATCCCGCACATGGGCTCGGTGCCGCAATTCAATACCACCTTTACGATACTTTCAAGACTCCGAGGGAGAATATCTGCGGATATCGGCAAAATGATCCGGAACATAAGGACCTTGATGAGGACTACCGAGGAATTTAAGTCTACCCGCGTAAGGGAAACAGCGTTTCCTGCTCGGACGCGGAACTGAAGGTTTTCGAGGACGAAGACCACTTTTTGGCATCGAACTTTGTCTGGACAACTGATTCAAGCAAAGCCGTCTTTGCTGATGTCATGAATGGAAGCACGATCAATCTTATTCTCGTGACCATGCATCACGGAGACAAAGACAGAGAGCATGAAGGAGACCATGACAGAGACAGCGACGTGCCTCGAACTTTAATCTATCCGCTGGTCGGCGCTGAGAATGTTTGCGCGGGCGCGGCATACTGCGATTCCAACAATGTCAAGTCCATTGCTTGGGGTGGCGATACGATCAAGGTCGCCTTGATGATCTTGCCAAGACCGGGTAAACCCACAGAGAAGGACCTGACCATCCCCCTCTCGAAGTTCGTCCCCGTGGATAAGTTGCCTTCACAGGCGGTTGGCACCGGTCCGAATAGATGAAATTGGTGCCCCAAGTCCCGTTTTTTGGGATCTGGGATGAAATTGTTCTCGCTACACGCCGAAGGCGCCTGCCTGGACGGCAAGTCCCCCCACGGCAGGTGGTCAGGCGGCCAGCGGTCTGATCTTCGGGCGCTTCTTTTGCGATTCGATCCACAGGTCGTACTGGAGTTGAGCCTTCGAGAAGAAGTCGGGAGAGAGCGCCAGAGCCTCGCCGAGCCGGATGCTGAGGTCCATCGAAACCGAGGTGCGTCCAGTGAAATCAACCGCTCGATTCACCGAAAATTCCGTCTTGGACAAGAGTAATAAGGATGATCCGGCCTGGCCAAGAAGCGGGAAATCTCTATCATGGGCGGAGTGCGGCGGACTACTGTTCCGCGGCCCACTCCACCATGGCCAGCGTGAGCAGCAGCACCCGCTTGAGGCCCACTTCGCGGTCCTTGGCCGAGAACCACTCGGCATGGGTATGCGCGCCTCCGCCCTCGCCGCCCGCGCCCATCGAAAGGGCAGGAACGCCCAGCGAAAGCGGGATATTGGCATCGGTCGAACCGAGCTTGAGGTCGGTGCGCAGCCCCAGATGGCGATCCACGGCGCGCAGAGTTTCGAGCAGCGGAGAGTCGGCGGGCAGGAGCGCGGCTGGCCGGTCGCCGATCTTGGTGATCGTAAAGCTGAGCAGGCCCCGGCTGCGCATAGCGTTGGATTTCACTTCCGCGTTCCAGTGCTCGACGGCATCTTCGACGGCGCGATGCAGCGCAACCTCCAGCCGCAGCAACTGTTCAGGGCTGGTGGAGCGGAGATCGATGGAGGCCTGGGCGCTCTCAGGGATGGAATTCACGCTGGTGCCGCCGTGGATGGTGCCCAGGTTGAGCGTGGCGCGGGGTTCCTCGGGCAGCGGAATTTGGACCAGAGCGGCCAAGGCCGATGCCAGTGCGGCGATGGGGTTGGGAGTGCCCGCGTCGGTATAACTGTGGCCGCCGGGGCCGGCGATGACGATCTGATAGCGGCGGCTGCCCAAGGCTTGGGCCACAGCCGCGTCCGCGCCAGGGCCGTCGAGGACGATGTGGGCTGCGATGCGGCCAGCCAGCGCGCTCCGCCCATAGAGATGGCGAACGCCGCGCAGGTCGCCCTCGCCCTCCTCGCCCACATTGCCAAGAAAGACCAGCGGGGCGGGCAGTTGCGCTCCGGCATTGACCAGCGCGTGCGCGATGGCCAGCATTCCAACCACCCCCGCGCCGTTGTCGCTCGCTCCCGGAGCCTCCAGGCGGTCGCCGCCGTCCACCGGACGAAGCACGGGATGCAGCGGCGTTCCGGCCGGAAAGACGGTATCCAGATGCGCGGAAAGCACAACCACGGGGCCGGTGCTCTCGGGAGGCAAACCGGCGGCGGACAAAAAACCGAAGACGTTGCCGACGGCATCGGTTTCAATCGAACTGAGACCAGCCTCGGCAAAGCGGGTAGCCATCCACTCCGAACGGGCCTGTTCGCCGAAGGGCGGCGCGGGAATAACCACCAAGCTCGTTTGCCAGTCCATCATCGTCTTGGGGTTTCCGTGCAGCCATGCAAAGGCGGCATGGACCGGCCGCTGGGCGGCCAGCGCCGTCACCCGTGAGAAGGCGGAACTATGGGGAAAGAGCGCCATACGGTTGGTTTCAGGGTAGCAGGGGACTCGAATGCTGATTCCAGAGGCATAGAACAGGCGGGAGATTTGTGCACCGCCGTCGCAATCTCAAAACAGTTTTCATCACCTTTCAGACGAAGCTTTGGCCCCGGTTTTCTTTCCCACCCCCTCCAGCCTGCCCATTGGTATACTGGCTATGTGACTACAACTGTCCTCGATTCCATCTCGAACGGTCCCCACGCCGAGACTTCCCCCAGTCGGAAGCGGGTGTTGTTGCTCAAGCCACGCGGCTTTTGCGCTGGCGTGGTGCGCGCGATCGATATTGTGAAGATCGCTCTGGAAACCTTCGGCGCGCCCATCTACGTGCGCCGCGAAATCGTCCACAATCGCTATGTCGTCAATGAGTTGGCCGACAAGGGCGCAATCTTCGTCCATGAAATCGACGACGTGCCCGACGGCCAGCGCGTCATCTATTCGGCGCACGGAGTTTCACCGGCGGTCCGCGAACTGAGCAAGGGCCGCAATTTGAAGGTGATCGACGCCACCTGCCCGCTGGTGACCAAAGTCCACATTGAGGCCGTTAAATTTGCCAAACAGGGCTACTCGCTGGTGCTCATCGGTCACCGCGACCACGACGAGATCGAAGGCACGCTGGGCGAGGCGCCGGAGGCTACCCAGGTGGTCTCGAACGTCGCCGAGGTCGAGGCGCTGGTGGTTCCCGACCCCGACCGCGTCGCCTATCTGACCCAGACTACCCTCAGCCTGGACGAGGCGCGGGATATTATCCACGCCCTCAAGTTGAAGTTTCCCAATATCGTTGGCCCTCACTCGCAGGACATCTGCTACGCCACCGAAAACCGCCAGGTGGCCGTGCGCAATGTGGCTCACGATGCCGGGTTGGTGCTGGTGGTGGGTTCGACCAACAGCTCCAACTCCAACCGCCTGGTCGAGGTTTCGCGCAACCTGGGGACGATCGGTTATCTGATCGATAACTCCCAAGCTATCGACCCTAAGTGGCTTGAAGGCGTGACTACGGTCGCGGTCACCGCCGGAGCCTCGGCTCCCGAAGTGCTGGTAGAGGATGTGGTCAGCTATCTGCGACAAAACGGCTTCGATTGCGTCGAAGAAGTGGAAGTGATGCCGGAAAATGTGCGCTTCGGCCTGCCGCCGGAGATTGTGCAGGCCATCGGCGGCGCCGGCGGAACCATCGCCGTTGCTGCGCTGTGATCTGTTCTTCGATCAGCGAAGGCAACACCCATTGTAGTGGGAGATATGAGATGGATATTTCCGTCATGCGCATCAGGGCAAGAGATGGCAACCTTGCTGACCAAACCGTGCTTGGGATTTGCTACCTGGATGGAATTGAAGTCGAGGTGGACTATCAAGAAGCATTTAGGTTCTTGTCCCCACCTGCAGCAAGGGGCGTTCCTCGCGCAATGTCAAATCTAGCGCGCATCTATGCGGAAGGCCTGGGAATCGAAAAGAATGTAACAGAGGCGATTCGATTGTACAAACGGGCGGCAAAGGCTGGAGAGATATTCGCTCAGATTGCGCTTGGTAGAATCCATTCAAACGGAAAAGACGTTCCGGTGAATCAAGATGAGGCTCTGAACTGGTATTCCCTTGCGCTCTCCGAACTTGATGATACAGCCGATAATTATCAAGATATCCAGGAGGCTAAGAGCTACATTAAGGCCGGTAGCAGTGGGTGATAGGCACTCGTTCGTTATCGGGTTGACTTTGGTTTTCTCAAGAGGAACAGAGGCGATTCAAATCGTATGAATACAAGGCAGGGAAAAACGCGAGCGGCGGCGCTCAGGTTTGGGCGGCTGGATGCGGACTTGGCGGATGTGGAGTCGGCCATTGTCCGCTCGCGGGAGTTCCTTCTCTCCC
>Ga0181536_10003154_pt1 | contig 18034 bp, 14 predicted proteins | sample PEATcosm2014_Bin_41_FD_121105 | JGI IMG/M metagenome (GOLD analysis project Ga0181536, IMG submission 121105) | Peatland microbial communities from MTU Mesocosm Facility, Houghton, MI, USA - PEATcosm2014_Bin17_60_metaG | ecosystem: Environmental > Terrestrial > Soil > Wetlands > Peat | place...
AGCAGCCGCACTACTTCGGAAACGTCCTGATCGGGGTGCTGTTCGGCGTGGTGATCGCCCTCAACTTCTACCGGGCGCGCTTCTGGTGCCGGTATATTTGTCCGCTCGGAGCGCTGCTTGGGATCGCCGGCAAGAACCCGTTGGTGCGGCTCCATAAGAGCCCGGACGCCTGCGACAATTGCCGCCTGTGCCTGGCCGATTGCCAGGGCGGCGCCAACCTGCCGGACACCCTCGAATGGAAACCGGCGGAGTGCTTCTACTGTTTCAACTGCGAGTCCGATTGCCCCTCGCGGGCCGTCACCTTCAGTCTGGGAACCAACTTCCTGAAGCCGCCGAAAGACTCGCGGCTGGACCTGGGCCGCCGCCAGTTGCTGGCCTCGGGCGCAGCCGGCGTCGGGGCGGCGTTCCTGTTCCGCACGCATCCGCTGGCCGGTAAGCGCTCCTACAACCCCGAGCTGGTGCGTCCACCCGGGGCGCTGAGCGAAGAGGAATTCCTCGCTAAGTGCATCCGCTGCGGCGAGTGCATGAAGGTGTGCCCGACCAACGGCATCCATCCCGCGGCGCTTGAAGCCGGCCTGGAGGGAATGTGGTCGCCGGTGATGAAGATGACCATCGGCTACTGCGAGTACGAATGCACGCTGTGCACCGAGGTTTGCCCCACCGGCGCCATCCGGCTACTTACCGTGGATGAGAAGCAGAAGATCAAGATCGGCCTGGCGTACATCGACCGCAATCGTTGTCTCCCTTACGCCAGCGCGCGGACGTGCATCGTTTGCGAAGAGGTTTGCCCCACGCCCAAGAAGGCCATCTGGTTGGAAGAAACGCAGGTAACTACGGACACAGGCGAGAAGGTTACGGTGAAACAGCCGCGGGTCAATCTGGAACTTTGTATAGGATGCGGTATCTGCACTAATAAGTGCGTGATTAAGGGGCAGCCGGCGATATTGGTGTCGAGCGTGGGAGAGAGCCGGAATCCTGAGAACGGGGTGCTGCTGTAGGGGGGCGGACAAGCGCTGGTGGCAGGCGATTCCAGGAGTCGGCGACTGTACGTCCATATGAACTGACGACCGGGGCGAGCGCGACGCCGCAACGCAACGCAACCCACAATCGGTGAAGGGACGGCCAGGCGCATAACGCCCTTTTCGCCCTTTGATTGATCGGGTCAACACAGGTATACAATGGCTCAAGGGGAGATAAGATGCCGGCAGCCCATGATTCACTCCTTGAGCGGATCACAATCGATTCCGACGTGCGGTTCGGGAAGCCGTGCATTCGCGGTCACCGGATCACCGTTCAGGAGATTCTGGAGTGGCTGTCAGGCGGGGCTTCCCCGCAGCAAATTTTGGCCGATTACCCTCAACTCGAACCGGATGACTTCCTTGCCGTGTACGCTTACGCCGCCGAATTGGCGGGGCGCAAGCTCTCCGGAGGATGAAGCTCCTCTTCGACGAAAGCCTATCGCCGAGGCTGGTTCTATTATTGCGGGACCTATTCCCCGAGTCGGAGAGCGCACTTCGAAACGGGCTTGCCCGTACCGGCGATCGCAGAATTTTGGACTACGCCGCCGCTCACGACTTCATTTTGGTCTCGACAGACAGCGATTTCGAACGTCTGTTGAGGCAGGTCCCTGGCGCCAGAGTCGTCATTCTGCGTTCCTGTGACTATCCCACTGAGGTGGCGGCCGAAGTGCTCCGGCGCAATGCGATCCGCATCGCTGAATTGCCCGGCTCCCAGGATCGTCTGATTATCCTAGACCAGTAGCGCCTGGACGCACACCACGCTCAGGCGGCGCGCGGTTTTCGCTTCTTGGCTTCCACGGACAACCTGAGGCCCGCGGTGTCCAACAGCCGCAGCAGCGTCTCAAGCCGCGGATTGCCTTTTGCCGAGAGCGTGCGATACAACGACTCACGCCCCAGGTCGCTTTGCTTTGCCACGCTGCCGATGCCGTGGGCGGCTGCAACCTGGCGTAACGCCAGCAGAAACACCTCGCGAGATCCTCCCGCCAGACAGGCATTCAGGTAACCGGCCGCTTCCTTCGGATCGCGCAGCCCTTCCTGCAAGCTTTCTTCGTAATCTCGATAACCTCTAGGCATCTGGTATAAGCGTATCCCAAAAAGATACATCGCCGGCCGGCAATCCCCTTGCGCATGGGCGAATAAAAAGCGAACATAGATGCATGGCACTGGTGGGCATCGCGCGGCTGGCATCCGAGAGCGAGCTGCTGGAAACCAAGCGCAGCGTGCAGTATTTCGAGATGGCGGCGCGGTCCATTCTCAATCGCACTTCACCGCGCATGCCGTTTCAGTGGACCATCAACCCGTACCGGGGGTGCGAGTTGGGGTGCAAGTACTGCTTCGCGCGGTACACCCACGAGTTCATGGAAATGGACGCCAGCGATTTTGAGGACAAGATCTATGCCAAATCGGCGGCGGCGCAATTGCTGCGGCGGGAATTGGCGCGCGTGGAGCGGAAGGAACAGATCGCCATCGGGACGGCCACCGATCCGTATCAACCCGCCGAGCGGCGGTTCGGAAGGACGCGGTCGATTCTCGAAGTGTTTGTGCGGGAACGGGGGCGGCGGTTGGGCATCACCACGAAATCGGACTTGATTCTGCGCGATCTGGAATTGTTGCGGGAGATTGCGCGCGGGAACGTGCTGCATGTGAACTTCACCATCACCACGCTGGATGAAAAGCTGGCGCGGCTGCTGGAGCCGCGCGCGACGCGGGGGCGGTGTGGTTCGACGGCGCACCGCTGTTCTTGATGCCGTCGGCGCAGAAGGTGCTCTTGCCGCTCCTGGAGCGGGAGTTCCCGGAGTTGGCGGCGCGCTATCGGGAGTTGTACGCGCGCAGCGCGTTCTTGGACGGCGGGAACAAGGAGTTGGTGGCGAGGATTCGCGCGCGGTACGGGTTGGAAGCGGGGCCCATCGAGTACCGGCCGGAATTGTGGGACGGGGAGGAGCAGGGGGAGCTGTTTCCGCTACAGTGAAGGCTGGGATGGATCTGGCGGCCTTCGAATACGAATTGCCGGGCGAACTGATCGCCCAGGAGCCGCTGGCGGATCGCGCGGGGGCGCGGATGCTGGTGCTCCATCGCGCGGAGGGGCGCTGGGAGGACCGGCGATTTCGCGATTTGCCGGAGTTTCTCGGCAAGGGAGATTGCCTGGTTCTGAACGACTCGCGCGTGTTTCCGGCCAGGTTGTTTGGACGGCGCGCGGGCGTGCACGCGCTGCCCATCGGGAAAAAGAATCCCAAACGGCGCGAGTATCTGAGCGGAGAAGTGGAGGTGTTTCTGCTGCGCGCCGTGAACGAGGATGGGCGGGACTGGGAAGCGCTGGTCCGGCCGGGGCGCAAGATGCCGGTGGGGGAACGGGTCGGGTTCTCGGACGGGCTCGAGGGTGAGGTGATCGCGCGCGGGGAATTCGGGGAACGCACGCTGCGGTTTCACGGGGACGTGGATCTGTTCCAGGAATTCGAAAAGATCGGGCACGTGCCGCTGCCGCCGTATATCAAGCGGGCCGATGAGCCGGCGGATCGCGAACGGTACCAGACGGTGTACGCGCGCGAAAAGGGGTCGGTGGCGGCGCCTACGGCGGGGCTGCATTTCACGCCGGAGGTGCTGGAGGATTGCCGCGCGCGCGGGGCGGAGGTGGCGTACGTCACGCTGCACGTGGGGCTCGGCACGTTCCAGCCGCTGCACGCGGAGAGGGTGGAAGACGGGCGGCTGCACGCGGAGAGGTACCAGATCACCGAAGAGAATGCGGCCAAAATGCGAGCGGCGAGGCGCGTGGTGGCGGTGGGGACTACCAGCGTGCGGACCATCGAGAGCGCGTGGCCGGAGGGGCGGATGAGCGGGGAAACGGATATCTTTATTTATCCGGGGTATCAGTTTCGCGGAGTGGGGGCGATGCTGACTAACTTCCACTTGCCGCGGACGAGTTTGCTGCTGCTGGTGTGCGCGTTCGCGGGGACGGAACTGGCGCTGGCGGCGTATCGACACGCGGTCGAAGCGGGGTATCGGTTTTATTCGTACGGGGATTGTATGTTAGTGGTCTGAAGGGCGAGTGATGGCGCCTTCGGAGGCCGAAGAGACCAGCGCACAGTACTTGGCGAAGACGCCGGTCTTGTAGCGGGGGGCGCGGGGCTTCCAGGCGGCCAGGCGTTGGGCCAGCTCGGCGGCGGGAATGTCGATATCGATTACACCCTTGTCGGCATCCACCGTAATCGGGTCGCCTTCCTGGACGACGGCGATGGGGCCGCCGTTGAAGGCCTCGGGGGCCACGTGGGCGATCATGAAGCCGTGGGTGGCGCCGCTGAAACGGCCGTCGGTCACCAGCGCCACGCTGTCGGAAAGGCCGGCGCCCACGATCGCGCCAGTCACGCCCAGCATCTCGCGCATGCCGGGGCCGCCGCGCGGGCCTTCGTAGCGGATGATCACCACGTCGTTGGGTTTGATGGCGCCGTGGGTGACGGCTTCCATGGCGTCTTCCTCGCGATCGAAGACGCGGGCGGGACCGTGGTGGACTTTCTTCTCATGGCCGGCCAGCTTGATGACGCAGCCTTCCGGGGCAAGGCTTCCGCGCAGGATGGCGATTCCGCCGCGCGGCTTGAGGGCCTTATTCAGAGGCAGAATCACTTCCTGGCCAGGGGTTTCATGGGCGTCGGCGGCTTCTTCGGCCAAGGTGCGGCCGGTCACGGTGATAGCCGAGCCATCGGCGAGCTTGCCTTCCACTAGGCGCTTGGCGATCACCCCGATGCCGCCGGCTTTATCCACGTCCGCGGCCATGAAACGGCCGCCGGGTTTGAGGTCGACGAAGATCGGGGTGCGGGCGCAGACGGTGTCGAAATCGTCGATGGAAAGCGGCAGTTCGGCTTCGCGCGCCATGGCCAGCATATGCAGCACGGCGTTGGTGGAGCCTCCCGTGGCGGCCACGCTGGCGATGGCGTTGTCGAAAGCCGCGCGCGTGCAGATGTCGCGCGGGCGCAGATTGTTGCGCACCGCATCCATAATGATCTGGCCGCAGCGGTAGGCCACCTCGTCCTTGCGCTTATCGACCTGCGGCACGGCGGCCATGCCCATCGGGCAAAGTCCGATCAACTCCATGACAGTGGCCATGGTGTTGGCGGTGAACTGGCCTCCGCAGGCTCCCGCGCCGGGGCAGGCATGGTCTTCGATATCGAGCAACTCGGCGTCCGTGATGCGGCCCGCCGCGTTGGCGCCCACCGCCTCGAAGACATCGCCGATGCTGATGTCGCGGCCCTTGTGCTTGCCGGGCAGGATGGAGCCGCCGTAGAGCACCAGGCCGGGGACGTTGGTACGCAGCAGGGCCATGGCGGCGCCGGGGATGGTCTTGTCGCAGGCAACCAGAGCCACGATGCCGTCGAACATGTGGCCGCGCACCAGCAGCTCGATGGAATCGGCGATCACCTCGCGGCTGACAAGCGAGGTCTTCATGCCTTCGGTGCCCATGGTGACGCCGTCGCTGATGGCGATGGTGTTGAACTCCATGGGAGTGCCGCCGGCGGCGCGTATGCCCTCCTTCACTTTGACGGCCAGCTCCCGCAGGTTGTAATTGCAGGGCATGGTCTCGATCCAGGTATTGGCCACGCCGATGATGGGCTTGGCGAGGTCTTCGTCGGTGAAGCCGATGGCTTTCAGCATGGCGCGAGCGGGCGCGCGGTCGCGGCCCTGGGTAATGGTATAGCTTTGGAGTTTCATAAGGGAAACAACCAGTGTACGTCAAATGCGCAGCACGGCGGCGCCGCGGATCGCATCGTTCTTCAGAGCGTTCAAGGCCTCGTTGGCCTCGTCGAGCGCGAACTCGCGCACTTCGGTGTGGATGGGGATTTCGGCGGCGATGCGCAGGAAGTCTTCGCCGTCCTGGCGGGTGTTGTTGGCCACGCTGCGGATGGCGCGCTCGTGGTAGAGCAGGTCGTAATCGAGCGGCGGGATGGGGCTCATGTGAATGCCGCCGATGGCCACGGTCCCACCGCGCTTGAGCGCCCGCAGCGCCGGGATCACCAGTTCGCCGACGGGCGCGAAGATCATGGCGGCGTCGAGTTTTTCGGGCGGCGCGTCATCCGATTCGCCGGCCCACACCGCGCCCAGGTCGAGCGCCAGCTTGCGATGGCGCGGGTCGCGTGACATGGCGTAGACGCCGATGTTCCAATGGCGCGCCACCTGGATGGCGACGTGCGCGGCGGCGCCGAAGCCGTAGATGGCGAGGCGTCCCCCGGGCCGCACACCGGAAAGCCGCAAGGTGCGGAAGCCGATGATTCCGGCGCAGAGCAGCGGCGCCACGTGCAGGTCGCTCGCGCCCTCCGGCAGCGCGTAGACGAAATCCTCGGGGGCCGCGAGGTACTCGGCGTAGCCGCCATCCACCATCCAGCCGGTGAACACGGCGCGCTCGCAGAGGTTCTCGCGCGCAGAGCGGCAGTATTCGCACCCGCCGCAAGTCTGGTACAGCCAGGGGATGCCCACGCGCGCGCCCGGTTGGAAACGCGACGCGTGGGGCCCGTTCTCTTCCACGATGCCCACCACCTGGTGGCCGGGCACGATGGGCGATTTGCGCGGAGCGAGTTCGCCCTCGACGACGTGGAGGTCGGTGCGGCACACCCCGCAGGCATGCACCCGCACCAGCACCTGGCCGGCGGCAGGCTGCGGTTTGGGCAATTCCACGATGCGCAAGGGATTGGATTCGACGGGGGCCGGCGATACGAGGACACAAGCCTTCATAGTTTGATTATCCCGCGCGGTGCAAGAATAGGATGGTGGCAAAGCGGATCATGATCGCCGTGGTGGGAGCGGGCATTGGCTCGCTGGCCGGGCTGCTGGTTTCCTTCCTGGGGGCGGGCAATTCGGCGCTGATCATCGGAGCGGTGCTGGGCGCCGTGGTGCCACTCGTGGTGCTCGGGCCGCCGGGGCGATAATCGGCACCGGTTCGGCCACTCTGACGGCGTCGAGGGCCGTGAACGGTTCGTCGGCGATCACCAGCGCCGGCCGGCAAGCCAGAGCCTGGGCGATGACCACCCTCTGCCGTTCGCCGCCGCTCAACCGATGCGGATACGCGTCGTACACGCACAGCATCGGGTTCAAAACCAGCAGCGGATCTTGAAAGACCAGCGAAATCTCGGCGCCGCGGATGCGCTCGAGCTGGTGTTCGGAAGCGGAAAGCACCTCGAAATCCCGCAGTTGGACGGAACCGCGGACGCGGTAGCGATCGGAAACGACCGGAACCGTGATGTTTCGTACGGAAAGCAAATCGACCGTGAGATTCCGGACCGCCAACGCTCCGGACGACATCCCTCCCATCCTGGCGCACGGCGGCGCGGGCCGCAATGCGGCCTGCCTGCTGTCTAAAGTAATAGAGATAAACAGACCCAAAGATACTGGAACTGCGGAGGTATTTGGGTTAGCATTCTAGCAGGGGGTGTGCCGTGTCGCGAATCGCTATTGCGCTTTTTTCCTTCCTTCTTCTGGTCCCGCAGGGACTGCGGGCTACTCCGCAAGTGCAGGCTGGCGGATTTAGCAAGGTGCCGCTGACTTCGTGCGCGCCTTCGTCCACGACTACGACTTTCTCGACCACTGACACGGCCGTCTATATGTTTTTTGACGTTACTGGCGTGAACGTCGAGGACACGTTCACCGTTGCGTTTTTCGGCCCGTCCGGACAGCTCTATACCGGTGCCGGCGGCGAGAGCACATGGAACGGCGCCGCAAGCGCTGGCGAAGCGTGTTACGCCACCAACAACACCCCTTTGCTGATTGCGGGCTACTCCGCCGCGACCATGCCTGGCACCTGGACGGTCGGTATTTACTACAACACCAGCACCACGGCATTCGCTTCCGGAACGTTTACGATTACGGCCCCCGTTACGTGTTCGTACTCGCTGCCATCGGGCTCGGCATCGGTGGCTGCCACCGCTGGCAGCGGGTCCTTCAGCGTGACGGCGGGTTCGGGTTGCGCGTGGACGGCAACCAGCAACGCGCCAAGTTGGCTCACGACGACGAGCTCCGGGACTGGCAGCGGCACGGTGAATTACACGGTAACGGTTAACACCACCACGAGCTCGCGCACCGGCACCATCACGGTGGGCGGGCAGACCTTTACCGTGACCCAGGCGGCGGCCGCGACGACGGGCACCCAGTTCACTTATAGCGGGTTTGCGAGCACGGCTGGACTTACGATGGTGGGCAATGCAGCCACAGCCTCGACCAGCGACGGGACGGTGCTGCGGTTGACGCCCGCAACTGGCGGCCAGAGCGGCGCCGCATACAGCACGACGCCGATTACGCTCGGAAACAATGCCACTTTCAGCACCCAATTCCAGTTCCGTCTTACGAATCCAGGCGGGTGGGATCCGGCTGACGGAATCGTTTTCGTGCTGGGAACGAGCACCAATGGCTTGGGGGCCGGCGGCGTTGGCATGGGTTACCAAGGCGTCAGCGGCAATAGCGTCGGTATCGAATTCGACACTTATAACAATGCCGGCGCCGGCCTCGGCGACAACGACGGCAACAGCAGCAACCATGTGGCCATCGACACGAATGGCGTTCTGACGAACACCGACCTTACCAACGTATACGGCAACCAGTCCTGCGGTTTTGCGAGCGGCAACCCAGCCCAGAATCCCAATACAGTCGCCGGTTGCATGTCCAATGGAGACCTGTGGACGGCCAACATCGGCTATGACGGTTCGAAGCTGACCGTGACACTCACCGATCCGGCGGAGGGGTCGAGTTTTACCGCGATCAACGGCTATGCCATCAATCTTGCGTCGATACTCGGCCAGAGCACCGCGTACGTCGGCCTTACGTCCGGCACCGGCGCGGGATGGGAAAATCACGATATCGTCAATTGGACATTTGCGAATACGACGCAAAGCGCGGCCTGCACCTATTCGCTTTCCGCCAGCAGCGCTTCCGTCGGGGCTGCGCAGACCACCGGAACAGTAGCGGTGACGGCGGGTACGGGCTGCACCTGGACGGCTACCAGCAATGCGCCAACCTGGCTCACGACGTCGAGTGCCGGCATCGGCAACGGCACGGTGAGCTACGCGGTAACGGCCAATGCTGGCACGAGCTCCCGCACCGGCACGATCACCGTGGGCGGGCAGACCTTCACCGTGACGCAGGCCGGCGCCAGCGGCGGCGGGAGCACTTCCATCACCATCACGAACCCCGGCTTCGAGACCATCCCGTCCAACCCAGGGTGGATCAGTTGCGTGGGAACCGGAGGGGCGGGAAGCGGAGGGGCCGGCTGCCAGGATACCTTAAATGGCAACGTACCAGGGTGGACTGCCTCCAACACCACGTCCATCGGGCTTTTTCAGCCAGGTCCCAATTACTTCACTGTCCCCATGCCCGCTGCCGAAGGGCAGACGCTTGCACAGGTGAGCAGCGGCACCCTCTCCCAGGTGCTCAGCGCGACGCTACAGGTGTCCACGGTGTACACGCTGCAGGTGGACGTAGGCCGGCGCCTGGACAACCTCTATCCTTCACCGCCTCCCACCGCGCTGCTCTTTGCCGGCAATACCCAGATCGCCTCGGCCACCGGTACGGAGCCACCTCTGGGAGGTTGGACGACTTGGACGGGGACCTACCAATCGAGCGCGTCGGATCCGCTTGCCGGGCAGGCGCTGAAAATCGTATTGGGCGCGACTACTCCGCAGGGTGATTTCGACAACGTGCGGCTGAGCGCGGCGGGGGCCAGCGGCGCGGGCTGCACCGAATCGCTTTCCGCCAGCAGCGCCTCGCCCGGGGCTGCGCAGACCACCGGGAGCGTGACGGTGACGGCATCGGGCGCGAGTTGCTCGTGGACGGTAGTGAACACCCTCTCCTGGATCACCATCACCTCGGCCACCAGCTTTACGGGCAACGGCACCGTGACTTACAGCGTGGCCGCCAACACCGGCGCGGCCCGCTCCGGCGCTTTCACGATCGCGGGCCAGACGTACACCGTCAACCAGGCAGCGGGATCCGGCGGCCCGCCGGCGGGCTGCAACTACTCGATCTCGCCCACCAGCAACAACATGGCGGCCCAGGGCGGCTCCAGCAGCATAAGCATCGTGGTGACGGCGGGCACTTCCTGCTCATGGACCGCATCCGTGAGTTCGAGTGCGTCGTCGTGGCTGCATCTGGGGTCCGTCACCTCCGGCACGGGGAATGGATCGGTCAGCTACACGGCCGATGCGAACACTTCGACGGTCTCGCGCACCGGTACCATCGCGATTGCCGGCCTGACGTTCACCCTGACACAGGCCGGAGGCGCTTCGGCCACCGCGCCGAGCATCGCGCAAGGGGGCATTGTGAACGCGGTCAGTAACCGGGCCGGCGTGATCGCGCAAGGCTCCATCTTCACCATCTACGGGACGAACCTTGGACCGGCCGCGCGCTGGGCGGCGTACCAATTCCCAATCCCCGACACTGTGAATGGCGTCACCGTAACCGTCACACAGGGATCGACCACCTTGAAAGCTTACCTGCTCTACGTCCAGGCCGCGCAGATCAACGCCATTATGCCGTCTAGTACGCCGCTGGGCAACGTACAGATTACTGTTAACTACAACGGCATACCCAGCACTCCTACGGCCGCCACCATCGTGAAAGTCGCGTTCGGCATCAACAGCACGGCGTATGGCCCCGGACCCGGGATCATCAAGAATTACGACGGATCAACCAATCCGCCCCTCAACACCGCCTCCACTCCCGCTACGCCCGGCCAAGTCGAGATCATGGTGGGCACGGGACTCGGGCCCATCACCACGCCCGACAACCAGTCGCCGCCTGGCGGGAATCTGCCAGTGGCCGTTCAGGTATTGGTCGGCGGCCAGCAAGCCAGCGTGGCGTACAACGGGCGCGCGCCCGGCAACGCGGGCCAAGACCAAATCAATTTCACGGTTCCCGCCAACGCGCCCACCGGTTGCTCCGTTCCGGTGCAGGTGAACGCGGGTGGAACCTGGAGCAACACTGTTCGCATGGCCATCAGCACCGACGGGAAACATTGCCAGGATTCGTTCAGTCCGTTTGCCAACTTGAGTAGCACCGGTGGAAACGCGGGCACCATCGCGCTGGTTCGGTTGAAGTTCAACGGCCAGTCAATAAAGACCGGGGGGTCTCTCAACGCCGCCCTCGACCTGGGTATCGGCGCCTTTGTCAAGAACAGTCCCGGTGGCGACCTCGCTTACAGTCCCTTAACCAACCTGCCGCCACCGGGCACCTGCTCTTCCACGGTCACTACGGCCGACCAGGGCACGGCGATGAGCAATATATTCAGCTTCGATCCGACGATCACGTCCACTCTCGATGCGGGAGCCCAGTTGACCGTGACCGGAGGAGCCGGTGGCGCCAGCGGCACGATGACTCAATCCCTAGGCTCCGCCAACCCCTATGCGGGTCTGCTCGGTGGCATCCTGAACACCTCGTCGAGCATGACATTGCCGCCGCCGTTCCTGGATGGCGGTCCCTTCACCGTCTCCGGGCCGGGAGGCAACGATGTGGGGCCGTTCACCACAAACATCGCCCTGACGCCGGCCATCACCTGGAGCAACCCGCCCAGCACCATCAACCGTGCATCGCCGCTGACTCTCACCTGGACCGGAGGAGACTCCACCGAGGTGGTGGTGATTGCGGGTTCCAGCACGGATCAGACCAGCAAGGCATACGGCGGGTTCACGTGCGTTGCTCCGGCCGGGGCCCACAGCTTCACCGTGCCGGTAAATACGCTGGCCGACCTGATTCCGGTGGGAGTCGCCACAAGCTCCACCGGCACGTTCGGCATGCTCCTCCTCATGCCCCTGGAACCGGGCAGTATGCAGTTCACGCCGCTCCCCAAGGGCCTGAACGCTGGTGTCGCCTTCGACACAACCGCGACCATGCAGGAAGTGCAAGTACAGTAATCATGACGGGTATCGAGCGACGGGCGCGGATGGCGGGCTTCTGGCCCGCCTTCCTGCTGGTTTCCGTCACGCTCTCCGCTCAGCCCGCGCGGCGCGCCGTCATCATCGATGTGGACGGCATCCGCCGCGACACCTTCGAGCAGGTTTACCGGGATGGGCGCCTGCCCAACTTCCAGCGCATCTTCGCCCGGGCGCTGTGGTTCGATGATGCTTCGAGCGTCCTGCCCACCGTTACCATGCCGGCCCAGGCCTCCATCTTCACCGGCACCCAACCGGCGCGGCACGGAGTCCCCGGCAACCAGTGGTTCGACCGGAGCACAGGCCGCCTCATCGACTATATGACCCCGGGCGGCCTCGCCTGCGCTTACGGCGTCACCGTCCGGGGCGTCGCCGGGTGTTCCGGCGGGCTGGGCAACGGGCACCTGCTGGCGCCCACCATTTACGAAGCCGCCGCCCAAGCCGGGTTGACCAGCGCGGTCTACTTCAGCGAGTACTGGAAAGGCGCGGCGCGGGCGGCGCCGCCCACCATCACCGAAATGCTGGGCTTTCTGGCGGGCAGCCCGGTCGACTACCGCGCTTTCGACAGCGAGATGGCGGGGCGAGCCATCGCCGATCTGAAATCGCGCGGCCTGCCATCGCTGGTCACGCTCTATTTCTTGGGAGCCGATGGTGTCGCGCACCAGGAGGGAATCGCGAGCCAGAATGCGTATCTATCCGGCACCGTGGACCCGCTGCTCGGCCACATTCTGGATGCCATCGAATGGCTCGATCCGCCGTGGCGCGAGCATACGCTGTTCGTTCTGGTTTCGGACCATGGCCGCACCGACCTCGCGCCCAATTCCGAAGACCTAACGCTTAAGACCGACTTCGAAGCCGCGCTTCCGGCCGGCGCGACCGTCGCGGAAAACGGCGGCATGGCGTATATCTACCTCCGCCAGCCCGGTCTGGCGGACCTTCCGAAGCTGGCGGCGGCGCTGGTTCAGGATGCCAAGCTATCGGCCGCGGTGGCTGCCGTGCGGGTGCGTGGCGCGGGGGATTCGCCGCGCGACGGCGACCTGATCGTGACGCTCCAGCCCGGCCACTACTTCGGCAACACGGGCGTGGGTTCGGACCACGGCAGCGTCTACAGCGGCGATTTGAACGTGCCGCTGTTGGTTGCCATGCCCGGTGGCGCCGGCGGCCATACCGCCGTCCCGGTGAGCATCACGCAGGTTGCCGGCACCATCGCCGGGTATCTTGGCTTCCGCATGGATTCCGCCGATGAGCCGCTGCCGGTAGGGCGGGCGCCGCGTGACAGCGTCCGGGGGCGTTAGTGGGGCCTCAGCCCTTCCACCGTGAAGGCGGCCTCGTCCGAGGCCGGTGACGAAGAAACGCGTGTCGAGATTCTGTAGGGCGATGCTGCGCTCGCGGCCGGTGGCCGGGGTCCCCATCCACAGGCCGGAGGGGCTGTCCCGGCGGGTGTCGCCCGCCCCGCCAACCACTTCAAACGGGATGGCCGGCAGGTTCAAGCGCGGGCTTATTTCAGGTTAGGGCACAGAGGAATTCCGCCGTTCGATAGAACAGCGGCGCCATCACCCTGGCGACCGGCCAGGCGTCCGCCGCGGCTATTCCCGAGCTGGAAGCGGTCAGCTTGGAAAAGAGCATTTCCAGTTCGCCCAGTATGGGTCCGCCTTCGGTCCAGACGTTCAACTCTAAGTTCCTCTTCATCGAGATGACATCGAAGTTGGCGCTGCCCAGCGTCCACCGGTTGTCGAAGATGCAGAATTTCGAGTGGAAATACAGCCGAGCCCCGTACCATTGGGCGCCGCTCTTGGCGACCAGCCATGGCAGCGGCATGGCGCGCAGGATGTCGTAGCGAGGCCGGGTTCGCAGCGGGGTCACGATTCTGACGTCCACGCCCCGCTTCGCCGCCGTCCGCAACTCGCTCAGCAGTTCCCGGGTTGGAAAGAAGAACGGTGTGGCGATCCAGATCCGCTTCCCGGCGCTTCGGCATGCGGACAATACCCAACGGTAGATTTCCTGACTCTCCGCGTCGGGACCGGAGAACAGCAGCGATGAACCGTTGCCGATCGTCCTTTTTGATGAGGTGAGCGCCGGACGGCGCTGGCGGGTTGCGAGCGTCTTGAACCGCTGGAAGATCTCGACAATACTGGCGGTCTCCGCCGGTTCATGCAGCAAGAGCAGGTCGACCCGATCGCCGAATTCCTTCCTGAAAACGATGCCGCCCAGTCCGAAGAGAGTCCGGTCGATGACTAGAACGCGGGCATGTATCCGGCACAGCGCCGCCAGCGGGTGAAGCAGGAGCCATTTCCTGAATGGCCGGAAAACGGTCACCGAGGCCCCCGCCGCGTCCAGCATCTCTTTCACCCGCCCGAAGGACCTCCGCGATCCCAGGCCGTCGACGATCACCTCGACCCGCACACCCCTGCGTGCCGCCTCGCAGAGAGCATCGATGAATCGTCCTCCGATCGGGTCGTCCACGAGAATGTATACCGAAACCAGCACTTCTTCCCGGGCACGTCGAATGGCGTCTTCCACGGTCAGGAACATCGCCTTCCCACCCGTGCAGAGGGTAAGTTCTTTCACTCGATTTCAGATTCTCACGCCGAAGATTACAACCGATTCTAACATGTCGCCGGTGGCCAACCCAGCCACGCCGGAGCTTGCCGGCAGATGCCGGCGGCGGATGGATGGCGCTCAACTTGGGGTCCGCCAGATTGACGAAGCGGGCCGTCTGGCAGTCGTGGCCGGGGAACAAAATCCGTAGACGCTTCTCAGGGAGCGGTCTTGTCACTGGCGCCGGCGGTAAGCTCGCGCCGCGCAGCGTCGAGCATCTGCTGCTTGGAACGGATCCATTCTTCGATTTCGTGCTGCTCGGCGGCGGCGCGGGAGAGCGCTTCGGCGACGACCTCCGGCGCTGGCCCTCCCGTCACCTGGCGAATGCGCACGAAGTTTTGCGGGTCCAGGGCGCGCTCGACAAACGCCTGGTCCACACCCAGCGATGGATTCTGGCTCAGAAACACTTGGGCGATGGCGGCGGGCCGGTCGTCCGCGCCGGAGGCTTCAACCGCGCGGGCTACCAGCGTGTGGGCCTCGCGAAAACTCATCCCCGTGTGGCGGACCAGCGAATCGGCGAGCTCCGTGACGGTGATGAAATCCGAGGCTGCCCGGCGCGCCAGGTGTTCGCAATCCACCTGGGCGGTGGCGAGAAGGCCCGCCAGCAGGCGCAGCGAGCGGAGGGCGTCGGCGAACATGGTGAAGAGCAGCGGCTGGAGAGTGTCTTCGCTGTCGTTGATGTCGCCGAAAGGCGTGTTGTGGGCGCACAGCAATACGGCCTGCGCTTCGCCCAGCGCGCGGCTGGCCAGAATGCGGACGTGTTCCAAAGAGACTGGGTTGCGCTTCTGCGGCATGATGCTCGAGGACTGCACGAAGGCGTCGGAAAGGCGCAGAAAACCGAATTCGCGCGTGGACCACAACAGCAGGTCCTGCACAAATTTGCCGAGATTGACCAGGGCCACGGCCACGGTGGCCGCCGGCTCGGTGAAGTAATCGACGGATGCGATGGCGCCGTATGAATTCTCGGCCAGCCCCTCGAAGCCCAGCAGGCGCGCGGTCATGCGGCGGTCGATGGGGAAGCCGGTGGTCGAGATGGCGCAGGCGCCCAGCGGGCACAAGTTGACGCGCGCAAACGCGGCCTGGAGGCGGGCCGAATCGCGCCCCAGGAATTCAATGGCGGCGCAGAGGTAATAGGCCAGGGTGATGGGCTGAGCCGGTTGCGTATGGGTGTGCGCGGGCATCACGGTCTCGAGGTTGCGCGCGGCAAGCGAAAGCAGCACGGCCCGCAGCTCGGCGATGGCCGAAGCGAGGCTCAGTAATTGCCGGCGATGCGCCATGCGGAAGAGCGTAATGTCGATATCGTTGCGGCTGCGCGCGGTGTGCATCTTGCCCGCCAGGTCCCCGCAGGCGCGGCGCAACAGGCCTTCGACGAAAAAGAAGAGGTCCTCGCAAGAGCCGTCGTAGCGGGCGCGCGCGACCTCTTCCAGGTCGAGCCCGTTCAGAGCTTCCAGCAGCAGCCGCTCCTCGGAGGCGGTCAGAATGCCCTGGGCCGCCAACATGCGGGTGTGCGCGTAATGGATCTCGATCAGCGCGTCGAGGAAGTGCTTCTTAGCCTCCTCGAAATTCGGGCCGAGGACGGTCTCGGCATAGATGGGCGCGGGGAACTGGCTCATTGGTTGCCTGCCCTCCACGCGGGGTTCTTGCCGAGGCTAACGAGGTTCGCCAGAATGCGATAGGCGCCCGCTACGCCGGAGGGCAACTGGCGGTAGAGCGCGAAGGCATCGTAAATGTAGGCGCCTTGGCCGCAGCGCGCCAGCAGCAATCCGCCGCGCTGCGGGTCCTGGTCCGGATCGTTGGTTTCCACCAGGGCTTCGTAACGCGCATCCCAGGTTTCCATGAAACCGTGGCCGCGCTCCTCCACCCAGCCCGAGAAATCTGCTTCCGTAATCCGATTGGGCCACGTGAACACGGGGCTTTCCGGCTTCAGGAAGCGCACCTTGGAGCCTTCATCCACCACCTTCTGCGGATTGTTTCCCAGGCTGAACGGGTAAGGCCCGTAGGTCTGGTCGAACTCCTGCAAGTTGTATTGCACGATGAGGACGCCGCCGGCCTGGGCGTAATCGAGCAGGCGTTTGTTGGCGGCCTTCAGCTCGGGACGGACGGCGTAGGCCCGCGTACCCAAAATGATGGCATCGTAACCGGAGAGATCGCCTTGGGTGACGTCGCTCGCGGCCAGAATGCGGACGCTCAGCCCGAGATTCTCGAGAGCCCGCGGCACGTCGTCGCCGGTGCCCGGCAGATAGCCGATGCGCAAGCCCGCCGGCGTCTTCACGTCCACGCCGACCGCGCGGTAGACGGCGGGGCGGTAGTAAGGATAGGGGCGCAGACCCGGATAACCAACCAGCCGGTATCCTTCCTCGTAGGTCTGGCCCTGATATTCGGCGACTGCCGTGATGCGGTGCTCTCCAGGCTTCACCGAATCCGGGAGAACCGAAAAGGCCACGGTCTGGTCTTCGCCATCGCGATCCATGGAGAACGCGGCCGACTCCGGCTTCGAATGCCAGCCCGCGGGCAGGCGCAATCGAAGAGTGCCGTGCGCCGGTCCTTTGACGTTGCTGTGCACGGTGCAGGCGAAAGCGAAGGACGCGGCTCCCACCGGGACCGCGCCCGCGGACGGGGCCACCGTCACGGAAATCGCGGGACCGACGAGCAGCGGCTGGGATTCCATTCCCAGGCCCGGAATGCGCTCGACGGTCTGGACCACCTGCGAAAGATGCAGCGCGGCGCCCCGGTAAGAGACGCGCAGGGTGGCGGCGAGCGGGTAGGGCACCAGCGACAGATTGCGGTACCGCGGATCGGTCAAATCGTAATAGGCCTGTTCCTCGTCGGGCCGCGTGAAATACGGGCGCGTGAGAGCCGTCTCCGTCGGCACGGTGACCGAAAAGCGCGCATCGCCACGGCTCTCAATCTTCCACGCTTTGCCATCCGAGGCATCGAGCGACATCGCTTCCACATTCACGGTCTCGGGACCCTGATTCAGAAAGATCGCCTGAACGGCGAAGGACTGGCCGGGAATGGCGATGGTGAACGTCGGCGCGGCCGGCGCGAAGGGTCCCATGGGGCCCTGCGGGCGATCCGCCATCACCGTGGCTTGGAGCGAAAGCCCCAGAGACTCCGCCAGGGCGTGTTCGAATTGGTCCTCTTTCACGCCCAATTCGAACAGGATGTCGGACTTGCCGGGCTCCGGCAGGCTGCCGGCGCGGACGCGGCCGATGAGCGCGCGCGTGGCAGTGAGGCCGGCGGCCAGCGCGGGCGCGATGGCTTGCGGGCGGTCGGGCTGATACTGGCTGGAGGCATCGTCCGCGAGCCGCGCGATTTCCGCCAGGCCGCTCTTGAGGAAATCCGGCTCCGAGGGCGTCAGAGAGCCGATGCCGGCGATGGAGACGTCGATGCCGTCGAAGAACGACACCTCGTGCACGGCCGCGGGCACGCGCGAATCGTAACGGTGGTACGCGGAGGCGAAGGGCGCGGGCGGCGGAATGGCGATGCCATCATTCTGACTTTTCTGAAAGCCCAGGCCCT
>Ga0181536_10003157_pt1 | contig 18019 bp, 11 predicted proteins | sample PEATcosm2014_Bin_41_FD_121105 | JGI IMG/M metagenome (GOLD analysis project Ga0181536, IMG submission 121105) | Peatland microbial communities from MTU Mesocosm Facility, Houghton, MI, USA - PEATcosm2014_Bin17_60_metaG | ecosystem: Environmental > Terrestrial > Soil > Wetlands > Peat | place...
AAATCCTGATTAATTGATTCCCGCTGAACCGCCGCCGGAGTTTTCGCTCTCGCGGCGGTTGAATTTTACCACGTCGGCGAAAAGAACGCTGGTGCCTCCAAAAATGTCCAGCGCCGAGCCAATTGTCAGATCAATTTTTCCCCCGCCCAGCAGGGTGACCTCCTCCAAATCCGACATTGAATTGGCGCCGCCCGCGTAGGTCGTCGGAATGGGCGTCCACTGGCCAAGCTGCTTGACCAGTTCGCGGTCAATGCCGCGGCGCAGACCCTCCCTGTCCACGGCGTGGATTAAAAATTCCGCGCAGCTCCCGGCAAGTTTTTGAAGTGTCTCCGGCGAAAGGGTCACTTCCGTCCACTTCTGCCAGCGGTCGGTGACGACGAAATATTTTTTACCGCGCCGACGGCAGCTCAAATCCAGCACCAGCCGTTTTTTGCCAACGGCTTTGACCAGTTCGCCCAGCCGGTTCCAATCCACGCGGCCTTCGCGAAACACCCAACTGGTGACGATGACGTGCGACGCCCCGCCGTCAAGCCAGTCGCGGGCGTTCCGGGCGTTGATGCCGCCGCCGATTTGCAATCCGCCGGGATAGGCCGCGATAGCCGCACACGCTTCACTTTCGTTGCCGGGACCAAGCATCACAACGTGGCCGCCGGTCAGGCCGGCGCGTTGGTAAAGTTCCGCGTACCACGCGGCGGAGCGGTCGGATACAAAGTTCGTGCGCAAGCCGGAATCGCCGAGCGAGCCGCCGACGATTTGCTTCACCTTGCCTTCATGCAGGTCAATGCACGGACGGAACATGTGGGCAAGCTAGAGTTCCACGCGCGAAGTTCCAAGTCCCAAGTTGACCTTGGGCGGTAACCTTCCGGGAGTGCCGGCGTCTCGCCGGCAAACAAACTTCGTCGTTGCATCATGCAACGAGCCGGCAGGACGCCGACGCTCCCAGGAGAAAGAACATGGTGGCAGCGTCAGGGGCGTGTTGCCAAAAGGTTGGAGCGCGGGTTGTCTCAACCCGCAGCCGGTGCTGGTGGTGGTGGCATTGAACTTTCCTGCTCTTTTGTGTCCCGACCGGTTGCGGCTTGGGACAAGCCGCGCTCCGTTTTAGGGTCTGTTCTTTTGGGCAACACGCCCTGCGGATGCACCGCAAAAAGTGGAAAAAATGCGGTTTGCAGATTGCCATTTGCCGATATCGCTTCATAATTGCAGTAACCTATGAAAGCCGTTACGAAGGAAAAACGGCGTGCTGCGTATCCGCTCGTCCTGAGCTTCGCCATTCTGGCATTGGGAATTGTCGTGGGTGTCGCCTCTTACCACCGGCACACCTCTGATGTCATGTTCATCTCATAGCGGCTCAATCAATTGTATGCTTTGAAAAAAATGAAAAAATACTACCAACTTCTAAGGTGCCTGCTCCTGCTGGGTTCCGTGCTCTTGTTCATCGGGGATCCTTTCCAAGCCTCGGCGCTTGATCCGAATCGAAGTATTTATCAGTACAATTGCAGGACGTGGACCCGCCAAAACGGCCTCCCGGCAGACGGCATCAATGCCATCGCCCAAACCCTCGACGGCTACCTCTGGCTCGGAACCGCCGAGGGGTTGGTCTCGTTCGACGGCATCGAATTCAAATCGCACCGCCTAAGCCACCTACAAAGTCAGATCATCACCAGCCTTTCCAGTTCCAAGGCCGGTGGCCTTTGGATAGGCATGGAGCATGGCGCCTTCGCTTACTGCGACGGACAAAACATTACCTACCAAGGCCGGGAGGCCTGGGGCGGCGTCAACCTCAACCTTCATTCCATCTTGGAAACTCGCGACCACGCGGTGTGGTTGGGGGCGGAGACTGAAGTCGCCAGACTGTCCAAAGAGCACCTCTTCCAAACATTCAGCAACTATGACACCGCCGCGCTCATGCAGGATTCCAAGGGCCGGGTCTGGCTCGGCACCGCCCATCGCGGCCTGTTCTGGTGGGAAAACGGAGTTCTCACCCGGTTCCCCGACCACGCCGTTGATGGCCAGGAAATCCACGCCCTGGCCGAGGATAAAGACGGACAAATCTGGATCGGCACCGATTGGGGTCCGCTCTGCTACGATTCAAACTTTCTGAGAAAAGACTTCCCCTCCCCGTGGTATCCCACCCGCGCCCTCCTGGTGGATCGCGAGGGCACACTCTGGATGGGAACCACCGGCGCTGGCCTGATCAAATACCAGAACGGCACGACCACATCGTTTCGCAAGCAGGACGGCCTGGCTGATGACTACGTCTCCGCGCTGGCCGAAGATCAGGAGGGCAACCTCTGGGTTGGCACTCGGAGCGGTCTCAGCGAGTTCTCCAACTTTAGAATACCGACCTTTACCAAAACCGAAGGAGTACCCGCCGAGATCATCGCGGACGTCTCCGCGTCCCGCAACGGCGGCCTTTGGCTGGCCACCGGCCACGGCTTTACCTACTTCGACGGCAAAGGCAACAGCTCGACCACGCTCCTGGGCCTGACCAACGAATACGTCAACAGAATCTTCGAGGCAAAAAACGGAGACATCTACCTCATCAACGGTTACAAGGACATCGAGATTTTCCACAGCACCAACGTGCTCGCTCGCTACACCAACGACGACTGGCCCACCGCTTTTGGCGAAGATGACACCGGCGTGGTCGTCGGCGTCGGAAAAAACCTTTTCCGCGTTGGCACAAACTACTTTTCCCCCTTCCCATTCGCCGGCGGTCAGAACCCGGAACTGGGCTGGATTTTCAACATTGCCCCCGGTCGTGACGGCTCCCTCTGGCTGGCCACCGATGCCGGCATTTGCCGCATCAAGGATGGCGTCTTCAAATTATGGTCCGCCAAGGATGGCCTGCCCGACGACCACGCCGTATGGGTCTGCGAAGACAACCAGGGCGTTGTCTGGGCCGGCCTGGACAAAGGCATCGCGCGAATCAAAGACGGAAAAGTCACCACCGTCAATTGCGACCACGGCTTGTTCGACAACATCATTTACTCCGCCATACCCGACAATCATGGCCGTCTCTGGGTCGATGCCAGCCGCGGTTTTTTCAGCCTCGACACCCGGAACTTCGATGATTTCGCCAATGGCAAAACCGATCATGTCACCTGCACCGATTTCACCGGACTTGACGGCGTCAAGAGTTCGGACCGATTCCAGCAACAAGATGCCGGCTGCAGGACGCTTGACGGCCGCATCTGGTTCCCCACGGCCCAAGGCGTCGTCATGATTGATCCCGACCGCGTCAAAACCCAGTCCGTTCCTCCGCGCATTTACGTCCAGAGCACCCGCGCCGACGGAACGGAACTCAAGCCCGGCGAGAAAACCGCCCGTCCCGGCAAGGGCGACCTCGAATTCCAATACGTCGGTTTGAGCTACATCGCCTCCCAGCGAATTCACTACCGCTACATGCTCCAGGGTTACAATAAAGAATGGGTGGACGCCGGCACGCGCCGCTCCGCTTTTTACACCAACCTCAAACCCGGACAATATCGTTTCCTCGTCCAAGCGTGCAATGAGGACGGCTTCTGGAGCACCGCCGCCGCATCCGTTGATGTCGAACTGCTCCCTCACTTCTACCAGACCGCGTGGTTCATTTCCCTTGTCGTTACCGCCTTCATCGCCGCCCTCTTCGCAATCTACGCCTGGCGCCTCAAGGCCATCACCCACAAACAGCAACAATTGCAAAAAACCCGTGACCTCCTCGAAGTCAAAGTCCGGGAACGCACGTCCGAATTGCGGAAGGAAATCGAGGAGCGCAAGCGGGCGGAGGAGGAGTTGCGTAATTCCCAGGCGCTATACCATTCCTTGGTGGAACATCTGCCGCAAAGCGTCTTCCGCAAAGACCGCGACGGGCGTTTCCTGTTCGTCAACGAACGGTTCTGCCAGGGCTTGCGACACTCCTTCGAGGACATCGTTGGCAGGACGGACGCTGATTTTTTTCCGCCGGAATTGACGCAAGCCTATCGTAAAGACGATCTCCGGGTCATGGAAACGGGTCAGGTCCTGGATCAGGAAGAGAAACACATAGGGGCCGATGGCCAGGAATTGTTCGTCCATGTCATCAAGACGCCTTTGCGGGACGCCCAAGGCCGGATCGTCGGCGTCCAGGGCGTCTTCTCGGACATCACCGTGCGCAAGCAGGCGGAGGAGGCGCGGCGGGAGAGCGAGGAACGGCTGCGTTCTCATACGGAAAACTCTCCCTTGGCCGTGGTTGAATGGGACGCTGACATGATTATCACGCGGTGGACGGGTGCGGCTGAAAAGATATTCGGCTGGAGTGCGGAAGAAGCCATCGGCAAACCGATCACAGAATTGCCCGGAATCTACGAGGAGGATCTTCCGCTCGTGCAAAGCGTCATACAGCAGCTTGCCGGCGGGGCGTCGAAACATGTCGTTTCCTCAAACCGCAACCGCACTAGGAATGGACAGATCATTCATTGCGAGTGGTACAGTTCCGTGCTGCATGATGCCGGGGGGAAAATGATGTCAGTCCTGTCGCAGGTTCTTGACATCACCGAGCGCAAACAGGCGGAGGAAACCGTTGCCCGCGAACGCCAGTTGCTCCGCACATTGATTGATCTGCTGCCCGACACTTTTTATGTCAAAGATTTGGACAGCCGTTTTCTGGTTGTCAACGAAGCCTTGGCGGAACAATTAGGCAAAGATACTCCCTCCCAGGTTATTGGCCTGTCCGACGTGGACCTTTTCCCCGCCGGACTGGCCGCCGAGTTCCGCACCGAGGAGATGAAAATATTTGCTGGAGAGCCACTCATCAACCAGGAAAACACCATGGTTTCTCCGGATGGCCAGGAGCGCACGGTGTCAACGACCAAATTGCCGTTTCGGGACAGCCAGGGACGGATTTGCGGTCTGGTGGGAATTGGGCGTGACATCACCGAGCGCAAGCAGGCGGAAGTAGTGCTAGAGAAGAATCGGCGCCAACTGGCCGAAGTAAATGAAATGTTGCAGGTAGTGATAGACACCATTCCGGTGCGTATTTTCTGGAAGAACAGGGACTTGGTCTATATGGGATGCAATCGCCTTTTTGCGGAAGACGCCGGACGAAAAACCCCCGATGAGATTCTCGGAGAGACCGATTATAACCTGAGTTGGCGGGAGCAAGCGGAACTATATCGCAAAGATGACATGGAAGTCATGCGCTCCGGTAATTCAAAGTTGGGCTACGAGGAACCACAAACCACGCCCGAGGGCAAACAAATCTGGCTGCGGACCAGCAAGGTCCCTCTCCGTGACATCAACAATCGCATCGTCGGGGTTTTGGGCACCTATGAAGACATCACCGGGCGCAAGCGGGCGGAGGAATCGCTGCACTACGAACAGACCTTGATGACGACCATGATGGAGAACATTCCCGACGCCGTTTACTTCAAGGATACGGCCAGTCGTTTTCTTCGGACGAACCGCGCCCTTTCCCAGAAGTTTGGGGTGAGTGATCCGGCTCAACTCGTCGGCAAATCGGATGCGGATTTTTTCTCCGGGGACCACGCGGGCAAGGCCTTGGCCGACGAGCAGGAGATCATCCGCACCGGCCGGCCACTGCTGGATGTCGAAGAGAAGGAAACTTGGCTCGACGGCACCGTTGGCTGGGTATTGACCAGCAAATTGCCCCTGCGCGACGCAGCGGGACGAATCATCGGCACCTGCGGAATCTCCCGCGACATCACCGAACGCAAGCGGACGGAGGAGGCGTTGCAACGGAGCCATGAGGAATTCAAAAACTTGTTCGACGACGCCCCCGTTGGTGTTCACGAAGTGGACACCGAGGGACGCCTGGTTCGCATCAACAATACCGAACTGAAAATGCTGGGGTACTCCGCCGGAGAATTGCTGGGGCAATTTGTCTGGAAAATTTCCGCGGAGGAAGAAACCTCCCGCCGGGCCGCCTTGGCGAGATTGGGTGGAGAGAGGCCGCCGGAAGCCTTCGGGCTAATGCTCCGGCGAAAAGACGGCTCCACCTTTCCGGCGCTGATCAATGACCGGATACTGAAAGGTGCAAACGCCGCCATTGTCGGCATTCGGTCGGCCGTTCAAGACGACACCGCCCGCCGGCAGGCCGAGGAAGCGATGCGCCTGAGCGAGGAACGGCTGCTCAAGGTGATTATGCAAACCCGCTGCATCCTGAGTTTGGGCCACGTGGAAGGTCCGGCCGACTGGCGGGAACGGGCGTTGAATCCGAAATCGCCGTTTAACTGGGATTTCCCAGTGCTAAATGTAGAAGCAGCGAAAAAAATATTACCGCTGGAAGTGGCGGCCGGCGAACAATACCAGGATGCCTGGTTCCACAGCCGCCATCCTGCCGATTGCAGCCAGATGGATTGGAATTCAGGGAATGCCTTTCTGAATGACTTGCCTTTTTACCGCAATGAGTTCCGCTGCACGGACAAAAACGGGGTTGGGCATTGGATGCAGGAGTTTGTGACCGTCCGAAAACTGGCGGAAAATCGCTGGCAGGTTTTCGGCATTACCACCGACATCTCCGACTTGAAAAGGGTCGAGACGGAGTTGCGCGAATCGCAAGCGCTCTATTATTCGCTCGTTGACCAAATGCCCGCCGCCGTTTTTCGCAAGGACGCGAACGGGCGTTTTGTCTTCGTCAATTCCGCATTTTGCCGGCTCAAAGACATGACGCCGGATCAGTTTTTGGGAAAAACAGCCTCGGAGCTTGAGTTGAAGGATGTCGCGCTGGCAACCAAAGGCGCCAGCGACCACGCAAAGATCATGCAAAGCGGCAACCCAATCGAAGACGATGAGATATATTCCTCCGCGGGTGGCCAGACACGGAATTATCATGTCGTGAAATCACCGGTTTTAAACTCCGCCGGAAAAATTGTGGGCACCCAGGGAATCCTGTTTGACCTCACCGAGCTCAAGCAAGCGACGCAACGCATCGCCGATATGTTGAATTTCAACCAGACCGTGCTCCGCGCCTCGCCCGTAGGCATCGTCGTCTACAAAGCCTCCGGCCGGTGCGTTTCCGCCAACGAAACCATCGGGCAAATCATCGGCGGCACGCACGAAGAAGTGCTGAAACAAAACTTCCGCCAACTCGAATCGTGGAAGCAGTCCGGCATACTGGCTGCCGCTGAAGCCGCGCTGGCCGCGCAAGCGGAACGCGACCTGGAAACCCAAATAGTCACCTCCTTTGGCAGGAAAGCCTGGTTCTCCTGCCGTTTTGCGCCGTTCTACTACGAAGGCGAAGCGCATTTGCTCCTCATCGTAACCGACACCACCGAACGCAAGCGGACGGAGGAGGCGTTGCGCTGGAGCGAAACCCAGCTCCAGGTAATCCTCGAATCCACCGCCGATGGAATTATGGCCGTGGACAGCAAGGGGAAGAGGGTGATCAAAGCCAACCGGCGGTTTGCCGAGCTTTGGCGGATTCCCCAATCTCTCATAGATGCCGGAGATAACCGCGCCCTGTTGGATTTTGTGCGGAACCAGTTGTCCGATCCGGACGCGTTTTTGAAGAAGGCGCAGTCGCTCTACGGCACGGACGCGGTGGACATGGACACGCTGGCCTTCAAGGACGGCCGCATTTTTGAACGCTATGGTTTCCCGATGATAATGGATGGGGTGGTCACTGGCCGGGTGTGGTCGTTCCGCGACATTACCGGGCGCAAACGCCAGGAAAAGGAGTTGAGCGATAAAAACACCGAACTGGAACGCTTCACCTACACCGTGTCGCACGACCTGAAAAGCCCGCTGGTGACGGTGAAAACCTTCCTCGGCTATCTCGAACAGGATCTGGCCGGTCCGGACAAGGAACGGGTCAAGCAGGATGTAGCCTATATGCACACCGCGGCGGACAAGATGGGCCAGTTGCTCGATGAACTGCTGAATCTGGCGCGCGTTGGCCGCAAAATGAATCCGGCCGAGCGGGTCAAGTTCAAGGAACTGGCGCAGGAGGCCGTCCGGCTGGTCGCCGGACGCATCAGCACGGGCGGCGCGGAGGTGCAAGTGGCTGATGCCGCCGTGGTCCTGGAGGGCGACCGGTCGCGTTTGATGGAAATCTGGCAGAACCTGGTGGAGAACGCCTGCAAGTTCATGGGGAACCAGCCCAGGCCGCGGGTCGAGATCGGGGTCGAGAAACGTGCATCGGAAACGGTATTTTTCGTGCGCGACAATGGCGCTGGCATCGATCCGCGTTACCACGACAAAGTGTTCGGTTTGTTTGAGAAGCTCGATCCGAAGGGCGAGGGAACCGGGATGGGGCTGGCTCTGGTCAGGCGAATCGTGGAAATGTATAAGGGACGAATCTGGGTCGAGTCTCCAGGGCTGGGGCAGGGCGCGAATTTCCTGTTCACTTTGCCCGGAGCGGTTATCATTGACCCTGAACAATCGTCGTAAAATGAATTGTTATGGGAAAGCCTCCTTTACGTCTGCTGATCGTGGAAGATGAAGCGGCCCACGTTGCCGCGATTCAGCGTGCCTTCGAAACCGATGAAGCCGAAACTCAAATCGAGGTGGTGGGCACCTTGCGGGAATTCCGCCAGCGCAGCGCCGGCCACCTGCCGGACCTCGCCTTGCTGGACCTGAACCTGCCGGATGGCCGGGCGGTGGAGATCATGACAAACCCGCCCGAGGCCGGCCAGTTTCCCATCATGGTGATGACGAGCTATGGCAACGAGCAGTTGGCGGTGGAGGCAATCAAGGCGGGTGCGCTGGATTATGTCGTCAAGTCTGCGGAAGCCTTTGCGACGATGCCACGCGCAGTGGAGCGCGCCTTGCGCGAATGGAAGCTGCTCACCGAACGCCGGGAGGCCGTGGCCGCGCAAAAGCGCCTGATCGCCCAACTGGAGGAGGCCCTGTCGAAGGTCAAGACCTTGAGCGGCCTGTTGCCCATCTGCTCCGCCTGCAAAAAAATCCGCGACGACCAGGGCTATTGGAGCCAGGTGGAAGGCTACATTCAGGAGCACACCGACGCCCGATTCACGCACAGCTACTGCCCGGAGTGCGCCCGGAAGTTTCTCTCGAAAGTGGAGAGTGGCGACCCCAATACCCAATGAAAACATTCACCAGCACGCCGCCCCGGGCAGCGGCAGGAATCCTGCTGTCCGATGGCTGATAACAAATAGGCCGCCACCGACTGAAACAAACCACCACCATGAACTTCCCTGAACCAACCGACCGCCGCGCCGAGTGGGGCCTCATGCTGATCTTCGCCATCCTGGCATTGGGAATTGTCGTGGGTGGCACCTTCTACTACCGGCACTACGAGCGACAATTCCGCGCCGCAGCCGAGCACCAGCTTGCGGCCATTGCGGATTTGAAGGTGGAAGAGTTGATGCAATATCGCAAGGAGCGGCTGTGGGACGCCGTCACCTTTTTGAACAACGATGCCTTTTCCGTTCTGGTGCAGCGCTTTCTCAAAGACCCGGACGACGTGGACGCCCAATGGCAAATTCAGGAGTGGGCAGGCAAACTTATGGCGACCGATCAGTACGACCAGGTTCGCCTGTTGGATGCTCAAGGCGTCACTCGCCTGTCATCGCCCGTTGGACTGCCGCCTGTGTCTTCCATTGTTTCGCAGCGCATTCCTGAAATCTTGCGATCGGATCAAGTAACCTTCCAGGATTTCTACCGGAACGAGCACGACCAGCGGGCCTATCTGGACATCATAGTTCCTATTTTCGAGGAACAGGATGCCAACCGTCCGCTGGGCGTGTTCTATCTGCGCATTGACCCGGACAAGTATCTTTATCCTTTCATCAAGCTCTGGCCCACGCCCAGCCAGACGGCCGAGACGCTGCTCATCCGCCGGGACGGCAACGATGCGATGTTCCTCAATGAACTGAAGTTCCAGACCAACACCACCCTCAACCTGCGCATACCCCTGGCAAACCAGGACGTGCCCGCGGTGAAAGCCGTGCTGGGACAGGAAGGCATTGTGGAAGGCACGGATTATCGCGGGGTGCCGGTGCTGGCGGCCCTGCATGCCGTCCCGGATTCGCCGTGGTTTCTGGTGGCGCGCATGGACACCGCCGAAGTGTTCGCGCCGATGAGGGCGCGACTTTGGCAAGTGGTCGTCATGATTTGCGTTCTGCTCTTCGGTTCGGGGGCCTGTGTGGGTCTGGTCTGGCGGCAGCAGCGGTCCCGTTTCTACCGGGCGCAATATGAGTCGGCGGAGGCGCTGCGCCGTTCGGAGACGAAGTTCCGCACGCTTTACGATTCGACCCGTGACGCGGTGATGCTGCTGGATACGAAGGGCTTTTTCGACTGCAACCAGGCGACCTTGGCAATGTTCGGCTGCGTGACCCGGGAGGAGTTCTGCTCGAAACACCCCGCCGATGTGTCGCCGCCAAAGCAACTGGATGGCACGGATTCCCTGACGCTGGCCAACCAGCGGATCGCCACGGCGCTGAAAAAGGGCAGCGACCACTTCGAATGGATGCATAAGCGGGCCAACGCCGGCGAGACCTTCCCCGCCGAGGTGCTGCTCAGTGCCATGGAACTGGATGGCAAACCGGTGCTCCAGGCGGTCGTCCGCGACATCACCGAGCGCAAGCAAATGGAGGAAAAGCTCCGCCAGTTGTCCCGGGCGGTGGAACAGAGTCCCGCCTCGATCGTGATTACCGATCACGCCGGTAACATAGAATATGTCAATCCCAAGTTCATCCAGGTCACCGGTTACATACTGGCGGAGGTCTTGGGCAAGAATCCGCGCATCTTGAAATCCGGCGAGATGAGCCCGGAAGGCTACGGGATGCTGTGGCAAACCATCACGACGGGAAAGGAATGGCGCGGCGAATTCCACAACAAAAAAAAGAACGGCGAACTCTACTGGGAAAGCGCCTCCATCTCACCCATCCGCGACCTCGCGGGCCGCGTCACCCATTACGTCGCCGTCAAAGAAGACATCACCGCGCGGAAACAGAACGAGGCCGAACGCGATCAACTCATCCGGGACTTGCAAGACGCCCTCGCCAACGTGAAGTCCTTGAGCGGGCTGCTGCCCATCTGTGCCAGTTGCAAAAAAATCCGCGACGACGAGGGCTATTGGAGCCAGGTGGAGGGCTACATCCAGAAACACTCCGATGCCACCTTCACCCACGGCATGTGCCCGGATTGCCTCAAGAAGTTGTATCCGGACCTGGTGGAAGGCGGCCTCGGTGGCTTACCCAGGGAGGCTCCCTGACCTTGATCTGGCACCATGAACACCCGCCTGAAAACCGGCTCAAAAACTGCTACCTTAAACCATGGAGAACACATTATGATTAAAGGAAGCCCCGTCATCATTCTGCTGGTGGAAGACGACCCGGCGCACGCCGAGATCGTGCGGCGCAACTTGGGAAGTTTTCGCGTGGCCAACCGCATCATCCACATGGAAGACGGCCAGGCGGCGCTGGACTATCTCTTACGCCATGCCCCCTATGCCAACCCCAAAACCAGTCCCCGGCCGAATCTGATTCTTCTGGATCTGCGCCTGCCCAAGGTGGACGGAATGGAGGTGCTGCGCCGGATCAAGGAAGATGAGGAACTGAAGCGCATCCCGACGGTCATACTCACGACCTCGGGCGCCGAATCGGACCTGGTAAACGCGTACACCCATGGCGCGGGAAGCTACCTGGTGAAACCGGTGGATTTTGAGAAGTTCTCCAAGCTGATGGAAGCCTTCGGCTTCTACTGGCTGGCGTGGAACCGGTTTCCAGATTAAAAACAGACGAATTCTGACTGTTCATGAGGCGAGCCAGACAACAGTCATCCCGTAGCGGCAGGCATCTTGCCTGCCGCGGTCGGCGGCATTCCGGCCACCAGGCTCCAACCAGGTAAACCGCCGTGAAAAAACATCAACCCATGCTCGTCTTGCTGGTGGAAGATGATCCGGCCCACGCGGCGGCCATCCAGCGCGCCGTCGCAGCCAGGGGGCCGGAGTCCGAGGTCAAGGTCGTCGGTACACTGCGGGAGTTCCGCCAAAGCAGCGTGGACCGGCCGCCGAACATCGCCGTGATGGATCTGAACCTGCCGGATGGCCGCGCCACGGAGGTGCTGACCTGTCCGCCGGAGGCGGGACAATTTCCCATTTTGGTGATGACGAGTTATGGCAACGAGCAGGTGGCGGTGGAAGCCATCAAGGCGGGCGCGCTGGAATACGTGGTGAAATCTCCGGAGGCCTTCGCCGACATGCCGCATACCATCGCCCATGCCTTGCACGAATGGAACCTGCTCCAGGAGCGCAAGCGGGCGGAAGAGGCTCTGGAATATAAAAACATCATTCTAGCCACGCAGCAGGAGGCCTCCATTGACGGAATTCTCGTGGTGGATGAAAACGGCGAAATAATATCCTTCAACCGGCGGTTCGTTGACATATGGGATATTCCTTCGGCCATAGCGGAATCAAAATCTGATGAGCAGATCCTGCAATCGGTGGTGAATAAACTGGCAAGTCCCGAAGAATTCGTCGGCAAGCTGGAACAACTCCACGAGGACCGGACTGAAATAAGCCAGGATGAGATTGCCCTGAAAGATGGCCGAACATTCGACCGTTATTCGGCTCCGATGCTCAACGCCAACGGTAAGTACTTTGGCCGGGTATGGTATTTCCGTGACATCACCGAACGCAAGCAGGCCGAGAAGGTGGTGCGCGAAAGCGAAGCGAGTCTGACCGCTGCTCAGCGAATTGCGCATGTCGGTTCCTGGCAGTGGGACATTCAAAACGACACCGCGCGATGGTCCGACGAGACATTCCATATTTTCGAGCAGGTTCCCGAGAAGCTTAAGGAACACCGAAAGAGGTTCGTGGAAATGATCCATCCCGAAGACCGAGAGCGCGTGGGTCAAACACTCGCTGACGCCGTGAACGGAGTCAGAGAATATGATTTGGACTATCGTCTCCGATTATCGGACGGCAGAGAGAAGATCATTCACGCACAAGCCGAAGTTTTACGGAATACCGATGGCAAGGCCGTCATCATGCAAGGGACCGTGCAGGACATCACCGAACGCAAGCAGGCGGAGGCGGCCCTCCAGGCCAGTCAGGAGCGGCTGAGGCAGATCTTCGAGGCCAGCCCCAACATCACTTCGGTGTTTCGGATGGAAGGTCAGGATTTGCGGCGGATGTGGGTGAGTCCCAACCTCGAACGCCTGTTTGGCTACACGGTTGAGGAGGCCCTGCAACCGCATTGGTGGAGCGCGCATGTGCATTCCGAAGACCTCGCGCGAGTGATTGCCGACTCCGGTCGTATCCTGGCTCGCGAACACATTGTCCACGAGTATCGCTTTCTTCGCCGGGACGGCAGCGTGGTGTGGATTCACGATGAGTTGCGGCTGCTGCGCGGCGCCACCGGCCAGCCGCAGGAGGTGGTGGGCGCGTGGACGAACATCACGGAGCGCAAGGAACTGGAGATACACTTGCTCCGCACGCAGCGGCTGGAAAGCGTGGGCCGGCTGGCCAGCGGCATCGCCCATGACCTCAACAACATTCTTTCGCCAATCCTCATGGTGCCGCCGTTGCTCCGCGAGGCCATTAAGGACCCGGAATTGCGAAACATGCTGGACTTGATTGAAACCAACGCCCAACGCGGCAGCGACATCATCAAACAATTGCTCACCTTTGGGCGGGGCATGGAAGGCGAGCGCGTGCCCGTGCAACTCCGCGCCCTCGTCAATGAAATGTCAGGCATCATCCGGGAAACCTTCCACAAAGACATCATCGCCCGGCGCGAGACGCCACCGGATACCTGGCTGGTGAGCGGCGACGCCACCCAGTTGCACCAGGTCCTGATGAACCTGTGTGTCAACGCCCGCGACGCCATGCCCGAAGGTGGCACGCTCACCCTCAAACTGGAGAATCACCAATTCGATGATTCGTTTGCCCGGACGACCCCCGGCGCCCGGCCGGGACGTTACGTGTGCTTGAGCGTGACCGACACCGGACAGGGCATTGCACCGGAGCATCTGGACAAAATCTTCGATCCCTTTTTCACCACCAAGGAACTGGGCAAGGGGACGGGGCTGGGCTTGTCCACGGTGCTGGGGATTGTGCAGAGCCACGACGGATTCATCCAGGTCCATAGCCAGCCCGGGCGCGGCACTCAGTTCAAGGTTTACCTGCCCGCCAGCGAGACGGTGGAAGGCCAGCCAGCCAGTCGGACGAGCCAGCCCATCCCTCAGGGCCACGGGGAACTGGTGCTGATGGTGGACGACGAGGAAAGCGTGCGGCAGGTTACGCGGCAACTCCTGGAGTGCAACGGCTATCGCATGATCGAGGCGGTGAACGGAACCGCCGGGATTGCCCAGTATGTGGCGCATCAGAAGGAAGTGCAGGTGGTCGTAACCGATCTCATCATGCCGGTCATGGACGGTTCGGCATTCATCCGGGCATTGCGGCGAAGGAACCCGCAGGTGCGGGTCGTGGTAATGAGCGGACATCAAATCAAGCCGGGCCTGCTCGCCGACCTGGGGGTGCCGGATGAAGCCCGCCTGGCCAAACCGTTCAGCGGGGCCATGCTGTTGCAGACCTTGCAGCGCGTGCTCCATCCGAAAGCCCCTCCGAAAAATTGAACGTTCAGGACTTCGCGAAAGTGGCACCGACGATTGGTTTCACTTTACCTTCCGGCAGGTCAAGACACGGACGGAACCTGCGAGCAAGCTGAAATCTTGCCGTCAATGTCCCAGGTTGATTTGCGATTCTGGAAGCGCCGACGTCTCGTCGGCATGCCGCGTTGCGATCACCTGCCGGCGCGACGTGGCTTCGCTGCTCGACAAGCGGGCATTATTTCTTAAATTGGATGCAATGTCGTCTGCCAACCAGTCATTGGTCATCGCGGGGAGGACGTTCCGCTCGCGCCTCATCATGGGCACGGGGAAATTTTCGTCGCCCGAAGCCATGCGCGACGCCCTTGCCGCCAGCGGCGCGGAAATGGTCACCGTCGCCCTCCGCCGCGCCGATTTGAGTGGCAAAAAGGATCCATTTGCGAACATTCTCGAATTCGTTGACCCGAAAAAATACCTGTTGCTGCCCAACACCAGCGGTGCGCTGAATGCCGAGGAAGCCGTGCGCCTGGCGAAACTCGCCGCCGCCGCCGGCCTGCCGAAATGGGTGAAACTCGAAATCCATCCCGACCCGCGCTATCTGCTGCCCGACCCGGTGGAGACATTCAAGGCCGCGGAAATTTTGGTGAAGGACGGTTTCACCGTTTTGCCCTACATCAATGCCGATCCGGTTTTGGCAAAACGGCTGCAGGACGTCGGCGTTGCCACCGTGATGCCGCTCGGTTCGCCCATCGGGTCGAATCGCGGCATCCAGACGCGCGACCAAATCCGCATCATCATCGAGCAGGCCACGGTGCCCGTTGTCGTGGACGCCGGTCTCGGCGCGCCAAGCCACGCTGCCGAAGCGATGGAAATGGGCGCGGACGCCGTGCTGGTCAACACCGCCGTCGCCGTGTCGAGTGATCCGAACCGCATGGCCGTCGCCTTCAAAATGGCCGTTGAAGCCGGACGCGCGGCGTTTGAAGCCGGACTCGGTGCCACGCAGGAAACCGCCAGCGCCACCAGCCCGCTGACGGCATTTTTGGATTGAACAAATCAATCTATGTTCGAAACAAACAACGGCAGTAACAAAATTGGTTTAGGCGGGTGGCTGTCCGTATGGTTGGTTCTAAATTGTTTAAGTTTGCTGCGGTTTGTCGTCCATATTGATTTTCGCATGCTTACAGACGATGCAGCAACTGTTTTGACAAATCCCGACTCACAATATTATCACCCGCTTTGGCGACCTTTATTGATTTACGAATTCATTCTCCAATTTCTAAATCCAATTGTTTTAATTTGCGCAATTATTCTTTACGCGCGTAAAAGCCGTCTGTTTCCTAAAGTAATAATTGCATTTTATGCGTCTAATTTTGTTTTGGTTCTAATCGACATAGTTCCAACTCTCATCATTGGCAAATCGGTTAATTTGCCGGTTGCATTTCCTTGGAGGGATATAGCTGGATGTTTGTTTGCAGTTTGTGTTTGGATACCATACTTCTTAAAGTCGAAGCGCGTTAAAGAAACATTTGTTAAATAAAATGAGTGCGAAAAATTTATCCGTGGCTCGCGCGCGGCAGATTTTGTCCGCCGCGACGAACACCCGCGTGCTGGTTCTCGGCGATGTGATGCTCGACCAGTTTATCTGGGGCGGCGTGTCGCGCATTTCGCCCGAAGCCCCGGTGCCGGTGGTGGATTTTGAGCGCGAAAGTTTCATGCCCGGTGGCGCAGCCAACGTCGCGCGCAATCTGACCGCGCTCAACGTCCCGACGGAAATTTTTGGCGTGATTGGCAGCGACGATGCCGGCCGCCGGTTGAAAACATTGTTAAACGAACAGAAAATCGGCTGCCGCGGATTGGTGACGCACGCCGCGCGGCATACCAGTGTCAAAACCCGCATCGTGGCGCACAAACAGCAGATGGTGCGCATTGACCGCGAAACGCGCGACGGTCTGGATGGAAAGCTGACCGGGCATCTGCTTGCCGGATTCAAATCAAAACTCCCCAAAGCCACCGCCGTCATTGTCGGCGATTACGGCAAGGGTGTCGTGACGCAGCCATTGTTGAACGAAATCAAAACGATCTGCCGCGCGCGCGGCATCTGGCTGAGTTTCGACCCCAAGCCGGTGCATCATTTGAATTTGAGCAGCCTCTCACTCATCACACCCAATCGCAAGGAGGCTTTCGAACTTGCGAATTTGCCGGATGAAACGCGCCACGCGAACCCGCTGGCCGACAAAAATCTCATGCTCGTTGCCGAACGCCTGCTCAACGAACTGCGCCCGGCGGTGCTGATGATCACGCTGGGCGAACTCGGCATGTTGCTCTGTCAGCGCGGCCAAAAGCCGTTTCACATTCCCACCGTCGCGCAGGAAGTGTTCGACGTTTCCGGCGCGGGCGACACGGTCATCGCCACATTTACACTGGCCATCGCGGCGGGGGCGTCGCCGGTCGAAGCGGCGATTCTTTCCAACCACGCGGCGGGCATCGTCGTCGGCAAAATCGGCACCGCCATAACGACGCCGGAGGAGTTGATTAAAAGTTTCGTGAGGTAGGGACGCCGCGCTACGGCGTCCGGTCGGCGCAGCGCGCCGGCCCTACCTGTAAACCAGATGAATTCTCCCAAAATCACCGCTGACGCCATCCGCGCCATGAAAGCGCGCGGCGAAAAGATCGCCGCGCTCACGGCCTACGATTTCCCGATGACGAAACTGCTCGACGAAGCCGGCATTCCGCTGATTCTGGTCGGTGATTCATTGGGCATGGTTGTGCTCGGCTATCCCGACACCACGCATGTGACGATGGCCGAAATGGAACATCACGTCCGCGCCGCCGCCCGCGCCAAACCGCGCGCGTTGCTGGGCGCGGACATGCCGTTTCGCAGTTACGAGACCGCGGCAGCAGCGGTGAAGAATGCGAAAAAGCTGGCCGCCGCGGGCGCGGAATTTGTGAAGGCCGAAGGCGGACGCGAAATCATCGGACCGGTTCGCGCGATTGTGGGCGCCGGGATTCCGTTTTGCGGGCATCTGGGCATGTTGCCGCAACACGTGCTGGAGGAAGGCGGCTACCACGTCAAAGGCAAAAACGAGCCGGAACATCAGGCGTTGCTCGCAGACGCCAAGACGCTGGCCGACGCCGGCGCGTTTGCGATTGTGCTCGAACTGGTGACGCCACCGGTGGCCAGGGAAATTACGGCGCGCATTCCCATTCCCACCATCGGCATTGGCAGTGGCGACGATTGTGACGGGCAGATTTTGGTGACGCTGGATTTGGTCGGGTTGTTTCCATGGTTCACGCCGCGGTTCGTAAAACCGCGGGCGGCTTGCGCGGCGGAAATCAAGGCGGCGGTCACAGCGTGGAAAAAATCCATCGCATAATCCGCAACCGCCGGCGGGAGGAAGCTCACTATTCTCGATTTACGATATTCCATTTACGCGGTGTGCGGGAATCTCGCATCCACCTTGATTTCAGGGCGTTTGTGGCTGACATTTTGCTTTGTTAAACATCAACCACATGAAACGGTTTATGG
>Ga0181536_10003164_pt1 | contig 18005 bp, 11 predicted proteins | sample PEATcosm2014_Bin_41_FD_121105 | JGI IMG/M metagenome (GOLD analysis project Ga0181536, IMG submission 121105) | Peatland microbial communities from MTU Mesocosm Facility, Houghton, MI, USA - PEATcosm2014_Bin17_60_metaG | ecosystem: Environmental > Terrestrial > Soil > Wetlands > Peat | place...
ATCAAGTACGGACGTTGGAAGCTGATTGATTCCCGCAGCGAACCCAGGAGAAAGAGAACGAGGAACCGCCGCAACACACGCATGAAGATCTGATGATGAGTCTGAGTGAGTGAGCGTTTGGCGTAGGACAAGGGTAGCGACATGCCCGTCATCAGCATGAATGACGGCCAGATCAGATCCTCGAACCGTAAGCCTTGCCAGTCTGTATGCGTGAGCTCATAGACCAGCCCATTGAGCAGCGCATTCGAATGTAGGGACTGGAGCCCCTCAACCAACGCGGCTCCACCGACAATCCAAAACATGGTCCACCCGCGAAACGCATCGAGCGAAACAAGGCGTTTCGTGCCTGCGGAAGGTTCCGTCGATTGCGCAGGCGGTGACGCCTGCTCCGGTGAGGGTACATTCGCCTTCGCGACAGATGCTGTTTCGGTGGCCATGGGATTAAACGGCACAATATCAGAATTTCAGCTTGAGACCAAGCCGTATGTAACGCGAGTTGGCGGCACTAGTAATTACTCTTGCGCCTTGAGTATCCATGGTCGCACCCGGAAGGCCGAAGTTTGGATGATTAGTCGCCTCCACTCGTATGTAGCACCTTGAGGTTTACGATCAAAGCTCGACGTTTTGTGACTGGCATTTACCAGGATACATTTCACGGCCGGCAGGCCAGATGAGCTTGCGAATATCGATCCCGGAAAATGCTATAACTTCGAATTAAGCTCTGCTCCGGAGGTGCGCATGCGGATTCGACCCTTCCCTCCAGCTATTTTGATGCCGTTCCTTGCCCGTGGCCCTTTTGCAGCCCGCCCCTTTGGCTTGCTAATGACGCTCTTTCTCGTGTTGCCGTCGCCCGCCGTCCCGCAAGCTACGCCGGATCAGGTCGTGATGCAGGGCGGGACGCATGTCGTACTGGTAAACGTGGTCGTGAAAGATAAGCATGGAAAGCCTGTGGATGACCTCAGCCGCGAGGATTTTGTGCTGCGCGACAATGATCAGGAGCAAGAAATCGCGCTTTTTGCGCTGGACGAGGCCAGTGAGACGGCCGCTGCGGTTTCGAGCGCGCCCGCCCGGTTGACGTTCACCAACAGGCCGCCGGGCCCCGCGGCCGTGACCGTGTTTCTGTTCGATGAGCTGAACACGCAGCTCACGGACCAGGAGCTGGCCAAGAAAGACTTCCTCCGTTACTTGCGTGGGCTGCCAGCCTCCAGCCGCGTCGCTGTTTTCGTGCTGGGCGACTCGCTCACACTGCTACACGATTTTTCGCAGGATATGGCTTCGCTTCTCGCGGCGCTCACAAAGCATTCAAATCGCGTGAACCCTGAAGTGACGGCCTCCACCGCGCCACCTGCCTCGGCCAATTCGCTCACGGGCGACCAAGCGACTACCGCGCAGTGGGATAGCTTCATGCAGTCTTCCAATCAGCCCTATGTCAACTATACCCAGACCGTGCGCGCCACTCGCACGGCGGCGGCTCTCGAAACCATCGCCGGACATTTGCAGGGCATTCCCGGCCGGAAGACGCTGATCTGGATTTCGGGCGGCTTTCCGATTCAACTCGGCTTGCACAACACCGTGGACAGCATTCCCCAAAGCAACTCCGGCGCACGCGATTCCAGCCGCGCTGCAGGGCAGGGCCGGCAAGGCGGTGGAAGGGCAGCCGGGTCGGCCTCCGGCGGCAAAGCCAGCGGAAGTTCGAGCGGCAACAACCAATCGAGTTCATCGGCTGCGAACTTGTCCACTTCAGAATTGCCGGGTACCGGCACGTCATTTGAGAGCGACGTAGTGCGCGCCATTCGCGCCTTGAATGAAGCTGACGTCGCGGTCTATCCGGTAGACGCGCGGGGCGTCACCGTGCCGGCCGCCTTCCAGGCGGACCGCAGTTCTGCCGGGAAGCGGAGTAAGCCGCCCAAGGCCCTTGCTGCTCCCGATTTTAACTACGAGACGCTCGAAACCCTGGCCGAGGAAACTGGTGGCCGCGCATTCCACCTCGTCAACGAGCTGGGATCCGCCATTCATGAGGCGGCTATCGATGCGCGCGTCAGTTATTCGCTAGGGTTCTCGCTCCCGGCCGCGAGCCTCGATGGTTCGTATCACAAGCTCTCGGTGACCGTGAAGCGCCCGGACATGAAGTTGCGATACCGGCCCGGGTATGTGGCCACGCGGGATACCGCCGTCGCTCCCCCACTCGCCGAGGCGATCGCGAACCCGGTCGCGCTGTCCGGCATTGGCTTCACTGTCCATCTCGAACCGGTGGACGGCGGCTACAAGGCGTCCATGACGCTGGACCCGCACGACATCACCCTCCAACTCAAGGACGGAAAGTGGACCGGCTCGTTACAATTTCTCGTTGTCGTGGGAAAGGTAGAGCAACTTACGACAATTCCGTTGAATTTCAGCGAAGCTGTGTTACACCAGATTCAGGACAAGGGTCTCAACTTGGGCGCGCGCGTGAAGACGCCGTCAGGGACGACGGGATTCAGCTTCGGCTTCCGTGACATTCCGTCTGGGAAGGTGGGAACCTTGCACGTGCCGTTATAGACCGCGAGTGCGGCTGACGTGAATCGGTATCTCAAGGTGTGATATTGTTCCATCGGTTCGGCATCGCAGGCTCCAAGTAGATTGCGTTCAAGAGGCAGTGAGTTGTATGTTAGTCGATGGATCGCAATTTTGGACACGAAATCCCAGTACTAACCTAACCGGAACATATTAGTTACTGATACACACCTACATGACCCAACAAAACAAGAACGATCGTGCCAGTTGGCTGCAAGGGCCATCGGCCCAGTGCTCCGTGCTTCCGGTTGAAAACCAGTCACCCTGGCGGCTTGTGCTGCTGGGCGCACCCGGCGTGGGCAAAGGCACGCAAGCCGATCTCCTGCATCAGCGCCTCGGCGCTTGCCATCTCTCCACCGGCGACGTCTTTCGCGCGGCGGGGAGTCGAAGTGAATGCGATCAGACACCGGCGATGAGGGCGGCGATGGATTACATGCGCCGCGGCGCGCTCGTCCCGGATTCTACGGTGTGGGAGATGGTTCGCGAGCGGACTGGCTGTCTCCACTGCGGCGGTGGCTTCATACTCGACGGTTTCCCGCGCACTCTGGCTCAAGCCGAGGCTCTGAAACTGCATATGGGAAATGAAAAGCTCTCGCTTAGAGCTGTGGTGAATTACGAGTTACCCCTGGCTGAAATTGTCGCGCGGCTGAGCGGCCGCCGCACTTGCGAAAAGTGTAGAGCCGTTTTCCACCTGTCCAGCCAGCCTCCCAAAGTTGAGGCCGTGTGCGATCATTGTGGCGGCCGGCTGTATCAGCGCGAAGATGACCGGCCCGAATCGATCACCGTCCGTTTGGAAGCCTACGAACGCAGCACCGCGCCCCTCATCAAGTTCTACAAAGATCTCGGCCTGCTGGCGTCGGTCACCGCTGACGGATCTCCCGACGAGATCTGTGAGCGCACGATGACCGTGCTCAAAGGGTCTGCTTCACACTAAAGTCGCGCGAGACCTCGCCATCCACAGCTAGAAGCTCTGCGGCCGTCAGGCCTGCTGCAATCCTCCACCCCTTGTGCTGATCCGGGCCGCAAAACTGTGGCAAGCTGACAAATGTGCATTTTGGGGAGACGCGTGTCAACAACCAGCGCATTTGTCAAATGGTGAGCTGGCGGCTGTGGTGCCTAGAGCTATTTCTCGCTGCGCTCGCGCTTGCGTTGAGTTCGGTACCTGCGTGGGCCCAGGCCGCCGCCGCTATTTCTGGAAAGGTGGAGGACCCATCCGGCGGCGGTGTTAGTGGTGCAACCATCACCGTGAAGAGTCTGGAGACCGGCGCGGCGCGTGTGGTGACCACCGATGACGCCGGAAATTTCAGAGCCATCTCGCTGCCTTTAGGTCCGCAAGAGGTGAAAGCGGAAAAACAAGGGTTCAAGGCGACACTCAGGACTGGGATCAATCTGGCGGTGGGCCAGCAAGCCGTCGTGAACCTGCGGCTGGAGGTTGGTGACTTCCTTCAGCAGACCACTGTCTTGGACGAGACCCCCGTCGTCAATACCACCACCGATTCGGTTTCCGGGGTTGTGGGGGAGCGCCAAGTCAAACAGTTGCCGCTCAACGGACGCAGCTTCGACAACCTGATTACGCTCAATCCGGGTGCCATCAGTTACAGCTCCGAGCGAAGCCCAAACACCAGCACGAGTAATGGAAATGCGTTCTCCGTGGACGGGCGGCGGCCCACCGACAATCTCGTCCTGTTGAACGGCGTTGAATATGGCGGGTCGAGCCAGCTCGCAGTGACGCCCGGCGGCGTCAGCGGGGAGTTGCTTGGAATCGATGCCATCCGGGAGTTCAACATCCTGACGGACACGTACCCGGCCGAGTACGGGAAGCGCGCCGGCGGGCAGGTCATGGTCGTGATCCAGTCCGGGACAAATGCCGTACATGGATCCGTTTTTGAGTTTTTCCGGAACAGCGCGCTCGATGCGCGAAACTTTTTCGACCAGGCGTTCGTTCCTCCTTTCCGAAGGAACCAGTTCGGAGGCGCTCTCGGCGGTCCAATTAAGAAAGACAAATTATTCCTGTTCGGAAACTACGAGGGATTCCGGCAGGCGTTGGCCGTGAGCAATGTCAGCATCGTCCCGGACGAGCAGGCGCGCCAAGGATTCCTGCCGAATGCTTCCGGCGTTGAAAAGGAGGTTGCCCATCTGAACCCGGCGATGCTGCCATACATGGCGTTGTGGCCTCAGGCGAACGGCCCGGAACTGCGGGCGAATGGCTTGCCGAGCGGGACGGCGTTGGCGTACAACAATCCGAAAGAGTCCATCCGCGAAGACTTCGGTACCGTGCGAACCGACTACACCCCACGGGATCAAGATTCCTTCTCGGCGGCGTACACGATCGACGACGGCAACAGTCTGATCCCCCTGGCCGATCCACTCTTCGGTTCGTACACCACGCTTCGCATGCAGGTAGCCAGTTTGCAGGAAACCCATGTCGTATCCCCCGACATTCTCAACACATTCCGCGCCGGATTCTCTCGCGCCGCGTTCGGTCTGGATTCATCCCTTCTGGCCTCTTTCCCATCGAGCCTGTCGTTTGTGTCTGGCGATGGCCCTGGCGGCGTCGTCATCGGCGGCGGTGTCACGACAACCGGTGCGGCCGCTCTCACTTCGGCCGGTCCGAACAATGGCGCCGGCGTGTGGAATCGCCGAAACCTCTTTACCGTTACCGACAGTGTGCAAATCACCAAGGGCATTCACCAGATCAGCCTGGGAGTTTGGTTCGAGCGGCTCCAGGACAATGAAGACACCGCATCGCGCCAATTGGGGCAAGCCACTTTCACCAGCCTCACGACCTTTCTGCAAGGAACCGTGAGCACGTTTCAAGTGGTACCCAATCCCAACGAGCTTGGCTGGAGGAGCTTCTTTGGGGCGTGGTACGCCGAGGACGCGGTAAAGATCCGTCCGAATCTCACTCTGCAGGTCGGCATTCGAGACGAATTTACGAACGGCTGGAATGAAGAGTCGGGCAGAGCCGCCAACTACATCACCGATGCGCAGGGCGTCCTTCTCACCACTCCGCGCGTGAGCGGCTCGGCCTTTACTCAGAATAATGCGACGCGACTATTCGGCCCCAGGGTCGGCCTGGCGTGGGACCCGTTCGGAAATGGAAAGACAGCGATCCGAGCAGGTTTCGGTACCTACTATTCGCTGATCGATTCGCTCGCCTTTCTGCTAAATTCACTTCCACCGTTTAACGGCGCGGTTTCATTTTCGAACGTTGCGCTGTCTTCGATCCTGCCAGTGGTTCCCACCGTGCCTCCGCCGCCCTCGTGCGGTCCGGGTGTTCCCAAACCTTGCACCACCTACGCTCCGCAAGGAGTGCAGGCCAACGCGCAAACGCCGGCGGTGGAGGAATGGAATTTCACGGTAGAACAGCAATTGAGCCACGACACCGCTCTTCGCGTCGTGTACACCGGGTCGCACGGCTACCACGGGCTGCTCAGCATCGATCCGAACAGTATTCCGGCCGAGATTTGTGCGAATGCGCACGGTTGCACCTCGGGCGGCACACCCGGTACGACGAAGGGCACCGTGCCCGAGGGCGCTCAGTACATCCCGATCGCGAAACGGCCGAATCCTTATTTGTCTGGCGGATTCTTCTGGTACACCGAGGGGAACAGCAGCTACAACGCCCTACAGATCGACCTGACCCGCCGTTGGAGTCACGGCTTGCAATTTCGCGGGAACTACACCTGGGCGAAGAACCTCGATATGAATTCGGGACTGACGGGCGCGCAGGCACAAAATCAGGCCCAAATGGTCTTGGACCGCAACGACCTGCCCAGGGACTGGGGGCTATCCGCCTTGAACGTCACCAGTCAAGCAAGTATTTCCGCGACCTATGAGCTGCCGTTCGGCCAGGACCGGCGCTGGTTGACGCACTCTGGAACTCTGGAAAGCAAACTGGTCAGCGGTTGGCAGCTCAACGGCATTGCCACACTGCTGACCGGTTTTCCGCTTACTCCGCAAGTAGGCTCGAACCGCTCGGGCGATGGAGATACACGAAACCCGGATCGTCCGTCCTTAAATCCGGATTTTAGCGGGCCCGTTCTGCTCCAGAACCCTACGCAGTGGTTCAACCCGAATGCCTTCATTTTGCCCACCCCCGGCACTTATGGAAACGTGGGTAGAAGTACGCTAATCGGGCCGGGATTGGCCGACGTCGACGTATCGTTGTTCAAGAACACGGCTGTATCGGAGCGCGCGAGCCTGCAATTCCGGGCCGAATTCTTTAACGTCCTCAACCACGCGAATTTCGGAACGCCAAACGCGACCGTGTTTGCGAATGGCGCAATCAGCGCTTCCGCGGGGTTAATCACAGCCACCGCGACGACGTCGAGGCAGATTCAATTCGGGTTGAAGCTGATCTTCTAGATGCGGCGCCGGCGTGGCCGGCCGGCGTCCTATTTGTACACGTCGCGCTTTAGATCGTCCGGCAGGTCGGATAACTTGTCTAACATTTCGTAAGTCTTCACCACCGCCCAGTCAACAATGCGCTCACCGGCTCCGGGTTCCACCCAGGTACTCGCACTGGCCGCGCCGTAGCCGCCGCGTGCTGTAGCAGAAATCGTAGGGAAGTAACCGTGGTAACCATTCGTGTAACCAAGTAACATTGCCGTTGGTACTGGACAGCGGTCGCGCCAGTTTTTCTGAAAATCGACGAACGGCTCGCCAGGAACGGTGGCGATGGCGATCTGTTTGTTGATCAGAACTGCCGCGACGCGGCTCTCGATAATCGGACGAATCGGCGAGCCTTCTAGTTCCAGTGTCTTCGGCCCCAAGAACTTCAGTAGAGCCGCCTGGAATTTTTCCTGGTTCCAGCGAAGGTGGAAACTTAGCGACTCCTCGCGAATGTCGATACTGGCCGGAGATGCGTTCTCCGTGTGGATCTCCTTGGCAACGCGAACCGCCTCGGCTCCTAAGCGCTGGCCGGTCCAGTCGCGCATTTTGACCGCATCCTCCTGGATCGGGGTGACTGCGTGATACGGGTTAATATCCCCCGGCGCGCCCTGCAAGAAGAAGCTCGCTACGTGACCCCCGAAAGCGTCTTCTACTACATGATTCATCACGCCAGGATAGTCGGCCGAGTATTGCCGGTTATCAGAGCCCAGTACCACCGGGTGACAAGCGTAGTTGACCAGGATCGCCAAGGGGGCTCCATCTAAGCTGTCCAAGCGCAGCACGGTCACAGTGGGATCGACTGGGGCCGTCGGAATCATGGTTGGGTTGCGTTCAAACCATCCGAAGGTGCCATCAGGACGAAGCGGCAGACGGTTGTGGCCGATGTAAACCGAACCGGTTCCCACCCCGATCCGGGCCTCCTGGAGGTTCGCCGCGGCTTTCGCAATGGCCGACTCAATGCCTTCTAGCGCCGCCCGTTCCCACGCTGGCGGTTGGCCATCATATTCATCCTTGATGACAGGCGCGCTGTGCGTATGCGAAGCACTGGCCAATATGCACGAAATCCCGCTCGATTTGAGGGCGACTTCACGCAACCGGTCCAGAGAGGGCTCGCCGAAACTCCGGCCGAGGTCTAGAGTGACGATCGCTAGACGTTTGTTCCCGGCTTCCAATACCAGCACGCGAGCGTAAAGCGGATCGAGTGTGCCTTCCGCGGGAGCCAGGCGATCTTCGAATCCCCACATGACTTCGTGTGTTTTAGGTGTAATCTCCACTTTGGCAACCGCAGCGCGCAGTCCCGCCCACGCCGGGGCCACCGTTGACATCACAATCAGTTCTATTGCAAGCAATCTGAGCATGCCTAGTATTCTATTCGCTTTTGTTTCCCTTTTTTGGACCGTGTACGCTGTCAGAGAGGAAGCACCATCTGAGGCAAGGATGGAATGTGGCGGGGCCCGCTGTCGCCTGCCGTGGCTTTTCGCGTGTGCTACCCCTGGGCAATTACAGTCCCAGGAATCTTGGCTTGGACGTGCTATATATCACGCTATTGGTCTCCGCAATGACTCTGTTCGTCCGTGCCAGGTCAGGAACAGGGAAACATTGTATCTTTCAAGCGTAACGGTAGGCGGCGCTAACAGGCACATCTCACACTGATAGGGCGGAGCCAAATAAGCGTTATGTTTTCAATTACTTGCAGGCATCTCCAGTGTTCTGGGCCTCGGTGTCTACCAAGCCCCATCGAAGTAGATTCGCCGAACTGACTTACCCGCTAGTCTTCATCGATCAAGCCCTGCAAATATAGCAAGTGATCGATGCCGTGATCCCAATCTAGACTGCAATGATTGGTGAGATATGACAAAGGCACGAATCGGAATTGTCTTACAGTGACCCATGCCTCTGGTAACCCAAAGAGTGAAACGAATTCGCTCTCTAGTAGTGAGTACTTAGCGGGTGCACGAGCTATTGCAGCGGCACTTGGACTGAAAGCGGCCATAGCGACACTCCACTGACGGTAGACTACACCTAAACGCATTGCATGGGAACTAGGAAAAGGATTAGTCTGATGACTTATTAGTGAAGATAGTCGTATCCCAAGTCAGCAAACAGTACTCAAAGACGCCATTAGTAACCGGTTTCAAGTACATCCTACTATTCACACAGTGGTTGCCATGGGTGGTTAACCTCAATAGCTTTCACTTTCTACTCTTCGGGCTCAGATTACTATTGACAGTCAAATCGGACCTGCTTATCCTTTAATGGAAGGTAAACCCTTAGCAAAAACTTCGGACATCTCAATGTGAGTGCTTTTCCTTCAAGTGGGGGAGCCCGAAGACCTTTGAAAAGCGCTCGCGCCACAAGCCTGAGTCTTAAACAGACTGCGGCAGGCTGGACCTTACGGTAGGTAAGAACGACCAGATACCGCGGCATGGAGGCGTAGTCATGCCGAGCGATGCCCGAAGCACGTCACGCGTAAACCTAACAACCTCAAGGGCTGGGAGCAACGCCCGCGGCACGCGCCTGCAAAAACGCACTCAAACCAGAAAGGAAGGCAACTAGTTATGGCGGTAACTGCGAATGCGATTGACCAACTCAGCCGGGCGGAGGTCGCGAAATCGGACCGAGAGCGTCGAGGGATGGCAAGGACACTTCGGCGTGTAGCGATCCTCGGCGCAGGCACCATGGGGACGCGCATCGCCGCACATTTTGCGAACGCCGGGGTACCCTCGTTGCTGATGAGCCGGGCGACTCCGAATGAACCCAACCGGTCGTCGACAGCCGTTAAGGCTATCCAGACCGCGGCGAAGCAGAAACCAGGCGCTTTCTTCGCCGAAGATGCGATAAGGCTCATCAAACCAGGCAATTACGACGATAACCTCAAAGAAATTGCCGATTGCGACTGGGTCATTGAGACGGTGGCCGAGAACCTCGAAATCAAGCGCGCCCTCTGGGGCCGGGTAGCCGAGGTAGCGAAACCGGGCACGATTCTTTCCACCTCGACGAGCGGCATCCCCTTGGCCAAGATTTCAGAAGGCTTCTCCCCGCAGTTCCGCCGTCATTTTCTGGGAACCCACTTCTTTAACCCGCCAAGGTACCTGCACTTACTGGAAGTCATCCCGGGTCAAGACACCGACGCCGAGGTAATGGCATTTGTTCAGGAGTATGGCGACCGCCGGCTGGGGAAAGGAGTGGTGCTGTGCAAAGACACGTCGAATTTCATCGCAAATCGCGTCGGCTGCTTCTTCGGCGCCACCGTCAGTATGATCACGCGCGAAGACGGCTACACCATCGAGGAAGCCGACGCGCTGGCGGGTCCACTGATCGGGCTGCCGAATAGCGCCAGCTTCCGGATGCTGGATTTGGTTGGGCTGGACGTGTGGGGCGAGGTGAGCCCTAACCTGTACGAAGCCAACAAGAACACGCCATGGTGCGAGCGCTTCCTTCTGCCCGATTTTGAGAAACAGATGATCGAGCGCAAGTGGCTGGGCGAGAAGACCGGACAGGGGTTCTACAAACGCGTCGTAAATGGCGAACAAAAGGAGATTTGGGCGCTGGATCTGAAGACGATGGAATACCATCCCGTGCAGAAGCCCAGGTTTCCGTCGGTGGACGCGGCGAATGTCATCGAGGATATTCCCGAGCGCATCAAGTCTTTGATCACCACCGACGACCGGGCCGGCCGCTTCTTATGGAAGCTGTTCAGCGATTACTTCCTGTATTCGGCCGAGATGATTCCCGAGATCTCCGATCGGATTGTGGATATTGACCGGGGTATCCGCTGGGGTTACGGACACAAGTTCGGGCCGTTTGAGCTATGGGACGCCCTGGGGTTCCAGAGCATCGCACAGCGGTTGAAACGGGAAGGCAGGGTGTTGCCGGCGTGGGTGGAGCAGGCGCTCGCCCGCGGGGTGACCTCGCTTTATCGTTGGGCGGAAGGCGACAAACCGCACGCGCAGTACTTCGACCTGTTGAAGCAGGAGCACAAGGCGTTCGAACACCGGCCGGGCACGCTGGTGCTGGCGGATATCAAGAAGGCGCGCGGCGTGGTCCGAAAGAATGCCGGCGCTTCGCTGGTGGATGTCGGCGACGGCGTGCTGTGCTGCGAGTTCCACAGCAAGATGAACTCCATTGGCGAGGACATCATCAGCATGTTGTACGCTGGCCTTCAGGAAACGCAGACGAACTTCGAAGCGATGATTATCGCCAACGAAGGTGAAAACTTCTGCGTCGGCGCCAACCTGGTGCCCATCCTGCTGGCGGCGCAAGAATGCGAGTGGGATGAGCTCAACCAAGCGGTGAATCGCCTCCAGCAGCTCAACATGGCCTTGAAATACGCGCACAAGCCAGTGGTTTCGGCCCCGTTTGCGCGCACACTCGGCGGGGGCTGTGAGATCGTGCTGCATACGATTCCGCAGGCTTCGGCCGAACTGTACATGGGGCAGGTCGAGCTGGGCGTGGGGCTGATTCCGGCGGCGGGCGGCTGCAAGGAGTTGGTGCTCCGGTTGAAGGACGCGCGCAAGGCGTTCGAGCTGATCGGCATGGCCAAGGTATCGACCAGCGCCGAGGAAGCCAAGAGCCTGGGGCTGCTCGACCGAAGTGTCCCGATCTCGATGAATCCGGAGCGGCTCATCGCCGACGCCAAGGCGCTGGCATTGACACTCGCGCCGCACTACATCCCCGGCGTACCGCGGACGGATGTGAAGGTGGGGGGCGATGCCGCCTATGGTCTGCTGAAGCTCGGTGTCTGGAGCTTCCAGCAGGGTAACTACATCACCGAGCATGATGCCGTCATCGGCGAGAAGCTGGCTTACGTGTTGGCCGGAGGCCGCCTCGTGGGAGAACACATGGTCTCCGAACAGTACCTATTGGATCTGGAACGCGAGGCGTTCCTCAGCCTGTGCGGCAACGTGAAAACGCAGGAACGCATGGCGTACATGCTGAAGACAGGCAAGCCCTTGCGCAACTAGGCGCGAGGTGTTGAACCATCAAAGGAGATATTCATATGGAAGCCGTTCTTATCGATTGTCTTCGCACCGCCATTGGCAAGGCGCCGAAAGGAACCCTGCGCAATACGCGGCCGGATGACTTGGCCGCGTTCGTGGTGCAGGCGTTGCTGAAGAAGTTTCCGCAAGTCCGGCCCGATGAAATCGATGATTTCATCCTCGGCTGCGCGTTTCCCGAGGGCGAAGCCGGCATGAACATGGCCCGTGCGGTGGTGTTGCGCGCCGGCTTGCCGCACACCGTTCCCGCCATGACCATCAACCGTTTCTGCTCATCGGGTCTGCAAGCAATCGCCCTGGCGGCCGAACGCATCCGCGCGGGATCGGCGGACCTGATCATTGCCGGGGGCACCGAGTCCATGAGCATGATCCCGATGGGTGGCAACAAGCTCTCGCCCAATCCCTGGCTCGTCGACAACCTGCCGGAGAGCTACATGGGCATGGGGCTAACCGCCGAGTGCCTGCGCAAGAAGTACGGCGTCACGCGGGAAGATGCCGACCAGTTCGCCTTGCGCAGCCACCAGAAGGCCATCGCCGCGCAGAGCGCCGGCAGATTCGACGAGGAAATCGTCACGGTGGAGGTGGAAAGCACCGTCTTCAACGGGGCACCCAAGCGCGTGAAAACGGTTTTCAGCAAAGACGAAGGGCCGCGCGCGGACACCTCACTCGAAGCGCTGGCCAAGCTGAAACCGGCGTTTGCGACCGATGGCGTATGCACGGCCGGCAATTCCTCGCAAACCAGCGACGGCGCTGCGGCGGCGATCGTCATGTCCGAGCGGAAAGCTCAAGAGCTTGGGCTCAAACCCATGGTCCGTTTCGTCAGCTACGCAGTCGGGGCCGTTCCCCCGGAGATCATGGGGATCGGTCCCACGGTCGCGATTCCCAAAGCGCTGAAGCTCGCTGGATTGAAACTCGACGACATCAGCGTAATCGAACTGAATGAAGCCTTCGCGGCTCAATCGTTAGCTGTCCTTCGCGAGGCCGGCCTCGATCCGGAAAAGGTTAACGTGAACGGCGGTGCAGTCGCGCTCGGCCACCCGCTGGGGTGCACTGGGGCAAAGTTGACCGCGACCATTCTGCGCGAAATGAAACGGCGAAATGCGCACTACGGCATGGTGTCGATGTGCATCGGCGGCGGGCAAGGCGCGGCCGGCATTTTCGAGAACCTGAACTAACTAGGTGTTAGGTGTCAGGTGCCAGGTGTTAGCAAACAGCAGCCTGCTGACACCTGAAACCTGACACCTGACACCTGACACCTGACACCTGACACCTGATACCGGGCAACTCGATGAAGATCATCGTTTCTAGCAAGGAAGTTCCCGTTCGTGACTCGCAGCTTCGCATCGCGACTGACGACGCGCGCTGGATCGAAGACGGCGATCTCAGCTATGAAATGAATGAGCCCGACGCCTATGCGCTCGAAGAAGCTCTGCAATTGAAGGAGAAGCACGGCGGCGAAGTGATCGCGTTGTGCGCCGGCAGAATCCGCGCGTCGCAAACTATTCGCGAAGCGCTCGCGAAGGGCGCGGACCGCGCGCTGCACATCGAAGACGAGGACATCGGCTCGTGGGACACGCTCAGCTTGGCGCGGTTGCTGGCGAAGGCGGCTGGCCGCGAGAAGCCCGACCTGATTCTGACCGGGCTGCAGTCCGACGACCTTGGCTATGGGCAAACTCGTGTCGTGCTGGCGGAGATTCTCGGCCTCCCACACGCCACCATCGTCATGGCCGCGGAGGTGCTTGACGGCAGAATCCGCGTCAAGCGCGAGCTCGCAAGCGGCTGGTTCCAGAACATCGAAATGCCGCTGCCTGCCGTGCTGACCATACAGTCGGGCATCAACAAGCTGCGCTACGCGACGCTGATGGGGATTAAGAAGGCCAAGACGAAAGAGGTCAAGTGTCTGACGGCGCGTGAACTCGGCGTAACGGCATCGGCCACGGCGACGATCGAGCGCGTGTATTTTCCGCACAAGGCGAAGCAGACGCAATTGCTCGAAGGGAGCGCGCGAGAAGCCGCCGCCAAGCTGATTGAGAAGCTGCGATTCGAGGCGCGAGTAATATGAGCGAAACCGTTCTGGTGATTACGGAACAACGCGGCGGCGAGTGGAACCGCATGTCGTTTGAGACCTTGGCCGCTGGGCAGCGCCTGGCTGCGGAGCTGGGGCAGACCGCATCGGCGGCGATCGCGGGGGAGGGAATCGGCGTCCTGGCGGAGGGGCTAACCGCGTGGGAACTCGATCGCGTGTATGCCGTCGAACACGAGCTGCTCCATGACTACACGGCCGACGGATACACCGCGGCGCTCGAACAACTCATCCGCAAGGTGCAGCCATCGTTCGTGCTCTTCCCGCATACCTATCAAGTCCGCGACCTCGCGCCCAAGTTGGCCACGCGCTTCAACCAGGGGCTGATCAGCGATGTGGTCGCCATCCGCACTTACGGTGGCCCGATTTTCGTCCGGCAGCTCTTCCAGGGCAAGCTGAATGCGGATGTGAGGCCCGTGGGACCGGCGCCGCATTTCATCTCCATCCAGGCGGGCGCATTCAACGCAGACCTTGCGGAGCCGGGCGCCAGCAAGGTCGAAGTGTTCACGCCCGCGCTGACTGTATCCGAGATTCGCCAACGTCCGATGGAACCATTCCGGGAGTCCACAGGCGCGGTGGATCTGACCGCCGCGGACATCATCGTGTCCGTCGGCCGTGGCATCAAGGAGAAGGAAAACATTTCGATTATCGAGGCTCTTGCGAAAGCGCTGGGCGGCGAACTAGCGGCCACGCGTCCGGTTTGCGACAGCGGTTGGTTGCCCATCGAGCGCCAGGTGGGCAGTTCGGGGCAGACGGTTTCTCCGAAGGTGTACATCGCGGTCGGCATATCGGGTGCGATTCAGCACCTGCTCGGCATGAAGGGCAGCAAGATCATCGTGGCCATCAACAAAGATTCCAACGCTCCGATCTTCGAGGTCGCGGACTACGGGATTGTCGGCGATTTGTTCGAAGTCGTGCCGGCGATGGTGGAAGCACTCAAGCCAGCGATGGTAGCGCGGGCGTGACTTAGTTTCAACAGGGAGCGGTTGTGTGGAGGAGTTATGAACGTCCCACTTACACCCGTCCGTTTTCTTCGTTATGCGAAAGAGCAGTATCCCGATAACACCGCCGTAGTCTGCGGCGATGACCGCTTCACTTACACGCAGTTTTCGGAACGGGTAAGTTGTCTTGCCGGCGCGCTGCGCAGCCAGGGAGTACAGGCAGGGGAGCGCGTCGCGTTCCTTAGCCCGAACTGTCACCGGTTGCTGGAAGCATACTATGGCGTGCTCGAAGCGGGGGCCGTACTGTTGCCTCTAAACGTCCGGCTGGCGCCCGAGGAACTGGCCTACATTCTGAACGACTCGGGCGCCACCGTGCTGTTCTTGGACCAGGTGTTCGTCCCGCTAGTAGATGCGTTTCGCAAGAGGGTGCCGATGGTCAAGAGTTTCTTTCTGCTCAACGGCACGCCGCGCGCGAGTTGGCTCGCGCCGGAGAACTACGAAGATTTGCTGGCCGCGGCGCCGCCCTACTGCACCGACATCATGCAGTACGACGAGAATGCACTCGCGGAACTCTTCTATACCAGCGGGACCAGCGCCACTCCCAAAGGCGTCATGCTGACGCATCGCAACGTCTACCTTCATGCGATCAACGTCATCCTCGCCTTCACCGTCGGCGCGAAGGACGCGCACCTGCATACCATTCCACTCTTTCACGCCAACGGCTGGGGTGCTGCCCATTTCATTACCCTGATGGGCGGCAAGCATGTCATGATCCGCAGCTTCGAACCGGCCGAGGTTTTTCGGCTGGTGGCGCGCGAACGGGTCAACTCCTGTTTCCTCGTTCCCATCATGGCGTCGGCGCTGGTGCACTCGCCGGAGCGTCATGAATACGAATTGAGCAGCCTGAAGTGGATAGCGATTGGCGGCTCCGCCTCTTCTCCCACTTTGGTGCGGGATGTGAAAGATAAGCTGGGCTGCGAGTGTTTCTCGGGGTATGGCTTGACCGAGACCGCGCCGGTGCTGGCGATCTCACGCGAGCGTCCCGGTCGCGTTCAGTGGAACGGCGGAGGAGATTCGGACGAGCGCTTGGCGATGACGGGGTACCCGATTCCCGGAGTCGAAATTCGCGTCGTAGACGCCAACCATCGGGATGTGGAACGCGACGGGCAAACCGTGGGCGAAATCGTCACTCGCTGCGACGGGGCGATGCAAGGCTACTGGCAGCAGGATGAGATGACGGCGGATACGCTTAGCGGCGGATGGCTGCACACCGGAGACATGGCCACGATCGACGCCCAAGGTTATGTCCTGATTGTCGATCGCAAGAAAGACATCATCATCAGCGGGGGAGAGAACATTTCCTCGCTCGAGCTGGAGAAGACGTTGATGGCCCACCCCAGCGTGTACGACGCTGCCGTCATCCCCGTGCCCGATGAAAAATGGGGGGAAGTTCCGAAGGCATACGTGGTGGTGAAACCGGGCGAAGAGGCGGCCGAACTGGAACTGCTCGAGTTTTGCCGCGCCCGTTTGGCGCACTACAAGGCGCCACACTCCGTGGAATTCGTTCTCGGTCTGCCGAAAAACGCCACAGGAAAAACGCTGAAGAGGGAGTTGCGCAGGAAACACGGGGCCGATCGCGAGGTCCGGAACACGCTGGCGGCGCAAACGGGAGCCTGAGCGAACCAGCCCTGCCGCAAAAATTTGCGTTCTCTGCCACGCTTCCACATCAAGCCGCATGACCTCACTCGTAACCCATATTACAATTCGATGTAGAATAAGCCTGGATACTGGCTGGGCAAGCCATTAGGGGGAGGGAGAGGAAAACACGTGTACGGTTTGGTGATGACCGGCGGCGGCGCTCGCGGCGCCTACCAGGCAGGGGTCCTGAAGCGGATCGGTGAACTGAAGGCGGTGCGGGCTAACGGCAACCCTTTTCCCATCATCGGAGGTGCTTCGGCCGGTGCCATCAATGGCTCTGCCATTGCCACTGGCAGCGACGATTTTTCCTTGGCGACCAGCGTGCTGGCAAAGGTCTGGTCTGCGCTGAAACCTTCCGATGTCTTTCGTTGTGATCTCCTAACCCAGACGCATAACTCCCTCACCTGGATCCTCGACCTTTCCTTCGGAGGTATCTTTGGAGGAGGCAACGCGCATTCCCTGCTTGATGCGACGCCGTTACAGTACTTCCTGAAGAAGCATCTGGATTGCGAGCGGATTCAGGACAACATCAAGAGCGGGCATCTCTATGCTCTCGCAATTTCTGCGACAAACTATAATTCCGGAAAGAGTTATCTGTTCATACAGGGTGCAAAAGGCCACCCGATGTGGAATCGAAGCAGGCGAGTTACTCTGGCAACCAAAGTGACTGTCGAACATGTCTGCGCATCGGCGGCTATTCCCTTGGTTTTTCAGCCGGTGAAGCTGGAGACAGCGCGCGGTTCGGCATTTTTCGGCGATGGCTGCGTGCGCTTGCAACAGCCGCTCAGCCCGGCCATCCGGCTTGGTGCGAAAAAGTTGTTCGCCATTGGCGTCCGTTGCGAGAAGCTGGAACACCAGGAAGAGCCGAAAGACCAGCGAAATCCGTCGCTGGCGCAAGTCCTGGGCGTTCTCTTTAATGTCATGTTCCTGGATCACCTCGCCACTGACATTGAACACCTGGAGCGGTTGAACCAGTTACTCAGCACCGGCCAGATCAGCCAGGCGAATATTGAGGGATGCGAAAGAATGCGCCCGTTGGAGAGCCTGCTGATTACTCCCTCGGTCGACTTGTCCCACGTGGCCGAACAGCACCGCGGAGAGATGCCTTACCTCATCCAGTACTTCGTAAATAGCCTGGGTCGAGATACAGCCTCCTGTGCTGATCTGATGAGTTACTTACTCTTCACTCCAAAGTATACGAGTGATCTGATTGATATTGGTTACAACGACGCCAACAATCGGATTGATGAGATCGAGGACTTTCTCTATTCGAGTAACGGGAATGGCCGGGCGGCAAAGCTCAAGGCAGGGTTGTCCCGGTCGCGGAATTAGTGGCAG
>Ga0181536_10003166_pt1 | contig 18003 bp, 21 predicted proteins | sample PEATcosm2014_Bin_41_FD_121105 | JGI IMG/M metagenome (GOLD analysis project Ga0181536, IMG submission 121105) | Peatland microbial communities from MTU Mesocosm Facility, Houghton, MI, USA - PEATcosm2014_Bin17_60_metaG | ecosystem: Environmental > Terrestrial > Soil > Wetlands > Peat | place...
GGTCGCGATCACGCGCTGCTCATCTGCGAAGGCAACCTCCGCCTGCTCGCGTTCGGTGATGTCGAAGTCGGTCTTGCCGATCACCTCATCGAGCGTCAGGCCCTTCGCGACGGCGGCAAGCCAGCCGGTGCTCACGAGCAGGATGCGGCTCTCGCGATCCTTGAAGAAGAACCTCTCCTCAGGATTTGCTGTCAGGTTGAGAAAGCACAGGCGCTCGATCTCCTCGCGGGAGAGCGCGCTCAAAGCTGGATCAACGGGCGATTCGGGCAAGCGGTAGCACTCGCATTGCGAAGAGGTACGCCGTTTCTATCGGCGCTTTGGACAAGATACTGAGCGGGGCGGGCGTCTCATCGGCGTCCTTCGGGCGCAGACCGAGCGGCACGCGATTCACGGCTGCTACTCCCTTGCCGGCTGTTAGCGCGCGCGAGGGCCGGAGCCGTCGGGGTCCCAGGGGCGCGGCAGGCACGCGCGATCGTGCCAGCGATGCGGGCAGACGTGAGGCTGCCAGGTGTGCTTGAGCACCTCGATGCGAGCGAAGCGGAACACGAACGGAACCCGGCCGAGCCGTACGTCCATGCTTTCAACGTCGGTCACCCCGAACGACAGTGGCAGGTGGGTTGGCCGCGTCGTGATCTCGTTGCACCACAGCCGCCACCAATCCTCGTAGTCCGCGGCGAGATCGTCGCCGACGTAGACGTGCTCTCGCAGCAGCTCGACGCCCGGCCGATGGGTGTCCCAATGCCACGCTGGAGCTGCGGCGACGAGCCAGCCTTCGCTGATCTTCCGCTCCGCGGTGGCGCAGGCGAGCTTCGCGATGTCCCAGGCGCACCCCGCGAGATCGTCGCCCGACTGCCCCCATTGCAGCTCGAACGCGACATCGCCGTCGAGGACGAGGTCGAACGGCCCGACCTCCGGCCAGTGCCGGAGCGCGATCTCTGCCGGTCCCGCATTGGTTGCTGACTCCAGGGCCTCCTGCAGGTCGTGCTCCACCAGCGCCGTGGCCCGCTTCTCCGCCGCCGCTCGCTCGAGTGCCGGCAGCGCAGCCTCGAGCGCCTCCCGCGGCGAGCCATCCATACCATCGAATGTACTCCTGCCCCGGCGCCGGCCGGCGCGGGGCGCCGCAACAGGCCAGTCAGCTGTCGTTGTCGCCGATCACGCGCGCAGACCCGCGCGTGAAGATCTCCTCGCCCAGCGTGTTGCCGTGGCTGACGACCGTCTTCGCCTTCACATGCCAGCCGCTTGGCAGCCGCCGGCCGCTGACGAACGCCCTGGCCACGGTGCGCGCGGTGGAGCACGAGACCCCGGACGCGGTGAGGTTGTTGAGCGCGACGTGAGCCTCGTCGTGGGTTCCTGGCACCGTGTAGCTCACGCTCCCACAGGCCGCGATCGCCGGCGCGGCGGAAGCGATCGCCGGCGCGGAGCCGGCGAACGCGCTGGCGGCGGCCACAACGGCGAGCAGCAGCGTGCCCCCGGTCCTGCCCCCCGCTGGCCCCCGACTGAGTCCCATCGCGCGACAGCATGGCACACGCGGGCGCGCGGACGGCGAGTTGCGCCGCGATCACGCAGTGGGGCCGCGGGCCTGTGACGAACTTCGTGTGCTGACGTATTGCCTTGTGGTGAGCAATCGCAGCGCCATCCTGTCGGCCCTCGCTGTCTGCGCAACGGCCTGCTTGATCGCCGGCGCCACCACGAGCCGTGCCGCCCCGGCGAGCGCGGCGACGGCGGGCGCGGCGCAGAGCTCGTTCGTGTCCTTGTGGCAGCCGCCCGGCGGTCGCGGGCACCTGGTTGTGGAGCAGTTCTCGTTGAGCACAGGCCGCCCGTTGCGCACCTTGCTGGCGCTGCCGAGCCGGATGACCCGCGTCTCCGGGCCGTACACCGCAGGCGACGGCTCGCTTTGGCTCGCCCTCACGACGGGGCCGCGCATCCGCAACGACACGTTCAGTGGCGATCCCGCTCCCCGCAGCTGCACGGGGAGCGTGGTGCGGCTCGATCCCGCGAGTGGTGCGCGCACGACGGTTCTGTCGCTTCCGCACTCCATGCTGATCGATGACGCGGTGCCGAGCCTGGACGGCTCCTGGGTCCTGATGGCGGCCACCACATGCGCGAGGGCGCGCTTCAACCAGCAGCTGCTCGCGATCAATCCGAGCTCGGGGCAGCGCTGGACGATCGACACGGCGCCGGCTCGGTGCCCGGCGATTTCGGACCCCGCTTGGAGCGCGGATGGATCGCAGCTTGTCTTCGCCTACGGCCCGGCTGCCTCCCCGTGGAACTACCCCGTTCCCACTACCACGACGGGCGAGCAGGAAGCGTCGTGGTGCACGCTGGCGCAGGGCAGCGACCTGGCGATCGTGCCGGCCGCCGGCGCGTCGCAGATCGCCGCGGCGCAGCTGATCCGGCCCGACCGCAGCTGCAGCTACCAGTCGCCGACGTTCGACGCCTGGGGCGTCGCGGCGATCGAGGTGTGCTTGCGACGTGGGCCGTCGCCTGGCCACGGTATCCCCCCGCCTTCGGTCCTTGTCAACTATCTCGTGCAGCTGAACGGCGAGGACCAGGTGACGCTCCGTCTGGAGCTCAAGCGCCGCTTCGGCCAGGCGTTCCTGGCGAACGACCCGAGCAACGGCCTGGTCCTCGTCAGCGCGGTCCAGAGCCAGAAACAGCGCGAGGCGACCTTCGACTGCGTCTGGACGTTCAACGGCCAGGGCCTGCACACCGTCGGTCGCTACCGCTCTCCGGCCAGCCTCGCCATGACCGCGGAACCGTGGTGAGCCGGCCGCGCCGTGTCACTCAGTCGCGCGCGCGGGCGAGGCGAGCACGAACGTCGCGACTGCGTAGCAGCCGGCAGCCGCAAAGGCGAACAGAGCCATCAACAGGGAGCTGAGGCTCTCGTTGAAGTCGAGGAAGGCCGCTCCGTTGAAGCCCGCGCCGAGCACGAACAGCAGGCCAAGGCCCGACCAGATTGCGACCGCGCGCCTGCCGGACCGCGCCGCACTCATCGCCACGCTGACGGACATGAAGACCAGTGCAACCCCGAGCACGGCGTGCAGCGCCAGCACGCCGCCGCCGTGGTTGATCGCCCACCAGATGCTCCTTGCCGATCCGCTGAAGTAGTCGCTCGGACTGGCCCCCGGATGGTCTGTCGGGATCGCCACGTACAGGTTGACGCCCATCCCAAGACCGGCCTGAGCCAGGACCATCGCCACGGCCCCGAGCGTCATGTGCCGCAGCGGCCCGTCGTCCGGTCGTGGTCGGCGCTCCGCCGTCGCTGGCTGGCTCACGGCCGGCAAGATACCGCGCCGGCGCCCTCGATCGGCTACGCCGTCGTCGGCGTGCCACCAACGACCGGCTTCTGCGCGCGCAGCCGTGCCGCGCGCGAGTCCCTCAGCGCCGTCGCCGCGAGCTCCACGTAGCTCGCGGTCGCGCGACGCTGAGCACCGTGCAGGCGCTGCGCGAGGGGAGCGTGCAACTCCTCTTTGACAGCGGTCGCCAGCAGCGCTTGCATCTGACGGTCGAGCGCCCCGCTGCCGGCCACGTTCGCGATCTCGAGCTGCCCGTCGGCCGTCGTGTAGTCATACAGCTCGGTCTGCTCACCGGCGGCGAGCGGCGTGACCGTTCCCGGCTGCCAGTGCGTGTACGAGGCGTACTTCGCCGACGGCGTGATGACACCGGTGATGTGCAGCGGCGCGGCCGCCGCGTAGGGCTCGGTCGCGAACTCGGTCACCACCTCGTCGGTGGCGTGCAGCGCATACTCGCGCCCGGATGCGCTCGGATTGGCGAGGATCGTCGTCAGGTCGGGGCGGTTGGCCAGATCGCTGTAGCGCGCCTCGGCCCGCCAGTCCCCGGAGCCGCAGGCGATCGTCAACAGCAGCGGGGCGACATCGACGCTGGAGGTGAGCTGCTGGCGGGGGACGTCGCTCGCTGCCGTCAGCACGCCGCGTGGGTCGCTGACGATCAGCGGCACGCGGAGCGCCTCCTCGTAGACGCTCGCGCCCTTGCCCCGCATACCGTGCGACGCGCCGTACTCGCCGTGGTCGGAGGTGAACACGACGACCGTGTTGGCGGCGATCTGCGGCTGGCTCGCCAGCGTGTCGAGCACGGCCCCGATTTGCAGATCCACCTGATTCTGCAGCGACGCGTAGAGGTCGAGGAACGGCGCCCAGCTGCCCTGGACGTCCGGGCCGGTGAACGGCACGGCTCCAAACGACTGGGCGGCTGTGTCCTGCAGTGAGCGCTGCACCGCAGGCTTGCCCCTCGCAAGCAGCTGGGCGGGCGTTTCGAAGTTCGGCGGCAGCGGGGTGCTGGACGTGGAGAACGCCGTGTCGATCACGTCACTGGCGGACATGCGGTACCACCACGCGATGTCGTGCGGGTTGACGAACGAGACGGTTGTGCACCACGGCCCGGCGCCGGCGGCCGCGCCGTACCACTGCGCGAACTGCTGGGCGATCGACACGTCGACCTTCGCGCCCTGTCCCGGCGCGCCGTCGGGCGAGGGGTAGGTGCCGCCGCCGAAGCCGTAGCGCTCGAGCGCCGCCGGCCCGTTGTTCGCGCTCCAGGCGTCGTCGCCACGCGTGAGGTGCCACTTGCCGTACCAGTAGGTCGCGTACCCGTAGTCGCGCAGCATCTTGCCCCAGGTCGGGAACTCCGGGTTGAGCGTGCTCTCGCCGGTGATCATGCACCCGGTCTGATGGCTGTGCAGGCCGGTGAGCAGCGCCGCGCGTGACGGCGTGCAGTCGTTCGCGGCCGTGTAGTGGCGCGCGAAGCTGACAGCGCCGTGGCGTAGTCGTTCAAGGTTGGCGGGCAGGCCGTCCGGCGAATCGCCGGGGGCGCTGAACCAGCACGGCGCACGCATCTGATCGACGATGATCACGAGGATGTTTGGTGGCGCGACGGCCGCCCCGCGCACGCCCTTCCGCGACGCCGCGAGTGCGTTCGGAACCCGGCCGGCGAGCAGTCCGGTGCTCGCGATCGCCACCCCCGCCTTGATGAACGTCCGCCGATCGACTAGGTGCTGGGTATGCAGCCGGCCAGCGCCGGCGCTGGGGTTCGTACTGCTATGAGGTGCAACGCTGAGATCGTCGAGGTGCGACATGCAAGCTCCTCGTCCAACGTGTTAACACACGGTAGGCGGGTCACATGTCGCTTCTGTTACGAGGCCATTTCGCTCAAATTGTGGTTGCGCGCCCGCATATCGGCGCGCTCCGGCGTCTGCCGGTGGTCACTTTCTTGGGGTGTGGTCGGTCGGCGCACCCGCACGCTTCACGAAGCAGGCACGTGCATTGTCGCCCGCCTGCTTGCCGTCGTGCGTTGGCGATAGATTGCGTGCTGGTGTGAGCGACTTCTTTGAGCCACCCGAGCCGTCAACGGCGCCGCCGCGTCCGGCGCGGCACCGGCTGCCGCCGTGGTTGAGTGCGCCGTCAGGCACGCTGCCGGGAGTCGTCGCACTGGAGTTGGTCCTCGCCCAGACCGCCAAGGTCGCCGTCTGTGTTACGCGCCTGGGCGTGTACCCGTCGGGGTTCGAGATCGACCTCGTCACGATGGCGGGCGCCGAGGACGACGATGCGCTCGATCCGAAGCTCTTCCTGCGGCCCTGGATGCGCGACCAGCTTGCCGCCGGCTACGCGGGGCTCCCGGCCGAGATGCTGCGCTTCGGGGTCGAGTTCGCCGATGGCACGAAGGCCACCAACACCGCTGCGAGGTTCTCTCTCGGCGGTCGCGGGACCCAGCCCGATCTGCACAACGAGCCGGACGGGCCGGTGTTGCACGCTGGCGGCGGTGGCGGGGCCGGCGGCAACTGGCGCCAGAGCATGTGGGTCTGGCCGCTGCCGCCTGCGGGCTCCCTGACGTTCGTGTGCGAGTGGCCTGCGGCAGACATCCCACTGACGCGCCACGAGATCGACGCGCAGCTCATCCTCGATGCCGCCGCGCGCGCGCGGGTGATCTTCTCCGACGAGCATCTTCCCGATCCGCCCACAGCCGACGACGCGCGCATCGCGAAGGGAGAGCGTGGGGCTTAGTCGAGGTCGAACGCCGCGTCGATTGCTTGGCTGAGCGCTCGCTCTTGCGTGTCGAGGAGCAGCCCGATCTGTGCTCCGAGGGCGTCGGTCGCGCGTGGCGGCCAGCGCGGAGTTCAGCGGTCGAGGTCCAACCGGTGGCGCGCGGCGATACCGAGCTGCTCGCGGTCACGGGTGGCCCGAAGCTCTTGGGCTTCCTTGTGTGCGTGGTCGTTGCGCTCGGCGATCGCCTTCTTGAGATCGCTGAACGTCGTCTCGGACGTCACACGCCCACCATGTCCCAACTCGGAAGGCTGGTTCGCCATCTCGTTGCACACTCCTCGCGCTCTCGGGGAACACCTGGCCACGGAGCAGATGCGAGAGCGCAACACTCGGCCGTGGAGCTACATCCCCAGTCTATCGGAGCGGACCGTGCCGCTCGGGAAGGACCTGGCCCGCTCCACGCCGGCGGCGCCGTCGCACCCGCGCGAGTTAGCGATGTCGAGGATCGGGTGGTCACTGTCGGCGTCCGGCTGGCGGACTAGCCTCCGACAGTGAAGTCATCCGAAGGCAAAGCTGCTCGCGAGGAGGGATGGGATGCAGATCGGTCAACGAATTCTTGCGGTCGCGGTGTGTGGCGCGGCGGTCGCGGGCTGCAGCGCCTCGGTGACGATCGGCGGCCCGAGCGCGAACCACTCCTCGCAGGTCGCTCAGATCATTGAGCAGAAGGAAGCTGGCGCACTGCAGTCGCGCGCCACCGCGCAGGGGATGGGCAAGCTGACGGTCAAGAGCGCGAACTGCACTAGACGGGGCTCTTCCCAGAATTACAGCTGCACAGCGATCGTGAAGTCACACGTGAACGAGCTGCGACTGCCGATCGCCGCGACCTGCACCGTCACGGACACGACGGTGCACTGCAACCTGCTCGTGTTGACCGGCGGCAAGGTCATCGGTCCCTGACGGGAGCGCGCGGCTCGCAGTCGGCGCGCCCGGCGCGCACATGCGCCCGGTCAAGGCCTAGTTTGCGCGTATGACGATCGTGTTGGCGGCGAGGTCGCCGATGCGTTGTGCCCGGCTTCCGGTGCTGAGCATCACGATGAAGCCGACGAGATAGAACAACGGCAAGCCGTCGACTATTCGCAGCACATTTCGCAGTACGACTGGTCCGAGTGACGCCTTGTCTCCCGCGGCTGACCTGACGCGAAGGTGCAACAGCAGCTTGCCGAGGGTCTGTCCGCCCAGCGCCTCCGCGATCGTGTAGTAGGCGAATGCCAGCAGCGCCCAAATCAGGGCGCTGACACCGGTCAGATGGACGCTCGCAGAGCCGCCATGGGTGTGAGCTTTGCCGAATGCCAGCCCAACCACGATCAGCAGCCCCACCAGGATCACGATATCGATCAAAGCCGCGCCTATTCGCGGACCGGTAACACTCGACGGCGGCGCAGGCGTGCTCATCGAGCTGGACACTAGCGCGGCAAACCACGGCGGTGGCGCTCTAGGGTGTGCTGATGCCGATCATCCGCGTCGAGATGTGGGAGGGGCGAGGCGTCGAGCTGAAGCGTCGCTTGGCTCGCGAGCTGACAGACACGATCGTGCGGATCATCGAGTGCGATCCAGCCACGGTGCGCGTACTGATAGACGACTACGCGGGCGAGAACTGGGCTGTCGGCGGCACGCTGCAGGTTGACGCTGTCGATCCGGCGGTCCCGGACGTCGGTGGCGCCGGGTGAGACTTGGAGTCGCTGGTTCGGCCCGCCGCGGGTGTACCTGACCCCACCCTTGCAACGCAAGCACTGGTCTCGGCGTGTGTCTAGGATGGACCGCGTGGCCGAGGTCGACGCCGACGCGGCGGACGATGTTGAGCGGCGTCTCGCCGCCGGAGCGGCGACGGACGCGCTCGACGCGCTCGGAGGTCTGGTCCGGCGGACTCCGCTGCTCACCTCGGGCACGCTGCAGGACCGTTGCGGCGGGCACGTCCGGCTGAAGGCCGAAAGCCTCCAGCGGACCGGTTCGTTCAAGCTCCGCGGCGCGCTGACCAAGCTCGCGAGCCTGCCGAATCTGGGCGGCGACGCAAACGTCCGCGGTGTGGTCGCTGGAAGCGCCGGAAACCACGCCCAGTCGCTTGCCTATGCGGCTCAGGCGCGCGGTGTCGCATGCGAGGTCTTCATGCCGAGGGAGGCGCCGGTCGCGAAGGTGGCAGCGGTCGCAAGCTACGGCGGAACCGTCGTTTGCGGCGGCGAGAGCGTCGACGAGTGCCTGCTTGCCGCGACAGCGCGGGCCGCGGAGCGCGGGAGCGTGTTCGTTCACCCGTTCGACGACGCGGAGGTGATCATCGGTCAGGCCACGCTCGGGCTGGAGCTGCTGGACGATGTCGACGACCTGTCGATGGTGATCGTGCCGCTCGGCGGTGGCGGGCTCGCGAGCGGGGTCGGCGGCGTCATCAAGCTCGCCAAGCCGCAGGTGCGGATCGTCGGCGTCCAGGTCGAGGCGTCGGCGCCATATCCGGCGTCGCTGAAGGCCGGTGTGCCGATCGCCGTAGCGGGTGCCAGCACGATCGCCGACGGCATCGCGATCAAACGTCCCGGACGGATAACCCTGCCGCTCGTGGAGCGCTGGCTCGATCAGGTCTGTGTCGTTCGCGAGGACGATGTCGCAGAGGCGATGGTGCTCTTGCTGGAGCGTGCGAAGCTCGTCGTCGAGGGCGCCGGCGCGGTCGGCGTCGCGGCCCTGCTCGCCGGCGAGGTGCGCCCGGCTGAGGAGGGCACGACCGTGATCGTCCTGTCCGGCGGCAACGTCGACGCCGGTCTGCTGGCGCTCGTCGCGCGGCGCCACGAGTCAGCGGTCGGGCGGCGGCTGCGCTTCGCGACGAGAGTCTCGGACCGCCCCGGAGGCCTGGTTGCGCTGCTGATGTGCGTCGCGGACGCGGGCGGCAACCTGCTGAGCGTCGAGCACGTTCGCGATGCGGTCGACTTGCACGTTCGGCAGACCGGGGTGGAGCTGACGCTGGAGACGCGCGGCGCCGACCATGCCGAGGCGATCCTCGCCGCCCTCACCCAGGCCGGCTACGGCGTGGAGCGTCTGATCGGCGCCTGAGAAGTGGTTTCCGCGGTTGTGCTTACCAGATGAGTGGCACGCCGTAGGGTAGGAGCGCTTGGTTGTTGGATACGAGGACTGCCTGCTCGACTGCGGCTTGGGCGATGAGCATCCGGTCGAACGGGTCGCGATGGTGCCACTCGAGCAGCTCCACGGCTTCGGCGTGGGCGATCGTCACAGGGAGCGCGTTTGCGCCGGCACCGATCAGCGTTGATGCAAAACCGTCAGGCGCGATGAGCTTGCCGAGCGAGCGCTTGACCGCAACCTCCCAGACCACCGCGGCGCTCAGCAGGATGTCGTTGGAGGCGTCATCGAGTAGATCCGCCGATACGGGCCCGAGACGGTCGTCGTCGCCGAGCCACCAGAGCGCGGCGTGCGTGTCCAGCAGGAGCTTCACCGAGCGCCGAATGCCTCGGCGATGTCTTCGGGCAGCTCGTCGAAGTCCTCGGCAAACTCGATCCGATTGTGCCAGGCACCCCGTACGCTTGCCAGCGAAGATGTCCCGGCGACCGGAACGAGCCGAACAACGGGCGTGCCGTTGCGAGCGATCACGATGTCCTCACCCGCAGCCGCGCGCTCGACAAGCTGGGACAGGGTTGTCTTCGCTTCATGCATCCCGACCTGTGGCATGCCGGGACAATACCACATGCTAGCTAGGTTAGCTAGATGTCTGGCGGGCTCGCTCGGTACCGGGCAGAACAGCCTCGGCCGCGAGAGCCCGGTGGCCATCATCCGGCTCCGGCCCGGGCGATGACGAGCCGCGTTGGCCGCTGCGCGCTCGCCGCGCCTGGAGATCCAAGCTTCGACACCGCGTGCGGGGCCGGCCGTGGTTGAATCTCGTCAAGCGATGAGTTGTGCTCTCGACAGCGCGGTGGAGGCACGGAGCCTGAGCGTGCGGCGTGGCGGCCGTGAGGTCCTGCATGACATCACGTTCACGCTGCCGGTCGGACGGATCACCGGGCTGATCGGGCCGAGCGGTTGCGGCAAGACGACGCTGATGCGAGCGCTGGTTGGCGTCCAGCGCCACGTCGAAGGCGAGCTGCGGGTGCTCGGGACGGTGGCGGGCAGCGCTCGGCTGCGGCGCTGCCTCGGCTACGGCACCCAGTCGCAGGCGGCCTACGAGGACCTGAGCGTGCGCGAGAACCTCGAGTACTTCGCCGTGCTCGTCGGTGCTCGGCGCGAGCAGGTCACAGAGCTGCTGGCACGGGTGGATCTGGAGGCGGCGGCCGGCCAGCTCGTGCGCTCGCTGTCGGGCGGTCAGCGCTCGCGCGTCTCGCTAGCGGCGGCACTGCTCGGTGAACCAGAGCTGCTGGTCCTCGACGAGCCGACTGTCGGTCTCGACCCGGTGCTGCGCGAGAGCTTGTGGGCACTGTTTCGAGAGCTGAGCAACGACGGCACGACGCTGCTGGTGTCAAGCCACGTGATGGACGAGGCGGCTCGCTGCGACGAGGTGCTGCTCCTGCGCGACGGTCGCATCCTCGCTCACGCAGCCCCTGCGGAGATCGCGCAAGACACCGGAACCGAGGATCTCAACCAGGCGTTCCTACGCCTGGTCGAGCAACAGCGATGACGCGGACGCTCGCCACAACTTTGCGGGTCCTGCGCCAGCTGCGCCACGACCCGCGGACAGTCGCCCTGCTGCTCGGCGTGCCCGCCGGGCTGATGACGATCTTCCGCTTCGTCTTCGAGCACCAGCACGCTACATACGAGGCCGCAGGACCGGCGCTGATGGTTCTCTTCCCTCTGTTCACGATGTTCCTGGTCTCATCGGTGGCGCTGCTGCGCGAGCGCACGAGCGGGACACTCGAACGTCTTCTGACGACTCCGCTGAACCGCTTTTCGCTGCTTGCCGGCTACGCCCTGGCGTTCACCTTGCTGGCCACGCTCCAGGCCGCGATCGTGACGGCGCTGAGTCTCGAAGTGCTCGGGCTCAACCTCGCGGGCGACACCGCGCTGGTCGTTGTGCTCGCAGCCGCCGTCGCGCTGCTCGGGCTCGGCCTCGGACTGCTCGCGAGCGCGTTCGCGCACACTGAGTTCCAGGTCGTGCAGTTCTTCCCCGCCACGATCCTGCCCCAGCTCCTGCTGTGCGGACTGCTGGTTCCCCGGGCCGCGATGGGCGGCGTGCTGCACGCGATCTCCGATGTGCTGCCGATGTCCTACGCCGTTGACGGCATCCACCACCTCGCCGTCCAGCCGGGCGCCGGCGCCGGCGCGATCGGCGATCTGGCGATCGTCCTCGCGTTCGCGGCGGGTGCGATCCTGCTCGGAGCGCTCACCCTGCGACGCCGCGAAGACTGATGGCTGTGGCGGTCGGCGAGAACCCGCGCGAGACGGCTGTCCGAGCTCACGAGGCTCGGTGCCCGGTTGATCATTCAGCGCGCGGTTGAGGATGGGCTCGACCCGCTGGCTGCTCTGTTCGGAGGTCTCGAAGCATCAGATAATGACGCCCGACGCCGGGAACGTCATAGGAGTCGCGAGCTACCGCGAAGCCCCCACGCTCGTATAGCCGTCGGGCGTTCGGGCGAGCAGCACACCACACTCGATCTCCGCCACGGCGGATCGCATGCTCCACGCACCGTTGGAGCAAGGCTGCTCCGAGGCCGCGACTGCGCATCGAGGTGGTCGTTGCCATCCCCCGGACGCGCCAGTCGGAGTCTCCGGGGTCGTCCGGGTACGGCTCACGAACCGCCGTCGCGACAGCCGCGATCTGTCCCGACAAGCGCGTCGCGACATGGAGCGTGTCAGGACGAGAGTCACCAGGGAAGATCGCGGCGCTGACGTCCTGACCCGGGCGTAGCACCTCCTGCCGAAGCGGCAGCACGTCCGCTGCGCTGACGACGTCAACTCGCACGGAAGCTGATCGTACGGGCGCAGGTTCGGACTTGCTCAGTCCTCGCCGCACGTCGCGATCTTCGCCCGGGCTCGTAGCGACCGCACGCCTCAAGCCTAGCCCGCTTGTGGCATCGTGGGCTGCTGATGTTGATCGCGCCGCTGCCGCCCGCCCACCGCGAGGCCGCCGTCGAGCTCTGGCACGAAGCCGGGCTGATGCTCCGCGCCGACAACGACGCTGCCCGCGGCTTCTACGCGGCGCTCGGCTACGGCCACGACGATGTCGTCGTCTTCTCGCGCCGGCTCGGCTGAACCCATCGCTGTCACACGATCCGCACGGATCGGCAAGTATCGGTGCGATGGTTGCGCAGCGAGGTGGCGAGGATGCCCGGCTGCTGGCCGGCGGCGCCGGCGAGTTCGGCGCGTTCTACGCGCGCCACGAGGCGGACGTGCTGCGCTTCCTGCTGCACCGGGCGGGTGGCGTCGAGCAGGCTGCGGACCTCTGCGCGGAGACATTCGCGCGAGCGCTCGAGCATCGCCGGTCGTTTGACCCGTCGCGCGGCGAGGCCCGCGCGTGGCTGTTTGGGATCGCCCGCCACGTGCTCGCGGCGAGCTACGCCAAGGGGCAGGTGATCGACGAGGCGCGCAGGCGGCTGGCGCTCGAGCCGCTGCTGCTTGACGACGCGGACATCGCGCGGCTCGAGCGCCTCGCCGATGAGCCGGCGCTGCAGGCGCTCGAGCAGCTGCCGACCGAGCAGCGCGACGCTGTTGCGGGCCGTGTGATCGATGACCGCAGCTACCAGGATCTCGCCGCGTCGCTGGCGTGCTCGGAGAGCGTGATTCGCCAGCGTGTCAGTCGCGGGCTGCGCGCGATCCGCGATCGACTGGAGGGAGCTCGATGACCTACCTGCCACAGCTGCAGCGGATCCTCGTCAACGGGGCCGCGCGGATCGAGCGCGAGCAGTCGCCACGCGGTTCCTGGCGCCGTCGCCTGCCGCCGCTGCTCGGCGTCGCCGCCGTGCTCGCGGCGTCTGGCGCCGCAGCTGCCGCGCTCGTCAGTGAGAAGTCCTCGGCGCCACCGAGCGGACGCCTGCCGGTGCCGGCCGGCGTCAAGACGAGCACGGCGGACGTCGGCCGCTACGACATCGTCGTGACGCCCGCCCTGACTGGCGGCGGTGTCGGCTGGTGCCTGTCCGACCAACTCCAGTACAACGGCGGGGGTGGCCCGAGCGGCGGCGGGGTCTGCGGCGCGCCGGTCGCCGGTCAGCCGATCGTCGCTGCCAACTCGAGCGTGGACTTCACGATCCCCGCCGGGCCGCAACGCTCAGCCGCGTCGCGCGAGACGACCACGACGACCGTTGCGCTGCTGACGAGCGCTCAGGTCGCTGCGGTGCGCCTGTCACGGACGCTCACGGTGCTGACCCGTCCTGACAGCGCGCTCCCGGACGGCTACCGCATCGCGATCACGGTAGATGAGACCGCGGGCAGCCCTCCCGGCATGCCTCGCATCCAGCTGCCGAAGTACCCGCCGAACGCGGTCTCGCTAGGCGTCGTGGGCACCGTGATCTACCCCCGCGGCACGCCGACCAGCCCGCTGTTCGCGCTGCCTCTGCGCCGCAACGGCCACGCGATCCCCACCTGGGCGCGGCAGGCGCTGGCGCGCCACGTCCCGGCAGCGCAGCTGCAGCGGACGCTCTCGCCAAGCGACGCAGCGACCTACTGGCAGACCCATCCGAACGGCGGCGCCCGATCGACGCCGGCGCAGACCCACGCCCCGGCCGGCGCGTGCGAGATCTACACCAGCCGGCTCCGCGGCGCCGACCCTCTGTTCGGCAAGGTCGTGCCGCACGTCCACGGCTTCCCGCAGCTGATCGCCAAGACGTTCCTGTCGTGCGCCTTCACCTACCTCGCATACCCCCGCTTCGGCGTGCAGGCCGCGATCCTGCTCGACGCCCAGCACCCGGGCGCCACCCCCGCGCCGCTGCCCGACGCCACCGTCGTCAGCCGCAACCCCGAGACCGTCAACGAGCCCGCGGGCGCCGTCGGCGCCCAGCAGCACTTCATCACCGCTCGACGCGTCGGCGACGCCTGGCTCGTCGTCGAAAGCACGGCCCCGCTCGCAACCCGCATGGCCCTCCTGCGGCGCCTGCAGACCTGCGTCCGGCTGTCAGGACCACCCTGCCCCGCGCCGCCCGGCGGCGATCCGCACTGACGATCGACAGCGGCCGCTCTGGGATCATTGGCGGGATGAGCGGAAGCTACGTCCACGGCTATCACCCGCGCGAGAACGAGCGCCTTCACGATCAGGCCGGCACGCTGGTCGATCTCCTGCACCGCGATACCTGCTACCCGGCTGGGAGCGTGGTGCTCGAGGCCGGCTGCGGCGTTGGCGCCCAGACCGTCACGCTCGCCCGGCGGAGCCCTGACGCCAGGTTCGTGTCGATCGACCTGTCGGCCGACTCGCTCGCGCAAGCCGAGCTGCGCGTCGAGCAAGCCGGCCTGCGCAACGTCGAGTTCCGCAAGGCGGACATCTTCGCCTTGCCGCCGGACTGGGCCCCCGAGTCCTTCGATCACGCCTTCGTCTGCTTCGTCCTCGAGCACCTCAGACGGCCCGTTGAGGCGCTGACGCTGCTGCGCGCCCTGCTCAGGCCAGGCGGCACGATGACGGTTATCGAGGGCGATCACGGCTCGACGTACTTCCATCCGGAGAGCCCGGCGGCACGTGCGGCGATCCAGTGCCAGGTCACGCTCCAGGCCCGTGCCGGCGGCAACTCGCTGATCGGCCGCCAGCTCTATCCGCTGATGACCGAGGCGGGCCTCGAGCAGGTGCGCGTCTCGCCGCGGATGGTCTACGTCGACTCGAGCCGTCCCGACCTCGTGGACGGCTTCACGCGAAGAACGTTCACGGCGATGATCGAGGGCGTTCGAGAGCCCGCGATCACGGCGGGCCTCATCGACCCCGCCAGCTTCGATGCCGGTGTCCGCGATCTCTACCGGACCGCCGAGGTGGACGGCGTGTTCTGCTACACGTTCTTCAAGGGGGTCGGGACCCAGCTGCGTCACCACGCCCCGCGCCCGTGATATTTTGGGGTCGCATGTTGCGCCCACCACGCCACGGTCGCTGGCGACTGCTGCTGGCGGCTGCCGCGCCGCTGGCGTGCCTGGCCGTTCTGGGGCCGCAGTCGGCTGCTGGCGCTGGCGGCGCGCCCGGTCTGACGCCGAGCTGCCCGACGCTGGCGCTCGGCAGTTTCAGCGCCGCCAGTCTGACCGCGGCCGTCAGCACCACCAAGTGCCTGCTGCCGTCCGTCACGCACGTCGAGCGCAATCTCCCGACCGGCGCCAAGTCCCAGGTCATCGCCTGCCGTGCCATGGAGAAGGTCGGCCAGTGGGATGAGCTTTCGACGCTGTGGAATACCGACGACCAGATGGCTCGCTCGTTCGAGCTGGCCGATGGCACCTTCGACAGGCTCGCCGTCTACTTCGGCAACTACTACCTCAGCGGCACCGGCACGCCCAAGGCCGGGCGGGCGTGGGCTTTGGCTGCCGAGCAGCTGCTGGGCAAGGTGGTCGCGGGCAACGGTCACTCCGGCAAGCTCAAGCCGCTCCCCGACGGCACCGGCTTCCCCGCGAACGCCGGGGTCTCCTACTACCTCCGGCTCGTGGGCAGCTCGCTGCAGGCCGAGAACTGCTCCAAGGCCAGCCAGGCAGCGGGCGAGGTCGGCCGGAGCTACTCGAAGGCGAACGCCGCCGGCGTCGCGTTCATCAGCACCGTGCACGCTGGCTGAGCTCCGGGGTTGGTGGCGTCTGTGTGGGGCCGGAGCACGTTCTTCCCGACGACGCGGCCGGTTGTGCGCCCAGCCGGCTTCTGCTCGCGCTAAGGTTCCTCGCTGAACTCGACCGCTGTCGTTCTCGAAGGGGGCCAATCGTGCGTGACGTGTCGAAGGTCGTTCGTCGTCCACTGCTGACCGCGGGCGTCGCGGCGCTGGTGCTTGGCGGTGCCTGGAGCGGCGTTGCGCTCGCCGGAGCGCCGTACACCGTGGCTGTCAACGTGGTGCCGAGCACCGCCCCGATCCCGGGGTCGTTCAAGGTCACCGCGAGCGGCCTGTCAAGCAACCTCTCGCGGCTGAAGGTCTTCCTCAACGCCACCAAGGCATGCGCGCCGACCGCCGCCGGCGAGGCGGCGCTTGCCGGTGACATCCTCGTCATCAACCCGCCGGCAGGCGTGGTCGGCGCCTACAGCCGCTCGAAGACGCTGATCACCGTGGCCGGAGCCAAGGGTCCCCGTGGCGAGGGTAACCATCAGGCGTGCGCCTACCTCATCGCGGCGCCACCGGCAGCACTGCTGAGGGCTCGCGCGAGCACGGCGTACTCGGTCGGCTAGAGCCGCGGCGCAACCGCTGCGGCGACTCGAGCGTGGCGGCGTTCCTGGCGCAACGCCGGTACCCCAACCACCGGCCTCACCGGCGTGACCGGCGCCTGGCGGGCGTGCGCAGCTTTCGTTGCGGCTGCGCCTGGAACCTTGCCTCTCGTCGCAATCGGACTACGCTGCGAGCGTAATCATTCCGGTCGTGGAGGCCGATACAGAAGCTGTGCGTCTTCGTAGCGTAAGTGTCGCGTTGCCCGCCTTGCCACCCGATTCCGCTTTGAGCGCGCTCTCCCGTGAGGAGATCGAGCGCCTGTGCTTTTTCAACCTGACAGCAAATCCTGAGGAGAGGTTCTTCTTCAAGGATCGCGAGAGCCGCTTCGTGCTGGTGAGCACCGGCTGGCTTGAGGCCGTCGCGAAGGGCCTGACGCTCGATGAGGTGATCGGCAAGACCGACTTCGACATCACCGAACGCGAGCAGGCGGAGGTTGCCTTCGCAGATGAGCAGCGCGTGATCGCGACCGGTCAGCCGATGGTGACGCGGATCGACCGCGACTGGGCGCCCGGGCGTCCCGATACCTGGTTGCAGGTGGTCAAGATGGCGCTGCGCGACCAGGAGGGGAACATCGTCGGCACGTGGGGCATGACCCGCGATGTCACGGCACAGGTCGACGCCGAGCAGGCGCTGGCCGCGAGCGAGTCGCAGTACCGCTCGCTGTTCGAGCACAACCCGCAGCCGATGCTGGCCTACACGCGAGACACGCGGCGGATCATCGCCGTCAGCAACGCCGCCATCGAGGCCTACGGCTACTCGCGCGAGGAGTTCCTCGAGATGACGGTCTATGACCTCGTGCCGGCGGAGGACGCTGCCGACCTCTACGGCCCGCCACGGGTCGGCTTCGCGGGCGCCCAGCAGTCGCATCACCGCTACAAGGACGGCACGGTGATCGACGTTGAGATCACCAGTGACGATCTGACGCTGGATGGGCAGGATTGCCGGATCGCGTTGTGCTTGAACGTGACGGAGCGCAACCGTACGACGGCGGAGCTGGCGGTTGCGCGTGATGCGGCGGTCGAGGCGTCGAACATGAAGTCGGCGTTCCTGGCCAACATCAGCCATGAGATCCGCACGCCGATGGCTGGCGTGCTGGGGATGGCGGAGCTGCTGCTGGACAGCGACCTCGATGACGATCAGCGTCAGCTGGTGACGCAGGTCTCGCGGTCTGGCGAGCTGATGGTCGACCTGATCAACGACATCCTCGATATCGCGAAGATCGAGGCCGGTCAGCTGATCCTCGAGGTCACCGACTACGCGCTGCGCGAAACGATCGAACAGGCATGCTCCAGCGCCGGGGTGACGCTCCAATCCAAAGGCGTCGGGTTTGACTTGCAGATCGCCGATTCGGTGCCGGAGCAGACTCGCGGCGACGGGCGGCGGTTGCGGCAGATCCTCCTCAATCTGGTCTCCAACGCGGTCAAGTTCACCAGTGAGGGCAAGGTCACGGTCCGCGCCACCATGCGGCGCAGCCGCGGCTCTGACGCTGTGTTGCGGGTCGAGGTCAGCGACACCGGTATCGGGATCGAGCCGTCGATCATGGACCAGATGTTCGAGCCGTTCACCCAGGCCGATGCCTCGACGACCCGCCACTATGGTGGCACGGGCCTCGGTCTGGCGATCTCACGCGAGCTGGCTGAGCTGCTCGGTGGGACGATCGGCGCCGACAGCAA
>Ga0181536_10003167_pt1 | contig 18001 bp, 13 predicted proteins | sample PEATcosm2014_Bin_41_FD_121105 | JGI IMG/M metagenome (GOLD analysis project Ga0181536, IMG submission 121105) | Peatland microbial communities from MTU Mesocosm Facility, Houghton, MI, USA - PEATcosm2014_Bin17_60_metaG | ecosystem: Environmental > Terrestrial > Soil > Wetlands > Peat | place...
ACTGTCAGCCCGAGCGTTGTCGAGGGGTGTGCCACGATCCGCTGACCGCAGGGCAGGGCAATGCCACACGGGTGGGTGCTTTGCAAGGAGCGGTGCCCTGCGGTAAGCGCTGAACGCTCACGTTGCGGCGTTGCCCGCGTCCTGCGGTGGGCGACTACGCCCCCATCCCTCGACAACGCTCGAGATGACAGCGTGGCTGGTGCCTCGTCTCCGTCTGGTCGTTCTGCCATATGGCCAAGGGATCGGGCTTGACGTAGTCGCACCGTCGAGGGCACAATGGCTCCAATGCCTCTGCTGCGACGCGTCTTTGTAGCCGTTGCTCTTCTGGTGTTCGGTGCGTTGACCACACGCGCTGATGCAGCCGCGCCCGGACCGCTCGGGGCGCTGCAGACCGAATTGTCGACGATGTCGATGCACGCGCCGGGCAACGTCGGCATCATGGTCGAGGACCTCGCAACGGGGCTCAGCACGTCGGTGAACGCCGGAGCGCAGATGCCGGCCGCCTCGACGATCAAGATTCCGGTGATGGTCGAGGTGTTCAAGCGCCTGGCGCAAGGCGACTTCGACCTCAATCGTAAGGTCTCGCTGCAGCCGAGCGATCGCGACTCGGGCTGGGGCGATCTCGACAGCGCTCCGACCGGCGCCCAATACACGGTGTCGCGGCTGCTCACGCTGATGATCACCGAGAGCGACAATACCGCCACGAACATGCTGATCCGCCTGGTCGGCCGCCGGGCGATCAACGACGAAATGGCCGACCTCGGGCTCACGCAAACCGCGCTGCACGATTACATCCGCTCCGACGGCCCGATCCGCTACGCGCTGCGCTCGAGCGCGTACGACATGGTCAAGCTGATGACCGAGATGGCGCGCTTCCAGCTCATCGACGAGTGGTCGTCACGCGAGATGATCGCGATCATGACCGGTCAGCATCACAACGGCTTGATCCCCGTGCCGTTGCCGCGCGGCACGCTGATCGCGCACAAGACCGGCGAGTTGCACGACACGCTCGACGACGTCGGCGTGGTGTATCTCAACAGCGAGCCGTACGCGATCGCGGTGATGACGACCAACCTCGACACGCTCGACGCCGGGTACCACTTCATCCAGGGCGTCTCGCGTATCGCGTACGACGCGCTGGCCCGCTTCGCCGTCTGGCGCCAGGCCAACGACTACGCCGCCACGATGCCGCTGGTGAGCGCACCGTCCCCCGGTGCACCCTCGGCCGGCCCGCCGGTCGACACCGCGGCCGACACCAGCGCGGCACGCGATCTGAAGATGTGGATCCCGGTGAACCAGCCGGCGAGCGCCCTGCCCGCCAACGCGCCGGCGGAGCCGACGGAGAACCCGCCCGCCAACTAGAACCGTTCGAACCCCGCCGAGCGGGGAAAGAGCGGGAGGGAATGCGGTACTCACTTCGGATCAACGGGTCCGTGCGCGAGATCGAACTCGTGCCCGAGACCACGCTGCTCGACGCGCTGCGCGAGCATCTGGAACTGACCGGCACGAAAAAAGGCTGCGACCGCGGACAGTGCGGCGCGTGCACGGTGCTGGTCAACGGGCGGCGGGTGCTCAGCTGCTTGTCGCTGGCGCTGATGCACGGCAACGACGACGTCACGACCATTGAGGGCTTGGCCGCCGGCGGCGAGCTGCACCCGTTGCAGCGCGCGTTCGTCGAGCACGACGCGTTCCAGTGCGGCTTCTGCACCAGCGGCCAGATCATGTCGGCCGCCGGATTGCTGGCCGAAGGCCGCTCGCTCGATGCCGATACGATCCGCGAACGGATGAGCGGCAACTTGTGCCGCTGCGGCGCCTATCCGAACATCGTCGACGCGATCGCCGCCGTCGCGGAGCGCGGCGTCTGATGCAGCCGTTCACCTACCAGCGCGTCGATTCGGTGGCCGCCGCGCGCACCGCGCTGCTCGAACACCCCGGCGCGCGCGTCATCGCCGGAGGCACGACGTTGCTCGACCTGATGAAGGCCGGCGTCGAACGACCGGCGCTGGTGATCGACATCAACGCGCTGCCGCTCGGCACGATCGAGGTGACGCCGGACTGCGTGCGCATCGGCGCGCTCGCGCGCAACGCCGACGTGGCCGACGACGCGACGATCGTGCGCGAGTTCCCCGTCCTCGCCCAAGCGCTGGCCGCCGGCGCATCGGGCCAGCTGCGCAACATGGCGACCATCGGCGGCAACCTGCTGCAACGCACGCGCTGCACGTATTTTCGCGACAACGTCTCGCGCTGCAACAAGCGCGCGCCGGGCAGCGGCTGCGATGCGCGCGAGGGCATCCACCGCATGCACGCCGTGCTCGGCACGAGCGAGGCCTGCATCGCCACGCACGCCTCCGACATGTGCGTGGCGCTGGCCGCGCTGAACGCGCGAATCGTCGTCATGCGTGCCGGCGGCGAAGCGCGGCTGACGATGGACGAGTTCTACCGTCTGCCCGAAGACGCACCCGAGCACGAGACGACGCTCGAGCGCGGCGACGTGATCGTGGCGGTCGAGCTGGAACCGGCGCCGTTGTACCGGCGCTCGCAGTACCTGAAGTTGCGCGACCGCGCATCGTACGAGTTCGCGCTCGTCGCGGCCGGCGCGTGTCTGGATTTCGCCGACGACGGCACGATCGCGCGCTCGAGCGTCGCGCTCGGCGGCGTGGCGACCGTGCCCTGGCGCGCGCGCGACGCCGAGCAGGTGCTCGACGGCGCCGCGCCCACGCACGAGGTGTTCCGGCAGGCGGCCGACGCCGCGTTCGCCGACGCGCGAACGTTGCCGCAGAACGCGTTCAAGGTCGAGCTCGCCAAGCGCGCGATCGTCCGCGTGCTGAGCACGCTGGCGGAGGGTGCGGCATGACGATTGCCGAGCGCCCCAAAACGCACGCCGGCAGCCCGGTCGACCGCATCGACGGTCCGCTGAAGGTCACCGGCGCTGCACGCTATGCCGCCGACGCGCCGGTCGAACATCCGCTGTTCGCCGTGCTGGTGCAGAGCACGATCTCACGCGGGCACATCCGCTCGATCGACGAGCGCGCGGCCCGTGCGGTTGCCGGCGTGGTCGAGATCCTCACCTATCGCAACGCACCGCGCCTCGAGCCGACCGGCTTCGATTTCGCGACCGGGACGCTCTACACCGAGCCGCGGCTCGTGCCGCTCCAAACCGACGCCGTGCGCTACTGGGGCCAACACCTCGCGGTGGTGATCGCAACCTCGCTCGAGGCGGCGCTGACGGCCGCACCCCTGGTGCACATCACGTACGCGGCGGATACGCCGGCCGTCGAGATCGACACGGAGACGCGCGCGCGCAAGGAGCGCGTCGAGTCGTTCTTCGGTTCGCCGCTCAACGTCGAACGCGGCGACCCCGATGCGGCGTTGCGCGCCGCCGCGGTGACGCTCGACGTGACCTACACGACGCCGGCGCAGACGCACAACGCGATGGAACCGTCGGCGACGGTGGCGAGCTGGTCGGGCGACGAGCTCATCGTGTACGACGCGACGCAGTGGATTAACGGCACGCAGAAGACGCTGGCCCACTTCTTCGGGCTCGATCCGAAAAAGGTGCGCGTGATCTCGCCGTTCATCGGCGGCGGCTTCGGCTCGAAGGGGTTCTTCTGGGCGCACACCGTGATCGCGGCGATGGCGGCCAAAGCCATCGGCAAGACGGTCAAGCTCGTCCTCGACCGCAGCCAGTTCTTCAGCGCGAGCGGACACCGCTCGGAAACCGAGCAGCGCATTCGCATCGGCGCGACGGAGACCGGCGCGCTGACCGCGCTCGTGCACGACGTGCTCGACACGACCGGCTACGCCGGCGACTTCACCGAGCCGTGCGGAAAGTCGACCGATTTTCTGTATGCGGTGCCCAACATGCGCGTCTCTCACCACACGGTGCGGCTCGACATCCCGACGCCGACCGCGATGCGCGCGCCGGGCGAGACGCCCGGCCTGTTCGCAATCGAGTCGGCCATCGACGAGCTCGCGGACGCGGTGAACGTCGATCCGCTCGAGCTGCGCATCCGCAATCACGCCGAACGCGACCCGCAGCGCAACATCCCGTTCTCGAGCAAACATCTGCTCGAGTGCTACCGCACCGGTGCCGAGCGGTTCGGGTGGGCCAAACGCACGCCCGAACCGCGTTCGATGCGCGCGGGCCGCGAGCTCATCGGGTACGGCATGGCGACGGCCACGTATCCCGCGATGGCCGGCGCGGCCGAAGTGCGCGTGCGTACCGACGGCGGCGGACGCGTCACGGTGGAGTGCGCGACGCACGACCTCGGCACGGGCATGTACACGCTGATCGCGCAAGTCGCGAGCGACACGCTCGAGATCCAGCTGGCCGACGTGACGGTGAAGATCGGCGACTCCGCCTACCCGAAGGCGCCGGTCGCCGGCGGTTCGCAGAGCACGGCCAGCGTGATGCCGCCGCTGGTCGACGCGTGCGAGCAGCTCAAACGCCGCGCCGGCGGACCGATCGCGAACGCTGCGGCCGGCCTCGAAGCGACGGCCTCGGCCAGCGGCGAGGTGGACGAGGAGAAGCACGCGTTCCATTCGTTCGGCGCGCAGTTCTGCGAGGTGCGCTTCGATGAGGAGCTGGCGCGCCTGCGCGTCACGCGCTTCACCGGCGTCTACGACTGCGGCCGCGTGCTCAATCCCAAGACCGCGCGCTCGCAGATGATCGGCGGAATAATTATGGGCCTTGGCATGGCGCTGATGGAAGAAACTTTCCGGGACCCGCGTAGCGGCGCGATCGTCGGCAACAACCTGGCCGACTACCACGTGCCGGTCAACGCCGATGTTCCGCCGATCGACATCGCGTTCGTCGAACACCCCGACCTCACGTTCAACGCGCTCGGGGCGCGCGGGATGGGCGAGATCGGGATCACCGGTGTGGCGGCCGCCGTCGCCAACGCGGTCTACCACGCCAGCGGCCGGCGCGTGCGCGATCTGCCGATCCTGCCGGAACGGCTCATGTAGCGCGGCGGAGCCCGAACCTGGGCCGAACGGCCAACTGGTCGGACGCGCGCGCTCCGAACAATAGCCAGTTCAATGTTCCAGCCGCGACCGGATCCCCGGCGCCAAACCGTCCGCGACGTGCTACGGGAAACGGCCGCCCTGATCAACGGGAACAAGCCGCTCGAGACGATCCTCGACGCGGTTTGCACGCGGTTGCTCAAGGCCGCCGACGCGAGCGAAGTGACGCTGGCGCTGGCCGATCCGCAGGGCTGCACGGTGCGCTGGCGCCGCACGCGTTCGAGCTTCACCGCCTGCAAGGACGTGGTCGACGACGCGATCGCGCGCGCGGTGCTGGCCGACGGCGTGCCGCGACTCGACCTCAACCGCGCCTACGCGCCGCTGCGCGACGACGGCCAAGTCAGCGGTGCGGTGTGGATGATCTCGAAGCGCGACGTCTACGACGAGGACGGCCTGGCGCTGTGCGAGGCCTTCGCCGGCTATCTGTCGCTGGCGCTGCAGAAGGCGGCGCTGCGCGAGCACGCGCGTCACCTCGAGGAACTGAGCGTCCTCGACGGGCTGACCGGCGTGCCGAACCGGCGCGCGTTCGACGCGGCGCTCGAGCGCGAGTGGACGCGCGCGATCCGCGCCAAACGCCCGATCGCGATCGCCCTGCTCGACATCGACTCGTTCAAGCTCTACAACGACGTGTACGGCCACCCGCAAGGCGACGTGTGTTTGCGGCAGATCGCGCGCGCGTGCCGCGCCAGCGTCGTGCGCGCGACCGACTGCTTCGCGCGCTACGGCGGCGAGGAGTTCGGCGTGGTCATCCCCGACGCCGAAGCGCGCTGCGCGGCCAAGATCGCGGAACGCTTGCGCGCCGCCGTCGAGCTGCTGGCGATTCCGCACGAGAGCACGGCGCGCGGCGTCGTGACGGTGAGCGTCGGCGTCGCGTCGATGGTGCCCAAGCGCGGCGCGCACCATCGCGAGCTGCTCGAAAGCGCCGACCGCGCGCTGTACCGCGCCAAAGGCACCGGCCGCGACCGCATCGTCGTGGTCGATCCGACGGATACGGCGACGTACGAACGGCCCGCCTCGCAACTGCCGACGGCCAATAACTTGCCGGTCGCGACGGCGGCGCTGATCGGCCGCGACGACGACCTCGGCCGCGTCGGCGATTTGCTCGGCGGCTACCGCGTCGTCACGCTGCTCGGCGCCGGCGGCGTCGGCAAGACGCGGCTCGCGCTCGACGTGGCGCGCCGGCAACTCACCCGCTACCCCGACGGCGTGTGGCTCGTCGAACTGGCGCCGCTTGGCGACGAAGCGCACGTGATCTCGGCGTTCTCGACCCTCTTCGGCGTGGAAGAACACGCCGACCGCTCGTCGCTCGCCTCGCTGCTGGCCGCGCTGCGCGAACGGCATCTGCTGCTGGTGGTCGACAACTGCGAGCATTTGGTCGGCACCGCCGCGCGCACGATCGCCGCGATCGTCCGCGATGCGCCGCGCATTCGCGTGCTGGCCACGAGCCGCGAACCGCTGGGCGTCCCCGGCGAGGCGACGTACCGCGTGCCGCCGCACACGATCCCGCTGCCCAACATGCTGCTGCGCGCGGCCGATGCCGAGACGTATTCGGCCGTCACGCTGTTCGTCGAGCGCGCGCGCGCCGCCGACGACACCTTCGAGCTGACCGACGTGAACGCGCCGCTGATCGCGGAGATCTGCCGCCGGCTCGACGGCATCGCGCTTGCGATCGAGCTGGCCGCCGCGCGCGTACGGGTGCTCGACGTCGCGCAGATCGCCGCCTTGCTCGACTCACGCTTCCGCTTGCTCGGCACCAACGACCGCAGCGCGCTGCCGCACCAGCAAACGCTGCGCGCGACGATCGACTGGAGCTACGACCTCCTCAGCGCGGTCGAACGCACGCTGTTCGCGCGGCTCGCGATCTTCACCGGCGGCTTCACCCTGCCGGCGATTCTCGAGGTCTGCACCGACGACGCGCTGCCCGCGGATGCCGTGTACGGCGCGCTTTCCGCGCTGGTCGACAAATCGCTGGTTGTGTTCGAGGCGCCGCGCTACCGGCTGCTCGAATCGACGCGTGAATACGCCGCCGAACGGCTCGATGCCGACGGCGAGCGCGCGAGCTTGAGCGCACGCCACGCGGCGTACTACCGCGTGCAAGTCGACCGCGCGAGCCTGCACGAGGGCCAGGGGTCGTACCGCGCCTGGATCGCGCCGCTGATCGACGAGCTCGACAACGTGCGCGCGGCGCTCGAGTGGACGCTGCGCGACGGCCACGATCCGCTGACCGGCGTCGAAATTTGCGCCGCGCTGGTCGAAACGTCGTCGCTCGGGCGCTGGAGCGAATGGGCGGACTGGAACACGCTCGCGCGCGACGCGCTGGCCAACGGCGCGCGGCCGCACTTGCGCGGACGCGTGCTCACGCGCCGCGCCGAGCTGGCGTCGCGTTACGGCGCGTTCGGCGGAACGGTGGCCGAGCTCGGAGCCGCGCGCGAAGCTTACGAACTGCTGCGCGACACGCCCGAGGCGAAGTGGCGCCTCGAGGCGTTGAACGCGTACGCCACCGCGTTGCTGCACAACGACCAGATGGAAGAAGCCGCGACGATCGCGCGCGAGGGCCTCGAGCTCGCGCGCGAGATGCACGACTTCGTCTATCAGGCGAGCTTCTTACGGCGGCTCGCGAACTTTTCCACCGGCACCGATCCGCTCGAAGCCGAGATGATGTACGACGAGAGCATCTCGCTGTGCCGCGTGCTGGAGAACGACTTCGGCCTCGCGCTGTCCTATCACGGCATGAGCCAGCTCTACTTCCGGCTCGGACGGATCGAGGAAGCGATCTCGGCGGCGCGGGTCGCGGCCGAGGTGCGGCGCGAGATCAACGATCGGCGCGGACTGGTCAACTCGCTGGCCGACATCGCGCAATTCTCGCTGGCGGTGGGGCGCACCGACGCCGTGCCGGAGGTGCTGAGCGAAGCGCTCGAAATCGTGCGGCGCACGGAGAACACGCTCGGCCTCGCGCTGGTGATCCAGGCGGCAGCCGCGTATGCGTTCGCGACCAACGCCCCCGAAACCGCGGCCCGCCTGAACGGCTTCGCGGATTCCGCGTTCGCGTCGTTCGGCATCCGGCGCGAAATGGTGACCAAGACGCTGCGCGACACGCTGTTCGCGAATCTGCGCTCGCTGCTCTCGGCCGAACGCCTCGGCGACTTGCTCGCGGCCGGCGGCCGTCTCGATTCCGTCGCCGCCGCCGAACTGGCCGCCCGCTTAGCCAACACCCTGTCGTCCTGACCGGAGCGGAGCACTTCGACTTGGCTTCTCCCCGTCTGTCATCCCGAGCATCGTCGAGGGACAGCCGCCTAGGTGTGCGATTTGAGGTAATCGACCTGATTACGAGCGAAGTCGAGGGATCGCCACCGGACGTCGCGATCGTGGTAGTTACTCGACTTCGCTCGTAACCAGGTCGATTGTCTCGATCGCGATTGATTGTGGCTGTCCCTCGACGACGCTCGGGATGACAGGCTCGTAAGGCTACACGGCCGCCGTTTTGGGTGCTGGGCGAGCGATGCTCGCGCCGGCATCCGGCGGTAGTCCCGCAAACGTTGCGGTCGCGATGACGCCGAGCACCGCGATGGCGACGAACGCGAGTTGGAAGTCGGTGACGTCGAGCGGGTGACCGCCGCGCACGGTGGCGATCACGTTGAGGGCGATCGCGGCGACCGCCACGCCGGCGCCGTTGGTCATCTGGTTGCTGGTGCTCACCAGGGTGCTGGCCATGCTCATCTGCTCCTGCGGCACGTCGCAATACGCGAGCGCCGAAATCGCCGTGTACTCGATCGACCGGAAGATGCCGATCAGCGCCAGCACGACGGCGATGACCGCGAGCGGCGTGTTGCGCGTGAAGAGCGCGCAGGCAAACAGGAACAGGGTCGCCAGTGACCCGCACACCACCATGACGCGCCGAAAACTGAAGTGCCGGATGATGCGGCGAGCGAAAATCTGCGCGCCGATGTCGGCGCCCGTGCACGCCATCATCAGCCCGCCCGAGAGAAACGCCGTCATGCCGAAGCCGACCTGAAACATCAGCGGCCACAGAAACGGCGTGGCGCCGATCGTCAGGCGAAACAGCGCGCCGCCCGACATCATCCCTGTCCGGAACGTCGGGATGCGTGTCGGCGCGAGGTCGATCAGCGGTGTGGGGTGCCGCAGTGCGTGGCGCACGGCGATGACGAGCATCACCGCTCCGGCCAGCAGCGTTCCGATACCCGTCGCCCAGGTGCCGCCTTCATGGCCGAGCAGCGTGAGCCCGTACATCAGCGTCGCGAGACCGGCGCCGCTGAGCACGAAACCGACGACGTCGAACGGCCGACGTTCGGGCTCGCGGAAGTTCTGCATCAACAACAGCACCATCGCCAAGCCGACGAGGCCGATCGGCACGTTCAAGAAAAAGATCCAGCGCCACGACGCGTAGGTCGTGATGAAGCCGCCGAGCGGCGGTCCGACCACCGGCGCGACGAGGCCCGGCACCGTGATCACCTGCATCAGCCCGATCAGCTCGTGCTTCTGCGCCGTCCGTAACACCAGCGCCCGGCCGACCGGCACCATCATCGCGCCGCCGACGGCCTGCAACATCCGCGCGCCCGCGAACTCCCACAGCGTTTGCGCCGAGCCGCACAGCACCGAGCCCACCGTGAAGACGACGATCGCCGTCGCGAAGATCGTGCGCGCGCCGAAGCGGTCGGAGACCCAGCTACTGCTCGGGATGAAGACGGCAACGGTCAGCAGATACGCCGTGATGCCGACGCTGACGTTGATCGGCGTATCGTGAAACGAACGCGCCATTTGCGGCAGCGCGGTCGCGATGACCGTGCCGTCGAGCTGTTGCATGAAGAACGCGCACGATACCGTGAACGCGATCAGAACGAGGCGCCGGCTGGGATCCGTGGGGAACTCCGTTCAGACCGTGGCGGTTTTCCGGCTGGCGTAGGTTCGCGTGAGCCAGCGGTGATAGGCCGGCTCCATGCCGCGCACGACGCGGTCGTAGAACGCCGCGAGCTTCGTTGCGACCGGCCCCTGCGTGCCGTCGCCGACGACGCGGTGGTCGATCGCGCGCACGAACTGCAGCCCGGCCGCACTGCCGCTGATGAAGACTTCTTCGGCGGTGAACAGCTCGCTGCGGTCGATCGCGCGTTCCACGACCGGTATGCCGAATTGCTCCACGGCCAGCGTCATCAGCGTCTTGCGCGTGCAGCCCTCGAGGATATTTTGCGAGGCGTCCGGGGTGTAGATCACGCCCTTCTTGACGATGAAGATGTTCTCGGCGCTGCCTTCGGAGACGTGGCCGTCGGCCGAGAGCAGGATCGCCTCATCGTAGCCGTCGAGCACGGCTTCGCTCTTGGCGAGCGCGGAATTGATATACACGCCGGTGACTTTGGCGCGCGCCGGCGCGGTGGTGTCGTCGATGCGCCGCCAGCCGCTGACCGTGCAATTGAGCCCAGCCGTCGCATCGAAGTAGCGGTCGAACGGCATCGCCATGATCGCCAGTTCGTCGTGCACGTCGTGCAGCCGCACGCCGATTTCTTCGTTCGACTTGTACATCAACGGCCGGACGTACACGTCGCCGCGGAAATTGTTGCGCGCGCACAGCTCGGTCGTGATTTCCACCAGCTCCGCCACCGTGTGGGGAACCTTCATCATGAGGATCTTGGCCGAGGCGTGCAGGCGCTCGTAGTGCTCCTCGAGCTGGAAGAGATACAGCTCCTCGTCGCGCGCCGACCAGAAGCCGCGCACGCCTTCGAAGCAGCCCGTGCCGTAGTGCAGCGCGTGGGTCATGAGGCCGATTTTGGCCTCGTCGTAGCGGCTGAAACGGCCCTTGGCGTATACGGTCAGTCCGGCGTCCATGTGCCCCGCTTTCGGCAACGGGCCGCGCCGCCCCGGTGCCGAACGGGTATGCCGCCATGGCCGAGGTCTTCCGGATCTATCTGCGGCTCGGGTTGACGTCGTTCGGCGGTCCGATCGCGCATCTCGGCTACTTCCGGCGCGAATTCGTCGAGCGCCGCGCGTGGCTCGGCGAGGAAGCGTTCGCCGCAATCGTCGCGTTTTGTTCGGTGCTGCCGGGGCCGACCTCGAGCCAGGTCGGTATGCTGATCGGCTTGCTGCGGGCCGGCCCGGGCGGCGCGTTCGTGGCCTGGCTCTGCTTCACGGCGCCTTCGGCCATCGCGATGACGGCGATCGCGCTCGCGCTGCGCGGCCTCGAAACGCACGGCAGCCTCACCGGCACCGGCTGGTTCAACGGGCTGCTGGCCGGCTTGGGCGCCGCGGCCGCGGCCGTCGTCACGCAAGCGGTGCTGGGGCTCGCGCGCTCGCTGTGCACCGATCGCGAAACGAAGACGATCGCGCTCGGCGCGATGATCCTGGCGATCGTGATCGCGGGCACCGCCGGTCTGGGCTGGCTGCCAATCGCGCTCGGCGCGCTGGTCGGCGCGCTGTTTTTGCACGGCAAGGAACCGGATGTCGCTGCGGCGGCGCTGCCGTTTCGCGTGCCGCGCGCCGTGGCGTTCGGCGCCGCGATCGTGTTCGCGCTGGCCGTCGCGTTTCTGCTCGCGCCGCAATGGCTCGTGACGCCGGCGGTGGCGCTGCTCGAGACGATCGTGCGCGCCGGAACGCTAGTATTCGGCGGCGGCCACGTGGTGCTGCCGCTGCTGGGCGATCTGGTCAACGACGGACTGTTCTCGGCGCGCGACTTCTTCGCCGGCTACGGCGCGGTGCAAGCGATGCCGGGGCCGGTGTTCACCTTCGCCGCGTTCCTCGGCGCCGCCAACGCGTCGCCCCTCAACGGCGTGCTCGGCGCGCTGGTCGCGACGATCGCGATTTTCGTGCCGTCGTTCGCGCTGATCTTCGCGCTGTTGCCGGCGTGGGACCGCCTGCGCACGCTGCCCCGCGCCGCGGGCGCGCTGCGCGGCGCGAACGCGAGCGTCGTCGGCTTGCTCGGCAGCGTGCTGTATTATCCGATCCTCAGCTCGCTCGGACCGCAGATCGCGATCGCGCTGGCGGCCTACGCGCTGATCGCGGTGTGGAGCTTTCCGCCGTGGGTCGTGGTCGCGGTCAGCGCCCTGCTCGGCGCGATCGCGGGCGCGCTGGGCTAGAGAATAAAGCTTCGCCCTCCTTACCCCTTAGAGGAACTGCTTTTTCCGCCACCAACGGGGTCCTCTCGGAGAACCGACTCTGCCTCTCTGAGGGAGGGTTCGTCTGTTGGAGGGAGCTTTTCATGGCAGCTACTGCGAGCGCGCCCAACCGTTGGGCGATCGCGTGGGCCGGGGTCATCGTGATGATCCTGGCCGGAACCGTCTACGCCTGGAGCAATTTTACGCAACCACTGCTGGCCTCGTTCGGATGGAACGCGACGCAGGCCAGCCTCGTGTTCGGCCTCGCGATCTTCTTCATCGGCGTCGGTGCGGTGGTCGGCGGCCGCTGGCAAGACCGCGTCGGCCCGCGCACGGTCACGATCACCGGCATCGTGCTGTGGGGCATCGGCAACCTGCTTGCCGCCGTCGGCCCACACGATGTGTGGTGGTGGGACATCACCTACGGCGTGATCGGCGGCTTCGGCAACGGCATGGCGTACATCACGCCGGTCGCGACCGTCACCAAGTGGTTCCCCGATAAGCGCGGGCTCGCCAGCGGTATGGTCGTGATGGGCTTCGGCCTCGGTGCCTTTATCTACGGCTTCGTGCTGAAGGCGATTCCGGGATTCGTGTTGGCATCCAAAGACGCCGGCGCGTACGCCGACGCGCGAGCGGCCGCGATCGCCGCCGGCACGCCGTTCGATGCGGCAGCCCACGCGATGACCGCCGCCGACGTCAGCGCGATCACCACCGTGCTGCTCGTGAGCGGCATCGTCTACGCGATCCTCGGCGGACTGTGCGCGATGCTGCTGCAGAATCCGCCCGCGGGGTACACCGTCGCCGGCGCGACCGCAGCGGCCGCTTCGGCGGAGGGTTCCTATACGCCGGCGCAAGTGCTGCGCATGCCGCAACTGTATCTGCTGTGGCTGATGCTGTTCGTCAACGTCGTCGCCGGCATCCTGATCGTCTCGAACGCCGTGCCGATCATTCGCGAGCTGATCTCGAAAGGCGTGACCGATCCCGACGCGATCAAAGCGTTGACCGGCACCGCCATCAGCGCCTACGCCTTCGTCGCCGTCTTCAACGGTCTGGGGCGCTTCTTCTGGGGCGCCGTTTCGGATCGCATCGGGCGCAACATGACGTGGGTGTGCATCTACGCCTGCCAAGTCGTGATCTTCTTCATCTTGTCGGGCTTGCACACCGTCGCCGGCGTGCTGATCGCGTTCGCGATCATCCTGAGCTGCTACGGCGGCGGCTTCGGCACGATGCCGTCGTTCAACGCCGACTACTTCGGCACGAAGTATCTCGGCCAGAACTACGGCTACATCATCACGGCCTGGGGCGTGGCCGGCTTGGTCGGGCCCTACATCGCCGGCGCGGTGAAAGACAAGACGGGCTCATACTCGGGAGCGCTGATGCCGATGGCGATCATGCTCCTGATCGCGATCGTCTTGCCGTTCATCACGAAGAAACCCGCCCCGGCACCGGTTACGTCAACCGCACCCGCTACTTAGATATCCATCTGCATGAGGCTATCGCCCCAATACGAGAACGAGTTGGGGTGGTAGCCCGTCAGGCGCTTGTCGTAGACGGCTAGGAACGCGCGCTCGTACATCATGATCATCGGCGCGTCGTTGTCGATGATACGCTGAAACGCCGCCGCCGCCTTCACCTCCACGTTCTTGTCGTAGGAGTGAAGGTAGGTGTCGTTCAGCGCGTCGACCTGCTTGTTGCAGTACCGGACCAAGTTGAAGCCATCGGGCGGAATCGCGTCGCACGTGTACAGGCCGTTGATGTTCGCGTATACCGGCCCGAGCGATTGCGAAAGCAGGGCTGCGTCGAACTTCCCGGTCTGGACGATGCCGCCGGTGGAATACGGGCCGAAAAACGTGCCGCTGGCATACGCGCGAATCGTCGCGGCGACGCCGATCTTCGTCCAGTCACTCTGCAGTAGCGCCGACAGCGTTTCGCTCGGGCCGTAGCCCGACGGAATCACGATCTGGACCGAGAGCGGAAGGCCGTTCTTGCGCCGCACGCCGTCGGGTCCGCGCTTCCAGCCGGCGGCGTCGAGCGTCGCTTCGGCAGCCGTCGGATCGTATTTCGTCACCGGCAGATCGAGATACCCGAGCGCCATGCGCGGGACGACGGACTCGGTCATCTCGCCGTTGCGCAGCACGACCTTGTCGAAGATCAACGGGCGGTTCGTCGCCAGCCGCAGCGCACGGCGCACCGCCGGGTCCTTCAACTGCGGGCGGCTCGTGTTGAAGAAAATCGCCGACATGAAGATGCTCAAGCGCGTCGACCACGTTTTTCCGGGCAACGCTTTCGCGCCGGCGGCCATCGTGCCGTTCACGGTGTCCCACAGATCCAGCTCGCCGGTCGTGAGCTGCGTCATGTCGGTGTTGTCGTCGGAGATCATCTTGTAGATGATCTTGTGCATTTTCGGCAAGCCGCCGAAATAATACGGGTTGGCTTCCATCTCGACGTCGTTCCCGCGGTTGAAGGTGGTGTACCGGAACGGTCCGATGCCGACCGGGAGCGAGTTGTACGGCGACTGGTTGAAGTTGGTGCCGGGCCCGACCTGATGCTTGGGCAAGACGCCGCCGGCGCTCTGCGTACTGAAGTAGTCCGTGATGAACGGTGAGTACGGCGCCTTCAACCGGAAGACGACGGTGTACTTGTCGGGCGCGGTGATGCTCTGGAGCCGCTCCCACGTGTCGCGGACGGCGATGTTGTTGGTCTTGTCCTGCATGACGCGCCAGGTGTACGTCACGTCGCTCGAATCGAACGGCCGGCCGTCGCTCCACTTCACGCCGTGGCGCAAGTGCCAGGTGATCGTCTTACCGTCTTTGCTGATGCCGCCGTTCTGCTGCGTCGGGAGCTCGGTCACGAGCTCGGGCGTGGGATTGCCGTGCGCATCGAGCCGGGTGAAATACGCACCGGTCAGCTCGGTCAGCCGCACGATGTTCCCCGACGTTGCGATATACGCGTTGAGCGTGTTGATGTCGAGCGTATCGGAGTACCGCAGCACGTGCGCTTCGTAGGCACTCGCCGGCGGCGCGGGCGCGAGCAGCAGCGCCGGCAGCAGCGCCGCCAGCACGGTCAAACGGCGTTTCATCTCGCCTCCTACGACTCGATTGGACGGGCTTCCCCGCTCGACCAGTCGTAGAACCCGCGCCCCGACTTCTTGCCGAGCCGGCCGGCGGCGACCATGTCGATCAGGAGTTGCGGCGGCGCGTAGCGGTCGCCGTAGCTGCGCTGGAGGTTGCGGGCGATGTCGAGCCGCACGTCGAGGCCGACCAGGTCGGTCAGCTTCAGCGGCCCCATCGGGTGGCGGTAGCCCAGCTCCATCGCGCGGTCGATGTCGGCCGGCGTCGCGACGCCGTCCTCGACCATTCGCATCGCTTCGAGGCCGAGCGCGATGCCCAGCCGCGTCGAAGCGAAGCCGGGCGCGTCGCGCACGACGATGCTGGTCTTGCCGAGCTGCGCGCACAGCGCGAGCGCCCGTTCGCGCGAGGCCTCGCTCGTGCGCGATCCGATCACGATCTCGACCAGCTTCATCGCGCGCACCGGATTGAAGAAATGCAACCCGAGAAAGCGGTCGGGCGCGGGCAGCTCCGCCGACAGCTCGTCGATCGACAGCCCGCTGGTGTTGGTGGCGAGCAAGAGGGGTTCACGCAACGCGCAGCGCGCGAGCACCGACCGCTTGAGCTCGAGCTTCTCCGGCACGGCTTCGACGATCAGGTCGAGCCCGGCCGGCAAGTCCTCGATCGTCGTTGCGGTGTCGACGTCGACGACCGTCACGCTCGCGCCGCTCGCCGTGAGCGCCTCCGCGATGCCGCTTCCCATCGTGCCGCCACCGATGACCGCTGCGCGTTCGACCACGCCGGCTCGACTTTAGCGGTGACCCCGATGGAACCTGGCGAAGAGTGCGTGATGACTGCCGCCGTTGCGCAGCACGTTGCCGTCGTATTCTTCGGGGTGCTGGTCGCCTATGGGCTGATCGGCACGGCCGCCGCGGCGCGCGCGGTGAAGGGCCCACGGCCATGGGCGCTGTTCGCGATCTTCACGCTCCTCGAAGGCGTGCAAGTCTACGGCTTGTTTGCGCCACGCCCCGATGCCGATATCCGCTGGGGCTCCATCGTTGCGATTGCCGTCCTCGGCTTCTGCGGCTACTTGCAATATCTGTACTTCGCAACGGTCCGCCGCGGAGCCACGACCTTCCCGCGCGCCGCCTTCTACATCAGCGTCACGATTCTACTCGGCATCGTCATCGCCGCCCGCCTGGCCTCCCCGTACCTGCCCTGATCCTGAGGCCGCTCTAGCGCGTTGCCGCGCGCTCGACCGCGCGCGCGGCGTACACCGCGGCCATCGCCTTACGGTACCGGCCCGAGGCGAACGTGTCGCTGCGCGCTTCACCCTCACCGGCAACATCCGCCGTCGCGCGTTCCACCGCCGCCGCATCGCTCGCCTTCACGCTGCCGAGCGCGCGCTCGGCGGCGGCTGCGCGGAACGCCGTCTCGTAGAGCCCCGTGAGCGCGACGCGCGCCTGCGCGATCGTGCCGCTCTCGAGTTTCAGCACCGCTGCGGCGCCGACGACCGCATAGTGCGATGCCGGATGATGGAACTTGACATACGCCGACGCCGGCGCCGCATCGAAGCTCACCGCGGTCAGGATCTCGCGCTCGCCGAGACTCGTCTCGAACATGCCGCGGAAAAAATCGGCCGCCTTGATGCGCCGCTCGCCGGCCGCTCCGGCCACCGTGTACTCGGCTTCGAGCGCCAGCATGACGGCCGGATAGTCGGCGGACGGATCGGCATGCGACACCGAACCGCCGATCGTGCCGAGATTGCGCACCTGCGGGTCGCCGAGCACGTTGGCCGCATCCCACAGCGCCGGCGCCGCCGTGCGCAACGTCGCGTCGGCCGCGATCGTCGCATGGGTGGTCAGCGCGCCGATCGTCACCCGGTTGCCGCTCACGCTGATGCCGCTCAGCGACGGGATCTTGCGGATGTCGATCAGCGTTTGCGGCGCGGCGAACCGCAGCTTCATCATCGGAATCAAGCTCTGTCCGCCGGCCAGCACCTTGGCGTCGTCGCCGCGCTCGCCGAGCAACCGGATTGCTTCGGCGACGCTCGACGCGCGCACGTAGTCGAATGCCGACGGTATCATGCTTTGCTCCCGTTCTGCATGGCGGTCCACAGTTTTTCGGGCCGTAGCGGCATGTCGAGGTTCGTCACGCCGAACGGCGCGAGTGCGTCGATCACGGCGGCGGCGATGGCCGGCGTCGAACCGATCGTGCCGGCTTCGCCGACCCCTTTCACCCCCAGCGGGTTGACGTTGGTCGGGGTCACCGTGTGCGAGAGTTCGAGATTCGGCATGTTTTCGGCGCGCGGAACCGCGTAATCCATCAGCGAGCCGGTCAACAACCGGCCGTTGCCGTCGTAGACGACTTCCTCGTAGAGCGCCTGCGCCAAGCCTCGCGCGATGCCGCCGTGAACCTGTCCTTCGACCAACAGCGGGCTGATGATGCGCCCGCAATCGTCGACCGCGACGAACTTCAACAATTCGACCGCCCCGGTCTTTGCGTCGACCTCGACGACGCACACGTGCGTCCCGAACGGAAACACGAAGTTGGGCGGCTCGAACCGCCGCGTCGCGTCGAGGCCGGGTTCCATGCCCTCGGGAATTTGCGCGCCGGCGTACGCCACGGCGGCGACCTCCGCGATCGACATGCGCTTGGCCGGATCGCCCTTGATGCCGATCGCGCCTTCGCTGAACGCAAGGTCGGCCGGGTTGGCTTCCCACAGGTGCGCGGCGATCTTGATCGCCTTCTCTTGAATGGTTTGGATGGCGAGCATCACCGCCGAACCGCCGACCGCCGTGCCCCGCGAGCCGTACGTCCCCAGGCCGAACT
>Ga0181536_10003169_pt1 | contig 17997 bp, 14 predicted proteins | sample PEATcosm2014_Bin_41_FD_121105 | JGI IMG/M metagenome (GOLD analysis project Ga0181536, IMG submission 121105) | Peatland microbial communities from MTU Mesocosm Facility, Houghton, MI, USA - PEATcosm2014_Bin17_60_metaG | ecosystem: Environmental > Terrestrial > Soil > Wetlands > Peat | place...
AGCATTTGCGGAAATTCACCCGCTGCCTGGCGTTCGCGCGGGAACCGCTGTTGCCATCCGCCGGCGCGGCACTGATCGCGTTGGTCGATCGGTTGGAGCAGGTTGAGGATGCGCGGGCGCTGTGCGCTTTGCTCGCGCCGGCTCTTCCCCGTCATGGCCCGGCTCTTCCCCGTCATGGCTCGGCTCTTCCCCGTCATGGCCCGGCTTGACCGGGCCATCCGCATCAGCACGATGTCGTGCGAGATGGCGCCAGACACGCGGCGCCGTGACGGTGAAGGAATGGCTGTTGGCACGAACAGCAAGGAAGTCAGGGAAACAATGGTGGCGACGCAAGAAGACCTGTTCGCCTATTTTGACGCGCTCGGCATCGAGCACAGCACGATGACGCATCCGCCCATCTTCACGGTCGAGGAGGGGCGTGCATGGCACGACAAAATCCCCGGCCTGCACTGCAAGAACCTGTTTCTGAAGGACAAGAAAGACAAGATCTGGCTGGCGGTGATGCCCGGTGATAAACGCGCCGACCTCAATCGGCTTGAGAAGCGCGTGCATGCGGCGCGGCTGTCCTTCGCCAGGCCGGACCTGCTGTTGGAGGTACTGGGCCTGACACCAGGTTCAGTCACGCCGTTTGGTTTGATCAACGACCAGCAACGGCGCGTCACCGTTGTTGTCGATCAAGACCTGCCGAAAAGCGAATGGGTGAACTTCCATCCGCTGCATAACGCGGCGTCAACCACGTTGCGCTCGGCGGATTTGCTTCGGTTCATGCGGGCTCTGGGCTACGATCCGTTGATCGTGGATTGTGGGCCGTAGTATCCACGATCACTGGAGCATGAGCAGCGGCCGGCACGGCCGTTAAGAAGCGGGTCGGCCTGGCCCCGTGTATCGCACTTCATCAATTCTGGGTACTGGAAGCCCATGGATACGCAGGAGCCCCCCATGAACGAGTTTCCCGCTGATATTTTCACCGAACCCACGGATGTTGACCCCGATACCTTGCATAATCTCGGCCCCTTGCGTCGCATGGCCGGGATCTGGGAAGGGGCCAAGGGGATAGACGTCAATCCTGGACCTGACGGGACGCGGCGTCAGGCTTTCATCGAACGCATTGAACTGCAGCCGATCGACCCACAAACCAACGGTCCGCAGCTGTTCTACGGGCTGCATTATGTGATCCGGGCCGTGAAGCCGGACCAGCCGGAGACCTACCACCACCAGGTCGGCTATTGGTTGTGGGAGCCGGCGACGAGGACCGTGATCCAGACGCTGGCCATTCCACGCGCCCAGGTCGCCATGGCCGTGGGGCAGGCGAGTGCTGATGCGACACAGTTTGCCCTGACGGCGACGCGAGGGGCGCCGTCCTATGGAATCTGTTCGACGCCGTTTCTCGAATACGGCTTCCGGACTGAATCCTACCGGATCGTGGTGACCCTGAACCCGGATGGAACCTGGTCTTACGAGGAAGACACCGTGCTGATCGTCCGTGGCCGGCCGGAGCCGTTTCATCACACCGACAGCAACACTCTGACCAGGATCGCCGAAGCCACGCCTAACCCGCTCGCGCCGCGTTAGGCGAGGCGTATCTCCGTTAGGTGACGCCCAACAATAAACGAATCGACAGGCGCTCGCCTCTCCACGTCATCCCCCGGACGAGCCGGGGGATGACGACCTGGGGGAAGGCCCGCCTGAAGCACTTATTGTTGGGCGTCGCCTTAAAACCACGCGCCCCCTGCTGGTTGATGCCGACAAACAATGAAGCGCGAGCCGCGACCGACCGGCGGGAGGTTGACTGACCGGGCTATAGGCGGGCGCGTTATCCTCGCGGCGCGCTTCAAACGCCGAAGATGGCCTGGCGCACATTCACGATGGCCCCGTCCGTGGCGGTGCCGGCTCGCGGTATCGCCGCCTCGGCCGAGCTTTCCCGGACGGTGAAGGGCGTATCGCGGATTTCCCAGAATTGGCCCTGGCCCCAGATCGCCACACCGCCCCCTGTATCGTCGGCGTACCAACCGTCGTGTACGGACACGACATTCCATTGTTGTTCCTTGGCGGCATCGGGATCGCCGTCGCAGAAAAAATCTCGGGTGCCGCCGGAGACCAAGGCCGGGGTGCGTCGTGTCAATCGGATGGTGAACCCGGTGCCTGACGGCGTTTCGCCCGATGTGCGAATGATGAACATCATCGGCGTGATTTTCCCAGAAACGGAATGATCGCGGTCACGAATGCATCCGGTTGTTCCAGCTCGGGGTGATGCCCGGCCTCGGCGATGATCGTGAATTCCGCCCGCGGAATGAGGTTGGCATAAGCGCGGCCGTACTCGGGTGTGACGATCCGATCGGACCCGCCCCAGATCAGTTGCGTCGGCACGCTGATCCGGTGCAGCCAAGGCTTCAATTGTGGATTGAACATATGCGGCTTCCAGGCATAGAGGCACAGCGAGTCCCAGTTGCGCGCCAGCGTGATCATCTGCTGATCCGTCATCGCCTCGCTGATCGTCGCCTGCCAGCCGAGGCCATAAATCCCCTCGGGGCGCCGCGCGGGATCGTGCCAGCTTCGCTGATTGAGTTCGCCGGGGTCGGTATTGAAGAAATGCACGATGTCGCGGTCTTCGCGGCCGCCGAGTTTGACGCCAACCGGATCGACCAGTACGAGGCGGCCGAGACGTTTCGGATTCGCCACCGCGAGTTCCGCCGCGATCCAGCCACCGAAGCAAAATCCGATGACCGTGACATCATCGGACGGAATTGAGTCGAGAACCGCCAGATAAAAATTCACCAGATCGTACATCGTATCGAAGTCGGCGGGCAGCGGCGAGGCACCGAACCCGGGATGCGATGGCGCGATCACCTCGGCATGGGCCGCCAGCTTCGCGAGAAATGGCGCGTCTTCGTGGATCGGATTGACGCCGTGGATCAGCAGGATCGGCGGCCCAGTACCGACGCGGAGAGTCTCAAGATCGAACGGCCCAACGCGCATCGAGGTCATTGCGCCGCCGTCGGCATGTCGAGGTCCACCGGCCCGAGATCCTGCAACCTGGGCAACACCTCCTTCGCCGCGAGCGAAAAACTTTTCATCGCCTCGGCGTGGGTGACGAGGCCCTGCCGGGTCATCATGATGATGCGGCCAACCCCGCCGACCCGTTGGCGGAATTCCTTGATCTGGCGGACCACGGTGTCGGGGCTGCCGCAGAACATCTGACCCTGACGGATCAGGCTCGCGACCGAGAGATCGGTGGGCCGTTTCGAAGCGCCGGCGCGCCACGCGGCCGGGGCCATCTCGGGCGCGATCTGGCCTGGCATGAATTTCGACATTTGCGGCGCGCTTTTGATACTGACGGTCAGGAACCAGGCAATTTTCTGACCGATGCGAAACGCTTCTTCGTCGGTGTCGCCGACGTAGCAGAATGCCATGTAGGAAAACCGGTCCTCGCCGGGCGCGGGCAGGCCGGCCGCCGCGCGCGCCTTTTTGTAGGTGTCGAACGCAATGCGGGTGCGGTCGTAACCGCCGAACAGCAGCGTGTTGATGATGCCGCGGCGGCCCAGTTCGGCGCAGGTGGGAAGGTCGGAGGTGGCGGCCCAGAATTCGGGGCGGGGCGATTGGTAGGGGCGCGGCCAGATGTTGACATGCGCGTGGGTGAAGAACTTGCCCTCCCAGCTGAATGGTCCGTCATGCGAGGTGAGCGCTTTCTCGATCAGATCGATCGCCTCCCATTCGCGTTCGCGAATGCGCATCGGGTTGGCGTCGCCGGAGGTCATTTCGGTGGCGCCGGACTTCACGAAGCCGATGTCCAGCCGGCCGCGGGAGAGCACGTCGATGGTCGCGTATTCCGTCGCCACGCGCACCGGATCGGGCCGCACCGTAATCAGTGTGCCCAGCGACAGGATCCGCACTTTCCTGGTCAGCCGCGCCACGATGCCGGTGATAACCGGGCTGGCCGCCCACAGATTGTTGATGCCGGAATGGTGTTCATTCGTGACGATGTGCAGGCCGATATCGTCGCAGTGCTGATATTCCTCGAACACCTCATCATAGAGGCGGGCGGCGATCTCCGGCTCGCAATATTTGTTCGGCAGGCTGGCGCGGACCGAGGGAGCGGCGTCCAGCACCTCCGCCGGCACGAACGGATAGGGGTTCTCGCAGTGGTTCCATAATTCCATTGACGTGTCAGCCCAGTCGACGGCGATAGAGGGCGATCAGGCGCTCCCAGTGGCGTTCGGCGGCGGGCTTGTCGTAGCACCAGCGCTGCGGAAACGCGAAGCCATGATGCACGGCGGGATACATTTCCAGCGCGCCCGGATTGCCGGATTTCTCGAACAGGGCTTTGAGTTCTTCCACCATCGGCAACGGTGCCAGCTCATCATGCTCGGCGCAGGCGATATAAAGTTCGCCTTTGGCCTTGCCGAGATTTAAGTGTGGGCTTTCCTCGTTGTCCGATACCAGCCATGTGCCATAGAACGAGGCAGCGGCGGCGATGCGGTCCGGATACCGCGCCGCGGCGGCGAGCGAATACGGACCGCTCATGCAATAACCATGCGTGCCGACCGGACCGGATTTCGCGGCGGCCTGGCTGTCCGCGTAAGCGATCATCGCGGCGACATCGTCCATCACCGGCGGTATGGTCATCTTCGTGCGCACCGCGCGCATGCGGGCTTGCTCGGCGCTGCCTTTGGTCAGCACGTCCGGTCCATAGATCGTGTCGCGGCCGGCGCGGTAATAAAGATTCGGCAGCATCACGAAATAACCGACGGTGGCGAGGCGGCGCGCCATGTCACGCAACTCCTCGCGGATGCCGGGCGCGTCCATCAGCAGCAGCACGGGCGGATGGGCACCACGGTCCGGATGGACGATGAACGTTTCCATCGCCCCATCTTCGGTGACGATGTCCAGCGTTTGTTCGATCATGGCGGTGCCTCCCCGGCGTTTCAGCCGGGGAGGATTCCACCTTGGCCGTTGCCAGGCAAGCGCCGAGGTGCTGGCCTGTCATTGTCATCCGCCCGCCGCTTTCGTCATGGCCCGGTTTGTCCGGGCCACCTGGACAAGCACCGTGCGGCGCGAGGTCCCCCGGACGAGCCGGGGGATGACGTGCGGCGTCGTCTTGATGACGTGCGGCGTCGTCTTGATGACGTGCGGCGTCGTCTTGATGACGTGCGGCGTCGTCTTGATGACGCGCGGCGTCGTCTTGATGACGCGCGGCGTCGTCTTAATGCAGCCCGTAGAACTCCATCGCGCTGCCGGCCATGATCTGGCGGACGGTATCGGCCGAGGCATTGCCCAGAAGCCCGCGCACCATGTTTGGCGCGCCCGGGAAGAAGCCATCGGGATGCGGGTAGTCGGTCGCCCAAAGAATCTTGTGCGGCCCGATGAACTCGGCGAGCACCCGCAGACTGGTCTCCACCGGCTCGAACGCGATCCAGCAATTGCGCTCGAACAGTTCACTGGGACGCGTCTTCAGGCCGGAGTCGTTGAAGCCTTTGTCATCAAAGTGCCGGTTCATGCGATCCAGCCAGGGCGCGATCCAGCCACCGCCGGATTCCAGGAAGCCGATGCGCAGCTTCGGATGCTTTTCGCACACGCCGCCCCAGATCACCGCGAGGCAGGCCATCATCATTTCCATCGTGTGACTGACGATGTGCCGCGCGCCGCGTCCCTCGAACCGGTCGTAGCCGACCTGCGGCATCCCGGCGCCGCCGCCCTCATGGAACCCAACCGACATGTCGAGGTCCTCGGCGGTGGCCCAGAACCGGTCGTATTCCGGTTGATCGATCATGTGTTCGCTGTACGGATTGGGCCGAATGAAGGCGCCCTTCATACCGAGTGTCTCGCGCGCGAATTTCATTTCCTCGACGGCACGGTCGACCGACTGCAAGGGGATCATCGCCACACCGAACAGCCGGTCCGGGTACGGCTTGCAGTAATCCGCGAGCCAGCGGTTGTAGGCCCGCGCCACGGCGGCGGCGAGCTCCGGGTCCTTCACCGCGCCGCAAAACAGTCCAATGCTGGGATACAGGAACGCCGCGTCGATCCCGTCCAGATCCATGTCGGGGATGCGCGCGTGCGGGTCGAACCCGCCTTTACGCCCTTGCTCATATTCCATCGCGTCGTCGACGACGACCCCATCGCGCGCGCCCACGCCGCCGATCGCGCCGATGCCCTTCTTGCTGCCGAGCACCTGCTCCTCGATCATCAGACGCTGCTTGCCGTCCGTGTCGCGGATCAGCCGCGGCGCGCGGTCTCGGTACTTAGGGTCCATATAGTCATTCCAGAGCGTCAGGGGCTCCAGGATATGGCCGTCGGCGTCGATCACATTGTAGGCACGAGTCATGGCACGGTTCCTTCTTAAGTTTGCTTAAGTTCCGCCGTATTCGACTGCTGGGGTGACTGGCGGGTAGCCAACGCGTCCCAAAGGTAGCCAAGGTGACCGAAGGGTAGCCGCGTTGTCGCGGCCAATCAAGTTCGGCTAATCCACCGGCTCGGTCAGGAACCGTTCCACCAATGCAAGGGCACTGTCCCGTTTCGCCATCGCCTGGGCGCGCTGCTGATTGCGCGCGCCGGAGGTCAGGTAGAACCGCTCGTACAGTTCCACCCGCGACGCGAGCGCGGTGCCGACATAGTCCCACGCCAAACGGAACAACCGGATGCGCCGCTCCGCCCCGGTATCGTTGGCACCGTGTAGATATTTGTCGATAAACGGCCGCAGCTCGGGATCCTTCATCATGTGCCATGTCGGTGTCGCCAGCAGATTATGCGAGCCCAGAAGCTTGATGATCTCGTTGGCGCGGGGCATCCAGAACGGCATCATCGCCTTGAGCGCCATCAGCGGCGGGCCATCCGGGAACCAGACGCCGTTGCCCCATTCGTTGCAATGATCCTCGGCCGCTCGCACCGCGGAGCGGGCGAGTTCCGCGTAGCACCAAAGCTCGCCGAGCATTTGTTGCGCCGCCGGACTTTTGTCGTTGATCGCCTCGGCCAAAGCGGTCGCGAGGCCCCAGGCGAATTCCAGCTTGGTCGCGGCCCGCACCATGGTTTGCTGCATGACGTTCGAGTGCCAGCTGCGGGTCATCGCCTGGTTGTAGACCTTGACGTTGGCATCGATGAACAAACGGTCGCGCGGCACTTCGACATCGTCAAAGATCAGGAAGGCGTCCTGCTCGTCGAACCGCGACGACAACGGATGATCGAACACGTTGTCCGTTCCGGCGACACTGTCGCGGCAGATGAATTTCAGACCCGGCGTCGCCATCGGAATGCAGAACGAGACCGCGAATTTATCGCCGTCCTCCGGCAACGGGCGGGCCGGATAGACCGCGAGCTCATCGGCGAACGGCGCCAGCGTCGCCAGGATGCGGGCGCCGCGCACGATGATGCCATGCTCGGTATCGCAGACTTTTCGAAGTATGACGTCGTTTTCCTGACCCGGAACCTCGTCTTTCGCCTTGTCGATGGTCGGATGGATCAGCGTGTGGGTCAGGCAAATGTCGTTGCGCCGCAGGAATTTCTGATATTCGACCTGACGCGTGGCCCCGGCCTCGTTGCCGTGCTCGGCCCATTCGTGCGCGCAACCGGCGAACCCGGCATAGGTCACGTTCATATAGTCCGGCGTCCGCCCCATCACGCCCACGGTATGTTCCGCGATGCGGCGCAATCCGCGATGCCGCCGCTTCACGTCCTCGGGCGAACGCGGGATCATGTGGCTGACATTGATCAGTTCGCCGGTTTCCGGATCGGGAAACAGGCAGTCCTCGGGGGCCTCCCATTGCAGGTCGAACACGGCGGCCAGCCCTTTGGCCGCGCCCGAGAAGGCCGGATGCGACACGACATCGGTGACGCGGTCGTTCCCGACCCAGATTTGGCGGTCGTCCTTCAGTCCACGCAGCAGTTCCGCGCCCGTGCGAGCCGGCATCGTCTTTCTCCTTCAGCCTTTATCCCGCCATACTGGCGGACCACGCTCCGGTCAGGAAGGACCATGCCGATCCGCGATCCGCGCCACGCAACTCCGCCGCCGAACTGGTTTCTGGCCGCCGGCCATCGCGCGCCCGCGATCCCGCGGCGAACAACCGCGTGGCGTCTGGCGCTCCTCGCGCTCGGCGTGGCGTTCGCGCTGCCCGCGATCGCCGCCAAACCCGCGCCGCCACCGCCGCCGCCTCCAGTCCCGCGCTGCGCCGCGCCGGCGGTTGAGCATCCGCCGGCGAAACCCGACAGTGACGCCGCGCCGCCACGCGCGGAACCGAATGAGGTCTGGAGCGAAGGCTCGGTCACGGTCGGCGGCGCGAGCATCGATTATTGCGCGGTGGCGGGGACGCTGGTGGTGCATCCGAAGGACTGGGACGATGCCGCTCCGGCGAATGACGCCGCCGCCAAGGGCGATGCGGACGACGGCCCGAAGAACCCGACCGCCGAAGCGTCCATGTTCTATGTCGCTTATCTCAAACGCGGGGCTGAAGCATCCGCTCGCCCGGTCACATTTTTGTTTAATGGAGGCCCAGGATCGGCGACGGTGTGGCTGCATATGGGCGCTTTCGGGCCGCGGCGGGTCGATACCGCGAACACGACGCATTCTGCCCCGGCGCCGTATCGCCTCGTGAACAACGATCAAAGCCTGCTCGATGTGAGCGACCTCGTCTTCATCGACGCGCCCGGCACCGGGTTCAGCCGGATCTCCGGCCAGGGCAAGGAGAAATCGTTCTACGGCGTCGACGAAGACGCGCACGCCTTCGCCGAATTCATCATCGGATTCCTGTCCAGATACCAACGCTGGAATTCGCCGAAATATCTATTTGGCGAGAGCTATGGGACGACTCGCGCCGCGGTCCTGGTCAACTTTCTGCAGGGCGATCCGGGTGTGGATTTCAACGGCGTCATCATGCTGTCGCAGGTGCTGGCCGCCAATTTATACCCGGATCAACCGGCGACCACGCCGGGAAACGATGTGCCGTATCAATTGGGGCTGCCGACCTATGCGGCGACGGCGTGGTATCATCATCAGCCGCCCGATCAGCGATCCACCGATGTGCCGCTGTCTCTGCTGAGCGAGGTGGAGCGGTTCGCGATGGGCGACTACGCCGCGGCCCTGGCCGTGGGTGCGAGTTTGGATCCCGCCGCGCGCGATGCGATCGTGGCGAAGCTGCACGGCTTTACCGGTCTGTCGGAGGACTATCTGCGCCATGCCAACCTGCGTGTCAGCGCGGATGAGTTCAGGCAGGAGTTGCTGCGTGACCGCGGTCTCATCGTCGGCGCGACCGATACCCGGTTCGAGGGCCACGCGCTGGACCGGATGAGCCGGAAGGCCCGCTATGATCCGGCCGACGCGGCCATCGGGTCGGCTTATGTCTCGAGTTTCAACGACTATGTGCGGCGGGTGCTGAAGTATGGTGAGGGCAGGTCGTATCGGCCGCAGGTGGACGACATCGGCGACCGATGGAACTTTTCGCATCAACCGCCGGACGGACCGGAGAACAGCCCGCCGTTCGACCAGACCGCGAATGTGATGCCGGATCTGGCGCATGCGATGAAAACGAATCCGTTGCTGAAGGTGCAGCTCAATGCCGGATATTTCGACCTGCTGACGCCGTACTTCCAAGGCAAGTACGAAATGCGGCATCTGCCGATTCCGCCGGAGTTGCGGGACAATATCGAATACCGATGCTATCAGTCCGGACACATGGTGTATTTGACCCGGGAAGCCCTGGCACGATTGCACGACAATGTCGCGGACTTCATTGAGCGGACGGAAAATCTACCGTCACCGCCGGTTCGGCCGAGGTCCGGAATGGCCGGATGCGCGTCGGACCAGTGAGCGATTTTCAGTGAGGTAGGTAACGTGGCAGCCGCTCTCAACGTCATGGCCAGGTCAGACTGGTTTCCGAGCAGGTTGCATCGGCACGGATTCCGTTTTGATGTCGTTGCGAGAAGCGGAGCGACGACACAGGCTCGCCGGTCGTGCGCGCGAACCGCGAGATTGCTTCGCTCCGCTCGCAATGACAGTGGTCTCGCAATGACAGTGGCCTCGCAATGACAGTGGTCTCGCAATGACAGTGGTTAAGACAGGCACGATGACGAAGCGATGATGCAACGGCCATGACGATCCTGTTCGCCGGTGATCCGCACCGGAATTTCACCCCGATCATCCGCGCCTGTCTCGCCCTGCCTCCAGGAGCACTCATTCTTTTGGGCGATCAGGACTGCCCGCTTCCACTCACCGAGACGTTCGCTCCGGTGATCGCGGCGGGCTGGCGCGTGCTTTGGATACTGGGCAATCACGATTGCGAAACGGAAACCGCGTACGACAATCTCGTCACCCGCCACCCGGAGGGCGATCTCGGCTTTCGTGTCACCGAGCTGGACGGTGTGCGCGTCGCCGGACTCCCCGGTGTCTTCAAACCCTCGGTCTGGCATCCGCGGTCAGAGGATGGATCGCAGCCGATCGATCCGCCGCGATACCGAAACCGCGAGGCGTTTCTCGCGGCGCGGCCGACGCGACAGTGGTGGCGTGGCGGCCTGCCGCTGTGGCATCGCGACACGATCTTTCCCGATGACGTCGATCGCCTCGCGGAACAGCGGTTCGACGTGTTGGTGACGCATGAGGCGCCATCCTGTCATCGCCATGGCTTCGCCGTGATCGATCGCCTCGCCGCGGCGGGCGGCGCGCGGTTGATCGTGCATGGACATCATCACGATTCCTACACCGCGACCCTGCCGAATGGAATCACGGTGCGCGGGCTCGGCCTCGCCGAGCCGTGGCCACTACTTGCCGACTGAGGCTGACGTCAGCTTGCGCACCGCGAAGAAGTCGTTGCCGGCGAAATAATACGCCGGCTGCTGCACATCGGGCGCCTTCTCCCCGCTCTTCGCCGCGCTCTGGTCCAGTATGCGGCGGCTGGCGGCGGCGACGTGCTGCCGGGTGAAGGTCGCCAGCTTGTAGATGTCGATGCGCCCCGAGTCATCGGTCCCCGCGTCCCCCTGCAACGCCCGCAGCAGATACGAGGTGAACAGCCCGTGCCCTTCCTCACCGACCGCCGCGTCGGCGCCGGCCGCCGAATCGAACGCTTCGGTGAACGATCCCGACAGCACGAACCGGCCGGAGGCATGACCGATCCGGTTGGTTATCGTGTCGTTGACGTCATGACGCAGCACGGCGTTGGCATCCGCGACCGTCGCAGAATAGCAGGTATCCAATATGAACGCGAAGCGCGTGGCCTGCATGCCCTGGATCAGCGGCAACAGATCATCCTGACCGAGCCCTTCCACGCGGAACATGGCATCGACCGCTTGGTTGAATGGCTCATCCGTCTTCGCCGCGCGAACCCGCTCCAACAGCGCGGGATCGTGCCGGCCCATATCACTGGGCGCGAAAAAATAGTGGCCATCGACCGTGCGGCCATGGCCGGCGAGGAATATGACCACGACATCATCCGGCGTGGCGTTCGCGGCGATGTCCTTCAGGGCCGCGATGATATTCGCCTTGGTCGCGTCGGCGTCGGTGAGAACCTTCGCGGTGATCCCGGCGAACAGATGCGCCTTATCCTGGCGCAACAAATCCGCCAGCGCGGTGGCGTCATTCGCCGGATTGACCAGGTCCCAGTCCGGATCGGCGAGCTTGCTGACCCCCACGGTCAGCACGAACATCCGCCCGGACGGTTCGGGCGCCGCCGCGTCCGGCTGCTTCTCCTGGGTTCCGAATGACCGCACCAGCCGGATTTCCGGGCTCGCGCCGCTGCCGGCCTCGATCGCGCCGGAGCCGCTGACCGGCGACAACTGCACCACATTCAGGCCGCGCGCCAAGGGGATCAGAGCGTGTTCGACTCGGCTGTGCGCGGCGGTGGATTCGACCTGGATGCCGCTATTGAACACGGCGTCGTTCAGCCGTGGCACGACCCGCCCAGGCTCGGTGCCCTGGTCCTCGACCTTGTAGCGCACCAGCAGGACGGATGCGGTGACCGCGGGCGGTTCGGTGGTGCGGCCGAGGGGCAGGGCGACCGACCGCGCGCTGTCGCAGGCGGTCGCCGTCATCGAGTCCACCGCGCAGGCGGCCAGCAGCGTCACCTTTGGCGGTAACCCGTCGCGCAGCACATCGCCAACCTTGCCGGCGTGAGCCTGCTGCTCATCCACCACGCGCCGCGCGGTGCCATCGTCCCGGAACGACAGGCCAACGAGATCAGGCCGGAACCAGGTGGGGTAGAGTTGACCGATGGCAACGAAATCGCTGGTGCGGCCGGATGCCTCGTTGATCCGGTAACCGATCAACGTTCGTCCGTCGGGTTGCCCGTCGGTGCGATGGTCGTGATCGAAATATCCGGCCGGAGTCCATTGCACGAACCGTTCGGTCGCCGGATCGATGAACAGCGCGATCAGCTCCCTGCCGTCGCCGGCGTTGTACCAATGGATTGTCCCGTCGCCGAAACAGGCGACGACGAGCCGTCCGTCGGCGCTGGCGTGGACCGCCCAGACCGGCGAGCCCGCCGAAACTTTCCAACCCAAGCCGTCCTTACCGACAAAACGCACGAAGAAGTCGGTGCCCACCACCGCGCCGGCCGGCGAGACGGCGGCGGATCGAGCGGTTTCCGCTGGTTCCAACCCCAGTTTCTGTCCGTTCACCCTTGGTGCGTGACTGTCGCGCCAATCAGTGACCGTCATGCCGTACGCAGTCGTGACGGGCGGTCCGAAGTCCCGCGTGGCTCCTCCGGAAGGCAAAAACGCCCGCGTGCTGACGTCGATCGCCAGCGAGCGACCGTGCGCCATGGTGATTTCGACGGCCGCGCCGTCATGCGACAACCGGATCGACGTTCTCGCCCGGTCGTGGAAATCGATATGGCGCGGCGACTGCGCCACATGGGGGTGGTTGTCCGCGTCGACGAAGCCCAACACGGGCTCGGCCGTGGCGAACGCCACGCCGTTGCCATCGGGCAGCAGGCTGGTCACCAGATCATTCGCGACCGGAATGTCGGCCGCCGCGCCGCCGTTGAACGGCCAGCGCCGGATTTCCACCGTGCCGGCGGCATCGAGGTAGGAGCCCGCGCCAAACACCGTGCCGCCATCCGCGGAGAACGCGACGACGTTGAAACTGCCGGTCTTGCCTGGCGTGCCGTCCAGGTCGCGCTCAAACCGGCCGGTCCGCATATCGAACAGGTGAACCACCGGCTGGGTCCGATCCCCCGCCGCCAGCCGGGCTCCGTCCGGCGCGAACGCGATCCCATACGCCCGGGCGCCCGCGCGCAGTGTCATGGGTGGCAGGCGGTGCAGCGCGCCATCGTATAGCCGGATCGTGTTGTCGTCGGCGGCCACCGCCAGCCGGCCGGAGGGATCGAAATCCAGCGATGTGATCTTGCCTGGAAAATCCGGGTCCTCCAGGGCGACGGTCTGGCTTTTCAGATCGAAGACGCGCAGCCCGCCGCCGTCCAGTCCGACCGCCAGCCGTTGCCCGTCCGGCGACATCTTCATGGCCAGAACGGCACTCGGCAGTCCGGAAATCAGCGCCAGCGACCGGAAGTCCTGGGTCGAATAAAACGCGATCCCATAGCCCCCCTGCGCCGCGCGGATCCGGCCGGCGACCGCGATCACCTTGGCCGAGGCCGCGACCGCGTAAAGCGCGCCGTCGTCCCCCGGCCCGATCGGCGGACGCAGCACCCCCAGCGCCTCGCCGCCGTCGGGCCGCCAAACGCGCGCGGTCTTGTCGTCGGAGGCGGTGACGATCCCGCCGTCCACCAGCCGTGCCATGGCGTTGATCGCCGCCTCATGCACCCCGGTATCCAGAACCAGGAACGGTCCCGCATCCGCCGCCACCGCCAGCCGCGGCACCAACAGCGCCGCGGCCAGCAGAATCGCGAGAAGTTTACGCATTGAACCCATTGAGCAACAGCCAACTCAGACTGGCATTGCTGTCGAGGTCAAACGCCGCCTTGCTGCTCTGTTGGGCGGAGGCGACGGTCTTGTCGAAACTCTCGCGCTTCTCCGGCACCGACACCGACGCGGCCCGGTCCACCTGAGCGACCCGGGTCGGCGCGGCACGCGGCGCGGGCGCGCCTTGCGCCGTGACGGGAGGCCGCGTTCTCAGGTCATTGGCGGCTTCCTGGAATTGCTGTCCGCGGCGCGCCATCGTCAGGCCAAACTCCTGCGCGACGCGGATCTCCTCATCGAATTTGTCACGATGATAGGCGATCCGCGCGAGCGCGGTCGGCCGGTCGAGCAAATGCGCCCGCGCCTGATTCTTGACGAACTGCGCCTGACCGAAGCGGCAGGCCCGCAGCCGGGCGAAGGTCGCCGTCGTGTGGTCGATCTCCTGCGACTCGCGCGCCAGGTCCTGGTTCATATCGTATGCCAACTCGTTCTGGTCCTGGGCTCGTTGTGCCAGCGTATTGTAATACGCGGTGCCGGCGCCGGCGATGCCGCCGACAGTCCCGCCGACCGCGCCGCCAATCAGCGCACTTCTCAGGTTGCCGCCACTCGCCAGGCCGGCGAGCGCGCCCAATCCGGCACCCACGGCGGCGCCGGTGACCGCGCCGGAGACGATCTGGTCCTGGAAGTAGGTCTTGGAGCCGGCGAACGCCGCGCGGTCAGCCTGGCAGGGGTCGCTCGAATCCGCCGCCAGAGTGGCGCCGGGTCCGGTGACGGGCGCCTGGCAGCCCGACAGGCCGAAACAAAGCGCGGCGGCGAGCAGTGGGGTAACAGAGGCCCTGGTGAAACGGGCTTTGGTGGAAGGTCGCATCTTCCCTCTCAACGGTTTTGTCAGCGCTGGGACATCCCGGATGACCGTGAAATTCCTAACGGAAGGATATACGGGAGCTGACGTTCGCCTCATAAACTGGGACAAATATCCAATCCTGGCAAATGTTTTCGCGTTGCGTTGGTTGCTGGCCGGCAGGCCGCCGCGGCGAGGCGCGGCACGTGCTGAACGAGATGGCCGGCTCGGTGGCACGGCCATGACGGACGGGCAACAGCGCGTGTCAAGCGGGTTGGTGTCAGACCAGCGCGCTTGATGATTGACACACGGTGGCTTCTCTCCCCCGTCATGGCCCTCCCCCGACTCGTTCGGGGGCTCGTCCGGGCCACCTGAACCGGCAGGGTGCGGCGACAGGTGGCCCGGACGAGCCGGGCCATGACGCGTGGGGCGAGAGTCACGCGTGGGGCGAGAGTCAGTGGTTAAGCGCCCTGGTGTCAGACCGGATCCGGCATGGGATAGGCACGGAATGGTCCGATCCGCATCATCGGCAACGCCGCGGCGGCCAGCAACGCCAGGCGTTTGAGGCTTGGCGCCGCGGCGACCGAGCGGCGGAGGAAGTGCCGCCCGTCCGCCGTTTTCCCGTGCCGGATCAACTCGCGTCCGACGATCCAGTGGTTTTCCGCCTCCGCGCGCCGCCGCAGACAAGCGAGGTCCGCCGGCCGGAACCGCGACGTCAGCGCGGCTGCGTTGAATATCGCATCCATGCAGGGGACGAACGACTCCGGCCGCGCCGCCATGCCGTGATACGCGCCACCCCGCCGCTCACGCACGAACAACAGCGGCGCGTGCGCATGGGCGGCGGCAAACGGCCCAAGACAGGCGAGACGGGTCCAATATTCCCAGTCCTCGCCATAGGCGAGGCCTGGGTGGAACGGGCCGGCCGTTTCAAGCGCGTGGCGGCGGATCAGCAGATGGCCGCCATTGGCGAACATGTTGCGGAACAACAACGATTCGAGCAGGTCGCCCGCCACCGGCCGCCAGATCCGGCCGCCACCGGGGGCCGCATTTTGGCCGCCATTGGCCCTTCCATCGGGAACGCGCCGATACGGGCCGACGGCCGCGATCGCGTTGGGGGCCACCCGCAGCGCGGCCGAGAGCGCGGACAGCGCGTCCGCACTCAACCAGTCATCGGCATCGAGGAACAGTACCGTCTCCGCGTATGTCGCCGTCAATCCGCGATTGCGCGCGGCGGAGACTCCGGCGTTGCGCTGGCGGATCAAACGGATGCGGGGATCGTCGAAACCGGCGGCGATGGCGGCGGTCTCGTCGGTGGACCCGTCATCGACGACCGTCATCGTCCAGGACCGCTGCGTTTGCGCCAGGACCGAGCGGATCGCATCGCCGATATAGGGCGCGACGTTGAACGCGGGGATGACGATGCCGATGCGCATGGACCCTGGTCTCCTCGGACGCGTGGGGAGACGGCCGGCATGAGCGGCGCCTCGATCGCCACGGCAACGCGGAGGAGGTTAGTGAGCGGAAATGAATCGGACGTTAAAGATAGCCATCGCATGGCCAGGCCAAAGGATCAGCCGGCCTCCGTTCTCGCGAACCGGTTCAACCACGTACGCCAAAACGTCCCTGGGCGCCGGACACGGATTACCCCTCCGCCGCCGGCTCAGGCCTCGCGAGCACTTTTTCGACGCGCCGGCCGTCCATCGCCAGCACCTCGAACCGCCAGCCGGCGAACACGATCCGATCGCCCTGCCGGGGCACCCGCCGCAACAGCGCCAGCAGCAGGCCGCCGAGCGTGTGGTACGTGCCCTCGCCCGGCAGATCGGGCAGTGACAGGCGCGCCTTCGCCTCATCGACCGGCATCAACCCGTCCATGACAAGGCTGGGTTCGCCCTCTTCGCCAGGTTGCGCTGGCTGCGCCACCGTATCGCCCACATCGCCCACGATCGCCTCCAACATGTCGGCGACGGTGACGACGCCCTCGAAGCTGCCGTATTCGTCGAGCACCAGCGCCAGGCCCAAAGGATCGGTTTTCAGCCGTTCCAGGGCGTCCAGCGCGGTGACGGTATCAGGCACGACGATCGGCTGGCGCAGCGCGGCGCCGATCGACAGGTCGCCGCCGCTCAGGATCCGATCCAGCAGGTCTTTCGCCTGCACGATGCCGACCACGTTATCGATCGAGCCCTCGCACACCACGATCCGCGAGTGCGGCGCCGCCTTTAACGCCAGCGCGATGTCCTTCGGCGGGTCGGTGCGGTCGATCCAGGCCAGCTCGGTGCGCGGCGTCATGATGGCGCGCACCGGCTTGTCGGCGAGGCGCAGCACCCGCTCGATCATGTCCCGCTCTTCCAGTTCCAGCACCCCGGTTTGGGCGCCCTCGACCAGCAGGGCCTTGAGTTCTTCCTCGGTCACGGTCCGCGCCGGCAGGCGGTGCAGGCCGAACAGGCGGAGGATGAGGCTGGACGACTCGCTCAGCAGCCAGGCGACGGGGCCGGCGAGGCGGATGAACCAGGCCAACGGACGGGCCACCCGGGCGGAGATGACCTCGGGCTGACGCAACGCGAGTTGTTTCGGCACCAGTTCGCCCAGTACCAGCGTCAGATAGGTCGTCACGATGACGACGAGGCCCAGTGACAGCGAGTCGGCGAAGGGCGCGACGCGTGGCATGGTCTCAAGCCACTCTTTCAAATGGGCCGCGACGTTGGCGCCGCCAAACACGCCGGTCAGCACGCTGACGAGCGTGATCCCCACCTGAACCGTCGGCAGGAACCGGTGCGGATCGTCGGCGAGCGCACGCGCGATGGCGGCGCCCGGAACCGACTTCTTCTCCATCACCGCGAGGCGGGCGCGGCGGACCGATACCAACGCGAGTTCACTCATCGCGAACACGCCGTTCAGCGCGATCAGCAAGAGGATGATGAGGATCTCAAAGCCGATGTTCATCGTTGGGCGTTGTTCGTTGGTGTCATGGCGGTTGTCATATCATGGCGGCGGCCCGGGGCCACCTGGCCGGTATCACGGGCACGGAGTCACGATCCGTCTCGACCACGGGTGCGCGCGACCTCGTCATCCCCGGGTGTGCGCAACGTCATCCCCGGGTCCAGCCCCATGGATACTGGAATGGGCTGGCAAACGTCCTGGCACCGCCGCTTAATCGTCATGGCCCGGCCTTGTCCGGGCCATCCGAACCAGCACGGTGCCGTTTCATACCAACCCTCTTAAAGATTGACACATGGCGTCCTCTCTTCCACGTCATGGCCCGGCTCGTCCGGGCCACCTGTTCAAGCACGGTGCGGCGATAGGTGGCCCGGACGAGCCGGGCCATGACG
>Ga0181536_10003172_pt1 | contig 17983 bp, 16 predicted proteins | sample PEATcosm2014_Bin_41_FD_121105 | JGI IMG/M metagenome (GOLD analysis project Ga0181536, IMG submission 121105) | Peatland microbial communities from MTU Mesocosm Facility, Houghton, MI, USA - PEATcosm2014_Bin17_60_metaG | ecosystem: Environmental > Terrestrial > Soil > Wetlands > Peat | place...
AGGGTAGCCAGGTGATCGCGCCCTGCGGGGCCTGTGCGAAGTCGTGCTGTCCGGTATTCATCAAGTCGGTCCGGTGATAGACGAAGCCGGGCAAGTAGAGAACGCATCCGTACCACCAGTGCAGGGAGCCTTTGTTGTATCCCAGCTCCGCAAGGCCGAGACTGGGATTGGTGAATCCCATTTTGTCTCCCCTGCCGGTGGGAAGCCACTCAGCCTTGTACATCATCGGAAGGGCTGCCGTACTGAACAGCGTCCCGCCCAAGAAGTGCACACCCCAACCGTGGACTACCTTGGGGCAGACTACACCAATGCGGACCCGGAAACCGGGGACGGAGCTCTTGCCTTCGGAGTTCACCGAAGCGTCCGCTTCGGAGAACACGTTGAACATGAGGAGAATTGTTTGTCCGGAGGCCGGGCTCAGACCCGGGTTGACGGTTTCGACGCCGACAGGGTATACGCTTCCGCCGCTTTCCGTCGCGCGGGCCACCGGTACCGCCAGCGCGAGGGCAGCGAGGGCGCCTCCCAGGACCGCGTGGCGGCATCGAATCGGCACGTTTCGGATGAGTAAGGTGAACATGTTTGACTCCACAAGTAGATTCAACTGCACAAGCACTTTATCGGTGTGGGGAGGGCAATGCTTTAGGGCTTTTGGTACGGCCGTAATCGGGCTAACGTTCCGTCGATTCGCGCCGATATCTAAGTACAGGGCTGTGCGCGGCCCTTGGAAGATTCCCTACAATGCGGCAGCAGACGAGTATCAGGACCAGGCTGTTTGTGTGTTTCGGATTTATTACGTTGGCGGCGAGTGCCGCGGCCATCTATTCTTTCTCCACTGTCCGGCACCTCCGGAGCCAGATGCACCAGGAAATCGTGGCCAGCGCGACGCGGCTGGATCAAGCGCGGCAGGTCACGATGGGCCTCTCGGAGATGCGCAGCTGCATGCGCGGCATGTCACTGTTTGGCATTGAGAATATGTACGACCGGGTGACGAAACTGCGTGCAGGCTTCGACGCGGCGGCGGCCCAGGCGCGGACGGCGGTGCAGCAAATGGAGGCCGGCGATCTGACGGCCGAGGAGCGGGCGTCCGTGGGCGTGATGCGGTCCGCGCTAGATCAGTGGGTGGAGAGCTTCCGGGACTTTGCAGACCTGACCATGGCTGGGCGCAATCAGGAAGCCAGTGATATAACGACCAAGAAGACATCCCCCGTCATGGATGCGCTCCAGAAAAATGCGGCGAGCTTCGGCCAGGCTAACAGCGTGCGTCGAGACGCCGCTATCGCCGCCACCGAAGCCGCAATCGAGCGCAATGAACTGGTCACGGCGGTGTTCATCGCGCTCGTGCTGCTTGCCGGTGGCGGGGGGTTCCTGGTAGTCATGGGCTTGGCGAAGACCTTGACCGAGGTCGCAGAATCCGTTGTGACCGGTGCTCAGCAGGTGGCCCAGGCTGCCGCGCAGGTTTCCTCGTCGAGTCAGGCACTGGCCCAGGGTTCGTCGGAGAATGCCGCGTCGCTGGAAGAAACCTCTGCTTCTACCGAAGAGATCAGCTCCATGGCCCGGCGAAACACCGAAAACTCCCGGAACGCGGCCGGGATCGTCGGGCACACCGAAGAGAAATTCCGAGAGACCAATCAGGCACTAAAGGAGATGGTCGTGGCGATGGGGGAGATCAGCGGCTCCAGCCAGAAGATCTCGAAGATCATCAAGGTCATCGATGAGATTGCCTTCCAGACCAACATCCTGGCCCTGAATGCCGCGGTCGAAGCCGCGCGCGCCGGCGAGGCCGGCATGGGTTTCGCAGTGGTTGCCGACGAAGTGCGCAACCTGGCACAGCGCTGCGCACAAGCCGCCCGGGACACCTCTTCGCTCATTGAGGAATCGATCGCCAAGTCGGATGGCGGCAAATCAAAGGTCGATCGCGTCGCCGAGGCCATCCGCAGCGCCACCGGAGAAGCGGCGCAGATAAAGACGCTGGTTGACGAGGTGAGTGTAGGGAGCCAGGAGCAGGCGCGCGGCCTCGAGCAGATCAGCAAAGCGATTATGCAGATGGAAAAGACGGGCCAAACAACCGCAGCCACTGCCGAGGAGAGCGCGGCAGCGGCCGAGGAACTTACCGCTCAGTCGGCCACCCTTACGGACATCGGCCAGCAATTGCGCCGGCTTGTGGAGGGCAGCGCCATGCGCTAGTGATGGCCGGGTTTAAAGCGTGGGATTGGCTTACAACAGCCGGAAATTCACTTCGATGGTCGCTTGCACGGCTACTGGCTGCCCATTCTTAACCCCTGGGCGGAATTTCCACTTGTTGACAGCTTCTATGGCCTTTTCGTCCAGGCCTAAGCCCAGACTGCGAACCACCCGGATGTCTCGCGCCCTGCCGCTGGCGTCTACAATCAACTGTAAGACCACGGTTCCAGAGTACTTAGCCTTACGGGCTTCTTCCGAGTACTCGGGATCGACTTTGTAGAGGACCTGCGGGGCCGAAACACCGCCGCCCACGTGAAATACGCCGCCGCCAACACCGCCGCCTTCGCCTGGACCGAACCCGCCGCCTTTGCCAGAGCCCACACCACCGCCGGAACCGCTGCCAATCCCGCCGCCTGAGCCAGGGCCATTCGAAGGCGGACCGACCTTGGCCAGAGGATCACCCCACACCGGCATATTGACATTCGGCAGGGGAGTATCGGGAGGCGCGATGATCGTCGGATCCATCAAGAGCTTCGGATTGGGGTTGTTGACCACCGCCATAGGTGGCGTGAACTGTTTCATCGAAGGCTTCGGCAAACGGCCTTTGCTCGCAGGCGTGGGGGACCGGTCACCGCCGCCACCACCACCTTGCATCTGCTGCTTCTGCTCCGCCATCTTCGGGACATACGGGGCGATGTCCGGCTGAATGAGCGTGACGGCCTGTTTCACCGTATTTTGCACTGCCTTGCTTGACGCCACGGTGAACAGCAGGACGATCACGGTCGTATGGATCGCCAACGACATCACGTTGGATTTTGGGTTTCTGCCGTAGAGGCCCCAGATGTCCTTCACTAAAATAGGCTTAGAAGTCACCTGCAGGGGTGGAAGTTGCGGGGGATGGATCGTCTCCCGGATATTGTTGATTAGAGAGCGGTACCAGGGCTCCTCAGCGGTAGGGGAGTAGAGCCTGGCCAAGTGGTCATCCGCATCGGTGACCGTCTTGATTTCAGGATTCAGTTCAGACATTGGCAATCCACTGGCGTTCGCGTTGCCCGCTACTAACCTTCGACGGAAGCGGCAGACCCAGAGTTACAGGTTTTGGAAACTGGCAAAGCTGAGCCTCTGAGCGAGTGTACCACAATCCACTGTGCTGGTATGGTAAGTCTCGGCAAGCGCGTGCAAACTTGGCAGTTGTTAACTGTGGCCAGGCGATTCCAATTTTGGAATTTCCGGGCCGATCGTCAATGTGGTAAGAAGATTCCATGCTAACTAGAGATGCGGCGCTCGAAATCCTGCACGAGTTTACCAAATCGGAAAGCCTACGCAAGCATGCTCTTGCAGTCGAAAGTTGTGTGGCAGCTTACGCACGGAAGTTTGGGGAAGACGAAAACAAGTGGTCGGTCACCGCACTGTTACACGATTTCGATTACGAGATGCATCCAGAGGCGCCCGACCATCCCATGAAGGGCGCGCCCATTCTGGCCAGCCGTGGCGTCCCCGAAGAGATCCGGCGCGCCATACTGTCCCACGCAAACTATAGTGGCGTGCCCCGCGAGTCGGCTCTCGAAAAAACATTGTTTGCTTGTGACGAACTGGCAGGCTTCATCACCGCGGTCTCGCTCGTCAAGCCCGGGCGCAGCGTCCATGAAGTGGATACAAAATCGGTGAGAAAAAAGATGAAGGACAAAGCCTTTGCGCGCTCCGTGAGCCGAGAGGATATCGTAAATGGCGCGGCAGAGCTGGGAGTGGAGCTCGACGAGCACGTCGATTTCTGCATTCGTGCCATGCAGGAGCGGGCAAAGGAACTGGGATTGGAAGGGCTGCGCAGCGGTCAGACCACGACCACATGAATCTCGCCCGGGCCGTGGACGCCGCGAACCAGGATCTGCTCGATGTCGGCAGTGCGGCTGGGGCCGGTAATCAACACCATGGAGCTGGTTTGCTCCGCGGGACGCGGAAGAACGGTCAGCAGCTCATCCAAACCAGTGAGCAGGCACTCGCGTTTGACGATGGCGATGTAAACGGGCGGTAGGAGCGAGATCATGCGAGCTTCCTGCTGACTCGAGAGCAGGACGAGCGTCCCGGTGTCCGCCAAGGCGTAGTCGGCGCCCGTGATGCCCACGGCAGCGGTTGCGCACAAAGCGCGCAGCTCATCGCGGTTTATGATACCGGTCCGCACGCCCGGGAGCGCCGTGATGCCGCATTCGCGCAGGATGGGGGCGTTCGAGGCGACGGCGGTGCGGCCCGCGATGATGCCCGCTGCGTATTCGAGCGCGTCCTCGGTCGATCGCGCGGCATGCGTTTTCCCCGCCAGCGATTCGATGCGCGTGCAGAATGACGCGACGCGCGCTTCGAGCTCAACCACGGGAATGCGCAAGCGCACGGGCGGCGGCTGGTCGAGCGGCTGGCCGGCGCTGCGGCCTAACGCGGTCCTCACCTTGTGCAGCACGGTTTCGCGCGACATCAGCGATCCCGCCACATCTGCCGGAAACTCTTGGGCGCGGCGGGCGGTAGGTCGCGCTGGCTGAGCCACGCGCGCAAAGGACCAGCGCTCACCGGCACGCTGCGCACCCAGCCGCTGTCTCTCGATGGCGCCAGAGCTGCGGCCGCCATCCCCGCAATTTCGTAAATGCGCGGGTGGCGCATCACCCAGGCCCACACACGAAACGCGAGCCGCTCAAGTCTGTTCGTGCCCTCGCGCGTCTCCGCCTTCTTCACCTCCGAGCGCAGGTCGAGCAGGATTTGCGGAATATCGATCTTGACCGGGCAGACCTCCGCACACGCCCCGCATAAGCTCGATGCGAAAGGCAGCCCCGGCTCGTGCCGCACGCCGAGGAACTGTGGCGTCAGGATCGCGCCGATCGGCCCGGAGTATACCCACGGAAAACTGTGGCCGCCGATCTTGCGATAAACAGGACAGTGATTCAAGCAGGCGCCGCAACGAATACAGTAGAGCGACTGCCGCTTTTCGCGGTCGGCTAAGACCTTGGTGCGGCCGTTGTCGAGCAGCACCACGTAGAATTCCTCGGGGCCGTCGATCTCATTCTTGCGCCTCGGTCCGGAAAGAAACGACGTGTAGACCGTGAGCCACTGCCCGGTGGCACTGCGGCCCAGCAGTTTCAGAAACACAGCCAGGTCTTGCGCGCGAGGAATCAGTTTCTCGATACCCGCCACGGCGATATGAATCTTCGGCGCAGACGTCGTGAGGCGTGCGTTGCCTTCGTTCTCCACCAAGACCACGGCTCCCGAGTCGGCCACCAGAAAGTTCGCACCGCTAATCCCGATATCGGCCGCGAGAAATTTCTCCCGCAGCACAGCGCGCGCGATCATGGTCTGCTTCTCAATGACCGTTTCGCGGGGAACACCCAATTTATCGGTCAGCAGGTCGGCCACCTGTTCCCGCGTTTTGTGCAGCGCCGGCGCCACGATGTGATACGGCCGCTCGTGCGCGAGCTGGATGATATATTCGCCCAGATCGGTCTCGACCGATTCGAGATGGTGATGCTCCAGACGCTCGTTCAGGTCAATCTCTTCGGTCGTCATCGACTTCGATTTCACAATCAGCTCGGCGCCGCGTTCTTTGGCGAGCGAGAGTACGAAGTCGGAAACTTCCTCGGCGTCCCGGCAGAAGATGGCCTTCCCGCCATGAGCCTCGAGGTTGCGCGCAAATTCTTCGAGATAGTAATCCAGATGCTCGATCGTGTGCCGCTTGACGGCGTTGGCTTGGGTGCGCAGCTCCTGGTAATCCGGACAGATGTCCGGCTCGATGGCTTTGCGCCGCTCTTCGACCAGGCGGCCGGTGGCCTTGTAGATCGCGAGCTGGAGCTTGGGATCGGCCAGTGTCTCGTGGATCTTCTCGTCGAAGAGGGTGGACATAGGTCAGCGGGAGGCGAGCACTTCGGCCAGATGCATGGTCCGAACGGGAACGCCAGCGCGTGAAAGCGCTCCCTGCAACTGCATCAGACAACTGGAATCGACTGCAACAACCGTGGACGCGCCGGTGCGCACAATGGAATCGATCTTCGTGCGGGCCATGCCGCCCGAGACTTCCGCGAACTTGACGGAGAACGTTCCCCCGAAGCCGCAACATTCCTCGGCGGCGTCTATCTCGCGCAGTTCCAGCCCCCGCACATGGCCCAGCAGCCGCCGTGGGCCGTCTTTGACTCCCAATGCGCGCAGCGCGTGGCAGCTATCGTGATAGGTGACGACCTGCTCCAACCGGGCCCCTACATCCTCCACTTTCGCCACATCCAGCAGAAATCGCGAAAACTCGAACACCCTGGACTCGATCGCACGCGCCCGTTCCAGGTTCTCCGGCTCCTTTTTGAAGATGTCGCTAAAGTGATGCGCGATCATCGACGTGCACGAACCGGATGGCACCACGATGTAATCCGCGTCGCCAAACACATTCAAAAAATGCCGTGCGACCTGCCGCGCTTCCTCGCGATATCCGCTGTTAAATGCCGGCTGGCCGCAGCAGGTTTGTTGTTCCGGAAAATGTACTTGATAGCCGAGCCGCTCAAGCACATCGACCACCGCCATGCCCACTTTGGGGAATAGTTGATCAACGATGCAGGTGACGAACAGCGAGACGCGGGCGGCCATTTGGGAGACAGACAGATTGTAGCGCCTTCCTCACGCTAAAATAAAATGCATGCGGTTGTTTCGGCTGCTGTCCTGCCTGATTTTTGTCCTGGCGTGCTTTGCGGAATCGCCGAAGACGATCAGCACAACGGCGACGATTATTCGCGGCAAATTGGTCCAGCGCGAGAACCAGCCGCCTGTCATCGAGACGGCGGAACATAAATGGATTGTGCTCGAGGGGGATGGAACTACCGTGCACGTTCTGCACGATAAGCGGCTGGCCGGCGACGATTTCGAGGCTCTGGGACACTTCACGAGCGCTGACCACTTTCAGGTGGACCCGGCCTACACACATGCGCTTCACGTCCTAAAAGACGGCAAACGTTTGATGGTTACCTATTGGTGCGATGTCTGTTCCATCCGCCAGTACGAACCCGGCCCCTGCATGTGCTGCCAACGCGAAACCCACCTGGACCTGCGTGAGCTGGATCCACAATGAAGAACTTAATCTGGGCACTCCTACTTCCGATCATGACTGAAGCCGCAAACTACTCTGCCAAAAAAGCCGTCGCTGACGGTATTGAGATTGTGCAGCTCGCTGACCGCGCGCATGCGACCGAGGTTTCCATCGTGCCCTCGGTCGGGAACATCGCTTACGCGATGACGGTGCACGGGAAGAATATTCTCTGGTCGCCCTTCAAGAGCGTCGCCGAGATGAAGGCCAACCCGGCGCTGTGTGGCGTTCCGTTCCTGGAGCCGTGGGCCAACCGGCTGGATCAGGATGCGTTCTACGCTAACGGCAAGAAGTACCTGTTGAACACCGAACTGGGCAACATTCGGCGCGACGGGAATCAAAAACCGATCCACGGGCTGCTGCTATTTTCGCCGGATTGGAAAGTGGTCAAGCTGGAGGCGGATGGCAAATCCGCGCGCGTAACCAGCCGCCTGGAATACTGGCGTTATCCGGGGTTGCTGGCGCAATTCCCGTTCGCGCACACGATCGAGATGACGTACCGGCTCGCGGACGGCGCGCTCGAAGTCGAAACCGCCGTGGAAAACCAATCCAGCGATCCCATGCCCGTGGGCGCCGGCTACCACCCGTATTTTCAATTGCCGGACGTACCACGCGACCAGTGGAAAGTGCACGTCGCGGCACGCGAGCATCTGGAGCTTTCGCCGCTGCTGATTCCGACAGGCGAGCGAAAGCCGGTGGAGTTGGCGGATCCGGTCTCCCTTGCGGCCACACAACTCGATGACGTATTCAGCAGTCTGGTGCGCGGCCAAGACAACCATGCAGCGTTCTGGGTGGAGGGAGGCGGCCGGAAAGTTTCCGTGATTTATGGGCCGAAATACACGGTCGCCGTGATCTACGCGCCACCAGGCAAAGATTTCATTTGCTTTGAGCCGATGTCGGCCATCACCAACGCGTTCAATCTGGCCCACGCAGGGATCTACAAGGAGCTGCAAAGTATCCCGCCCGGCGGCACGTGGCGCGAGAGTTTCTGGATTCAGGCCAGCGGGTTCTGAGCGGATTACTCTGTTGCGCGGACTTGCGCGAGGCGCTCGCGCAGGAGTTCCGGTAAGCCCGCTTCAATCTCGGAAGTGATGAGCCCGACGGAATCCAGATCGCGAACATGCACGCGGTCCTTGTCCCGGAAACTGGTCAGCTTCATTCGCACTAAGTCGGATACTGGCGCTACCAAAAGTCCATCCACGTTTGGCGCAGGTGAGAAGTCCGGAACAGCCTGTATGTAATGCTGGCGGACTTTCTCGTTCACAAAAATCAGATGAACGGTGCTGCGAGCTTTCGGCTCGCGCGAATCGACCAGCATGTCAACGCCAGCAACATGACGGAACTCCAGGCCAAACGGTTTGACCAACTGTGCGATCGCAACGAGATCGGTGCGTCTAATGGCCGCGTCGATGTCTCGCGTCAAACGAGCAGCGAGTGGATCAATGGCATTAACGTGCAAGTAAACCGCCAAGCCGCCGACGATCCGGTATTCGATACCGGCCTTAGATAGAGCCGCAGCGAATCGTGCGGCAACCTCGACTAGCTGCTCCACGTGCTTTTCATAGTGCGCATTGACCAACACTTGTCTCAGTATCTCACTACCGTCACCCGACTGAACCCTTCGTCCACGTTCGGCGGTACAAGCTTCGCAGCCATCGTGCGCATGGCCTCGTCCGGAACAATGCGGTCGCGGGTGTGATTGCGTTTGAGGCAAACCTCTAGCGGCACATCGAAAAACAGTGCTTCCACGCGGCAGGCGTACCGTTGCGCGATTTTGATGTACGGCCGGCGCTCAGCGCGACTCAGGTGCGTCGCATCGACGTATGTCACGGGCCGCCCGATGGCAAGCCGCTGGCGAACCAGATAACGGACAGTGCTGAAGACGCGGCCGTGGATGCTTTGATCTGTCGCGTCGTCGGCGAGAAGCTGGCGAATCGCATCGGAAGAGATTGGCGTAACGCCCAGCCGGTCGAGATAGGTCGACTTGCCCGAGCCCGGCAGGCCCACCAGCACGACAATTCCCTGCGCTTCAGACGACGTAGCGTTCGGCATCGATCAGCCGGCCCACAATTCGGCGCCGCAACTCGATGGCATTCACCGGCTCGTACTTGGCGAAGCGGCGCAGCATCGCGAGATTGGCGCGCAAGTTGTCGCCTTCCGAGCACGCCGCGAGCACTGTCCGCGCCGTCAGCTCGATGTGCGCCATGGCATCGTGAACCAGCACCGCGCACATGTCCGCCGCCTGCGCGCCCTTTCCCTGCGCGGCAAGCCTTCGCGTGCGTAGCAGCGCCGACTCCGCCGCGAACACGTCCATCACCACGTCGGTGACGCCGGCGAGTATTTCCTGTTGCTTTTCGAGTTCCGCGAGGAATCTCTGATAAGCCACCCCCATCAGCAGCAGCGCGATTTTCTTGGCGTTGCCTACCAGTTTGATCTCGTCGGCGAACGGACCCTGACTGGCACCGTCGGAAACGGGCCCACTCAACGCTTCGCCGAGCACGCCCTGCGCCGCCTTTACCAGACCCAACTGCCCCCGCGCGGCACGCTTGAGCAGCATGCCCGTCACCAGCATCCGGTTGATCTCGTTGGTTCCTTCGAAAATCCGGTTGATACGCGAATCGCGATACGCGCGCTCCACAGCGTAATCCTGGTGGTAGCCATAACCGCCGTGGATCTGCACGCCTTCATCCACCACGTAGTCAAGCACCTCCGACCCGTAGACCTTGATGATGGAGCATTCGGCAGCGTACTCTTCCACCGCCTTGAGCATCGTCTGGGACGCGTTGGGCTGGCTCCACGAGAAGCCTTCGAGTTGCGCTTCGATCTGCCCCACCACGCGGTACGTCATGCTCTCCGCCGCAAAGATACGGATCGCCATCTCGGCCAGCTTGTGCTGGATCATGCCAAACTGCGAAATGGTCGTGCCGAACGCCTTGCGCTCCTTGGCGTACTTGATGGAAATGGCCAGCACGTTTTTCGAACCGGCCACGGCGAACGGCCCCAGCTTCAGCCGGCCAACGTTCAGAATGTTGAAGGCGATGATGTGCCCGCGCCCGATTTCGCCAAGCATGTTTGCGACCGGCACATGCACGTTGTCCAGATAAACAGCGGTCGTCGAGCTGCCCTTAATGCCCATCTTCTTTTCTTCATGTCCCGAACTGACGCCCGGGAATGCGCGCTCGACAAGAAACGCCGTGAACTTTTCGCCGCCCACTTTGGCGAACACCGTAAACAGATCGGCCGCTCCGCCGTTGGTGATCCACATCTTCTGGCCGTTGAGGATGTAGTGCCGGCCATCGGGACTTAAGTCCGCGCGCGTCTTGGCTGCAAGCGCATCCGATCCAGCCTGCGGCTCGCTGAGCGCGTACGCAGCGAGCAGCTCGGCTTTGGCGAGCCTCGGCAAGTAGCGTTGCTTCTGCTCCTCTGTTCCGAAATATAAGATGGGCAGCGTGCCGATGCCGGTGTGCGCACCGTGCCAGCCCGAGTAGGAGCCGTCCCGCGACAACTGCTCGGCCACCACCATCGCCGAGGTCAAGTCCATCTCCATGCCGCCGAACTTCTCGGGAATCAGGATCGCCGTCAGGCCCAGTTCCGCCGACTTGCGCAGCACCGATAGCGCAACACCCGGTTTGTGTTGCAGGATGTCATCGAGATTCGGCTCCACCTCCTTGCGCCAGAACTCGTCCGCGGTGCGCGCGATCGCCCGATGCTCTTCAGTGAGATCTTCAGGCGTGAAAATCTGTTCGGGCACGCGGTCCTCAATGAGGAACGCTCCGCCTTTGGTTTTGGGAAGTGTGGCTGCCGCCGTTGCCATACGCTCTAAATCCTTTCGAATATTCCAGCGGCGCCCTGGCCGCCGCCCACGCACATCGTAACCATGCCGTACTTCGCTTCTCGGCGCTGCATCTCGCGCAGAATCGTCGCCGTGAGTTTCGCTCCCGTGCAGCCCAGCGGATGCCCCAGCGCTACCGCGCCACCGTTGACATTGACCTTATCGAGATTGAGCCCTGCGCGTTGAATCACCGCCAGCGCCTGTACAGCGAAAGCTTCGTTCAACTCGATCAAACCGATATCGTCTAGCTTCAACCCGGCCAGCGCCAGAGCCTTCGGAATCGCCACCACCGGGCCGATGCCCATGATCTCCGGCGGCACTCCGCCCGCCGCGAAACTCACAAAGCGCGCCATCGGTCTGAGCCGTAATTCCTGCGCCTTCCGGTCCGATATCACCAGCGCCGCCGCCGCGCCATCGCTCGTCTGCGAAGAGTTCCCGGCAGTCACCGTTCCATTGGCGTGAAATACAGGCTTCAGTTTGCCCAGCGCCTCAAGCGACGTATCTTCGCGCGGGCCTTCATCGCGATCGAAGATTTTGCTCGTGACATGTGGCTTCGCCCCGTTGGGTGTCACGGTCTGTACGACGAATGGCACGATCTCGTCGTTGAACTTGCCTTGGGCCTGCGCCCGCGCCGCGTTCTGATGGCTGCGGAGCGAGAAGGCGTCCTGCTCTTCTCGCGAGATGCCATATTTGCGCTGCAACTGCTCCGCGGTCAGACCCATGTTCATGTAGATCTCGGGGCGATGATCGACGAACCACGGGTTGGGTGCGATCTTGTTGCCCCCGCGCGGGATCAGGCTCATGGATTCGCTGCCGCCCGCGATCACGATGTGCGCACCGCCCGAGCGGATGCGCTCGGCTGCCATCGCGATAGCCTGCAATCCCGAGCTGCAAAATCGGTTGATCGTGACTCCCGGCACGATGTCTGGCAGCCCCGCACGCAACGCCGCCTGCCGCGCCATGTTGTTGCCCGATTCCGCTTCCGGCATCGCGCATCCCAGAATCACATCATCCACTTCTTCCTTCGGAACTTCGGGATACTTTTCGAGCAGCGCCCGGATGCACGCCGCGGCCAGGTCATCCGGACGCGAGTGGCGCAGCGTGCCCCGCGGCGCCTTTCCGACGGCCGTGCGTAAACAATCAACGACGACAGCTTCTTGCATGGTATGCTCCTGCGATCCTAATTCCTGAGCGGCTTCCCCGTCTTCAGCATGTGTTGCATGCGCTGCTGCGTTTCCGGCCTGCCGCACAGACTCAGAAATGCCTCGCGCTCCAGATCGAGCAAATACTGTTCGGAAACCGTCTGCTCGCCGGTCGAGCGCCCACCGCTCAAAACGTAAGCCAGTTTTTCTCCTACCACCGTATCGTATTCAGTGATGTAATTGCCTTGGCGCGCCATGTACAGGCCCAGTTTGAGCAGCGCATACGTGCTGTCCCCGCCAACTTTGATATTCTGCCGCGGCACCCCCGGCGCGTAATTTTCTGCAACGACGAGCGCTTGCGCCTTGGCATCCTCAATCAGCCGTTCGCGATTCATGGAAACAGCATCGCCATCGCGCAACAGGCCCAGATGGCGCGCTTCCTCGGCACTCGAGGAAACCTTGGCGTAGCCGATCAGCTCGAAGGCCCGCTTGGCGCCCCCGAGGCGCAGGATCGCTTCCTTGCACCCGCCACCGCCCGGAATCACGCCCACGCCAGTCTCGACCATCCCGATGTACAGTTCCGCCGAGGCCTGCACACGCGCCGCATGCAGCGCGATTTCGCAACCGCCGCCCAGCGTCATGCCGAACGGCGCCGCCACCACTGGTTTGGGCGCATACTTCAGCGCCATGTTGGCCTGTTGAAACGCATTGACAGCCGCGTTCAGCTCATCCCACTCGCCTTCCTGCGCCGCCAGCAGCACCAGCATCAAATTCGCGCCGACGCTGAAATTTTCGCCTTCGTTGGCAATCACCATCGCCTGAAAATTGCGCGTGGTTTCCTCGATGCCGGCATGAATCATCGCCACCTGGTCGCCGCCAATCGTGTTCATCTTGCTGTGGAACTCAAGGCACAATACGCCGTCGCCGATATCCACCAGCGATGCGCCCGCGTTCTTCTTCACCACTCCGCGCGCCCGCTTAACCTCAGCGAGCGTCAGAATGCCGGGCCGCTCTTCGATCTCCCCATAGCCCGCACGGCACAGGTCAAAGTACTCCGTATGCGGCGCGCCATCGCGATCGGCCGGCCGGTAAAAGGATTTCGCGCCGGAGGAAAGCATCCGCTGCACGTTTTCCGGAAGCGGCCGCCCCTCGCTTTCGATGCGCCGCGCCGTGGCTTCAAATCCCAAGGCGTCCCACACTTCGAACGGTCCCAACTTGTTGGCATAGCCCCAACGCATGGCGCGATCGATCTCCACCACGCGGTCGGAAATCTCCGGCACCACGCTCGCCGAATACACAAACAGATCACTCAACAGCTTCCACAAAAACGATCCGGCCCGATCCGGCGCTGCCACCAGCATTCGTAGCCGCTCGCCCAGATCCTCCGCACTGTGCGCCGCATCCAGCGAAGCAAAGCGCGCCTTCTGCACCGGGTGATATTCGAGCGTCTTCCAATCGATGGCCCAGATCTCCTTGTCCGCGCCCTTGCCCACCTTCTTGTAGAGACCCTGCCCGCGCTTGTCCCCCAGCCAGCCCCGCTTCACCATCTCAGCCAGAAATGGCTGTAGCACGAAACGGTCGCGCCACGGATCGTGTGGCGCCATCTCGTGGAGGTTGCGCGTCACCAGCGCCCACACGTCGAGCCCCACGATGTCCAACAGCCGGTAGCTGGCGCTTTTCGGCAGCCCGATCGCCGGCCCCGTCAGCGCGTCCACTTCCTCAACGGTGTACTCTTCCTCCACCGCAATCTTGTGGATGGTCGAACCAAAAAACGTCCCGATGCGGTTGGCAATAAAGTTCGGCGTGTCCTTGCAAAGCACCACGCCCTTGCCCAGCCGCCGGTCGCCGAACTCGCGCACGCATCCCAGCACCTCTGGCAGCGTCTCAGCGCCAGGGATCACCTCCAGCAAATGCAGATACCGCGGCGGGTTGAAAAAGTGCGCGCCCAGGAAGTGCTGGCGGAACTCACTGTCGAAGCCTTCGGAAATCGCCGCCAGCGGGATGCCGCTCGTATTGCTGGAAATGATCGTCCCTGCCGTGCGCAGGATCGACACCTTGGCCATCAGCTCGCGCTTGATGTCCAGGTCTTCTGTTACCGCCTCAATGATCCAGTCGCACCGCCGGATATCCTTGAGGTTGCCTTCAAAGTTGCCCGCCGTGATCAGCTTCGCCGCGTCCGGGGTGAAGAATGCCGTCGGCTTTTGTTTGGTGGCGTTCTCTATCCCGGCCAGCGCCGCTGCGCTTCGGTTCAGGTTTCCAGGATGAACAATGTCGAGCAACAGCGCCGGAACCCCGGCATTGGCAAAATGACCCGCGATGCGCGAGCCCATGGTCCCCGCGCCTAATACGGCCACTCGTTGGATTGGCTTCACCGGGGGATTTTACCGCGAACCGGGCGCGGCGCGGAACTGCCCTATGAGACTGCTAACTGATCGACGTCACCGTGATGGTGTCGCCATTGAGCATGCCCGAAACTTTGGCGCGAATTGGCTTTCCCGCGCTCAGGTCCTTCGTCCATCCGCTCTTAGTCTTGAGTGCCTCCGCTACCCGCGCACTACCCACGGCATCAATCTTCATGACTTGGCCGCTGTCGGTCCTGAGAGCGAACGCGCTGGTCGACGTGCTCACTGGGCAGCTCTGTGCTTGAGCGCTGTCTTTCTTGTGGCCCTTTTCGGGGCGCCCCGAATCCACGCTCGTGATCTCGCTTTTTGTGCTGCTCTCGTTCGCGGCCGCCGCGCGCGCTCCGCCGCCGCTCGCACAGCTTGCATCCACCAAAGTCCCGCGCCAATGCTGGATGGCTATTGGGCCGCTCCCCGGCGATCGATCGGCCTGCTTGCTAGCCATAGCCGCCGGCTGCTGCGTATCCGTTTGTGCGATCGCCACACCCGACAGGAATAGAAGCGCCGCGAAAGACCCTGCAATTTTTCCATAAGCACACCTCTCCCCCATCAGTGAGCATTTTTGCGGCCTCTGTATGCTCGCGCACGGAAGGCCCGCGCATGGCGACCGGCAACCGGCTGGTATCATGTACACTTCGGAAGCCCTACCTGGCATGGAATCCAATCCAGCGAAGAGCGCGCGCCGCAAGTTCCCGCGGTGGCTCGCCGTTCTCCTCACCTACGCCATCTCCATCGCCAGTCTGCTGTGGGCCTTGCGCGGTTACGATTTTTCGCAGATTCAGGCCGCCATTCTCTCCGTGAGATGGGCATGGGTCCTGGTGGCGGTGTTGCTCGACCTCGCCGTTTACATCGTGCAAGCCTGGCGATGGCTCACGCTGCTCCGTCCCATCGAGCGCATGGGCCTTTGGGAGACCGCGCACGCCATTTTCATTGGCCTGTTTGCCAGTGGCGTGCTGCCATTGCGTCCCGGAGAGGTCATCCGCTGTTATCTGCTGGCCATCTGGGGCGAGATCCCCATCTCGCTGACCATCACCTCGGCTGCCATCGAGCGCGTGCTCGACGGCATCTTCCTGGTAGGTTCCTTCTGGATCTGCGCCTGGCTCATGAGTATGCCGCGGGCACTCTCCGACTTCGTTCAAGTCCTCGCCATCGGCGTGGCCGCCCTTACGGTGCTGTTCTTGTACATCCTGTTCCATAAGCAGCACGCCCATTCGTTCCTCTCCAGCCGGAGTTGGGGGAAGAGGTTTCTGCACGTTCTGGATCAAGTTCACCAGATGGGCAACCGGCGCACCCTCGCCGAAGCGTTCGGCATTACTTTTCTCTATTGGCTGTTGCAGGCTCTTTCAGTATGGGCGCTCTTGCTCGCCTACGACATGGATCTCTCCGTCTGGCAAGCCTCGGTGGTCACTCTGATCAAGTCGATCGGTACGTCCATCCCCAGCGCCCCCGGCAATCTGGGCGTATTCCAGTCCGTCGTCAGAATGGCGCTCACCCTGTTTAACGTCGAACCCAGCGTCGCTGTGGAACTGTCGGTGTTGATGTGGGTGGCCATGACCCTGCCGCTGTTGATTGTCGGATTCATCGCCGTCTTCCTCACCGGTTCGAGCCTCCGCGACATCCACCACCACGCGCACACTCACCGCTGATCGCGGCTGATATAATTTCCCCTTTATGCTAAAGAACATTCTGCTGTCCTTCGCCTGCGCCGCCGTGCTGTCGGCCCAAGATTCCGATGGCAAGCTCCGCATCATTGCCTTCGGCGCACACCCCGACGATTGCGATAACCGCGCCGCCGGCACCGCCGCCCTGTTCGCTCAAATGGGCCACCACGTGAAATTCGTTTCCGTGACCAACGGTGACGCCGGCCATCAAAGCGAAGGTGGCGGCATGCTCGCCAAGCGCCGCCGCGCCGAAGCCATGGAATCGGGCCGCCGTCTGGGCGTCACTTACGACGTCCTGGACAACCATGATGGCGAACTGCTGCCCACTCTCAACGTGCGCGAGCAGATCATCCGCGAGATCCGCCAGTGGAAAGCCGACATCGTTCTCGCGCCGCGCCCCAACGACTACCATCCTGACCACCGCTACACCGGCGTGCTCGTGCAGGATGCCGCCTACATGGTGGTTGTGCCCAACATCTGCCCCGATACACCGCCCTTGCACGACAACCCCGTCTTTTTGTATTTCGAAGACCACTTCCAGCGCCCCAACCCCTTCCGTCCCGACGTCTCCATCGACATCGATTCCGTGTTTGAGAAGAAGGTTTCCGCGCTCGATTCCCATGTCTCTCAGGTCTACGAATGGCTGCGCTGGGTAGACCACAACTTGGACCAGATTCCTAAAGATCCTGTCGAGCGCAAAAAGTGGCTGGCCATCCACACTGCGGTACCGATTAAGCCAGATGTGCGCAAGACGCTCGAGAAATGGTACGGCGCCGAAAAAGCCGCTGGCGTTAAAGTTGCCGAGTCGTTCGAACTCTGCGAGTACGGCAAGCAGCCGACTGACGACGAGCTCCGCCGTCTTTTCCCCATGCTGGGAAAGTAGCGAGTTAAGACAATCTCAAAGTCGCACTACGCGGTGGTTTTACCGGGCACCCGCTGCAACTTGCGCCTTCCGCCAGCGTCCAACTCCTCTGTGCGCACTCTTGCCTTCGTTCTCCTGTTGGCCCAGGTGTTAGTCGGCCAGGATCGCGGTGGCTCCAACTACGCCTGGTACCAGGTCTATCCGGAATGCAAGCCGGGGCCTTACGGTGTCATCGCCAACTACCATACAGCCAAGTCCGTGATCGACCAGCAACTCCGCGCCATGTATGCCAACGGGCAACGCCGCCTGCGCATTCCTATCTATCACGGCCGCTCGCTCGGCGGCGGTACTAATCTCGAATCCAAGAACGGCGACCTCACTCCGCAATGCCGCAGAAATCTACAAAACCTGCTGGCCGAGATCCGTAGCATCGGCTTCTCGGAAATCCTCGTTGGCTTCTTCCCGCAGGGCTACAACCAGCCGGTGCGTTGGACCGCCTTTCAACCGGACCTATACGAAGAGAATTGGTCGCTCATCCGCAATCTCCGCCCCCTGATCGTCGCAGCCGGCATTCCCTATCGCATCGATCTCGCGAACGAAGCCAGCCCGAATCCCCGCCAGCCCGTCCTGCTCGAGTACTGCCAGCGCCTCTGGAACCAATACGCCGCCGCTTACGGAACCAGCGACACCGTAGGCTTCTCCATCATTCCCGATACCGGCCGTTTGCAAGTCCTTCCTGCCGTCTATGGCGAGAGTGCGTTTGGCAATCACGGCCCGCCGCCCGTGCTCGATCTGCACTTTTACAAGG
>Ga0181536_10003173_pt1 | contig 17982 bp, 13 predicted proteins | sample PEATcosm2014_Bin_41_FD_121105 | JGI IMG/M metagenome (GOLD analysis project Ga0181536, IMG submission 121105) | Peatland microbial communities from MTU Mesocosm Facility, Houghton, MI, USA - PEATcosm2014_Bin17_60_metaG | ecosystem: Environmental > Terrestrial > Soil > Wetlands > Peat | place...
ACTTTAAGTGGAGTCCAGCCGCCACGGCTGCCCTACGCCGCCATTCCAATCCGATGCCGATCACCGTTCCGAACTACAACCGTAAAACTGATCGACATCAGTTCGGAACGCTGATCGCCATCCCTCGGAATCCGCACTCCACGAAAGATTACGTGTTAGGCACGCACGATGAGGAGATCGAGCGGCTCGGTTTGCAGCACCGCGCGTGGCGCACGCCTCGGCGTGCCGCTGCCGGCTTCAGCCGGCAGTCCCATTTGTCAAAACCCCGTCCTCTGTTATACAATCGAAACTTACACCACTAAGCCCAACATCTGACGTGTGTTCGGGCTCCAAAGAGGTTTTCCCATGCATGCCATTCTTCAAGCCGGCGGAAAACAGTTCCGGGTCACTCCGGGCGACGTAATCCGTGTACCCAAGCTGAACGTCGAGGTCGGCTCGAACGTCGAGTTTTCTGCAGTTCTGGCGGTTTTCGGTGACGGAGGCGAAGTGCTCGCCGGCCCCGAAACTGCCGGTTACAAGGTCAAGGGCACCATCACCGCCAACAGCCGCGCCAAGAAGGTGCTCGTGTTCAAATTCAAGCGCAAAAAGCAGTACAAGCGCACCATCGGCCACCGCCAGGATTACACCGAAGTGCGGGTCGGCGAGATCGTCGCATAGGATTCCGTCATGGCACATAAGAAAGGTCTAGGCAGTTCCAAAAACGGTCGCGATTCCAACGCGCAGCGCCTTGGCGTCAAGGTTTTCGGTGGTCAGTTGGTTCCGGGTGGTTCCATCATCGTGAGACAACGGGGCACCCGCATTAAGCCGGGTGAGAACGTCGGCTGGGGCAAGGACGATACGCTTTTCGCCAAGGTCAGCGGCGTGGTGAAGTTTCATGACCGCGGTCGGATGGGCAAGTACGTCAGCATCTTAGCCGCTTCCTAGCGTTTTTTTTCGGATCATTCCTGGCCGCCGGAGCGTTCCCTCCTCCGGCGGCTTTTCTATGTTCATCGACGAAGCTCGAATCTACGTAAAGGCGGGTGACGGCGGCAACGGCTGCCTGGCCTTCCGGCGGGAGAAGTACGTGCCGCGCGGCGGTCCGAGCGGCGGCGATGGCGGCCGGGGCGGCAATGTCGTCATGGTCGCGAATAGCCAGGTCAACACGCTGCTCCATTTTCGCTTCAATCCGGAACACAAGGCGCAGCGCGGCCGGCACGGCGAAGGCAGCAACTGCACCGGGCAAGAAGGTGAATCAACAGTTCTGGAAGTCCCTGTGGGAACAGTGGTTTACGACGCCGACACCGGCGAAAAGCTGCACGATTTCACTGAGCACGGCGAGCGCTTCCTCGTGGCACGGGGAGGCCGCGGTGGCAAGGGAAACGCCCGCTTCGCCACTGCCACGCACCAGGCACCGACCGAGCACCAGCCCGGCCGGCCTGGGCAGGAGCGGCGGCTACGGTTAGAACTGAAACTCCTTGCAGACGCTGGACTTGTGGGCTTTCCGAACGCTGGGAAATCGACACTGATTTCGCGCATTTCCGCCGCCCGGCCCAAGATCGCCGATTATCCCTTTACCACGCTTGGGCCTAACCTCGGCGTAGTGAAAATGGACGACTTACGGAGCTTCGTAGTGGCCGACATTCCGGGGCTGATCGAGGGTGCCCATCTGGGCCATGGTCTTGGAACGCAGTTTCTGCGGCACATCGAGCGCACTAAGTTGTTGATTCACTTGGTCGATGTCTCCGAGGCCAGCGGGCGGGACCCGGCTGAGGATTTCGCGACGGTGATGCGCGAACTGGCCAGCTTTAGCGAAGATCTGGCAAAGAAGCCTATGCTGGTCGTGGCGAGCAAAATGGACGCCGCCCAGGACACGGCTCGCGTGCAGTCTCTGAAACACGTAGCAGAGGAGCACGAACTCCCTTATTTTGAGATATCTAGCGTGACTGGAAGAGGGCTCAAAGCCCTCAAGCGCGCGATCGCCGAGCGCGTGCTCAGCGAGAGCAACACATCGGCGCAGGCACCAGCACAGCCGGTGTGAGCGCTGTGTGGTTAGCGGCGAAGTAGTTCTGCTGGGCCAGGTGACGGTAGACGTCGCCAGCAACTCCGGCGGCCATCGGGCCAATGGACGGCTTGCCGCCAGTCAGCAGCACGACCACCACTAACTTATTGGGGCCAGAGTCGTTAAACGACCCAAACCAGCCCAGGTGCGTGCCACCCTCGCTGCACGTGCCGGTTTTGCCCATGATGACTTCGTCTTGGTGGGCGCGGCGGGCGGTGCCGAAGTCGACCGCACCCTCCATCCCAGGCTTCACTTCGGGGATGACATCCCTGATTTCGAGTTCTCGCTTGATACGGGGGGTGAACTGGTCGATTTCTTCCTGGGTACGAGGATACTGTAAGTAATAGAGCGTGCCGCCGTTAGCCACAGCGGATATCAATGCCGCCAACTCCAGTGGGGTTTGGGAGATCTCCTCACCGAAGCTCGTCAGCATGCCCATGCCGCCGTTTTTCGGTGGAGCGGGTGGAAAGTAACCCGCCTTTTCTCCAGGAATATCAAGACCGGCGGTCTCGCCATATCCGAACAGCCGCGCGTAGTAGTTGACCCGGTCGTAGCCGAGTTGAATCCCCATGTTGGCGAAATAGTAGTTGTTAGAGCGTGCCAAGGCCTCAGTCAACTCCATTTTCGTGCGGCCATAGAGCCGAACCTTGGTTGTGCGCTCGATCAGCTTTTCCTTCAGCGCAGCCAGAGCAACAGAGACTTTGATCGTGGAGCAGGGAGTGAAGCCACCGCTCAGGGCCAATTTCTGGTTGACCATGGTCAGGATGCGGCCGGTCGTGGGATCCGCAACCACAACAGCGCCGTTGAACGGTCCGAGTGCCTCGACCGCCGCACGGCGCACCGTGAGATCCTCACCGTCGACATTATCACCTGATGTGGAATCGGCATATGTCGGCTCGGTCCAGGGGCTATAAACATGTCGCCGGACACGGCGCGTAGTCGAGACCTTAGTCAGGGTGACGGAGGTCGCGGCGGCGGCGTGGTGTTTTTTCTTCTTCTTGGCCGTGGTTGCTAAGGCGGACAGATCGACCACCATCAGGGCGAGTATTAAGGCGAAAACTGCGAAGCGAACCGTGGCGCGAAAACCGCTTTGCGGGAAATGCATATTGGTTAGATACTGAAGCTCAACCACACCGGACTTATTCAATCGGCAGTGGCGCCGCAGGGCCGACTCGTCGGCTAATTTCATTTTGGGGTACGGAATACTGTCCAGTCAAACTGTTTTTTACTCGAAATGCAAGATTGTCGCTTTTTAATTAATAACTTAGGCTGCCGTCCAGCCCCCATCGATGGTTAACACCGACCCGTTAATAAATTCGGCTTCTTTGGAACTTAAGTATAGTGCCAGGTGGGCAATTTCTTCGGGACGTCCCATCCGTCCGATCGGCTGCCTTTGGTTTAGTTCCCCGCGAACCTTTTCTTTCTCATGCTTGTGATACTTCTCCAGGTAGGCGTCGACGAAAGGGGTGTCGACGGTTCCGGGGCATATACAGTTCACTCGCAGGCTGGTGGGATAGTCCACGGCTATTTGACGGGTGAGGGCTACTACGGCTCCCTTAGTGGCACAGTATGCGAAGCGCCGCTTCACGCCGACCAACCCCGCGACGGAACCGATATTGACGATGGAACCTTTCGAGGCCAAAAGCAGGGGCATGGCGTACTTGGTGATCAGAAACAAGCCCTCCACGTTCACGCGGAACAGCCTCTGAAAATCCGCAAGCGCCGTCTCTTCGATGCCACCCACCAGACCGATGCCGGCGTTGTTCACAAGAATGTCGAGTGCGGGGAGAGTTCGGAAGGCCTGCTCAACCGCGGCTTCCTCGGTAATATCGAAGATCAGGGTGGAGGCAGAAGGAAGCTCGCGAGCGAGCGCCTCGGCTGCCTGGCGGTCGATATCGGCGATGGTGACGGCAGCGCCGGCACCCGCGAGAGCGCGGCAGGTGGCGGCCCCGATGCCGCTGGCGCCACCGGTGACCAGGGCTTTGCGTCCATCCAGGCGAAAAGGAGAGCTCATCAAGTGAATTCTAACAGCGGACCGCTCGCGGTGTTGCAGCAGGAGGTGATCGCGTGCCAGCGCTGCCCGCGGCTGGTGGAATATGTTGCGGAAATCGGGCGGGTGAAGCGCCGCGCTTACCGCGATTGGGATTACTGGGCGAAACCGGTCCCCTCGTTTGGCGATCCGAAGGCGCGAGTACTGATCCTGGGCCTGGCGCCGGGAGCGCACGGTTCGAATCGCACGGGGCGCCCGTTCACGGGTGACGCCTCGGGAGCTATTCTCTACAGGGTGCTGTATCGCGCAGGATTCGCTTCGCAAGCGGAAAGCCGCTCGCGCGACGATGAGCTGCGGCTGATCGATGCCTACATTGCCGCGGTGGTGCGTTGCGCGCCGCCGGGGAACAAACCGGCAACGGAAGAGATCCGCAACTGCCGCGGGTATACCGAGCGGGAGATCGATCTGTTGTCTAATCTGCGAGTAGTGGTGGCGCTGGGCAAGATTGCGTTCGACGTGTATTTATCGATCCTGCGCGACCGTGGGGTGATTCAGAGCCGATCCGCGTATGTGTTCGGCCACAATCGCGTGCATCGCATTGCGCCCGGTAGCCCGGTGCTGGTGAGTTCTTACCATCCGAGCCAGCAGAACACATCAACGGGGAAGCTGAACGAGAAGATGCTGCTGGAGGTGTTTCGGCGGGCGAAGAAGCTGGCGGGGTGAGGTGGGTGACCTGCGCCGGACTGCGGTGCTGGTTGCTTTTCGAGTGGGCCGGTAGTCGGCCGGAGGTGGTTTAGGCAGCTTCCCAGAATGGGACTTGGGGACAACAGTCCGGCTAAACGAGCCGACGACGCAACGGACCGATCCTAGCAACCCACAGGCGCCTATCGGCCGGCTAGCCCCGCGCAGGCTCCACTGTCCTGCGTGCGACCTCCCGTTTGGCGCCGCTCCAAGCAATACGGTTGGTGTGGCGCTGGCCCCAATCTCTCACTGCTGAAAACCCGGCGGGACAGGGCCTATCCAGCCGCAACATCCTGACTAACCAAAATCTGGGTAGTACGTCTACCATCTATGCCTGTTTTAGGGTAGAATATCTACCGACATCATGGCGAACAACCCTGTCGACCGAATCGAATTGCTGCAAGGCACATTGGACATGCTGATCCTTCGTACTTTGCAGTTCGGACATGCTCACGGTCATCAGATCGCGAAGCATATTCAACGGACTACAGAAGACATTCTGCAGGTCGAGCACGGCTCGCTCTATCCCGCTCTCCACCGCCTGGAGAGGAAAGGCTGGATCGCGGCGAAGTGGGAATCGGCAGGTAGGGATCTCAAGCGGGAGTTCAAGTACTACCGCCTCACACCAGCCGGCAAGAAGCAACTGGTAGCCGAGGAATCGAAATGGAAGCAATTGACGCGGGCGATCTCGCGCGTGATGTGGCCCGCCCAGGAGGGCTAAGGTGTGGTGGCGACGGAAAGATCGTGAGGAGGATCTGGAACGCGAGCTCCGTTCCGATCTGGAGCTGGAAGCCGAGGAGCAACGGGAGAAGGGTCTATCGCCGGAGGAGGCGCGCTACGCCGCGCAACGCGCTTTTGGCAGCGTGACGTTGATCAAGGAGGATACACGCGCAATGTGGAGATGGACATTGGCAGAACAATTCGCCCAAGATCTGCGATATGCACTGCGGCAAGTGCGGAAGAGTCCGGGCTTCACGCTGACTGCGGTTTTGTCGCTCGCCTTGGGAATCGGGGCAAATACCGCGATCTTCACGGTGGTGAATGCTGTTCTACTGCGGCCCTTGCCGTTTCCCGAACCGGATCGCCTGGTTCAAATATGGGAAACGAAACCGTTCCAAGGATATTTCCGAAACGTCGTAAATGGCCTCAACTTTCTCGATTGGCGCGAACGCACCCGCAGCTTTGATGGTATCGCCGCGGTTGACGGCGGCACCACAAATCTGACCGGGCTTGGCGATCCATTAGCGTTGCCAGGTATGGGAGTTTCCCCAAACTTTTTCTCGATCTTAGGCGTCTCGCCGGGCTTGGGACGCTCGTTTCTTCCCGAGGACGGATTACCGAGCCACGAACAAGTTGCCATCCTGAGTTTTGGCCTGTGGCAATCGCGGTTCGGCGGTGATCCCGGAGTGATTGGCCGTCGCATTCTGGTGGATGGCGAGCCGAACACGGTCATTGGCGTGATGCCGCGTGGGTTCATGCTGCCCAAGCTCAATGCCGATATCTGGAGGCCTTTGCGCATTGTGCGCTCGAAAGAGTGGGAGGGCGGCCGGTTTCTGGAGGTCATCGCGCGGCTCAAACCTGGTGTGGCTTTAGAGCAAGCGCAACAGGATCTACGGGCGGTTGCGCGACAAAGTGCGATGGAGCGGCCCGAATCCGACCAGGGTTGGAGCGCCGAGGCAGTCCCGATGCTGGCGGATGCGACGGAGAATGTGCGTTTGCCGCTGCTGGTGTTGTCCGCTGCCGTGGGGCTGGTTCTGTTGATTGCGTGCGCGAATGTAGCGAATCTGTTGCTGATGCGCGCAGCGGGCCGACGGCGGGAAGTGGCTATCCGGACGGCGCTCGGGGCGGGCAGGCGCCGGTTGCTGCAGCAACTGCTGTCGGAGAGCCTGATCCTTGCCTTGATCGCCTGCGTCGCCGGCATGGCCTCAGGATATGGAGGGGTGAAAGCTCTGCTCGCGATGATTCCGCGCGAGCGCCAGCTTCCTCGAATGGAGGCGATCCATATGGACGGTTGGGTGTTGCTTTTCGCGATTGGGATCTCGATTGTGAGTACGGTGATTTTTGGGCTGGTGCCCTCGATGCAGATTTCTCACGTTGTTCCCCACGCGGCGTTGCAGACGGGCGCGATCCGAACCGCCCCAAGAAGCTTGCTGCGGCAGGCGTTGGTGGTGGCGGAAGTGGCGCTCTCTTTAGTTTTACTGATTGGCGCAGCGTTGATGCTGCGGAGTTTTCACCGCCTGGTGTCGGTGAATCCGGGTTTTGAGACGCACCAAGTGCTTACCATGCAGATGTTCACATCGCCCGCCAAATACCTTGACAATCGCAAACGGGCTGAATATTTCACGCGCATGCTGGAACAAATACGTGGTGTGCCTGGAGTGGAGGCGGCGGGATCGGTGCATTTTTTGCCTCTGGAAGAGCAGATGTCCGGCTCCTGCTTCGGCCGCGCGGACGAACCGCCCCCGATCCCCAGCAGAGCGAAGGATGCGAATTTCCTAGTCGTCAGCCCTGGATATTTTCAAGCAATGGGAATGCCGCTGGTGAGCGGACGCATCTTCCAAATGCGTGACGGCTTTGGCACACGCAGCGTCGTCATGGTCAATCAAGCGTTCGCAAAGAGATTTCTGGCCGATCGCAATCCGATTGGCCAGAGATTGAACCTCTGCTGGACGGTCGAAAATCCTGCTGAAATTGTGGGCGTTATTGCCGATGCGCGGCAAATAGAACTTCAGACGGCGCCGCAGCCCACGATTTTCGTGAACAATCTGCAAGCACCGATGTATTTCGCGCAACTAGTAGTGCGCACGACGGGAGATCCCGGCCGAATGGCGCGGGCGGTGGAAGCGGCAATTCATCGTGTCGACCCCGACCAGCCGGTTACACACGTTGAAACGATGGACCAGGTGTTTTCGGATTCGGTGGCCCAGCCCAGATTTGAGTTGATTCTGCTGCTGGTGTTTGGCGGTATTGCCGGCCTGCTTGCGGTTGTCGGCATTTATGGGGTGGTCGCATATTCGGTGGCGCAGCGGACGCGCGAAATCGGCATTCGGGTGGCGCTGGGCGCACAGAGCGCGGACGTGAGGCGGATGGTGCTGCTGGAAGGCGCGGTTCTGGCCGTAAGCGGGATCAGCATCGGATTGATGGGAGCTCTGGCACTGACTCGAGTGCTACGCACGCTGCTGTTTGAAACAGCCCCGACCGATCCTGCAACGCTCGCGTTTGTGGCGGTGACCATCCTGTTCGTTGTTCTGCTCGCGACGGTCATCCCAGCCCAGCGCGCAGCGCAAGTGAACCCGACTACCGCCTTGAGATACGAGTAGACGACGTTATGCTTTGGGGGCGACGGAAACAATGCGAAGAGGACCTTCCTTTGGTCGCGTAATCGCCGAGTAGTGGAATTACTAGCCGGCAGACCCCTGAGATATGGCGTTATAGGAACCGTCCGACGCGCCGCCGGGGAACAAGCCGGCAACGGACGAGATCCGCAACTGCCGTTCGTATACCGAGCGGGAACTCGACCTTTTGTCCAATCTGCGCGTAGTGGTGGCACTGGGCAAGATTGCGTTCGACGTATATCTATCGATCCTGCGCGATCGGGGAGTGATTCAGAGCCGATCGGCGTATGTGTTCGGACACAATCGCGTGCATCGCGTTGCGCGCGGCAGCCCGGTGCTGGTGAGTTCTTACCATCCGAGCCAGCAGAACACGTCGGCCGGGAAGCTGAACGAGAAGATGCTGCTGGAGGTGTTTCGGAGGGCGAAGAAGCTGGCGGAGTGAGGTCGCCGCAACCGATTCAAGCTGGCCGCGGGATGCACTCACAATCATCTTAGCGAAGGGGACTGCTGGCTGAAGCCAGCAGCGGCTCGCTGAAGCGAGCGCCACGACTTTTAATTCGGACAGCGGAGGGAGGCGACGCGTGCGTCGCCCCTACATTTTCGGGAAGCCGGGTTGGGCTTTGATTTCCCGGATCTGGAGGATGTGGCGCTGGGAGTGCGTCGAGATGCCGAGCAGCGCTTGATAGGCGTCGACGCCCCATTCGGGGTAAGAGTGGGCGCGGAGATCGTCGTCGGTGGTGCGGGCGTAGGTGAGAATCGCGGCCCGCAGTTTGCGGAAGGTGGCGAGCCCTTGCTGGATGTCGGTAACTCTTCCTTTCGGCTCTTCCGAAGGGCTGGTCTTTTGACGTTCGGTGCGGTCGATGCCGTACCAGAGCATGTCGGCGTCGCTGACCTGCTGTTTGGGCTTTGCGGGAGGCTGCTTCACTTCTTTTTGCAGATCGGCCCAATACCCCGGCTCGGCAATGGTCAGATGTTCGACGACATCGAGGATGGTCCACTTACCCGGCGCGTAACGGAAGTTGAGCTGCGCCGGGGAAAGCCCGGATACTTCGTCGGCCAGCCAGCTTTCGGTCATCTCCAGGTGCGCGATGACATGCTGGCGGTCGTCTTTGCTCATGGGCGCTCCGGCCAGGGGCAGGAGGCTCAGAATCGAAATCCACGTAAAAAGGGCAGTTCGTTTCATTTGGTGATTTGACGCGCGGGGAGGGGTTTTGAACCGAGGCGGGTTCGGAGTCCAGCCAACGCTGAAAGTTGGCCGTACGGAACCTGATCAGATACAGGCTCCGCGGGATAACCAGAGTTTCCAGAGCAATGTTCACCTAAGATGACTTGCCGAAAAAGGCAAGGGGTGATGGAATTTAGTAGGTGTTTCAGATGCGCCTGGCGGCCAGTTGGCCGGGCCTCAGGACGCATCGAAGCGGGAGCACAATTTCGGCCTTCAGCAGATCTGGGGCCCATATTCACATGTTTGCCATCATTGGAGCATTGGTTGTTCTCGGCGCCATTATCGGCGGCTATCTCATGGAGCATGGCAATCTGATGGTGCTGTTGCAGCCTGCGGAGCTGATCATCATCGGCGGCGCCGCGGCCGGCACGGTCCTCATTGCCAATCCGTTGCCCAGGGTGGTTCGCATCGCGAAGGGCGCCATGGGTGTATTGAAAGCCAGTCCGTACACTAAGGCGTTTTATCTTGACTACTTGAAAATGATGTACGAATTGTTTCAATATGCGCGAAAATACGGCGCGGTGAAACTGGAGAACGACATCGAGGACCCGTTCAAGAGCGAGCTTTTCAAGAAATATCCGAAATTTCTGGCGGACCACCACGCGCTGTACTTTGTCTGCGACACGCTGCGGACGTTCGTGAGCGGCGGCGTGAGTCCATTTGAACTGGATCAACTGATGGAGATGGACATGGAAGTCCATCACGCGGAGACCAATGCCCCGGTGGCGGCGCTGAGCACCGTGGCGGACTCGTTACCGGGCCTGGGAATTGTGGCGGCCGTGTTAGGGGTGTGCATCACGATGGGTGCGATAGGCGGCCCGCCAGAAGAGATTGGACACAAGGTGGCGTCGGCGCTGGTGGGAACATTTCTCGGAATCCTGCTGTGCTATGGATTTTTCGGGCCGCTGGCCTCGAACATGGCCGGGGCCAACGAGGGCGAAGCGCAGCTCTACCATTGCCTGCGCGTGGGGATCGCGGCATTTGTGCGGGGCGCCGCGCCGGTCCTTTCGGTGGAGTTCGCCCGGCGGGTAATTCCGCCGGAGGTACGGCCGACGTTTCAGGAGGCCGAAAAATACTGCAAACAGCGCACGGAAGCCGCACCTGAGGCTGTGGCCGCCGGAGCGCCAGCCGCCGCTACGGCAGGGTAGCCGGATTCATGCCCGAGTCGGAAGGTTCCGCACCGATCATCATCGTCAAGAAGAAAGTCCACGGCGGCCATCATGGCGGTGCGTGGAAAGTGGCCTACGCGGATTTCGTCACCGCGATGATGGCCCTATTCATCGTTCTCTGGTTGCTGGCCAGCAGCGAGAAGGTGAGGAAAGCCGTGGGCAGTTACTTTCAAGACCCGACCGGCAGCGGCAAGCTGATGGGCAGCAGCCTCGGCGGCGTCGGTGAGAGCCTAGCCGTAAAGAAAGACGACATGAGCAAGCTCAAGGAACGGCTGGAGCAGGCCATGAAGACCATGCCCAAGTTCGATCAGATGAAGGACAACGTGCGACTGATCATCACGAGTGAAGGTCTGCGCATCGAGCTGCTCGAGACCGAGAAGGGCATGTTCTTCGAAAGCGGCAACTCACAGCCCAGCGAGGAGGGCGAAGCCATTCTGGAGCGGCTGGCCGAAGAGCTGGGACACCTGCCCAACTCGATTCTGATTGAAGGCCACACCGACGCGGCGCCTTACACGGGCCGGACCGACTACAGCAACTGGGAACTCTCGGCCGACCGGTCGAATGCCGCCCGCCGGCTGATGTCGGACCACGGCCTGCGGCCCAACCAGGTGACGCAGGTGCGAGGATTCGCCGACCAAAGGCTGCGCTTACCAAACGATCCGACGAACCCGGCCAATCGCCGCATATCGGTGATCGTGCAGTATCTGACTGCGAAGCCTGATGGCGAAGAACCGCCGGCCGCAACGCCAGTTGCCATGAAAGTGCCAGCGGCAAAGCCGCACTGAGCTTCGATGGCCGGCGCTCAGGCGCTGCGCTGATCCGCCAAGAGCAGAACGCGGCGGACCGCGTGAGCCAGCGCCTCGCCGGAGAACGGTTTCCTGAGGTACTCGCCAACGCCGAGCTTCCTGCTTTCCTCAGCATTGATCACCTGGTCGTTAAATCCGGACGTCAGAATGATGGGAATATCGGCGCGCACTTGCTTGAGCCGGACGATGAGCTCTCCACCGGTCATATGCGGCATGGTGAAGTCGGTAATGACTAAATCAAACGAGCCGGGCGCGCTGGTAAACAAATAGAGAGCTTCGACACTGCTGGTCTGGGATGTGACGGTGTACCCAAGGTCCTGGAGTATTCGCGCGCCCAGCAATGCGATGGGTTCTTCATCGTCCACGAACAAAATGCGTCCGGTGCCGCGTGGCGATGGGGCGAGAGTTTCGGCGCCCAGCCGCTGCTGAGCCGGGACGCGCGGGAGATAGACGAAGAAACTCGTCCCTGCCGGCTGGCGGTTCTCGAACCGAATGAAACCACCGTAGCCGGTAACAATGCCATGAACGACCGAGAGCCCTAACCCAGTGCCCTCGCCGGCAGCTTTGGTAGTAAAAAATGGCTCAAAGACGCGGTCGGCGATCTTTGGCGGGATGCCCGGTCCGGTGTCACTCACGGTCAACTGAATGTAATGGCCAGGGGGAATTGCGGCATGGGACCCGTGGAGCGGCGCGTCTACATCGATGGGCGCGAGCGTCACCTCCAATTGTCCGGGTCGGCCGGCCATCGCCTGGGAGGCATTCGTGCACAGGTTCATGACGACCTGGTGAATCAAACCGGGATCGGCAAAGACGCATCCGCTATCCGGATCGACGCTGTGCCGGAACTCCACGGTCGAGGGAATGGACGCGCGGAGTAGTTCGAGGGCTTCGGTCACGACGGCAGCCACGGCGATCAAACTGGGCGAGTGGTCGCCTTTGCGGCCGAACGTGAGTAGCCCGCGAACGAGATCGCCGGCGCGCATACTGGCTTTCACGACCTGTTCCAGGTGGCCGTAAGCTTCCGAGTCCTTCGGCATCACATCTTGCGCGAGCACGGTATAACCGGCGATGGAGGTCAGGAGGTTGTTAAAATCGTGCGCGATTCCCCCCGCCAGAAGTCCGATGGCCTGGAGTTTTTGGGCGTGGCGCAGGTCCAGTTCAATTCTGGCTCGCTCCTGTTCGGCGCGTTTGCGTTCAGAGATCTCGTCTGTGAGAAGCGTGACCGCCCGGCGCAATTCCTCGGTCCGTTCCTGAACGCGAAGCTCGAGGCTCCGGTTGAGCACCTGCACGCGTTCTTTCTCAACTTCCAGATCGTCTACGAGATCTCTATTCTCGAATTGGAGATTCAGCGACGAATGAATCGTTAGATAGATGCGCCAAGTAGTAAGTAAAATCGTAGCCGTAAAGATGGCGGCAAGCGAACTCATGGCCAGGTGCGCTTCGTCGCTTTGCAGAAAAAAATGCACAACGGTGGGAAGGCCAGTGGGGATCAGGAACGAAAGGAAAGCCTCCGGCCGAGCTGCCAGAAGGGAGCCACCGCCGAGCATCATGCCACCCAAAACAAAGGCGAGAAAGACCTGATTCGCCAGGTGCCCGTCAGGATAGAGGACGATACCCGCGGCACCCCAGCCCGCGCCCGCGAAGCCAGTGCCAATGGAAAAGGCGACACGCCAAATGTTCCGGCTTCTGCTCGCCGAAGAAACGTGCCAATAACCGCTGGCGAGCAGGAACCTGACGGCCGAGATGGCCAGCATATAGACTAGCCAGCTCAGTACGACGCGATGCGAGATGACGCTCCACTGGAGATAAGCCAGGGCAGAAGCGGCAAATAAAGTGACCGCGCTTCCTGCGTTGGCGTTGGAGTAAAGGAGGCGAATCTGCTCTCCCCGAACCAGTTGTTTCCGCGCGTCCTGAGCACTCACGGAGGGTCCAGCGGACGGGGCACTCGAGAACATCCTGGAATACCGTAGAGTAACGGTACCACATTTGCCGCAATTAAAGCAGCTTTAGTGTAACCGATCCGCCCTTAAATTCGCAGATCAACTCGACCGATTTCAGCGATTTTATTTTGCCTTTATACGGGAAATAGAGAAAACCGCTGACGGGGTGATCGGCGGGGCCTTCGACGAGGGCGGTGCGGGCAATGACCTCGTCGGCGGTTTCGGGCCGCTCGCGCTGGATGCCGTTCTGCTCTTCGGTGGTGGGCGCGCGGGGCGGCTGCGGGAGGCGGTTCTGCGAGTCCGTTGGATCGCCGGGGAAACGGCCTACAGCCGGCGGACGGCCAAGAATCACGCTACCGTCTCCGACTCCGGCGGAGGCCTCCGCGGTCGGATGCTGCTCCCAATCCGGGTACTTGAGCGACGCTGCGACGAAACCGGGCGCGACCGAAGTGAGCGGGAGCTTTTGGCGGTTCAGGCGGAGTTTGAAGGTGTTGCCATCAATGGTGACCGGTTCGGCAGAGGCTGGGAACACGGCGACTTCCACCACGAGGTAATCCTTAGCGAGAAAAGTCTGGTCGCCGGCGGGGATGCTGTGGATCAGATAATCGGCGCCAATGGAAATGCGCCCAGCCGCGGCGTGGACGGGATAGTCTGTGGCCTTGTCTTTATGCTCGGTCTGGGCGGATAGGCACGGCGCGGAAACGAGCGCGAGTGCCAGCCAAGCCCGCATGGTTTGAGTATACCTATTCGGATCGGATCGCCTCCAACGCAACCGGACACTGGCCGTTAGAGCGGGTTACCATCCGCGTCCAGGAGTTTGACTTCTCCCAACCCCAAGTCTCGGATGGGGGCCTCGATTTTGGCGCGATCACCGACCACAACCCAAACCATGTTGTCGGGATGGACGGCGGTGTGGGCCGCATCAGTGACATCGGCCGTGCGAAGCGAGCGTACTTTGGCGGCGTAGGTTTGGTAGTAGTCGTCGGGAAGGCCGAAGCGAACCAGATCGAGGATGGAGTTGCCAACTTCGTTGATGGTTTCGCGCGAACCGGGCAGCTTCAGAATGATGGTGTTCTGCGCCTTTTGCAGTTCCTCTGCGGTCGGCGGATGGGCGCCGACAATGCCATGCAACTCGTTGTTGATCTCCACCAGGGATTCTTTGGTCTTGTCGGTCTGGACCGGGGCGTAGACGACGAAAGGCTGCTGGCCGCGCGCTCCGAAGAACAAGCTTTGCGCGCCGTAGGACCAGTGCTTGTCCTCGCGCAGATTCATATTGATGCGGGCACCGAACTCACCGCCGAGGATGGCGTTCATGGTTTCAATCGCAACCTCCTCGGGATTGTTCTTCGGCGGTGCCACCTCGGCCACGATGATGTCGGATTGCAGAGCGCCGGGCCGATCCAGCAGATACACTACAGGCTTCGCGGGCAGCTCTACGTGGCTGATGTTTTTCTTCGGTACATCTCCCTTTTGCCAGCCGGCGAAGAGTTTCTCGATCTTAGGTGTTAGTTCGGCCAGCGTTGTATCACCGGCCACGATGAGGGTCGCATTGTTCGGATGGAACCAGGTCGAGTGGAATTTTGCCAGGTCGTCGCGGGTCAGCTTGGCAACACTCGTTTCGGTGCCGGATCCAGTCAGCGAGTTGCCGTAGGCGTGCCCTCTTCCGTAGATCAGTGCAGGGAACACGCGCATGCTCATAGAGATTCCCGTGACCTTTTCGCGCTGGATGGCGGCTAGCTGAAGCTTTTTCTGGCGGTCGAAGTCGTCCTGCGGGAACGTCGGGTTGAGTACGACGTCGGCAAAGAGCGCGAGCGAAGGATCTAGTTTCGCTTTTAGCGCCGAGAGGCTGACGATCGAGGAATCGAGATTCGAGAATGCATTCAACTGGGCGCCGAGCATGGCCTGTTCATCGCTGATCCCGAGCGCGGTGCGGGTCTTGGTGCCGCCGGTCAGGAGCGACGAAATCAGCCTGGCCGTGCCAGGAAGGCCGAACTGGTCGGCTGCGTATCCGGCGTCAACGCTCAGCCAGAAATTGACGAGCGGGACCTCATGCCGTTCCGCTAGGACGATCTTGAGGCCGTTGCTGAGCGAAGCATGTTGCAGCTTCGGCAGCCGGAGTTCGGGCGGCACGCCTGGTTCGGGCAGCTTCGAGCGATCCACGTTGGTGGCGACAGTCGAGTACTCGGGGAACGGGTGAACCTCGAGAATGTAGACACCGTCGGAGAGCCAGCGCCGCGCGGCGGCCCGCAGGTCCTCAGCGGTCGCAGCTTGAACGCGCTTCAGGGTGGTTTTGTAGGCGTCGGGACTGCCTTCGAAAACCTGGCTGCGGGCCAGGCGGTCGGACTTGCCACCGAAACCGCCGATGCGTTCGACTCCGCGAACGAAACCGGCCATGAACTCTGTCTTGACTCGCTCCAGCTCGTGCTCGGTCGGGCCGGATTCGAGGAATCGCGCCAGTTCTTCGTCGGCGGCTTTCTCAACCTTTGCCAGGTCTCCCCCCGGCTTCGCAGTAGCCTCGATGTAGAACTGGCTGCCGATTTCGCGCTGCTCGACGTACGCGCTGGCGTCGGTCGCGATCTGATCGTCGTAGACCAGCCGTTTGTAGAGGCGCGAGTTTTTTCCGCGTGAAAGAACGTAGCTCGCCAGGTCCAGATAGTCGGCGTCCGCGGAGCCCACTTCGGGCACGTTCCAGACCTTGTAGACGCGGGCCTGTGGCACGCGGTCCTGAACTACCTGGCGGTGCGCGCCGGTCATCTTGGCGATCCAAACCTGCTGCTTAGCTGTGGGCGGACCGGCGGGAATCTCGCCGAAGTACTTCTCGACTTTCTCGCGCGCGGTTTGCACGTCGATGTCGCCGGCGATGGCGATGACGGCGTTGGACGGACCGTAGTAAGTCTTGAACCATTGGTGGACGTCATCGAGCGAGGCGGCGTTGAGATCGTCCATCGAGCCGATCACGGTCCATGAGTAGGCATGGCCCGCAGGGTAGGTATTCTGTGTGATCAACTGCTCGGTGACGCCATAGGGCTGGTTTTCGCCCTGGCGTTTCTCATTCTGCACGACACCGCGCTGGAGATCGAGCGTCTTCTGGTCGATGGCGCCCACCATATAGCCCATGCGATCGGACTCCAGCCAGAGGGTGTAGTCGAGCGCGGAAGTGGGCACGTCTTCGAAATAGTTGGTGCGGTCCTCGCTGGTGGTGCCGTTGAGGTCGGTGGCGCCGATGGGCTCCATGGCATCGATGTAGCGGCGCTTGAAGTGCTCGCTGCCACCGAACATAAGGTGCTCAAACAGGTGGGCAAAACCGGTTTTGCCCGGTTTTTCGTTCTTCGAGCCGACGTGATACCAGACGTTGACGGCTACGATGGGAGCCTTGTGGTCCTCATGAACGATGACGGTGAGGCCGTTCTTGAGCACGAATTTCTGATATGGGATGTCGACGTCGATGCTCTGAGCGGAAACGAACTGGCAAAGAAGAAAGAGAAAGCCGGCGGTAAGGCGCATTCGCATGGGTGATTCCCTCTAAATCGACTATTTTAAGCGAGTATAGCCGCGCGGGAAAGCCCAGAGCAAAGGCTTTGGGGCAAGAATTAACAGTCGCCGGGACGCTGAGTCTTACATCAAAGCGTAGACGTTGCCGTCCGCAGAGCCGAAGTAGATCACGCCGCCATCGATTGTGGGCGATGAGAGAATCGATCCGGTGGTCAGGTAGTTGGCTACCGCGATTACCATTTCGTCCTGGAAGTTACGGCGCAGCATCTTATCGAAATCGATTTTGCCATCGGGCTTCGAATAGGCCGGCGCGTTCCGTTTGGAAGCCTCGGTTTGGAACTCCCACAGGAACTCGTGCGTTTTCAGGTCGAGCGCGAGCAGCTTGCCGCCAAATGTGCCCACGTATGCGGCGCCGTTGGCGATGGCTGGGGACGAGTAGATAGGAAACTTCGCGTCAACCGTGTATAGGTCGGCACCCGTACTGGCATCTATCACGCGCAGCAGCGCGGTATCCGAGGTGCCGAAGTAGACCCTGCCCTCGTGGACAGCGGGCGACGGCATGACCCAAGAGCCGTTGTTGGAGACGGCCCACTTGCGCTTGCCGGTTTTGGCATCGATCGCGTACACGTTGGAGTCACGGCAGCCCACGTAAACTACGCCAGCCGAAACCGCCGGGGACGACTGGAACCCCTGCTGGTTGCCGGTTTGCGGGTCGAAGCCCGCTTGAAAGCCCCACTTCCCTTTGCCGGAGGCGGCTTCGAGCGCGTACAGCATGCTGTCCCAGGACCCCACATATACGGTGTCGTCAGCGACTGCCGGCGAGGCATGCACAACATCGCCGGTGCGGAACTTCCATTTTAGAGACCCGGTAGCGGCATCTAGTGCATATACGTAACTGTCACCACTCCCGAAGTAAACGGTTCCGTGGAAGACGGCGGGGGAAGATAAGTAGAAATCCCAAGGGTCAGTGCTGATTTCGCCGGATGGCTGCACTCCGTGAAGGTTTCTGTGCGAAAAGCGGCGCTCACCCGCAGTCTCGAATTTCCACTTTAGTTTGCCGGTTGCGCCGTCGACAGCATAGAAGTTGCCATCGTAGCTTCCGAAGTACACGAGGCCGTCAGAGACGGCGGGCGACGAAGAGATCGAACTCTCGGTGAGGAATTTCCATTTGGGTTTGCCGGTCTCAACGTCGAGTGCGTAGAGATTGTGGTCCGTGCTGCCGACGTAGACCGTTCCGTTCGCGACA
>Ga0181536_10003175_pt1 | contig 17980 bp, 15 predicted proteins | sample PEATcosm2014_Bin_41_FD_121105 | JGI IMG/M metagenome (GOLD analysis project Ga0181536, IMG submission 121105) | Peatland microbial communities from MTU Mesocosm Facility, Houghton, MI, USA - PEATcosm2014_Bin17_60_metaG | ecosystem: Environmental > Terrestrial > Soil > Wetlands > Peat | place...
ACAGACCCAGGTGCTGGGCCAACGTGGCCGGCAACATGAGCCCGGCGTTGGCCACCAGATGGTCATCGTCGAAGGTCACCTCACGCCGGTCGAGGCTGTGGCAAAATCGCATCGAGAAAATGCTTTTCTGGTTTGGGTTTTGGCGGTGTCAGCAACCACCATTTTCCCTTTCCAGAAAGGCGTTTTCGCGGATACGCGAGGTCTACGACGTCGTGAAATTCGGTGGATCAGGGCTTAGGGACAGATTGTGCCGAGGCAGCCGCACGTGCTCCGCTCAGCTGGCCCGGTATCGCTGGGCGAGCTCCGGGCTTTGCGCACCGAACGCGGCCAGGTCGGCCTGGGACACCGCCTCCAGAAGGCTGGAGTCCTCGACGCCGGGGGCGCAGACCACTTCACCCAGCTCCAAGCCTCGAAGGCTGGCGGTAACTACGTCAACTGCGGACATCCGGGGCACAGCGCTGAGGTCCAGTCCCTGGCGCTCGTGAAACTCGGTCGCCACCACGCCGGGGCAGAGAACCTGGACCCTCAACCCCTCTGACTTCAGCTCTTCGTGCAGCACCTGGGTCATCGCGACGAGGTGAGCCAGGGTCCCGGCGTAGGCCGCCCGACGCGGAAACTGTTCCTGGGAGGCGGGGCCGCTAAACGCGATCATTCCCGCTACGTTGACGATCGTCCCTTCGCCGCGTGCCACCATCCCCGGCACTGCGGCACGGATCAACAGTGTCGGGGCCACCACCTTGACGTGCACTAACTCGCGTGCTTTTTCGGCGGGAAGCGCCGCGATCGGCATGTAGTGCGCTACGCCGGCGTTGTTCACGAGCATCGTCAGCGGCAGGGAGGTGCACACGTCGGCGACCGCGTCTACCCCGTCGTCGGTGGACAAGTCTGCGAACAGCAGTTGGACGTTGACGTCGGTGAGCGAGGCGGCGAGGTCTTCTAGTCGGTCCAGACATCGTCCCACGGCCACGAGGTCGTACCCGTCGGCGGCCAGGCGCTGAGCGAAGGCGGCGCCTATTCCTGACGAGGCACCGGTGACGAGTGCAAGCTTGCTCATCCGTGATGTTCCCTTCGTGTGTCGGCATCGGCTGCAGGAGGGTCTCGGCGGGTGATCCGGTTCGCCCCTCTGGGTCGTGTCCAGAATCAGACATACATCAGAGTGGGTCAACGATGACGTCCTTGCGCTCTTCACCTTCGGTCGCATCGGCGCCGACGACCCGCGGCTCTCGATGTCCGGGCCCGCCGCGTCTGGAGGCATCGAGTTCAAGCGGTGGTTCCCCGGTCCTTGAACGGTCCAGCGGTACCACGAGCCGTGGCTCGTCCCTCAGGTGGCGCAACGTCGCCGGCGTCTGCTCGAAGGAGTTCTCGTGAATCTCGGGGACGCCGGGGCTGACGGCAAATGATTACCGAACCGCCGTTGCCGAGCAAAAGAAATAGCACTGGCTCCCTGCCAATTTCAATGTAGCGCTCACCAGGCGCTTGCGGCAACGCACTGGTCGATGCGCAGAATCTTCGGGTTCGGACCAGTTCCTATGGAATAGGGAGAGTGGTGCATGGCCAAGCACGCGGTGGTGATCGCCGGAGGCGGTCCGACGGGGATGATGCTGGCGGCTGAGTTGGCGTTGGCGAAGGTCGACGTCGCGGTCGTCGAGCAGCGTCCGAATCACGTGCTCGTCGGCTCACGGGCCGGTGGTTTTCACTCGCGCACGATCGAAGTGCTGGATCAGCGTGGGGTCGCTGATCGGTTCCTCGCGGAGGGCCAGGTGGCTCAGGCCGCGAGGATCGGCACGACCGTGTTGGAAATGAGCGACTTCCCGACGCGCCATCCATACTCGCTCGGGATCTGGCAGAACCAAATCGAGCGGATCATGGCCGCCTGGATCGCCGAGCTCCCGGTACGGATCTATTACGGATGTGAGGTGACGGGCTTCGGCCAGGACGACGCCGGCGTCGACGTCGAGTTGTCCGATGGCGAGCTGTCCGATGGCGAGTCGCTGCGGGCGCAGTATCTCGTCGGGTGCGACGGCGGACGCAGCGTCATCCGTCGCCTCGCCGGCATCGACTTTCCCGGCTGGGATGCGACCATCAGCAACCTGATCGCCGAGGCCGAGGTGACCGAGGAGACACCAAGGGGCATCCGAAACGATGCGATCGGGATCCATGGGCTCCATCTGATGGAGGATGGCCGCACGGTTCGGGTCGTCACGACCGAGCGTCAGCTCGGGCCCGCAACCGAGCCGACCCTGGACGACCTCAAGCAGGCGCTCATCACCGTCTACGGCACCGACTTCGGGATCCACAGTCCCACGTGGATCTCCAGGTTCACCGACATGACACGTCAGGCAGAGGCCTACCGCGCGGGACGAGTCCTCCTTGCCGGCGACTCGGCGCACGTGCACTACCCGGCCGGTGGACAGGGCCTCAGTCTCGGTGTGCAGGATGCGGTGAATCTGGGATGGAAGCTTGCTCAGGTGGTCAATGGGACCTCCCCGGAGAGCCTTCTGGATACGTATCAGGACGAGCGCCACCCGGTCGCTGCCCGCGCGCTTCAGCACACGATGGCTCTGGGCGTGCTCCAGCGGGGGGACGAGCGCATCAAGGCCCTGGTCGCGATGGTGTCGGAGCTGGCGGGCATGGACGAGCCTCGCAAACACCTCGCCGGGATCATCTCCGGGCTGGACATTCATTACGATCTCGGCGAGGGACATTTGCTGCTCGGACGCCGCATGCCCGATCTGGACGTCGTGACCGCCGACGGCCCGCTGCGGGTCTTCACCCTGCTGCACGACGCCAAGCCGGTGCTGCTCAACCTCGGTGAGCCCGGCGGCTTCGACATCGCTCCATGGGCTGGCCGGGTCCAGATGATCGATGCTGAATATGTTGGCCTGTGGGAGCTTCCGGTACTTGGCGCGGTCACCGCTCCTACTGCCGTGTTGATCCGGCCCGACGGATATGTCGCCTGGGTGGGGGACGGCACGGATACAGGATTGCGAGACGCCCTGGCTACCTGGTTCGGAACACCATGACGAGGCGCAAATGCTCGGCAGTTTGGACGAACCGACAGCGATCGGACTCTCGCCCCTGTCCCCAGGGTGCCGGTCGGGGACGCTCGCGGGCTCGGAGCGGGCGAGGGTGCGGGCGACGGGAATCGAACCAGCGTTCTCAGCTTGGAACGCGACAGAGGGCTCTGACCTGGGGTAGCTCTCACCGCCGAGCGTCTTGGGTGCAGTGTGGGTGCCTTGGCGCCGGACGTTGCTTCTCCAATCGTCGGCACGCTTCTTGCTCCAGGGCGACCAAAGCGAATCGCACATTCAGATCGCCGAAACTTGCGCGGTGAGCCTGACGCCCCGACTCCAAGGAGGTGCTGTCAAACTTGCGGCGATCACCTCGCCGAGGGTCAGCTCTTGAGTGATACCGAGCGGGTGCACGACTATTGGGGACCGGAATCCGGCAGCGCGGGATCGGCCCATATCTTGCGGACCTGACAGTCGTGACGCGACGCCCTAAGGTCTGTTGGCATGCGCGCTGCAGTGAATCTCCATATCGACGCACCACCGGAAAAGGTCTGGGGGCTCGTCAGCGATATCACGAAGATGAGCGATTACAGCCCCGAGGTGATCGAGGCCGAATGGATCGACGGCGCCACCGGTCCGGCGGTCGGTGCGCGGTACCGGGGCCACGTCAGGCGCAATGAGAACTGGCCCGTGCTCTACTGGACCACGTGCAAGATCACTGAGTGTGTGCCCGGTGAGGTCTTCGAGTTCGCGGTCATCATGCGCGACCGGCCGGTGAACACGTGGCGCTACGAGTTTCGTGCCACGGACGACGGAGGCACCGACGCCACCGAGTCGTTCGACCTCGGGGACAACCTCTTCACCAAGATCTGGCGCCCGCTCGGCGGGTTCCTGCGGGAGCGTCGCAACCGGCGTGACATGCTCCGCACCCTCGAACGAGTCAAAGCAGTCGCCGAGGGTTCGTAATCGGCCATCTCGCTCCGGGTCGCGAATGTCCCTCGGGTCGCCCCTGGCCGTGGCGCTGAGGGTCCGTCGGGCACCCCTTGGGTCTGGGGTCTTTGGCAGGCGGTGGACGGTGTGGGCGAGCGAAGCTGCTTGCCTCGCCGACTGATCTGCCCCGGCTATTGCCGCAATCAGGAGCGTCTTCCGCCGAACCCCCAGTTCAAAGGCTCGGGCTGCTTGCTGACGCCCGTCATTGACGTGTGTTAGTGGGTGTGGCAAGTTTCCCATGGTGCCCAACGAGACCGATACCCGTCGCTCCAGCCGCCGTGAACTCCAACGCACCGAGACGAGGGCGCGACTGTTCGATGCGGCCGTGGCGGAGTTTCAACGACGTGGGTTCGCCGACGCCGAGGTTGCCGCCATCGCCGATGCGGCCGGAGTGTCTCGAGGCAGCTTCTACTTTCATTTCCCGACCAAGGAGCATGTGCTCGCTGAGCTCGAACGCGTCGAGGAGCGATGCATGGTCGATGGCCTGAGGCCTCTCCTCGTATCGCCGTCGGACCTCGCCGGAATACTCAGCGCCCTGGTCGACTCCGTGACCGCCACCGAGCGCCGGCTTGGCCCCGCTCTCATGCGAGACCTGCTGGCCCTGTACTTCTGGTCGTCAACGCCGGTGCCCGAGGCCATCGCTGAGCACCCGCTTCTCGATTTCGTGATCGCCGCCTTCGCCCGAGCTGCAGCCGAAGGAGAGATTGACGCCAGCATCGACAGCGGCGAGATGAGCGTCATCTTCCTCACCGGGCTCTTCGGTCTACTCACCACCAGCGAGAAGCCGAGTGAGAGTCGCGATCGCCTCGTGCGCCGGTTCATCGCAATCACGATCAATGGGATGCGTTCGATATGAGAGCCCTTGCCACCTGGTGCGTGCGACACCGCCGCCTGGTTGTAGCGTTCTGGATCGCCGCTCTCGTGCTCGTCACGGTGATTTCGCGCATCGAGGGGACCGTCTACACCGACAGCTTCAGTCTTCCCAACACGGATTCGGCCAAAGCGATCGCCCTCTTGCAGAGCGTGTCGCCGAAGGTATCGGGTGACACCGAGCGCATCGCGTTCGGGACCTCCGGTGGTTCGATGGTCACCGGTGCTCGGGTCGAGGCTCGAGTCACTGCCATGTTGGGAAAGGTGGCCAAGCTCCCCCACGTGGTCAGCGTGGCGTCCCCGTACGGCAGCGGCGGTGCGAACCAGGTCAGCCGGGGCGGTCGCGTTGGTTTTGCCGTCGTCACCTTTGACCGCCAATTCCAGGACCTCGGGGCGCCGGAAGCCACCACGCTCGTCCAAACAGCGCGCTCGGCAGCGGTCCCGGGCCTTGTCGTGGGGGTGTCGGGACCGCTGGCTGACCTGACTGCCTTGCCCTCCACGGGTGGTGCCTGGCTCGGACTCGTCCTCGCCGGCATCGTCCTGCTGGTGGTCTTCGGATCGGTGTTCGCCATGGCGCTGCCCCTGATCTCGGCCGTGGCCTCCCTGGGCACGGCCGTCGGGATCATCGGGTTGTTGAGCCACGTGCTCGACACGCCCCAGTTCTCCACGGAGCTGGTCTTGCTTATCGGTCTCGGGGTGGGTATCGACTACGCCTTGTTCATCGTGACCCGCCATCGTCAGGGCCTCATGGCCGGTCGGGACCCCGAGTCTTCCATCGTCGAGGCCATCGACACTTCGGGTCGAGCGGTGTTGTTCGCCGGCGTCATCGTGTGTGTCGCCGTGCTCGGCATACTCCTCATCGGTGTCTCCCTCCTTTACACCATGGCAATCGACACATCGATCGCGATCGCTCTGACGATGTCCGCCGCCTTGACCTTGTTGCCGGCGCTCTTGGGTTTCATCGGACCCCGCGTGCTCAGCGGGCGCCGCCGGCGCAGGCTCGACGGACACGGACCGCGCCACACGGCTGTGGGGAAGGGGGGCTTTTGGACCCGTTGGGCGGCACTGGTCGCTCGGCGACCAGTGCTGCCTGCCGTCGTGGCGCTGGTGCTGATCGGAGTTGTGGCCGTCCCGTTCTTCTCCATGCGCCTCTCGCACACCGACGAGGGCGACGATGCCGCGGGGACCGCGCCGCGTCAGGCCTTCGACCTGATATCCAAGGGCTTCGGCCCCGGCTTCAACGGTCCCCTGGAGCTGGTGGTGGTGAGCCATGGCCGCCTTGATGGCCAAGCCCTCGACAAGCTGGTTGCCGCTGTGCGTATGGAGCGCGGCGTCGTTGCCGTTCCGTCACCGGAGGTGATCCCGACCCCGCATGGCACCACGGTAGCCCTGGTGAGCGTTATTCCCACGTCTGCTCCCCAGGACGTGGCCACCATCGATCTGATCAACAGACTTCGCCAACACACCGTCCCTGTCGCGGTGGCTGGGACAGGGCTCACGGTGTACATCGGGGGCATCACCGCAGTGTTCGCCGACTTCACCCAGGTGGTATCGAAGAAGCTCCCCCTATTCGTCGGCGTGGTTGTGCTGTTCTCGTTCCTCCTGCTGGCCATTGTCTTCCGCAGCGTCGCCATCCCCTTGACTGCGGCCGTCATGAACCTGCTGTCGATCGCGGCAGCCTTTGGGATCCTCGTTGCCGTCTTCCAACACGGGACAGTGGCTGGGATCATCGGGCTGCATCGTTTCGGACCAATCGAGGCCTTCATACCAGTGATGCTCTTCGCCATCCTCTTCGGGCTGTCGATGGACTACGAAGTCTTCCTCATTAGTCGGATCCATGAGGAGTGGCTCAAGACAGGAGACAACAAGGTCGCTGTGCGTAACGGCCTGGCTGCCACTGGCAAGACCATCACTGCCGCCGCGCTGATCATGATCCTCGTGTTCGGGTCGTTCATTGCGGGCGGCGGACAGGTGATCAAGGAGTTCGGCCTCGGTTTGGCCGCCGGCATTCTGGTGGACGCCGTCATCATTCGCATGGCCATCGTCCCGGCGGTAATGCTGCTGCTGGGCCGCTCGAATTGGTGGTTCCCCAAGGGCCTCGATCGGACCCTTCCGCGTCTGAGCGTCGACTCCGATCCCGTGTACACGGGTGTCATGAGGCCGGGAACGATCGACGAGTCAGGAGCGGAGTCCGCTCCCGGGTCGTTCGGGGCGCCGGAGGAGGCCACCGAGGCGGTCTGAGCAGTATCGCTGTCAGCCGCCAATAGCGGGCGATTGGGCTCAGGTGTGGGGCGAGCTGCGGCACGTCCCGGCACCCCCGGATTCGCTCCCAGGTTGGAGGCAATGCTCTGCGACCATGGTTGGGTGAGCGACAGGAAGGGGTGGAGACGCCTCCCGGAATTCTTGCGCAGCATTGGACCCGAGCTGTTGTCGGGAGCGTCTGACAACGACCCAACCAACGTCGGTACGGCTGCCGCCGTCGGCGCCACCACAACGTACCAACTGGCTTGGGTGGCCCTACTGGTCGCCCCCCTACTGGGAGTCGTCCAGACCATCGCCGCCCATGTCGGCTCGGTGGCTCGCAATGACCTGCAAACGCTGACCCTCAAGCGCTACGGCCGCAGTGTTGCCGCTGTCCTCCTGGTCTCGGTGGTCGTCGTCAATGTGGCCACCATCGCGGCCGATCTCCAGGCCGGGGCCGCCGGGATCGGGCTCTTGGTCGGCGTCGACACCCGCTGGCTGGTGGTGCCACTGGGACTGGCGCTCGTCGGATTGCTGTTGGTCGGCAAGTACGACGAGGTGGTGGGCGTGTTGCATTACGTCCTTGTTGGCTTTCTGGCCTTTGGTGCCGCCGCATTCCTCGCCCATCCCGACTGGTCCCGCGTCCTCAGATCCAGCTTCGTTCCCACGCTGTCACTGCATCGGGACGTGATCGTCGGTGGACTCGCTCTCCTGGGCACCACCCTCACGAGCTACGTCTATGTGTGGGAGACCATCGAGCGCGGGGTTGAAGAGGCGCCCGGCGACCCCGACGAGGGCCGAGGGCTGGCGCGGGCCAGGATCGGCGCCGTCGTTGGTGCCGTCTTCACCGCGGTGATCCTGTGGTTCATGCTCGTCGTCTCGGCGGCGACCCTGGGCCAACATCACCAGACGGTGACCTCGGCACAAGACGCAGCCCAGGCTCTCCGTCCGCTCGCCGGTTCAGGGTCGACGGACTTGTTCGCCATCGGGGTCGTCATCTCCGCCGTGGTCGCACTCCCGGTGCTGATGGCCACCACTGCCTACACAGTCGGTGCCCAATTCGATTGGCGTCGCGGGTTGTCCGAATCGGTCAGCCACGCCCGCGGCTTCTATGGCGTTCTGACGGCGTCCATCGGCCTTGCCTTGGTCGTCACCCTGGCCAAGGTCTCCGTCATCGGGATGCTGGTCGCCGCCAGCGTGCTCGGGGGATTCGGAACGCCCATCGGTATAGCGATCTTGGTCCTCCTGGCGAGGGATCACGCGGTGATGGGCGCCGAACGCATCTCGGGTCGACTGGCCATCGCCGGCTGGACGGTTGCTGTGATCGTCGGCGGCTTTGGACTCCTGCTCGTCGTCGGAGCAGCGTTTGGCAAGTTCTGAACCGGGTCACACGGGCGGGGGTTTTCATATCCGTTGACCAGTCGCATCCCAGCCGGTTCGGGCTGAGGTCAGCCGGCACCGGACCTCAACGGTCCGAGAATCCTCCAACTCGGCGCTGGAGGACGGTTGGATCCCACCGACAAACGAGGCATGGCTGCTCCTGACGACTATCACTCCCGGGAAAACATCGCGACAGCCTCTCGTGCCAGATCGACGAATGGCTCGCCGCTCACATCGACGAAGGCGCGCTTGATTGTCCCTCCGACGAATGCCCAGGGAGCGCTACCCGTGTAGTCACTTGTGACGGCCTCGCCGCCGTCCCGGCCGACGTTGAGGCCCTCTCCGGCGAGGGAGAACTTGCCCGGTTGCGTCTTGATCCTGGCCGACCCCACGGCCTTGTCCCGGATATGGAGAGTCAACGTGCCCTCGGTCGGCATCGCGTCCCCCTCCTTCTCAAAGGTGGCCGAGACGACGACGTGGCCAGTAGGCAGGGGTTCGTTCGCCTCAATGATCTGCTCGAACTCGCCCACCCAGTTGTAGGCGTACTTGAGGGTACCGTTCTTGACGTACAGGGAGTGGCCGCCGAAGCGGGCACCCTGCGCGAACAGCACGCCATTGGCATCAGGCGTGTCCACGTCGAGTTCGACGGCGACGGTGTAGGACCGGTTGCGGATGTTGGGCGCGACCGACTCTGGTACCTCGGCGCAGTCCGGGTAATAGACGTAGCGGTTACGATTCTTCGCCAACTGCGGCCTGGGTGTGGTCAGGATCTCGATCGCCCCACGCGACTCGAGAGGCAACGCATGGTAGGCACCGGCCTCAGCCCACCACAGGGCAATCAGCTCCTGGAGCGTCTTCGGGTTCTGGTCCGCCACGTCGTGACACTCGGATGGGTCGTTGTCGGTGTCGTAGAGCTCCCATCGTTGTTGGGCAAAATCGGCCCAGGCGTTCGGGGCGGCTGGCGAGATGGCCACCGCCTTCCAGCCTTGGTGCCAGATCGCCCGCGTGCCCAGCATCGAGTAAAATTGCGTGACCTTCCCGGTTTTGGCGTCAGCGTCGCCAAACGTCGAGGCGAAGCTGATTCCCTCCATGGGGTACTGGGTGTATCCATTGACTACGTCGGGCAACTCGACCCCGAGCACTTCTAACAGCGTTGGGACGATGTCGAGTGCGTGGGTGTACTGGCGACGAACCTCGCCAACCGACTCGATGCGCGTTGGCCAGGACACGATCATTGGGTCGGCGGTGCCACCTTCGAAGTTGCTGTAGCGCTTCCACAACTTGAACGGGGTGTTGAATGCCCAGGCCCAGCCGGTCGGGTAGTGGTTGTAGGTCTTGGGGCCGCCCAGGTCGTCGAGGTACTTGAGGTTCTCCTCGATCGTGTCGGGGATGCCGTTGAAGAACTTGTTCTCGTTCACCGAGCCGCTGGGTCCACCTTCACCCGACGCGCCGTTGTCTGAGACCAGCACGATTATCGTGTTGTCGAGCTGCTCGGTCTCCTCGAGGTAGTCGAGCAGCCGCCCGAGCTCGTGGTCGGCGTGGCTCAGGAACCCCGCATAGACCTCGGCCATGCGGGTGAACAGTTGCTGCTCCTGGGCGGAGAGCGTGTCCCATGGGCGCACCGTGTCCAGCTCTGGCCACGCTTTGCCGTCGCCGCTGGTCTCGGCGGCGTAGGGGTCGATCGGCGTGAGTTCCGCATTGGCCGGCAGGATCCCCAGTGTCTTCTGGCGTTCGAAGACCAGTGCCCGATACGCCTCGTATCCCATGTCGAATTTGCCCGAGTACTTCTCGATCCACTCCTTGGGTGCATGATGCGGCGCGTGCGCGGCCCCTGGGGCGTAGTACAAGAAGAACGGCTTGTCGGGCGCCACCGCCTTCGCATCCCGGATGAACTCCACCGCCTTGTCAGTGATGTCGGTCGTGAAGTGGTAGCCATCCTCAGGCAGCATGGGCTGCTCGACGGGGTGGTTGTCGTAGAAGATGTCCGGGTACCACTGGTTGGTCTCGGCTCCGAGGAACCCATAGAAGCGCTCGAAGCCCCGCCCAAGCGGCCATTGGCGCTTGATCGACGCCATGTTCATCTCGTCCTCGGCGCAAAGGTGCCATTTGCCCACCATGTAGGTGTTCCAGCCCCGCTCGCCCAGGACTTCAGCGATGGTGGCGCACTCGAAGGGGATATGTGCATTGGCGTTCGGGAATCCGGAGGAGGCCTCGGAGATGCAGGCCATACCGTTCGTCGTGTGGTTCCGTCCGGTGAGCAGACACGATCGGGTCGGGGAGCACAGGGCGGTCGTATGGAAGCTGGTATATCTGAGGCCCCGCTTGGCGATGCGGTCGATGTTCGGCGTTTCGATTAGGCCGCCGAAGGGCTCCATGGCGGAGAAGCCCACATCATCGAGCACCACGTACAGCACGCTCGGCGCACCCTCCGGTGCCATGGGCTGGCGGTAGGGCTCCCAGTCCGGGACGGAGTCCTTGATGTCGATGTTGATGACACCTTTGAAGGGCTTGTTCGCCATCGTTCTGCCTCCTCGACTCTCACATCGGACGGCGGACCGACGTGGCTATGAGCAGCAAGCTAGTTCCGCCCCTGGCACTCATCAATCGCAGGCTCTGCACGCAGGCCCAGGTGGCGCGCGCTGCCCGCGGAACGAGGTCCCACTGCGGCTCAGCGGGCAGGATCACGAGAGCGACCGAAGGTGAACTTCTGGTAGCTGTGGCGCGAGCTGGTGAACAAAGTGTGAACACAAACGATGCGCGGGACCGTCGGCATCCCGGAAGGGCTTGGCGAGCGCTCGGGTCCGGCGCCGACCCGAGCGTGTGGACCGCCGTGAGAGATCCCGCAAGCGGTCGGTCGCCAGGCCCGGCTGACCGCCCACCGCTCGGATCCGGCAAGTTGCGCGCGCTCGGTGCTCGCAAGAAGCGACACTTGGCTCCCGTGTCCGGCCTGCGGGCCACCAGTTCCGTCGTCGGGTGAGTACTTTCTCCCAGCCGAACGCGGCGATCGAGGCGAACGTGCGGTTCGGCGAGATCCTCGACCTGCGAGTACCGTTGGTACGTGACCGAGGTGCCGGTGACCATCATCACGAAGACGGTGGCAGCGCCTGCCATGCCCGACCCCAGGCCACCCACGGCACCTGAGTACTTCCACGTCCTGGCCAAACCCACCGGGCCCATCTGCAATCTCGACTGTGAGTACTGCTTCTTCCTGTCCAAGGAGGCGCTGTATCCCGGAGACCGATTCCGCATGGCCGACGACCTGCTCGAGATCTACGTCCGCCAGCTCCTCGAGTCCCACGCGTCCGCCCCGGAGGTAACGGTCGCCTGGCAGGGTGGTGAACCCACGCTCATGGGTGTGGACTTCTTCCGCCGAGCAGTGGAGCTGACCGATCGGTACCGCCAACCCGGCCAGAGGGTCCAGCATACGGTCCAGACCAACGGGACCCTGTTGACCGACGAATGGTGCGAACTTCTGGCCAGGCACGGTTTCCTCGTCGGGATCAGCATCGACGGACCCCCGGAGCTCCACGATCGCTACCGGGTCGACAAGCGGGGCAACCCTTCCTCGGCCAAGGTGCTCCGAGGCCTCGAGCTCCTCAAGTTCCACAACGTCGAATTCAACATCCTGTGCACGGTCAATGCTGCCAACCAGGACCACCCCTTGGGGGTCTACCGCTACTTGCGTGACGACCTCGGTGCCCGGTTCGTCCAGTTCATCCCCATCGTGGAACGTGACAACGAGACCGGTTTCCAGGAAGGCGACCAGGTGACCGAGCGCTCCGTCGACCCGGAACGGTGGGGCCGGTTCCTGGTGTCGGTGTTTGACGAGTGGCTCCGCCACGACGTGGGTACCGTGTTCGTCTCCCATTTCGATGCGGCGCTCGCCTCGTGGTTGGGGGTTTCGCCCGCCCTGTGCATCTTCGCCGAGACCTGCGGGAACGCCGTGGCCTTGGAGCACAACGGCGACCTCTACTCGTGTGACCACTTCGTGGAGCCCGGCTACCTCCTCGGGAACATCTTCGAGACCCACATGGTGGAGCTATTGGCCTCACCCGTGCAGCGGGCCTTCGGAGAAGCCAAGCGAGACAACCTGCCCCGGTACTGCGTGGAGTGCTCGGTCCGCTTTGCGTGCAACGGAGAGTGCCCGAAGAACCGCTTCGCGCGCACGCCGGAGGGAGAGCCTGGCCTCAACTACCTGTGTCCGGGTTATAAGACGTTCTTCGGTCGAATCGACGGGTCAATGCGACTCATGGCCGACCTGCTGCGCCAGGGTCGTTATGCGGACGAAGTCATGGGGGTACTGGCTTCGGCGGGGCGCAACGGCCCGTGTCCGTGCGGCAGTGGCCGCAAAGCCAAGCTCTGCCACCAACGCTGACGTAGAGGCGGTGGCCCGGTGGGAAAGACCCTCGCACATGACCAGGCCGAACCATCAACCCGGTGCTCTGACCATTGTCATGGTCCGAATCCACATCAACCCGCGCTCACCGAGATCGAACGACACACCGCCGAAGGACTCACGGTCGGTGCGTCGAGGCGCCACCCTACACTGGCCTAGATGAGGACCGAAGAGGCACGAGAATGGGCGGCCGCGAGCCTGCGAGCGCTCAGCCACGCGTTTGCAGCGCACGATCTCACGGACGATGCGCTCGCATCGATCGCGGAGACCGCGAATGAACTTGCACGCTGGGTCAATGAGACGCCGATACGCGATCGCCTGGCGCTCATGCGGAACCGCCCGGACGGGACGGTCTTGGGCGGGCGCGGGTTCGAAGACCGAGCTGTCGGCGGCTGGTCGAATCCGACGAGCGTCGAACTCGCGGTGCGGTACGATAACGATGAGGTGATTGCCGACGTTGTGTTGCGGCGCGCGTTCGAAGGCGCACCCGGTCGTGCCCACGGCGGCATCGTCGCCGCCGCATTCGACGACGTGACCGGATTCGTGATCGGCAAGTTGCAGGAACCGGCCTTCACTGGCGAGTTAACGGTTCGCTATCTCGCACCCGTTCCTGTCGACGAAGCCTTGGAAATCCGTGCCCGACTCGACGGGCGGGAGCGCCGCAAGCTCTTCATCAGTGCCGAACTGCGCACCGGTGAGGCGGTGGTTGCGACATGCCGCGCTGCCTATATCACTGTTGATCCGTCCCGATTCGCGGGAGCGCCTGATCCCCGCTGACCCGATCGGAGAACTCAAGAGTGACAATACTTATTGACAGACGATCTCGCACGAATGATAGGTAAACGCCGCGTTCGCTCATGACCACCGAGCCTGGCGCTATGTGCCAGTGAGTAGTGCACCCCTGGCCGAGGGCGACCCATCCCATATCGCCGCTCCAGGCGGATTTGCGAGCGGCCGGACCCGATTGAACGTCGCCCTGGCCCCTACGTCAAAGGGAGGAGTACAGGGCATCGATGAGTGCCCGATTGCGCGAGCTTTGCCACCGAGGGATGACGTGGTTCATCGCGTAACCAAAAGCGATACCGGCATCCGGATCGGCGAACCCGACGGCTCCCCCCGTACCGAAGTGCCCGAAGCTATTCGGGTTGGGCCCAAATGGTCGTCGTGGCGCCGTCGGTTTGAAGCCAAGACCGAAGGTGACCTCTTCCCCGAGTACCGGGCAATATCCCTGCGATTGAGGAGAGGTTGCCTCTTCCAGCAGAGGGGCGGTCAGAAGCCGACCCGGTTCGAGTAGGGCTCCGTACAGGCGGGCGATCCCGCCGGCCGTACCATGCCCGTTGGTGGAGGGAATTTCCGCGCTCCGCCATGCCGCCGTATTGACGACTCCCATCGACGAATAGCCAGAGGGGTTGAAATAACCGACCATTGTCATCAGTTCGTCACCCTTCAGATCAGCGAAGTTGACGTCTGTTGCTGTTCGCGAACCGGCCCAGATCACGTCGGCGCACCGGCGTTGTTCGGCCGGACCGACGCCGAACCACAGATCAGCATCCAGCGGCGTCGCCGCTGCCCGCAACCGGGCGCCGCACGTTTCCCCACTCACCCGACGAACCACTTCGCCAATGAGATGCCCATAAGTGTTGGTGTGGTAAGCGTGTCGGGTTCCTGGTATCCACCACGCATCGGTGGCCGCCAGCGCGCCAGTCATCCGAGCCCAGTCCCATAGATCACTGTTGGTCAGCGGTTCGCGGATGGCGGGTACTCCGGCACGGTGGCTGAGCGCTTGGCGCAGTGTCGCTTCTTCCTTGCCTCCAGCACCGAACTCCGGCCACTTCGACACGATCGGGTCATCAAGGTCGACCAGTCCTGCGTCGACGAGTTGCAATGCGAGCAAGGCGACAAGAGGCTTTCCAACGGAGTAGACGTTCACCAGTGTGTCGGGCTGCCACGGACGATGCCGCGCCTCGTCGGCCCAGCCACCGACCAGGTCGATTACGACACGACCGTTGATCATCACGCAAACGCCCGCCCCTACCTCACCGCGGTCGACAAAGTTGCGAAGGAACTCCTCCCGGACCGCGCCGAATCTGGCATCACATCTCCCACTGATCGGGGCGTCCACGACATCAGTCTCGCACCGGCTACCGACCGTCGGGCGCGTCCGGTGCGTGCCGCCATGTGCGGTCCGGGCTAGCGACGACCCGACCCATTGCGCCAGGTTGGCGCATTGCGGAGGCCAGGGTCCGATCTGGCCTCCGGGCAGGCAACCGCCCATCGTCACCGCAGTCATCTCCTAGGGGATTCCGGAAATGCCCCCATCAACGACGAGGGTCTGGCCTGTGATGTAGTCGGCGGCATAGGAGAGGAGGAACACGGCGGCGGCAGCCACGTCCCATCCAGTTCCTTGGCGGCCGAGGGGAATCGGGATGCTGTCCCGGTCCAGCTTGACAAGGCTGGCGAGTCGTCCAAGCGGAGTATCGATGAGCCCGGGCATCACGACGTTGACTCGCACTCGTCGGAGAGCGGCTTCTTTGGCCACGTATGCGCAGAGCCCCGACAGGGCCGCCTTACTTGCGGCATAGGCGGGGATCTCTGTGGTGCTGACGACCCGGGCAGCAGTAGAAGAGGTGAGGACGATGGCTGCACCAGGAGACAAGAGCGGAAGCGTGTGTTTGCAGCACAAGAAGGGTGACCGCAGGTTGGCCGCCATGACCCTGTCCCAGTCAGCGGATGTTGTGCCCGCCAGGCGGTCCCCGACGGCGATGCCGACGTTGAGCGAGAGGGCATCCAGCCCGCCTATGTGCCCAACCGCCTCGTCGATGAGCCGTGCTACGTCTGCTTCGTTGCTGCTGTCACCAACAACGGCGTGGGCCGTGCCACCCTCCTGGGTGATGCGATCTGCCGTGGTCTGCGCAGCAGCAGGATCGATGTCGGCGACAACGACCGAAGCTCCTTCCCGAGCGGCGAACAGGCTGATCGCCTTGCCGATGCCCACCGGAGGGTCGAGTTGATCGTAGGTCTGTTGACCTCCGCCCACGACGAGTAGGCGGCGGCCCTGTAGCGAGGCGTGGCCAGCAGCGGTGCCAGCAGCGGTGTCGCTGACATGAGCTGGCAATGCTTCAGGGATCTGGGGGCTCACGGTCACGGTCATTGTCTACATCCTCAAGGGGCCGAAAGGGATGCTCGCGACGGCAAGCACGACCAGGGAGCGAAGTCGCCATGGCCTGCGCCGGCCACGCGCAATGTGCCAGTGATCCTGCGCTCCCGGATTCCGGCCCGCCAGTAGTCGTGCACCCGCTCGGTCACCGGCGGTCCCCCGGCGGAGCGAGTTCACGCAAGATCGACAGCATCTCCTTGGAGTCGGGGCGTCAGGTTCACCGCGCAAGTTTCGGCGATCTGGATGTTGGATTCGCTTTGGTCGCCCTGGGGCAAGAAACGTGCAGACGATTGGAGAAGCAACATCCGGCGGCAACTGCACCCACGATGCTCGGCGGTCAGAGCTAACCGCAGGTCAGGGTCCGTCGTCACGTTTCCAACCTGAGAACGCTGGTTCGATTACCGCCCGCAGCTCGTTGTCCGTCACACAATAGTCCTCGGTTCACTACGCCCTCACAACCTTGCCTGGACCTCGGGCAGGGTTCGTTCGGGTTGCCTCAAGGCGTCTGCTCTGTCGGGCCGATGGACATGGCAAGTTACGAGAGAACGGGTTGCTTGTGAGTGACGTGTGGCAGGGACCAGGTTGGTGGCTGGCATCAGACAGCAAGTGGTATCCGCCCGAGCTACACCCTGCCGCCTCGGCGGTCTCCGTTGGAGCGCCCCAGGTGGTCCCCTTCCGGCAGGCCCAGGGCGCCGCTGGTGTCGACCACACGGCGACTGTACGTGTCGGGATAACGCAGGCAATGCCGCCGGCATCGCCCTTCGCCACCATGAGTGATCCGACCGATTTCTCCGTGGGAGCCGTGATCGCCAACGCGGTGGGCGCCAGGGGACAAAAGCGCCGTTCCCTCCTTCCGGCTCTCGTCGTTCTGAGCGTTCTTGTCTTCGGCGGCGCGGCGGTCTATGCGATCTCTCAGGTTTCAAACGGCAACGCCATGGCCGGGGACTCTCCGAACCAAGCCGTCGCTCTTGCGACGGCAGCGGTTCGGGATGCCGGCTCGGTCCATGTCGTCACCAGCATCCAGATACAAGGACAGACGGCCACCTACGTGAACGACACCGGTTCCGATTCCGGCAAGCAGGTCATTACCGCCGGTGGTGCCCAAGTTACCGCGATCGTGGTTGACGGAACCGCGTACGTCAACGCCAATCAACTGGCCATGTTTGAGATGTTCCAAAGCTCCGCCTCGGTCTCCCAGCAGTTTGCGGGGAAATGGTTGTCGTTCCCGTCGGACGACCAGGCCCACAATCAGATTTCCCCGACCCTCACCATTGGCTCGCTTCTTCAGCGCATCACCCCGACAGGCCCACTCACGAAACTAGCCCGCACCACAGTCAACGGACAATCTGTGATTGGTATTCGCGGTGACTTGCCCGGCGGTGGTTCTGGCACGCTCTACATTTCGGCCACGGGTTCGCCCTTACCTGTCGAAGAGGTCGGTGAAACCTCAGGTGGAGATACGACGTCGATCTTTAGTGGGTGGGGTGAGCCGGTGCATCCGACGCCACCGTCAGGCGCTGTCCCTGGCAGCAAGACCGGACTGTTCTGAGGGTCGCGATACCGGGCGCTGGCCCCTTGCGCGGAGGTGTACACACACGGCACCTCCGGGAGTGCGTCCAGCAGCTCGGGCGCCATGGCGACGAAGGAGGTTGACATGGTGTAACCGAGCGACAAGCTGAGGGCAGCCAGCCGGTGCAAGTCCGGCCCGGGGAGACGCCAGGGTCCCCGGTAGCTGGCTCCCGGCGTCGGGCGAGATCCCGGTGTCGAAGCGGAGCGACGACACCGCATCATGGCGGTGGCAACTGACCAGTCCGCAGCATGAAGCGAAGCCTTGCAGGTGTGCCCTGACAAGCTGCGTTCGGCTTGCCGGTGAAAGTCCGGTCCGGGTAGTGACCAAGCAGCCCGGTAGCTGGTGGCCGGCGGAAGGGGAGACCC
>Ga0181536_10003181_pt1 | contig 17970 bp, 13 predicted proteins | sample PEATcosm2014_Bin_41_FD_121105 | JGI IMG/M metagenome (GOLD analysis project Ga0181536, IMG submission 121105) | Peatland microbial communities from MTU Mesocosm Facility, Houghton, MI, USA - PEATcosm2014_Bin17_60_metaG | ecosystem: Environmental > Terrestrial > Soil > Wetlands > Peat | place...
CAGCCGGCTGGAATGGTCCAGCGAATCGACAGGCCCCATCGTAAACTGGATGTCGCGCTCCGGGTCGATGTTATTCAGCGCCTTCCAGGCGACTTCGCGCACGTCCTGCACGTTCACGTCTTCATCCACCACCACGATGCACTTACTGAACATAGCCTGCCCCAGGCCCCAGATGGCGGACATCACTTTGCGCGCGTGTCCCGGATAGGACTTGCGGATCGCCACCAGGATCAGGTTATGGAAGATGCCCTCGGCCGGCATCGAGATGTCGCGCACCTCCGGCAGTTGCAGGCGCATCAGCGGCAGGAAGATCCGCTCGATGGCTTTGCCCATGTAGAAGTCCTCCATGGGCGGCGGTCCCACGATGGTGGCGGCGTAAATCGGGTCATGGCGCTGCGTGATGCAGGCGACGTGGAAGACCGGGTATTCGTCGGCCAGCGAGTAGAACCCGGTGTGATCGCCGAAGGGCCCTTCGGTGCGCAACTCGCCCAACTCCACGTAGCCTTCGAGCACGATCTCGGCCTGCGCGGGGACCTCCAGATCGCAGGTCTGGCACTTCACCATCTCCACGGGACTGCCGCGCAGGAAGCCGGCGATCATCATTTCGTCCATGTCCGGCGGCAGGGGCAGGATGGAGGAAAACATGGTGGCGGGGTCTGCGCCGATGGCTACGGCAACGTCCATGCGCTTGCGGCCGAACGCGGCCATGCGGCGATAGTGCTCCGCGCCCTGCTTGTGCGTCTGCCAGTGCATGCCCGCAGTGCGCTCGTCGTAGATCTGCATGCGATACATGCCGCAATTGCGCTTGCCGGTGTCGGGATTGCGCGAGAAGACCAGCGGCAGCGTGATGAAGCGGCCGCCGTCTTCCGGCCAGCATTTCAGCACCGGATAATCGTTGAGCGAAAAGCCCGTGGTGCGGACGACCCCCTGGCACGGCCCTTTCGAGACGATCTTGGGAAAGAACGATCCCATTTCGGCCAGCTTCGGCAACATCTTGATTTTGCCGATCAGGCCTTCGGGCATGCGCATTTCCAGGTATTCGGAGATGCGCTGGGCCACGGTTTCGACCGAATCCACTTCGAGCGCGATCTGCATCTTGTGCATACTGGCGTAGCTGTTGATCAGTACCGGAATGCTGTAGCCTTTGGGCTTTTCGAACAGCAGCGCGGGGCCGCCGGCTTTGACGGCGCGGTCGGCGAACTCGGTGATCTCCAGGATGGGGTCCACTTCGAAGGGGATGCGCTTGAGTTCCTGGTTCTTCTCCAGCGCGGCGATGAATTCACGCAGATCGGCGTAGGCCATAACGAGGGCGTCTCACTTTCTACTATGATTGAAGTTCACAAACAAATCCATCCATCTTGTTTGAAGGAGCAATCATGTTTAGTCGAGTGGCATTCGTCACGGGCGCCAGCCGGGGGATTGGCCGGGAGATCGCCTTGACACTATGCCGCGCCGGTTTCGATATCGTGGTGGCCTCACCGGAGATCGAGAAGAATGAAGAAGTCGCGGAGAAGATCCGGGCTTGCAGCGGGCAGGCGCTGACCGTGAACCTGGACCTGCAATCTTACGATTCCATCAAGGAGTGCTTTGCCACGGCGTTGCAGAAGTTCGGGCGCATCGATGTGCTGGTGAACAACGCAGGCATTACGCGCGACGGGTTGGCTGTGCGCATGAAGCGCGAGGATTGGGACCGCGTGTTGCAGATCAACCTGCACGGCGCGTTCTTCGCCACGCAGCAAGTGCTGCCCGTCATGATGAAGCAGCGCTACGGGCGCATCATCAATATCGCCTCGGTGGTGGGCGAGAGCGGCAATGCAGGCCAGGCGAATTACGTGACGTCGAAGGCGGGTCTGATCGGCCTGACCAAGGCGCTGGCGCAGGAAATGGCGGCGCGCGACATTACGGTGAACGCGGTGGCGCCGGGTTTCATCGACACCGATATGACGGCGGTGCTGGCGGACGAGGTGAAAGAGAAACTGCTGGCGCAGGTGCCGCTGCGGCGCCTGGGGCGGCCGGAGGAGATCGCGGCCGCGGTGCGATTTCTGGCCAGCGACGAGGCGGGATATATTACGGGGCACGTGCTGAACGTCAACGGCGGGATGTATATGTAGAGAGGCGAGCTTCGCTCGCCGAAGAGCGGGGCTAAAGCCCCGCGCGGGCTCAAGCCCGCCCTCCATTGCGGTGCTCACTGAATGTAGAAACTCGAGAGCCGAGCTTCGCTCGCCGTGGATGGTGGCTGGTGGTTTTGGTGGCACCGTCGAATCAGGCTGTTGTGCCCGCGCGGCGCTGGGCCAATTCTTCCGAGGTAAGACCGAATAATGGCGGACGCGGCACGCCGAGCAGCGCCAGATAGACGTACATCTCGCCGCGATGGTGCACTTCGTGTTCGATCATGGCGCGCAGCAGTTTCCAGGCAGTGATCGGCGCGCCTTGAGGTGACGCAATTTTGCGCTCCAGGTCTGCCGGTTCAAGCCCCTCCAGAATGGCGGTGGTCTCCTGGTGCATGCGCTCCATGAAGGCGATGATGTTCGCGCGGCCATCCGCCAACGCCGGCCCGCAGCCCTGGTAGCGGCTGGGCCGGCCTACAGCGTTTTCGGCGAAGGTATAGCGTTCCGTCGCGGCGATGTGCCGGGCCAGATCGCCAGGCGAGAAGACCCCGTCCGCGTGCCGCCATTCGAGCTTATCGGCGGGCACCGCTTCGACTACGCGCATGGTGCGCTGGCGCACACTGCGGAAGTAGGAAAGAAAAGATTCGATGTGGTGGGTGTCCATAAATCACGCTCCGGTTAGACAGGCGACGGTTTCCGCCGGCTGTTCGGGTGCACGGCGCGGGCCGGGCAAGAGGATCCCGGCCAGATGCAGCGGGTCTGTGGGTGAAGCTTCGGGAAGATCGCCGGATTCGCCGGCGCGGCGCACGGCACGCAGCAGGTCGAGCGCTTCGGGGAGGGCGAACTGCTCGCCGAGGAATGCGCCGGCAAAGCGGCCGCCACGGATTTCGCCGCGGGCTTCCATGCGGCGCAGTTCCACCAGCAGGTCGCGCCAGGGAGGCGCCAGGGTTTCGCGGGCGGCCAGATCGCGGAAGACCACGCCCCAGCGCTGCAACAACTGGCGCGCGAAAGACGCCGGGGAGATTTCGCCTGGCGGTACGGCGGCGCGGCGCAGCAGGGCCCAACGTCCGGCGGCGTGCCGGGGACGGGCCAGACGGCCGCGTCCTTCGCCGCGGCGGCGCTTGGGATCCACTAGCGCGCGCAGGTTCTCGAAGCCGTCGGCGGTGACCAAGCCCGCGGCCACCAGTTCCCAGAGCGCGTCTTCCACTTCGCTCGCGAGGCGTCCGGTGGCGCGCGCCAGTTCGGGGAAGAACGACGCGCCGCGCTGCTGCAACTCGGCCAGCACTTCGCGCGCCGGATGCGACAGCGAGGCATCGGATGCGGGCTGCGGACCCGCGAGCAGCCATTCGGCGTCTTCGCGCAGGAACAGGGTCAGCGGCGCGACGCGCGTGGGACGCACGCGATGGGTGCGGCCGTTGTCGTCGTTATCGAACGCGGGGTGCGGCGAGAGACGGCCCCACATCACTTCGCCCGAGAGGCAGAGTTGATCCAGAAACTCGGGGCTGTAATGCGCCACACGGCTGGGCAGGATTTCGGCTTCCCACGCGGCGGCGGAGATCTCGTATCCCTGAAGCTGACGGATGACGTGCAGCACACCATCCGCGCCGTGCAATTGCGCGCCGGGAGCGACGTGCTGCCAGCGGTGCAGGAAGCGCACGAAATCGGCGGTGGTGACCGGCTCGATCTCGCGGCGCAGGCGGCCGATGGTGAGGCGGTGGATGCGCGCCAGCAGGCGGCGATGGCACCACTCGGGCTCATCGGCAGCGGGGGCGGACAGGCCAGGAGGCCTGTCCCACGCGGACACGACAGGAGTCCTGTCCCACGCGAAGCGGCCGCGCAGGATCTGGCCTTCGGCTTCGAGTTGTGCCAGGGCGGAGTCGATTAGTGCGCGCGGTATCGCCAGGCGCGTGGACAGTTCGGAGGCGCGATACGGTCCGCCGGATTCGAACCAGCCACGCAGGATTTCGGCGGCGCAGGCTTCCACGGTTTCGGGACGGTTGCCGGGGAAGTGGATGGCGGGCGTAAGGGTGGCTTCGGGGTGAACGGCTAGGGCGATTTGGGTGCGTTCGGCTGGGGTCCAGAAGACCGCTCCCTCACGGTCGCGGCTCGGTATTGGATCGCGATCGGTGATTGAATCGCGATCGGTGATCGAATCGCGATGGATTATTAGTGTGGCGGCGCGGCCCGCTTCCACCAGCGGCGCGAAGAACGGCTCCCATTCGGGCACGGGCGGAACGGTGACCAGGGTCAGCAACGCCTCGTGCAACTCGTCGGGGTCGCGCACCAGGGGCCAGGCCTCCGCAGCTACCTGCACGATAGCATCGGGATCGAGCGCGCCGGCGCCTTCCACAAAGTCGGTACGCACGGTGCGCCGCAACTGGACGGCGCGGGCACGGCGTTCTTCCAGCGGTGCGTCATCCAGGAACGCATAAGGGTTGGCGTTGAGAATCTCGTGCGAGAACGGCGTAGCCTCCGGGGTGTCGATGGCGGATGTGTGGATTGCGCCGCTGCGGATGCCCTCCAACACCGCGATGAGTCCAGAGAGATCCATAGCTTCATGCAGGCAGTTGCGAATGGTTTCGCGGACCAGCGGATGGTCCGGAATGCGCGGCGGGCCGGTGAGATTCTCGAAGCAGGCAGCCTGGTCGGGGAAGGTGGCGGCCAACAGGTCGTCGGAACGCATGCGCTGGATGGGCGCGGGCACGCGCGAGCCGTGCGCAAAACGCAGGATGGCCAGTGCGCGCGAGGCATTCCAACGCCAGCGCGCGGTGAACATGGGCGCGTCGAGCAGCGCCTGCGTGAGCACGTCCTCGACGGTTTCCGGACGCAGGAATTCGAAGACGATATCGAGCGGAAACGAATGCTGCTCGCCGAGCGAGAGCACGATACCGTTATCGGTAGCCGCGGCTTGCAGCTCGAAGTTGAACGTGCGGCAGAAGCGCTTGCGCAGGGCCAATCCCCAGGCGCGATTGATGCGCGCGCCGAAGGGAGCGTGCAGCACGAATTGCATGCCGCCGCCTTCGTCGAAGAAGCGCTCGGCGACCACGTGCGCGGAAGCGGGCAGCGCACCCAGGGCGCGCGCGCCGGACTGCACGTAGGCGATGGCCTGCTCCGCGCCCAGGCGGTCGAGGCCGGCTTCGCGCTGCAGCCAGTCGAGCTGGGGCGCTGCCAGTATGTCCGCACGCAGCCGCGAGACTTCGGCGGACAATTCGGCGGTGCGGCCGTGCGCTTCGCCATTCCAGAAGGGAATCGATGGCGCAGCGCCGTGGGCGTCTTCCACGCGCACGCGGCCGTTCTCGATACGCCGGATGCGCCACGAAGCCGTGCCCAGCAGGAACACGTCGCCCGACATGCTCTCCACGGCGAAGTCTTCATCCACGGTACCGACGGTTGCGCCTTCCGGCTCGGCGACTACCAGGTAGTTGGCGTTATCCGGAATCGCGCCGCCGGAGGTGATGGCCGCCAGGCGCGCGCCGCGGCGTCCGCGCAGGCGATGATTCACCTGATCGCGATGCAGGTACGCGCCGGCGCGGCCACGGGCGGTGACGATGCCGTCGCTCAGCATGGCGACGATGTCGTCGAAATCGCGGCGGTCGAGCGCCCGGTAAGAATACGTCGCGCGCGCCAGGGCAAAGAGAGCGTCTTCGGTCCACTCCTCCGAAGCGCAGGCTGCCACGATCTGCTGCGCCAGGATATCGAGCGGCGCGCTGGGGATCTCGGTGCGGTCGAGCACGCCGCAACGCATGGCGCGCACCACGGCGGCGCATTCGATCAATTCGTCGCGCGTGGTGGCGAAGAGGCGGCCGTGCGGTCGCGCGCCCACCCAATGTCCGGAGCGGCCGATGCGCTGCAAGGCCACCGCGATGGAGCGCGGCGAGCCGATCTGGCAGACCAGATCGACCGTGCCGATATCGATGCCCAGCTCCAGCGATGCAGTGGCCACGACCGCGCGCAATTCACCGCTTTTCAGGCGGCCCTCGGCTTCCAGGCGCAAACGGCGCGACAGGCTGCCATGATGCGGCAGCACGGCCTGTTCGCCGAGGCGCGCCTGAAGCTGGTGCGCCACGCGCTCGGAAAGGCGGCGCGTGTTGACGAAGACCAGCGTGGTGCGGTGGGCGCGGATCAGATCGGCGACGCGATCGTAAACCTCCGCCCACATTTCGTTGCTGGCGACGGGGCCGAGTTCGTCCTTGGGGACTTCGACCGCCAGTTCCATATCGCGGCGATGGCCCACGTTGACGATGTGGGCGGTCTCGCTGAGGAAGCGGGCGACCTCTTCGATCGGCTTCACGGTGGCGGAGAGGCCGATGCGCTGCGGCTTGGCGCCGCCCGAGGCTGTGACCAGCGCATCCAGGCGCGCGAGCGTGAGGGCCAGGTGCGAGCCGCGCTTATCGTCCGCCACGGCGTGGATCTCATCCACGATGATGGTGCGGGTAGTGCGCAGCATGTCGCGCGGCTTCTCGGCGGTGAGCAGGATGAAGAGCGATTCGGGCGTGGTGACCAGCACATGCGGACGCTGTTTGCCCATCTGCTGACGTTCCCACGCGGGCGTGTCGCCGGTGCGGACCGCCGCGCGGATGGGCGCCAGCGGAATCCCTTGCGCGGCCGCCATCGCCGCGATTTCGGAGAGCGGCACTTCCAGGTTGATGTGGATATCGTTGCTCAGCGCCTTGAGCGGCGAGACGTAGACGACTTCGGTCTGGTTGGGCAGCGGGCCGAGGCGGGCGGCGCGCACGAGCCGGTCGAGACAGAGCAGAAAGGCGGCCAGGGTTTTGCCGGAACCCGTGGGCGCGGAGATGAGGATGTCGTGGCCCGCGCGGATCTCCGGCCAGCCGAGCACCTGTGGTTCGGTGGCTGCGGCAAAGCGCTGGGTGAACCAGTCGCGCACCAGGGGGTCGAACTCGGCGAGTGCGGAGAGTGCCACTGGTTCTATTTTAGCGGCAGCGTAGGGCGACCTTGGCGCCCCGAAACTTCGCATGTGAACGCTCGGGCGCGCCGTGTTTCAAGGGGACTCGGATTCCCGTGCAGATGCTGATCGATCACCTCGCCGCCGGCTTCTCGCTGGATGAATTTCTGGAAACTGTGCCGACTCTGGAACGGGCCCAGGCACAGCGTTTCATCGAGCTCGCCGGGGAGCAGATCAAGGCATGCGCACCCTCCTTGACGAATGCGTGAACCCGCGGCTTCGCCTGGCTTTCCCCGGAGACGAAGTAGACTGTGGCCGAAATGGAATGGCGGTCGCTCAGCAACGGACGGCTGATGGAGGCGGCAGCCCCGCATTTCGATGTTTTCGTGACCCTGGATCAGAATCTCCAATTTTTCTAATCTTCATTGCCGCCGTTCACCCTCAGCGTTTCGTCCAGCCAGTTGAAGACGACCTCGTCTTTGTACGCTAAGGCGCCAGATTGGCAATGGTTCTCGGCCCCATCTTCGCTGGTGAATTTGACGAGCTGTTTCGGAGCTTTCAACGCATCGTAAATCTTCTGCGGCTGGCCGGAAAGAAATATGTCAGCTTCAGCCTCCATCACCAGGCAAGGGCACTGAATCTGTCCAGCGATGCCAACCATCGTGTACAATTCGATTTTCTTAAGGAAGTCGGCGATATTCGAAGCCCCGAACGACCACACACTCTGCGCTATGGACCAGCGCAAGCCCGTCTTGTTCTGCATGCCTTGTTGGATGATCTCCACGCACTTAACCGTGTCGCCCGCGTCCAGAGCGGCGACAGCCTCTTTCGGCAGCAAGCCCCGAATTGCCTCGTTGAGGTCGTACGTACCGTCAAAAAAGACAGCAGCGCGAAATCTATGCTCGAAGGCCGCGGCACGAGCAGCGAGGTAACCTCCCATGCTCATGCCCATAAGTGCCAGATTGTCACCGTCTACATCCGGCCTGGTCAGGACGTAGTTCACGGCAGGAGTTACCACCGCCTCCCAGTCATATCGGAAGGGAAGCTTTTGTTCGCGTATCGGCGCACCTTGTCCAGGACCGTCGAAGGTCAGACAGTTATAGCCCCGCCGAGTTGCTCCCGCCGCGCCGAAATAGAAAAGCTCCTCAAGACTCGAGTCCAGTCCACCGTGGAAGATCAGCGTGGGACGCGGCTTGCCAGAATCGTCCACTTTGTAGAAATATCCCGGTAGCGTGGTGCCCTCGTAGGGGATTTCCACCGGCTCCCAGGTTGGCCCCGTGAGCTTCGCCGCTTCGGCATACGCCTTTTGTGATGCCCTGGATTCCGAAAGAATGCGCGGGTCTGCAGGATTCCCGTGAAGATAAAACTCGGCCGTCCGAAAGTAGGAGGACGCTCGTAGGTACGATGTACGTGCGCTCTCACGATGACCTGAGGCCAGGCTGGCATCGGCTCGAGACAATGTTCGCTGCCCCACTTTGTCCCACTCCGTAAACCAGCTCTCGAAATCACCCTCTGTAATCCGTCCTGCGGTAGCCATCATCTCGCCTAAATCCGAGCCTCCGTAGTACATGAAGCCCAGGTTGCGAACGAACTCGAATGCAAACGATTCATCTTTGAATGCGACTTTCATATTTCCTCCAGCGCGCGTGCGGTGCTCTCTAAACTTGCTCTTGGTTTATGCCTCTAGCTTTCAACGGTCAGATGGAGTTCCTACGAACTGGGATGAAATCGGCATCAATGAATCTCCTATACCGTACAGAACCCGACTGGGCGGTACCGGCTTGGGATCGTCGTTTTGGTAAGCCGGTTCAACCATCTCGCGGCATACCGGCCGCAGTTTGCGGAAATCCGCGACGCCGTGAGACAGACCAAGCCTGGGCAGATCAGCGCCGTTCAGATCCATTAGTCACCCATCCACATGCCTGCTGAAGAACCGATCCAGCGCCACCTTGTTGCGCGCAGCGAGGCCCGTGGATAGCTGCCGCATTTCCGCGGGCGGCAGCGGCTTGAACGCTTTCGCCAGCGCCACGTTCTGGTCGATGAATTCGAACTTCGGCATGCCTGCGACGGCCAGCGTCACGCCCGGAAGCGAGAGCGAATAGTACAGCAGCTTTTCCGCCGGCGCCTGGCCCACCAGCGCTTCCTGTGCGAAGATTTTCATGGCGATCACGCCCATCTTTTTCTGGCGCGCGACCGGCAACGCCACATCTTCGAAGCTGGTTTTGAGATCCGGGTTCGGCTCCATGCCGCCCTTGCCGCTGCGCATGCCCGCACGCGCGGCGTTCAGCGCCATCTGGGTGCAATCGAAATCGTGCCGCTCGAGCGCCATCTTCAGCACCGCCGGATCCGTGTGGCTGGTGATGCCGATGAAGCGCGTCACTTTCTGGTCGCGCAGTTTCAACAGGACCTGCAGCACGCCATCGGGCGCTTCGACCGCGGCCAGGTCTCGCTCGTCGGTCAGGCTATGCACGTGGATCAGGTCCAGGTGGTCGGTTTGGAGGCGCTTCAGGCTGCCTTCCAGAATGCGCTGCGCTTCGTCGCCCTTGCGCGCTTCGATCTTGGTGGCCAGAAAGATGCCCTTACGGCGGGTCTTCATGACCTTGCCCACACGCTCCTCGCTGCGCCCGTTGCCATAGCTGTAGGCCGTGTCCATGTAGGTGATGCCCAGGTCGAAGGCGCGGTTGAGCGCCTCCAGGGCCTTGTCCTCATCCTGATACATCAGGAAGCGACTGCCTCCGCCCATGGCCAGGATGGAGACGCGCGCGCCGGTGCGTCCGAGGATGCGGGTGGGCATGGCATCTGTGGCGGCGAGCGCGGTAGCGCCGGTGATTGCCGCGGTACCCAGAAAATCACGCCTTGAAATCTTCATAAGGCCAGCATAGCTCAGTGTGGGCGGGCCGGCGCGGGCGCAGAGCGAGTAGATTCCCAGGCGGCCAGTTGCCACCGGCCATCTTGCCTCACGTAGGCCTCCAGGTAGAGGAGTTCGACGTTCAATTCCTCGCCTTTCGACCTGACCTTACCGGAGGCGCGGCCCGTCACCAGGATCGTGTCTCCGTAGAGCTTCGCTTTGAAGTTCGAAGAAGCAAAGGAATGGTAAATCAATTCGCGGGAGCGAAGCGAAGCCAGGAACTCGGCCTTGGTCTGGCGCCAGCCGTTGGCGTGCGTGTAAACGAGGTCGTCGGACAGCAGCCGCTCGAGGGTGGTTACGTCGGCTTCGGTCATGGCTCGGAAGCGGCGCGCCTGCACAGCGCGGATTTCCGACTCAGCGGTTCGCGGGTCTTGCGGCTTCGTTTGAGCTGGTGCGAGTATGGCTGGCAGCAATATTGAGGCGATTAGGATCGGCTTCATTCGGGTGCTCTTTTCTTTGAATCATAGTAGCGCTTGGGGCGGGCAATCTTGCGGAGCCGGCAGGACCCGCTGAGAGCGGGTCCGCAGCCTGAGAGGCCGCCCCGCATTTTATAATGATCGTGTGAAAAATCGATGGCTGGGTTTGGTTCTCATGACGGCGTTTGCCGCACCAGCGCCGGCACAGGTGACTGCCGAGCAGGATCATCAGCGGATGATGGACCTGCTGCACATCACCTCGCTGCGGCCGGGCGCGGATGGCAATCACCCGCAAGCGCCGAACGCCGCCAACTACGACGAGTCGAAAGCCAATCCGTATCCGAAACTGCCCGATCCGCTGGTGCTGAAGAACGGAAAGAAGGTCAAATCGGCCAAGGTTTGGTGGAGCAAACGGCGTCCGGAGATCGTGGAGGACTTCGATCGGGAAGTCTACGGGCGGGTGCCCAAGGTCACGCCGAAGGTGAATTGGGAAGTGACCGGCACGACGCAGGAGAACAACGGCGACGTACCGGTGATCGTTAAGAAGCTCGTGGGTCATGTGGACAATTCCGCGTATCCGGCGATCGCCGTCAACATCGATTTGACGCTGGCGACGCCGGCCAACGCGAGCGGTCCGGTGCCGGTGATTATGGAGTTCAGCTTCGTTCCGCGGCCCGGATTCCGAATGCCGCCCCAGACTGGCCCGACCTGGCAGCAACAGGTGCTGGCCAAGGGCTGGGGCTACGCCATCCTGATCCCCACCAGCGTGCAGGCCGACAATGGCGCGGGCCTGACGCAGGGGATCATCGGCCTAGTGAACAAAGGCCAGCCCCGCCAGCCGGACGATTGGGGCGCATTGCGCGCGTGGGCCTGGGGCGCCAGCCGCGCGCTCGATTACTTCGAGACCGACAAAGCCGTGGATACCAAGCAGGTGGGCATCGAAGGCCTGTCGCGCTATGGCAAGGCCGCTATCGTGACGATGGCTTACGACCAGCGTTTCGCCATCGGGTTTATCGCCTCATCCGGCGAGGGCGGGGCGAAGCTGCATCGCCGCAACTACGGCGAGATCGTGGAGAACCTGGCCGGCTCCGGCGAGTATCACTGGATGGCGGGCAACTTCATCAAGTACGGCGGGCCGCTCAACTGGAACGATCTGCCGGTGGATTCGCATGAGCTCGTGGCCCTGTGCGCGCCGCGTCCGGTGTTCATTAGCGCCGGTGCGTTCAAAGGCGACGCCTGGGTGGACGCCAAGGGAATGTTCCTGGCGGCTGTTGGCGCGGGTCCGGTGTACAAGCTGCTGGGCAAGAAGGACCTCGGGACCGCCGAGATGCCGCCCATCGAGACTGCGTTGATCGACGGCGACGTGGCCTTCCGGAAGCATAGCGGCGGGCACACCGCGGGTCCGAACTGGCCGACGTTCCTGGAGTTTGCCGGCCGCTATCTGGCCGTCCCACACTAAACGACCACAGACAGGCCAGGAGGCCTGTCCTACTCGGACTCGGTAACGAACGTGCCGATGAACGCGCTGCGCTTGTCGGGGCTGCGCCAGGTGGTGTCGAGACCCAGCCCCTGGAACTGGTTCGCCAGCGCGTAGGCGGGCATGGCGTGGTCCAGCTTGGTGAGCGGACGATACCAGACTTCTTCGTTGCGGCAGATGTGGTCGCCTTCGCTCAGCGCGCGCGTCGTGATCTTGGCCAGGCTGCCGGCCGTCAGGTTCGCCTTCATGCTGTGGATGTCGTCGTCGGCGAAGGTCAGCTCGATCGGCTGGTAATCGACGCGGACCACGTCCTGCAACAGATCGCCGGCCATGTGTCTGGCGAAGCTTTGCAAGGCCAGGCGCTGCTCCGCATTGGCGCGGCTGTCCACGATCATGACGGCTTTCACGGGATAAGCGGATTCGAAGACATCGCCGAGCGTGTGATGCGCGCGCACCACGCCCACTACGGACATGCCGTCGAGATCCACGCCCTGCCAGGCGCCTTTGGTGACCTTCCAGCCGAATACGGCCAACTGGCCCACCAGACCGACTTCGGCGTTGGCGAAGCAGGGGCCGGTGTAGACGTCCGCCGTGCGGGCCTCCACATAATTGCCATAGATGTTGCGCGCGGGAATTGCGGCGGCGAAAGTGAAACCAACCATCGCGAGAAACACGACGGCTATAACGATTGTTCGATGCATCCCAGATGCCCTCCTATGGCTACTATTATACGCCGCTGGGGGCAGTGGAGGGCGGGCTTGAGCCCGCGCGGGGTTTTAACCCCGCGACCTACAGCGGCTTATAGCACTCCCTGGCCGGGTTGCATTCTTCGTCGTCGACCACTTTGCCGTCCGGGCCGAGGCAGTTGTAAGTGTGCTGGCACCAGAAGAGCCGGTCGTTGCCGTGCTGGACCGTAGGGTCCCATTCGGCTTCGATGAACTGCCCTTTCCAGTTGAGGTTCTGGCAACGCTCCATGCCGATGTTGATCAATCCTGGGAGTTCCATATTTATATCTTTCCGATGGCGGCCATGAGCAGCGCGCGCTTCACGGCGACGCGCGCCAGTTGCACCTTGTAGCGGTTCTGGCTGAGCGGCGTGGCGCCTTCGAGCGCCGCTTTGCCAACTTCCGCGGCTACTGCCTGCGTGACGGCCTTGCCCGCCAGCGCCGTCTGTGCCTCGGCGGCAACCCACGGCGTGGGCGCCACGTGTCCCAGCACGATGCGCGCGCTGGAGACGGTGTCGCCCGCCATATTCAAAACCACGGAAGCGGTGGCCAGCGGCCAATCCAGCGCTTCTTTTTGACGTACTTCGTAGGTGGCGCTGTGGGTGTCGGTGGCCGGCAACACAATCTCGGTGACCAGTTCGTTGGGCAGCAGCGCGATCTCCCTGGCGTCGGCGTTTTGCGGCGTGACGAAGAACTTCGCGGCATCCACCTCGCGGCTGCCCGAAGCCGAAACCAGCCGGATCTTCGCGCCCAGCGCTACCAGCCCCGGACCCAGGCTCGATGCGCTCACGAAATATGCCGGACCGCTGTTGCCCAGGATGGCGTGATACTTATTCTCGCCGCCCGGGATCAGCGATTTGCCATCTTTATCCTGGCCCAGCAGGCCGAAGCCGTTGCGGTAATACCAGCAGCGCGGCCGCTGGCAAAGGTCGCCGGCTATCGTTCCCATGTTGCGGATTTGCTGGCTCGAGACGCCGCGCGCCGCCTGCGCCAGCACCGGGTAAGAGCGCCGGATGTCGGGATTGCGCTCCAGTTCATCGAGCGTGACGGCGGCGCCGATGCGCACCTCCGCGCCGTGCTTTTTGATGCCGCCGAGTTCCTTGATGTTCTTGATATTGACCACACGTCGCGGCGTTTCCATGTGCTCCTTCATCAGGCTTAGCAGATCCGTACCGCCGGCCAGCACATCCACTTCGCCCCAGCGCGCGCCGAGCATGCCCACCGCCTCGCGGACGGTGGTGGGATTGGCATATTCAAAAGCTTGCATTATAGGGTCCTCCTTGCAAGAGCGGGGCTGAAGCCCCCGCGCGGGCTCAAGCCCGCCCTCCATCCAGGGCGGCCAGCACGCGGTCCGCGGTGAGCGGCACGCGCGGCACCCTGACTCCGATGGCGTTGGCCACCGCGTTACCAATAGCTGCAACGACGCCGATGACCGGCGGCTCGCCCAGTCCGATCACGCCGCGTTTATCGTTCTCCGGCGTGATGTCCAGGTGCACTACGATTTCGCCGATATCGGCGATGCCGGCCAGCTTATCGAACTCCATGTCGGCGTTCAGATACTTGCCGCTTTGTTCATCCATGATGCGCTCTTGAAACAGGGCGGCGCAGGTGCTCATGATCACCGCGCCGTGGATCTGGCTTTCGGCGAGTTTGGGATTGATGATGAGGCCGCAGTCCTGCACGGCCACGAACTTATTCATCTTGACGATGCCGGTCTCGGTATCGACGGAGACGTCGGCCATCCCGACACCGCCCACGCCGCTGGACATCAACCCGCCGGGATTGCGCGGGTTGTTCTCGCCCATCTCCGAGATCTTGGTAGTGCCCAATTTGCGGCAGGCGTCCTGCCAGGGCAGGCTCTTGGAGGGATCGCCTTTCACCTGGATGCGGCCATCCACGGCCGTGAGTTGATCGGGAGTCGTGCCCAGCGCCGGCGCCACCGCGGCGAACAATTTCGCCCGCGCGTTGGTGGTGGACTTCAGCGTGGAAGGCGAGACGCCGCCCACCGTGGTGGAGCCGCCGGATGCGCCGTCCGGCGGGTAATCGCTATCGCCGATGCGCAACGTGATGGCGCCCAGCGGCAGGCCCAGCGTTTCAGCCGCCACTATGGCGATCACGGTGCGCGTGCCCGTGCCCAGATCCTGGGTGCCGATTTCCAGCACTACCGAACCATCCGGATTGATGGTGGTGCGGCACTGGCTGGCATGTCCACCGCCGCCCCAGGTGTTGATTCCGAGGCCGAGACCCTGCTTCACGGGGCCGTGGCCTTCGCCGCGCGGATGCCAGCGCTTCTGCCACTCCATCATTTCGGCGGCCTTCTGCAATTGAGCTTTGTAGGTGGCCTCGCGCGCGGTGTAGCTGAGATTCTTGCTGAACAGCTCGACCGGATCCATGCGCAGTTTGGCGGCCAGATCCTCCAGCGCGGAGCAGGTCAGGAACGACGCCTGCGGATGGTTCGGAGCGCGCCAGGCGCGCGCGCCGCCCGCATTCACCGCCACGGCCGTGTGGTTCAAACGCTTGTTGGGGATTTCGGTGAAGACGTAGGGTATGGGAGGCATGCCGCCGCCGCCCATGCCGCCGGTGGCCCACGATATGGATTGCCAGGCGGTGATGGTGCCATCTTTCTTGGCCGCGACCTTGATATTGGCGAACGCCGACGGACGGTTGCCGGCGATTTTCAACTCCGTGGCGCGGTCGAGGAACATCTTCACCGGCTTGCCGCCGCTGGCTTTCGAGAGCAGCGCGGCCTCCACGCCCCAGCTATCCGCCGCGAACTTGCTGCCGAAGCCGCCGCCGATGTATTGCATTTCGACGTGCACATTGGCGGCTGGCACTTCCAGCGACTTGCCCAGATCGCCGCCGATGCCGGAAACATACTGCGTGGAGGGCCACAGGTTGACGTGGTCGCCCGCGAACTGCACGATGTTGCCGTGCGACTCCAGGCAGCAGTGCGTGATCACCGGGATGCCATAGGTCCCTTCGGATACGGCATCGGCTTCCTGGAAGGCCTTGTCGGGATCGCCGGTGACCTGCTCGCCCGCCGCTTTGGCGCGATTGCCGGCCTTGGCGAGATCGTCTTCGTGCACCAGATGCGGCAGGACTTCATATTGCACCTTGATCTTGCGCACGGCATCGTTGGCGAGTTCTTCGCTCACCGCCGCTACGGTGGCGATCTCGGCGCCTTCCCACTGCACTTCTTTGCCGGCCCCAGTCATGACGTGCACGGCCGTGACGCCCTCCATGTGCTCCGCCTCGCTGGTATCGATGCTGGTGATGCGCGCATGCGCGTGGGGTGAAGCCAGCAACGCGCCGAACAGCATTCCCGGCGGCTTCAGGTCGGATGAATATTTCGCCCGGCCCGTGGATTTCTCGAGTCCATCGCGGCGCTTGGTGGGCTTTCCTATTACCCGCCGCTGGTCCATCGGAGGCCAACTGTAATCAGGCATGGTTTCCTCCTTTCATCTCCTTGGCGGCTTCCAGCACGGCCTGGCGCACGCCCACGTAGGTGCCGCAGCGGCAGAGGTTGCCGCAAAGCCCCTCCTTGACCTCTTCGTAGGTAGGATTCGGGTTGTGGTCGAGGAAGGCTTTGGCCGCCATGACGAATCCCGGCGTGCAGTAGCCGCACTGCTGCCCGTCGTTGTTGACGAAGGCTTCAGAAACCGGGTGCGGCTTGCCGCTCGAAATGCCTTCGATGGTCTGAATGTCTTTGCCTTGCGCGTCGATGGCCAGAACCGTGCAACTATATACGGATTTGCCGTTGAGGATAACGGTGCAGGCGCCGCAGGTGGCCCGGTCGCACACGCGCTTGGCGCCGGTCAGTTCCAGATGATTGCGCAGCGCATCGAGCAGGGTGACGCGCGGCTCCAGGTTGAGGGTTTGCGGTTTGCCGTTGATCTTGAGCGTGATGGGGACTGCGCCGGGGCCCACGGCCCTGCCTTCGGCCGCGGGCGCCGCCAGCGCCTTCTTGTCGAGTATTCCCGCGCCAAGGACGCCGCTGCCGATGCCCGCGCCGCGGATGAATCCGCGCCGGGAGACGCCGCGTTTGGGCTTGCCGGGAACCTCAGAATCGTTCTTTGAACTCACCAGACACTCCTTTCATGCCGTCGAGAGGGCACTCTTTTTTCAGACGTTGCAGAAAACGTATTGGATGCGATGTTCCACCCGAATATACCAGATTTTTTGGGGAGCGGCTGAAGGGATAGGGCTGGAGCACGCTTCTCTTCGCCGGTCTTGGGCAGTCGATCTCGGGGCAGGGTGGGATGTGTACGAGGAGCCGGCGAGGCGGGAGACAAGGGACTGCTTAGGAGCCGCAGCGGGCGGCGAGAAATCCGCGGCGCGATTGACCCAAGGCGGCTCTTTGTCTGGCATCATGATCGTCTTACATAACATGGCCGTGTCAGATAGCATGGCCAAGTTAACGCAGGATTTCCGATGCCGGGAGGGTCGCCCTGAATAGTTCGTGGCGCAGGCGGCACAGGCAACTCCCGAAATCCTCAACCTATGACGTCTTTTACAAGCTCAGCGTCGCCTCTGGATGTGCAATTCTGTGTGATGCGCCGAATGCCCATAGTCGTTGTATACTCAAAGCGCCGTGACCACTCGCATGCGCGCCGCTCTGGTGGCAATATCCTTGGGGGCGGCGGGAGCGGCCGCCGTCGTAGCTATTTCTGGCGGCGTCCGGCGCGGCAAGTTGCCCGTGCCACGCCTCATCGTCCAACCCGGCCGGATTGTGGCCAATGGCTACGACACCGCCACTCTCGTCATGGAGAGCGCCGCCAGCAGCGCGCCAGTCGTCTCCGTCGTCGCGAATACGCACGCCGCCACGGTTGATGACGTCACCGGCGCGGCGGGCAAATGGCAAGCACGCATCCGCGGCGGCGTGCTGCCGGGACGCATCCGTTTGCGGGTCGCGTTCCGGGATGCGCCGGCCGCCGAAGCGGAATTGGAATCCATTCCCTTTGTGCGCGACACCGCGCAGGACGGCACGCCCGATTTTCTGCGCCTCGACGACGAACGCGACCGGCAGTCCTTCCGCCGCTGGTTTACCTGGCTGGCGGAGGCGCAATACTTCCAACCGCCCGCGGCCCGGCCGGCCGAGATCGAGGATTGCGCCGCTCTGATCCGCTACGCCTATCGCGAAGCGCTGCATGCCCACGATACGGCTTGGGCCGCTATGGCGCAGACTCCGCCCGCACCGCCATTCGATTCCGTCGCCAAGTTTCAGTATCCCGCCTGCCTGATTTGCGATCTTCATGCCGGTAGCGCCGCAATCCAGTCGCCGGTCGCGCAACGCAACTGCGGCCAGATTGAACGCCTCCGAAATCGGTCCCGCATGCGGAAAGTCCGCGGGGGGATGCAGCGCACTTTGGCATTGTACCCCTGTTGCACCCTTCGGAGGGCCGTCGAATGCCGCCGGTGCCTTCGGCTCCGC